>TARA_R100000049_G_C1957734_1_pt1 | contig 42730 bp, 45 predicted proteins | sample TARA_R100000049 | Tara Oceans TARA_R100000049 (sample SAMEA2619992) | marine metagenome | biome: marine biome (ENVO:00000447); feature: mesopelagic zone (ENVO:00000213) & marine oxygen minimum zone (ENVO:01000065); material: "saline water (ENVO:00002010), including plankton... | reverse complement strand
CGGAAATCGGCGTAATCATTACCGATTCCCGCCAATAGTGATGGGCTTATTTACCGATCACTTTCATGAAATGATCAATCCCGGCCTGGGCGCAGTCCTGATCCTGCGGCGGAGTGCCTGAACTGACGCCGATTCCGCCGACAACATCGCCATCAACCGATACCGGCAATCCACCGGCGACAATCGAAAGACGACCGCCGACTTCGGAATCGATACCGAATGCTGGCATGCCCGGCTGGGCTGCAGCGGCATATTCATGGGTCGCCTTGCGCGCACCCGCGGCGGTGAATGCCTTATCCTGGGCAATCGTGGTGCTGGTGACCTTGCCGCCATCCATGCGTTCAAAGGCAATCAAAACACCGGATTCATCGGTGATGGCAATGCACATCGGAACGCCGATTTCAGTTGCACGGTTGCGTGCACCTTCGATCAGGATTTCGGCATCATCGATCGACAGGCGTTTGATGGTCAGCATCGGGCTTCTCCGGCAGGTTTATCGTTAAAATCACGCATTATGCCGGGGCATCTTATTGTTTGCCGTCTTCTTCGATCAACCCGATAAAACGTCTTTTCACATGGTGGAAGCATGCGCAATCACGGGGTCGGTTTAGACCCGCTCGCTGGTGGTGCTTCGGGCTGGCGCAAGGGCGGCAATTGCGCCAAGTGCCAGTTCCCGAACCGCCGGATTGGCCTGTTCGCGGACCAGAAGGGCGATATCGACCTTGGGCAAGCCGGGCAATGATGGATCATCGATAATCTGCATTCCGGCATATTCCGCGGTGCATCTGGGCATTGCGCCGATGGCGTGGCCGCCGTCAACTGCGGTGATGATCATGGAATTGGAGTCGCTGCTGTGGCTGATCCGAAACGCGATATCCTGGCGCGACAGGGCATCGGTCACGTAATGGCGAATGACGCAGCCATCGTGGAACAGCGACAGCCGTAACGGCCGCGCCTGATGATCAAAACCGGCATCGGCCACCCAGACCAAGGGTTCGGATGTGACATGCAGGCTAGGCGTGTCGGGATCGGCGGTCAGAATGGCCAGATCCAGATCGCCATTGGCAACCCGTTTGCCAAGATTTCGGCTGATATCGGCGTGGCAGCTGATTTCCGTGTCCGGCAGGCGGATCGCCGCAATCCGCAAGATTTCCGGCAGGTAAATCGCGGCATAATCATCCGGAAGGCCGATGCGCAAAATCGAGGGGGCAGCATCCAGAAGATCGGCCAGCATCTTGTCATTCAGGCCGATGATCCCTTCGGCATAGGATTTGACGACAAGGCCGGTCGTGGTCGGGGTAATGGCATTGCGATCACGCGTGATCAGCGGCGCACCAACGGTATCTTCAAGCTTTTTGATCTGCTGGCTGATGGCTGGTTGCGTGCGGAAAAGTCGTTCGGCTGTGCGTGTGAAACTTTGGGTATCCAGCACGGTCAGAAACGTTCTGAGCAGATCAATATCGACATTGAGAAGGGCCATAAGCGCAATTTATCCCGACGATAAGGCGAAGCAATTTCACATCGATATAGCACCGCTGCAAGATAAGCGCTATCAGCCAAGGCGCATTTTGCACAACCTGCACATCGCCCCCGTTCCGAAAGACCAGACCATGCCCCATGTCTTGCCCGACATCCTGCGCAATACCGGAAACGCATCTGCTATTCCCTCCGCCACCACGGAAATTGCACCGGGAACCGAAAGGGTCACGCCGATGGTCCAGTCATCACTCTGGGCCATTTTAACCCTCGTAGTTGCGGCAATCCTTATGGGGCTGGGGCCGATTTTTGTGCGGTTCAGCGGTGTGTCACCCGATGCCTCGGCTTTCTGGCGTGTTGCGCTTGCTGCTCCTTTGCTGGGCGCGACCGTCTTCTTTATGCCGGCAGGATCATCAAAACCAGCGGTCGGAAATGGTGTTTCCGTGCGCAAGCGTGATACGGGTTTGATGATCCTTGCCGGTCTTTTATTTGCCGCCGATCTGGTCGCCTGTCATATGGCGATCGAAATGACGACGGTCGGTAATGCGATTTTGCTTAACAACCTTGCACCGGTGATTATCGGGTTTCTTGGTCTGTTTGGCATCGCGCGCAAACCCGGCGTGATGTTCTGGTGCGGGGTGCCGTTTGCGATTATCGGCGGTTATTTCCTGTTTCGGGCCAGTGAAACCGGCGCAGGATCGATGCAGGGTGATGCCTTTGCCGTTCTGGCGGCCTTTTTCTATGCCGGATATCTGATTGTCATCAGCCGGTTGCGCCGCAATCACAGTGCTGCATCAATCATGTTTTGGAGCACCCTGACCACCATGATTGCCTTGGGCGTGATGATGGTGATCAAAGGCAATTTCGTCCTGCCGCCGCATATGACAGGCTGGCTGGCGCTGATCGGTCTTGCGATGCTGGTGCATGTTTTGGGGCAGGGGATGGTGTCGGTCGGGCTGAAGCGCGTGGACGAGGCGACCGGATCAATGATCCTGCTGTTGCAGCCCTTTGTCGCCTCGATCCTTGGGGCTGTCATCCTGGGCGAGCTGCTCAATCAGTGGCACATCATGGGCAGTGCGGCGGTGGTTGTGGCCCTTCTGATCGCGACGCGTCGCCGCCGTACGCTCTGAGGACTATCTGGCAATCATGAACCAAAGGGTGCCAACCGGCATCAGGGTTGCTGCAATGCCGAGCATCGTCCAAAGCCTTACACATTTATCATAGGCATCTGGCATGATGGTTTCACCCGCCGCCACCGTCTTGGCGGCAATCCGCGACATATATAGTTGCAAGGGCAAAAGCCCGACCAGCCAAAGGGTTGCCGCCATGGCAAACAGACTGATGCCAATCGTCAGATGCGGGCTATCGGAAAGCGAAATGCCCCCGGCATGAAAAAGACCAACCCCACCAATCACGACCAGAGCCGCGCCAAAGGCGGTAAAGGCCAGATCGGTAACATTCACCAACCGGCAGGCAAAGGCGATGATCACCGGGTTTCTGGTGCGGTCGGCCAGGCTTTTCCATACCGCCGTAACGATGATATTGCCCAGAAACAGTACGGCACCCAGAAGGTGAATGAATTTAACGGTGGTATATTCCATCGCGGACAGCCTTCGAATTTTGGGATATCGGAATCGGAAATTTCAGATCAGGTATTGTCCGGTGCGGTCAGGTCCTCGGCAAGCAGGCCCAGAACAAAATCGTCCAGTTCCTGATCGGCAGGCGGGACAATCATGCCGTCAATCACCAGCATGGCGATACCGTGTGCGCGGCTCCATGCGGCCAGCGCGCGGTTATAGGCGGTGGCCGCCTCGTTCAGGGTCATGTCGGCACGGCGATCAACCGATGTAACGGCGCGCTGCAACACATCAAACGCATTATCGGCTGCTTCGCGAAGTTCGGGATATTGATCCAATGGCGGGCGTTCCCGGCCAAAGATCAGGCGGAAATGTTGCGGGAAATCGACTGCGAAATGCACATAGGCCGCACCAAGCGCCATGATGCGCTCTTCGTGTTTTTTGATATTTGCAGCAACATTTTCAAGCCGTTCGGCAAAGCGTTCAAATGCATCAATCGCTACTGCCGCCAAAATGCCATCCTTACCGTCAAAATGGCGATAGGGCGCTGCTTCCGAAACACCGGTAAGCCGCGCCAGACGTCGCAACGACAGGCCACTTGGGCCTTCTTCGGTCAGGATGTTTTCAGCTTGCTGTAGAAGGACATTACGGACGTCGCCGTGGTGGTATTTCCCCATAAACTCGTATCTCGATTTTCTTATGTTAACTTTGTTAACTTTAACAATCGATAGGCCATGACACAAGCAAAAAAGGACCGTCAATGTGACGGTCCAGTTTGGCGCTGTCGGGGATTGTGGAATCGTCGAGCCGGGCTTAAAGCACCGGTAAAATCCTGAACGCTAGGTTGCCGGAGGCGGCGATGATGTGGATTCATCATCTTCATTCTGGGCCCCAGATATTGAGGATGCGTCATCGTTAACGGTTGCCGTTGAAGTTGTGGCAGGGTCCTGGCTGTTATCGTCGGCTTTGCTGTCATCGGTTGCAGCGTCATTTTTGGGCGCAGTTATCGCTGTGGCTGCGGCTTCTGTTCCGTTTTCGGTTGGCGCTGGCGCATTACTGCCCGTTGGAGACTCTGCCGCCGTGGTATCGGCAAGTGTGCCAGTGGTGGCGTCGGGCTTAGAAGATGCCGTTGTGTCATCTGTTGGTATCGAACCTGCTGCAGATGAGACGGACGTGCTTCCTGCGTCCGCACCGGTTTGACCGGCAGGCTGTGTGGCCGAACTGTTGGTGCCGCTATCCGTTACCGTATTGGTGCTGTCGCCTGTTGCAGAAGGTGCAGGGGCTTTTGGGCGGGCATCGGCTGCGGTTGGTGTCGCATTGCCAGTATCGGTCGTGCTCGACGGCATGTCTGGCGTGGTTGCAGCGGATTGTTGGTTGCTGGTGCCTGTATCTGATGCCAATGGCGCAGAAGACGCCGTTTCGGCAGGTTTGTCCTCGGGCGTCGGGGCAAGCGTTGCCGAGGGTGAGGGTGGGTTTGATGATGTCTTATCGTGATCCGGGCGGATCAGGAAGCGATTGGACAGAATATCGCGTCCGACCAGAAGCGGCTGGGTGATGCCCGCCATTTCAAGCAGGCCAAGCTCGACATCACAGACGACGTCGCGCAGGACCAGTTTCGTTCTGATTACAGGCGCACGCACCGGTGTGCTGTTGGCGTTGGTGGTAACCTGTCGGAAGGCGGTCACCGGCATCGCCAATCGCCAGGTGATCTGGCGTTGAGTGATTTTGGCGGTTGGATCAGGGGCACTGTCGACCGTGAGCGAGAAGGAAACGCTGCCCACGCTTTCGTCTTTTTCGTCATCAGAGGAACCGGCGTTGCTATCGCCGTCGCCTTCGGGTTGCTCGATGGTCAGATCGCTGACGAAAAGGCAGCTTTGCGGCGCCGCGCCAAGGATCATGGCGGGCAGGGCCGCAATGCCCCAATCGGGCAGATCGACCGGCTCATCAGGATAAAGAACTGTTCTATTGCCCAAGCCAGCATCCCGACCGGCTGCCTTGGAGGCCGGGGCCGGTTTGTTCGCGGATGCAAGCAGAATCAGGGCTTTGTACAATGTCGGGTTCATACACCGATGACGGTGCAACAGGCTGCTTGTGACAGACTATTTGTGCGATTTCACGCAGGAATTAGTTGTTGATTACTTGTTGCTGTTCCAGCCATCACACTGGCCGCGATGGCGCAACAGATGATCAGCCAGAACGATGGCTGCCATGGCCTCGCCAACCGGAACGGCACGAATGCCAACACACGGATCATGGCGGCCCTTGGTGACGACATCGACATCCTTGCCGTAAATATCAACACTTTTGCGCGGTGTCAGGATCGAGCTGGTCGGTTTGACGGCAAAGCGCAAAACAACATCCTGCCCGGATGAAATCCCGCCCAGAATGCCGCCTGCATGGTTGGAGCCAAAGACCGGCTTGCCATCTTCGCCCATGCGCATTTCATCGGCATTTTCGATGCCGGTCAGTTCGGCGGCCTCAAACCCGTTGCCAATTTCAACACCCTTGACTGCGTTGATTGTCATCATCGCTTTGGCCAGATCAGCATCAAGTTTGTCATAGACCGGGTCACCCAGCCCGACCGGAACGCCCGAACAGACAACTTCTATTACTGCACCGACCGATGATCCGTCCTTGCGCAGACCATCAAGATATTCCTCGAACACCGGAACAGCGGCTGCATCGGGGCAGAAGAACGGATTGTTATCAACCTCGTCCCAGTTCCAGTTGTCGCGATTGATTTCCTTGGTGCCCATCTTGATCAGGGCCCCACGGATTTTGATATCATCGCCAAGGACTTTGCGCGCAATCGCCCCGGCGGCAACCCGCATCGCGGTTTCGCGCGCCGATGATCGTCCGCCACCGCGGTAATCACGGATACCGTATTTTTCCCAATAGGTGTAATCGGCATGGCCCGGGCGGAACTGGTTTTTAATCTCGCCGTAATCCTTGGAGCGCTGATCAACGTTTTCGATCAGAAGGCCAATCGGGGTGCCGGTGGTTTTGCCGTCGAAAACGCCGGACAGGATTTTGACCTGATCGGGTTCGCGGCGCTGGGTGGTAAAGCGTGACTGGCCCGGTTTGCGTTTTTCAAGAAACTGCTGGATGTCTTCTTCGGTCAGGTCAAGAAGCGGCGGCACACCGTCAACGACGCAGCCAATCGCCGGGCCGTGGCTTTCGCCAAAGGTGGTGAAGCGAAACAGGGAGCCAAAACTGTTGCCAGCCATTTCCGATATCCAGAATTCAGGTGTTTGAAGACAATACGGGCTGCCAGTAAGGCAGCCCGCAAGATCATATCATGTTCGGATCAGGATTTCTGAACATTGATATCCGGTGCGTCTGCCTGCTTCATGCCGACGGTATGATATCCGCAATCGACATGATGGGTTTCGCCGGTAACACCGGTCGAAAGGTCCGACAGGAAGTAAAGGCCCGATCCGCCAACATCATCAAGGGTGACGTTGCGGCGCATCGGCGAATTATATTCATTCCATTTCAGGATATAGCGGAAATCGCCAATCCCTGACGCGGCAAGGGTCTTCATCGGACCGGCCGATATGGCGTTGACACGAATACGATCTGGGCCAAGGTCATTGGCAAGGTATTTCACGCTGGCCTCCAGTGCTGCCTTGGCAACGCCCATGACGTTGTAATGCGGCATCACCTTTTCCGCCCCGTAATAGGACAGGGTCAGAAGCGAACCACCATCGGTCATCAGTTTTTCCGCGCGCTGTGCAATCGCGGTAAAGGAGTAGACCGAAATGTTCATCGACATCGCAAAATTTTCCGGCGAGGTATCGACATAGCGCCCGCGCAGTTCGTTTTTGTCAGAAAAACCGATGGCATGCACGACGAAGTCCAGCTTGCCCCATTTTTCTTTCAATGTTTCAAAAACGGCGTCCATACTGGCCGCGTCGGTCACGTCGCAGGGCAGAACGGTGTCGCTGCCAACAGACTCCGCCAATGGGCGGACGCGCTTTTCAAGGGCTTCACCCTGATAGGTAAAAGCAACCTCGGCGCCAGCGGCGGCCACGGTACGCGCAATCCCCCAGGCAATCGATTTATCGTTCGCGACGCCCATGATCAGGCCACGCTTGCCAGCCATCAGGCCAGAAATGTTTTCGGCGGAAAAGCTCATTTTCCCTCTCGTTCCCACGATCTCTCTCTGGTGCGGGGCAGCGCGGAACAAAGCTGTGGCCCACACAGGAGGCATTTGACATTGGGCGCATCCTACACAAAGCGAAGCCAAGGTCAATCTGGCCTGTTTTATCTTGTGCGGTCACGTTATCCTGTTGATCAGTTACACTATAACCAGAAATCGTGCAGGGATAAGTGTTTAATGGTTCCAATCGGCCAATTACTTAAGGACCGCACTGGATTTTGGCGCTACGCCATTATGCGATTTGTGCATGACAAATCCGTCGAACGCGCAGCGGGGCTTTCTTATACAACCCTTCTTGCCATGGTTCCGTTCCTTGCTGTTGCGCTTACGGTATTGTCGGCCTTCCCGGTTTTTGAACAGTGGAAGGACCAGATCATGGGCGTGGTCCTGAACAATTTTCTGCCCGAAACTGGCGAACAGGTGACAGGTTACCTCAGCAATTTCCTTCAGAATACCGGCCAGATGACAGCGGTGGGCACGATTGTGCTGGCCTTGACCGCGGTCATGCTGCTTGCTGCGATCGAAGGTGCGATGAACGATGTGTTTCGCGTTACCACTCCGCGCAAACTTTTGGCGAAACTCGTCGTTTTCTGGACCTTGCTGACGGTCGGGCCGATGTTGCTGGGGCTGAGCCTTTCGGTGGCATCCTATATTTTTGCCATGCGCTATATGGTCGGGGGCGACGGGCTGGGTGAACATATCGGGCAATTGACGTTTTTGGCCCCTTTCCTGCTATCCTCGATTGCCTTCTCGCTTTTGTTTATCGGCATGCCGAACCGTTCTGTCGTGATCATTGACGGTATTTTGGGCGGCTTGGTGGCGGCTGGATTGTTCGAGGCGCTTAAAAAAGGGTTCGGGTATTACGTTATTAATTTCCCGACCTATCAGACGATCTATGGCGCCGTGGCGATTGTACCGATCTTCCTGTTATGGATGTATCTGACCTGGATTGTTGTGCTGCTGGGCGCACAGGTTGCTGCCGCGCGATCCGAATGGCGTGCGGCACGTGCCGCTGGGCTGATCCCCGATCCGCGGGGTGCCGTGCCCGGCCATATGGAACGCATTATCGCGGTGTTACGCGTTCTGGAATATTTGCAACATGGTTTCCGCGAAGCAACCAAACCGCCGACCTATCGCCGCATGTTGCGCGAAACCAAGCTGGGCGGGCGGGATCTTAACTGGGCCTTGGCGGCCCTTCGGCGTGAAAAGCTGATTGAACGGTCCGAAAGCCACCGCTGGCTTTTATCAGGCGATCTGTCGCGGATCACGCTGGTGGATCTGATGTCCAGACTGGGGCTGTTTCTGGATTATGACCGGTTGCTTCTGGTTAATGCCGATGGCGGTTGGCCAGGAGCCATGCGCGAACGTCTGGTGGAACTGGAAAAAACGCGAAAATCCGTTCTGGATGTTGAAATTGCTGCCCTGCTTGATTTGCCAAAACCCGATGATACAGCCCCCAAGCAGGTTGAAACCAAGCCCGAAGACGGAAAGAAAGACGAAATCGGCCCAAAAGACATGACCGAAATCGTCGATTAAAGTGTTCCGAAGGCATCAAAATACAAGGCTGGGTTTGTGTTCCCCGGCCTTGTTTCGTTTGGGGAATTGTGCTGTTCGTCAAGGTTAGTTTTTGGAAACTTCCTGCGCGATTTCATTTAGTGCCTTGGCTATTTCCGCCCGACGTCCGGCATCCGCCGATGCGCGGCCGGGGCGCTCGGGTGCGTTCAATGCTTTTTCCAGATAAACCTTGGCTTCGGTGTAATGATTATTCTGAAGCAGGAAATCGCCATAGAAATAGTTAGGGTCAATCCCGTCAGGATTAAGTTCCAAAGCCTTTTTCAGGAATTCTTCGGCCTTGCTGTCACTGCCAAAGGCAAGCGGCCATGGGGGCACCTGATAATAAAGCGATCCCAGTGACGTATAGGCCGATCCATCAAGTGCTGTTGGATCGAGGGTAATCGACTTTTCAAACAAATCGCGCGCGTCGTTTACTTTGCCAAGGGCGGAAATGCCGCGCACGATACCGGCATCGGTCGACAGGACAATACCCTGCCAGATCATGACTTCGGGACTATCCGGATAGAGGTTCAGCAGACTTTCGCCCTCGGTTTCAAGTTGGTGAATGGCATCAAGCTGCTGTTTTTCATCCGTCATCTGGTACTTGATGCGGGCCCATTCTTCCTGCAGATGGGCAACGCCATTCATGGCCTCGTTATTGGCCGTGTCGGCATTGGCAGACAAAGGCAGGCCAAGCGCAAAGGCGCATATCATGGCAAAACAGGTGATTTTCATGCCGGGTGGCTCCTTGGGTTGGCGTCCTGTTTGTTGGCGATCAGGGGGATTGGTGCAACTACCTGCTCGGCCGTGAGGATTTCTTCGCCGATGGTGGTGTTTTTACGAAGTCCCCTGTCGACGATGCTCGGTATGACGGCATTGATCAGGGCAAAAAGCCGTTCCGGCCAGCCGATCCGAACATCGGTTTTGTCTTGTTCAATCGCATTGACGATCTGACGGGCAACGTCACGTGGATCGTCTTCGGTGACATTTGTGCGACGGTTAAGCAGCCCTGCCTTGCCGCTGTTCATGGTGGTACGAACCGCACGCGGGGCGATGTGACTTATGGTGATGCCCGTGCCGGACAGTTCACGACGCAGCGCATCGCTATATCCCTTAAGCCCGGATTTGGCTGCGACATAGCCGGTCATATGGGGCAACGGGATCAATCCGGTCATTGATCCGATATTGACGATCTGACCGCTACCGCGTTTGCGCATGGCCGGAAGAACGGCCTGGCACAGGCGCATTGGCACCAAAAGGTTCAGCGTCACAAGCGCGTCGTAATCCTGATCTTCGGCATGATTGAAATCATTGATCCCAGCCAGATTGATCAGGATGTCGGGTGTGTGTTCACGCAATGCCTTGCAGGTCGTATCGATGCTTTCCATCAGGTTGCCCTGCGTCGTGCGGTCATAGGCAACGACATTTGACCCGCGTTCGATCAGCAGGTTGACCAGTGGCATGCCAATGCCGCCAGTCGCGCCCGTCAGGAAAACGGATTTTCCATCAAGCAACATTTTTACGTTGTCCTTCATGCGGGATCGCCGCAAACAGATTGGCAAACAGCCGGAAGGTGTTTTGCGCGACTTCGATGATGGCGGCCTGATCAGCCGGATCGGTGACCTGATTGACGGTCTTTTCGAAGAATTTCATGTGTTCAAGATCAAGGGTGCCGTGCGAAAACAGATAGCTGAATGCTGATTTCGGCAAATCAAGGCCGGTCATGACGGCATCCGCACCCTGACTGGCGATTTGGGTGGATGTGCTTTCAAGCATGAAGACCATACCAAGGAAACCGACCGGGTTCTTACGGCTGATATAGTCGTAGTTATAGGCAACCATCACCTGGGTTTCGAGGTTCGGTATCGCTTGGCGGGCGGCTTCGCGGTTACCACCGGCGGCTTCGATATCATTGAGAATCCATTCTTCGTGGCCTTCTTCTTCTTCGAGATATTCAATGATCGCCTTGTGCAGCCAGCGTTTTTCATCTGGCATACGCGATCCCATTGCCATCAGGAAGGGAACGGTGTGTTTGACATGGTGATATGCCTCCGTCAGGTAGGCGACATAGGTTGACCGTGAAATGCGACCTTGCAGGCCATCAACAAGCTGGGGAACGTGATAAAGGGACGCGCGGGCTTCGGCGGTTTCGGCAACAAGGCGATCATAAAAATTCATGGTTTTCTCCGGGACGGACAAGGGGGATGTGTAAAGTTTGGCAATCGCCTCGCGGCGCGGGCGTCCGGTGCCTGTCAGGCAGCCGTTTTCGACCGTAAAGGGGGCAACGATGCGGGTATGTTTGATGTGTGCGTAATCGGGCAGGCCAGCATTGGCCGCGGCAACCGCGGCACTGACATCGGCGGTCGGACCGGTCGGAACGATCAGGGCGCTTAGTTCCGGTTCCCCATCGCCAAAGACCATGGCCTGATAGATGCCTGGCTGGGCCAAAATGGCGGCTTCGGGCCATTCGGGGGAAATGTTGCGCCCAAACGATGTGATCAGGACATTTTTGCATCGACCAGTCACACAGACGAAACCATCGTCATCAATCTGCCCCAGATCGCCGGTTGCAAGAAAGGCCGGTGCTGCTTCGCCGACATAGCCAAGGAAACCGGGATTTTCGATGATGATTTCATCGTTGGAAATCTCGGCCTTTACATGGGGCAAAAGCGTTCCGGTGGTGCCGGGCTTATCTTTGCCCGGTACATTCATTGAAACGACCGATGCGCATTCCGAAAGACCATATCCTTCGTAAACCGGAAGCCCGATATGGCGGGCCTTGGCAATCAGGGCAGGATCAACACGCGATCCACCAACCGCAATGAATTTAAGGTCAGGAAGGCGACCCTTGCGGATGACCAGCATCATCAGCGCACGCAGGATTTCAGGCACCAGAATGACCGATGTCGCGCGGGTATCCTTAAGGATTTCGTGCAGGCCCTGATATTGCGGCCCGAACTGGCCAAGCGGTGTCAGGGTAATGGTACACCCGGCCAGAAGACCGGCATAAACCCCCGCGACATTTTCCAGAAGTACTGCAAGTGGCAGCACACAGGCATGGGTGCCAGCAAAATCATCGCCCAGCATCGCGTGGATCGAAGACGCAACAGTGATCATCGCCGATGCGGGCAGGCAAACGCCCTTTGGCGTACCGGTGGTGCCGGATGTGAAGGTGATTTTTGCCGTGCCATCGGGGATGTCGGGCGAACGCGACTGCCCTGTTTCCGCCATTCCATTAGCCGTCAGCATGTGGGTGATGCCCGCGGTCACAATTGTGTGATTGATCTGATCGCGGGTGAAAAATGGCGGGATCGGGACGCATACAATACCGGCCGATAGGGCGGCAAGGTCCCAGACCAGCCAGTCGATCCCGTTATCAAGTGCTATACCCAGTACATCGACATCTGCAAGTTCAAGACAACGTGCGTCGATCAGGTCGGAGAGGTCGCCATAGGTTACTCTATCATCGCCTTCGCGGAGCGCGACTTGATCGGCGTTATGGGTGCGGATGCATTCGAACAGCATGATTATTTCTGGCCGTTATGTTGCAGATGGGGATAAAGGCGCGGGCGCATGTGGGTGTATTCTGCACCCAGCAATGTCTGAAGGCGGCGATAACCATGTTCGACCGAACCAGACAGAACATGCGGGCACGTGTCGTAATACCGGCCCCAGTCGATTTCGTTTTCCGTCAGGCATGATGGATCGGCATGGGCGTGGCGAACGGGCTTGAGGCCCATTTTACGCAGGCGTTTTTCGATACTGTCGGTGCCGGTCACAACCGCCTGTTTAAAGCCGTTATGGTGCAGATAGGCAGACAGTGCCGCAAACAGGAAGGACGACGCCCCACCACCCGAGGACGCCAGATTGCCGATCTCGACAATCTGATGGCGCGGTACACCAAGGATCACTTCGATTGGCGCGGGCAGATATTGTTCAAGAAACAGCGGCCCATGCCCGGCTGACCGGAAACCAAGGGCGGCGACGATCCGTCCGGCATCGTCGCGGACACTCATCAGGCTGCCATATTGCACGCGCATCGCGGCGTCATAGGCATCGGCATAGATATTGGCGATGAATGTTTCGACTTCGGGGCGTTCTGTCGCCAGAAGTGTCAGCACCGAAATGGCACAGGCACGCATCTGCAGATGATCCAGAAAACCGCGTTTCTGGAAGCTGAGCTTGGCGGCGGGGAAACCATTTTCATTATAATTCAGGTGAAGCATGCCATTGGGCCTTCGACTGCGTTGATAGCGCATTCTTGGCCCGGAACCTGACAGCAACCTGAATGAGGGGTTGTTAAAGCAAAAACCTTGGAAATATTACTTTAGCGGGCAGTGTTTTCTGTGGCATTTCCGGGGATTTCGATATTTACCGTACCATCGGAACTGCGCAGATGAAGGTCGCGCTGCGGGAACGGAATTTCGATCTCGTTTTCCTTGAAGCTATCCCAGACATTGAGCAATACCTCGCTGATGATATTACCACGTCCGTTTTGTGGATCCGTGATCCAGAAGCGGATTTCAAGATCGACCGAATTATCGCCAAAGCCGCGTAGCAGTGTGTTCGGGCCGGGATTATCCAGAACGCGCGCACATTTTGCTGCGGCTTCATTGCACAATTTGATCGCGAAATGCGGATCGCAACGATAGGCAATACCGACCGGAACCTTCAGGCGCAATTTGACGTCCGAGTGGCTCCAGTTTTCCACCTGATTGGTGATAAGGTCTTCGTTGGGGATCAGGAATTCGGTACCGTCGCGGGTGCGAACGGCGGTGTAACGCGCGCCAAGCGACTGAATCCAGCCAAATGTATCGCCAATCGCAATCACGTCGCCCGGCTTGATCGACCGGTCCAGCAACAGGATCACGCCGCTGATCAGATTGGCGACAATCCGTTGCAGACCAAACCCGATGCCGACACCGATGGCACCACCAAAGACAGCAAGCGCGGTCAGATCGACACCGATGGTCGAAAGCGCAAACAAAACCGCAATCGACAGCAGCACAAGTTTCAGAAGCTTGGACATAAGCACCTGAACCGATGGCGTCAGGCGGTGAACCTTCTGGATGCGTTGTTCGAAAATGCGCGAGGCAAATGACGCGACCCAAAGCAGGATCGCCAAAGACAGCATTGCCTTGAGGATACCAAACACCGATATCCGAAACTGCCCGATATGAAGGGCAAGGCTGTCCAGCAGATCAATTGCCGGATCAAGCCAGCCGACAATGTTAAGGGCGGCCAGCCCCCATGCGATGATGGCGATACTTCGGGCCCAGACGGGATCATTCACCACCGCTGTGCCCAGACGGATGAAAATCCACGCATTCAGAAGGCTTGCGACAAGGCGCAGGATATTGTGCCGCAGCCCCGCCTGTATCGCGACCGCATCAATAAACCAGATCAGCAGAACCAGAATGATCGGAAACGCCAGATCGGGTAAAACCGCCAGCAACCGACGGAACCCGGCATAGTGCAAAAGCGCCCGCCAGTTTTGCAAGCGCGCCAGTTGGCGCGAAAGCGGCCTGCGCAGCAACAGGGCAGGGATCACCGACAGCAAACATGCCCCGATCTGTAACAGGATCGGAACCAGCAAGATATTGTTGTCCACCCATGCGGCTGCCTGTTCAAGCCAGATCACGAGCTGGTCGGGATTCCAGAATTGCTCCATACGTCCCCTGATTTTGCCCTGTATTATGATTAGTGAATGGAAAGCATTATATTTCATATGGTAACGCGAAACCGCCCGCGGGAGATAGGGGGCTGATTCTTCGTGTTCTGGTTGGTTCTGCGAAAGATGCGTCTTTTGGCTTTGGTTTCCTTGACGTTAGATAGCTATCTATCTAAAAGTTTAGGATCAAAAACCTCCTGCAGGTATCTCCCCCCATGACAATTTCCAAAGATAGCAATGCATCGCGTGAACAGTTCGGTTTCTGGCTGGGCATGCTTGCCCGGCAATGGCGTGCGGAAGTCGACCGGCGTTTATCGCCCTTTATCCTGACCGAGGCGCGCTGGATCATCCTGTTTCGGCTCAGCACGACCGATCATGACCTGACGCAAAAGGAACTGGCGCGTATTGCCGGGGTGCAGGGACCGACATTGGTGCGGACATTGGACTGGCTGGAGGAAAAGGGATTGATCGAAAGGCGCGAAGTCCCCGATGACCGGCGGGCAAAAACGGTTCACCTGACCGAAAAGGCCGAACCGGCGCTTCGACAGATTCAGGCGGTCATACAAGGTGTCCGCGCCCAGATTTTTGCCGATGTTACCGATGAAGAACTTGAACATTGTCTGACCGTGTTCAAAAAGATCGGCCGACAGTTCGATGCTTTTGCCGGAAGTGAACAGGACAAGGACATCATCATGGTTGGACGGGGGAAAACCTAAAACCGTTTCCACCGTTTTATATCTAGCTGTGAGGCAGTGCTGGGTCGGGTGATCGGTTCCGCAGGGTTTCGCGCTCCCATCGTTCGGTCAGAACTGCGGCCCCAAAGCCGAGCCCGCCAAAGATCGCAAGGCTGATCGCAAGTGCGGGTAGCAAACTGTTTGCGGGCATGAATGTCGGCGAGCCGCCGGGCAATGACAACCAGACCATTGCAGCACTGCCCCATAAAATGCCAACCGCAACCATTCCGATCCCGGTAAAGGCAAGCCGCAAGCGCGAAAGATATTTCATTATTCTGACCTGCGCCGCTCGACTGATCCATCATAATGGATCGCTACGGTTTCCTGTGCCGGGCCATCAAGGGCAAGCGCGATAACATCCGCCGGTTTGCGCCGCAAAAGTGTAACGATATCGCCAGACGGGACCTCGCCGATCACGCTATAACCCGCAACCCGACCGATCTTGCAATCGCGCATCGCGGCAGGGGTGATCATCATTGCCTGTTGTTCTGAAAGGGACAGGTTGCTGACCTGTGCGGCGCGAACGTCAAAACCTTCGGCCTCAAGGCGGTTTTGCCAATCGATGCTGTCTTGGCAATCATTCGTGTATGAAAGTTCAAGCGTCGGGCGCGATGTGCCGACAAATGCGGTCAACCCGATCAGGGCGATACCGGCCAGAATCGTAGAAAGAGCAATGGGTTTCATGACTTCTGCCTTTGTCAGATAAAACTGCAAAGGCAGAATGCCTGTTAGAGCAGGTGCGAGTCTTGAGCCCGGTCAAGCCGCAATCGGGCGTGGCCGGGCTACCCGTGTTAACGTGCCTTGTAAGGATGTTTTTCCGACCATTCTCGTACGAAATCGATCAGTTCATCGTCGCGATCTTCGGGCAGCTTGACGGTCAGATGTACATATTGATCGCCGCGTTTGTCACCCCGGTCATATGCCGCACCCTTGCCACGTAGCCGCAATTTCGTGCCGCTATTGGCGTTGGCGGGCAGTTTCATGCTGACCTTGCCATTGATCGTCGGGACTTCGATAGACCCGCCAAGGATTGCTTCGGCCAGACTGATCGCAAGATCGCAATGCAGGTCATTGCCTTCGCGACGGAAAACCTTGTCCGGGTGGACATGCAGCTTGATCAGCGCGTCACCCGCTTCCCCGCCATTCATGCCGGTCATTCCCTGGCCTTTCAGGCGAAGGGTCTGGCCATCTTCGCTTCCGGCTGGGATGCGGACTTCAAGGCTTTTGCCGCTGGCAAGATTGATGCGCTTGGTCGTGCCGATAATGGCTTCGGCCAGATCAAGGCTAAGCTCATAGGAAATATTGGGTCCTTTGACCTTTTCGGCCTGTCTGCGCCCACCAAAACCACCGAAGCCGCCCCCGCCCCCGCCGCCGCGGCCAGCCTTGCCGAAAATCTCGTCAAAGATATCCTCGGCATTGGCACCGGAAAAACCAAACGGATCACCGCCAGCCTGGCCGCTATAACGCGCACCGCCACCACGGCCAAACGGGCCGGTTTCACGGCCATCGGCATCAATTTCGCCCGCGTCATATTTTTTGCGACGTTCGGCATCCCCCAAAAGATGATAGGCGGCCGAAACTTTCTTAAACCGCTCTTCGATCTTGGTGTCACCGGGATTGACGTCCGGGTGCAATTCGCGCGCAAGTTTGCGATAGGCTTTTTTGATTTCGTCCTGGGTGGCGTTTTTGGCAACGCCCAAAGTCTTGTAGGGATCCTGCATCGCCTGACCGGTTGGAAAATGGGAAACGCTATAAATGTATTATAGGCCTGTATTGGCTGTTGCAAGGAAGGCATTTGTTTTTATTGCTGTCCTTGACATGGCTCAGATATGAAAAAGCGGCGCTGTTAGCAAGGAACGCGCCGCTTTTTTAATGTCGTTTCGCGCAGGTCAGTTTACAACTTCCCAGCTTCCATCCGGCTTGCGGCATGCGGTGCCGTACGCTTCTTCCTGCTTGCCGCCGATGGTGACGGTCTGCTGGTATTCACGGCAATATTCCTGGGTTTTCGGTTCCTGATAGGTCCGGGTCGGGGTTACCGTGCCACGAACCCCGGTATCGGGGTTATTCCAGGTCGATGTCTGGCCCGTCGGCGCGCTTTCAAGGGTGCGCTGCGTGCTTTGTGCCATGATCGCGCGGTCGGCATTGTCCAGTGACTTGCCGACTTCACTGCCGATAAAGGCGCCTGCCAGTGTACCAAGTGCCACACCGACAAGCTGTCCCGAGCCTTTGCCGAACTGCGCACCGGCAACCGCACCACCAACCGCGCCCAAAAGGGTGCCTGCGGTTTGTTTCTGACCTTGATCCTGTGCACAACCGGCAATGAATGCGGTCATCATGACGGGGATTACGATATGACGAAATTTCATATTTTTTTGCCTACCTTGTCTTTCCTGTCCCAACCGATATGTTCTGTATCTACGGAACGATCTTGATTGCGTCGTTTCACGTATATCCAAAACCCGTATCTTTCGAATTTGGTGCGGATTTTGAACTATCAAAGGAATCCTGACCCCAATGGACGAAAAAAATACGCCAAAAATGGGGCATGAAGATCATGCCGTACCGTTCGATCTTTTTGACGTGTGGTTTAAAGAGGCGAAAAACAAGGAGAAACCGTATCCGGATGCGATGACGCTGGCGACAGCAGATGCGCGCGGGCGGCCTTCGGCGCGTATTGTACTGCTTAAGGACTTTGATCAGCGCGGTTTTGTTTTTTACACCAACTATGAAAGCCGCAAGGGCGATCAACTTGCCGAAAACAGCTTTGCCGCATTGTGCTTTCACTGGAAGTCGCTTGAAAAATGCGTTCGCATCGAGGGGGCGGTGACCAAGGTCGACAGTGTGGAGTCCGACGAGTATTTCGCATCCCGACCGCGCGGCAGCCAGCTTGGCGCGTGGGCGTCAACCCAGTCCCGCCCGATGAGTGGCCGGTTCGATCTGGAAAAACGGGTTGCCGAATTCACCGCCAAATTCGGGCTGGGCAAAGTCCCTCGCCCGGAGCATTGGGGCGGCTTCCGCCTGATCCCTGATCGCATCGAATTCTGGTCCGAAGGCAAGTTCCGCCTGCATGATCGCCAGCTTTACACCCGCGATGCCGAGGATAAGGGCTGGAACCTGCAAAAGCTTTTCCCGTGATGTGGAAGGCTGTTCTGAAAATGCAAAACGCGCGAATGTCGGTTCGCGCGTTTTTGTTTGGCAGGTTTGATCAGTATTCTTCTGACGGGCAGAAGACTTCCTGTAACACGACGATGATTTTCATGATCTCGGGATTGGCCAGCGAATAATAGATGGTTTGCGATTCCCGGCGTGTCTTGACCAGTCCCTCGCGGCGCAAACGGGCAAGATGTTGCGACAGTGCAGATTGTTTAATACCCAGTTCACCTTCAAGCGTGCTGACTGATTTTTCTGTTGTTCCAAGCGAACATAAAACCATCAGACGCCACTCGTTTCCCAATGTTTTCAGGAACTCGGCAGCCTCGCGAGCGTTTTCATGCAAGTTTTTATAGGGCATCGCAGGCAGTATCCATTCTCGAAGTCAGTCCGGCTATTTTCTGGCACGTTAAAACCGATAAGCCATATAGGATGATTAATCTTCGGCATTCGGCAATGCATTGGTTTGATGTTACACTGGTTTCTTTTTCCGCCTAAGCATTTCGTAGGGGAAAGCCCCTTTTCAATGCATGGACGGGATCTTTTATAAAAGTTTTGATCTTGAACAAGGAAAGATGCGTTTTCTGGTTGCAGACTGTCCCTTTCTGACGTCTTGACGCATTGTAGTGATCGCAACAAGGCACACGTGTCGGAAGACACATCAATTCTCGGGAGTGAGTGCGATGGCAGTAAGAACAATTCTGGCCCCGGTGGCAGGTTCGAACATTGATCAGCGTGTACTGGATCTGGCGTTCCGGACGGCCAAAAGATTTGATGCACATCTTGAGGCATTGTTTGTTGCCGCCGAACCACAAGATGCGATCCCGATTGTCGGGGAAGGCATGTCGGGCCTGATCATCGAAGAAATGATGCGGGCTGCTGAAAACGAAACCCAGCGCCGTGAAACCCGCGGGCGTGCTGCCTATGATGCGGCGCGTGACGACGCCGCCGTTGCCGAGGCCGCCGTTCCGATGGCCGATCTTCAGGCGACCTGTGCATGGCGGCGCGACAATGGCCGCGAAGACGAAACCGTTGCCCGACGTGGTCGTCTGTTTGATCTTGTGGTCATTGGCCGCGAACCGCGCGAAGCTGCCGCGTCGCTTACTTTTGATGCCGCCCTGATGGAAACCGGTCGTCCGTTGCTGGTTGCGCCGGAAAAAACACCCGAAACCGTTGGCGAAAAAGTCGTGATTGCCTGGAATGGCGGAGTGGAAGCCGCCCGTGCCGTGACATCGGCCATGCCACTTTTGCGTACGGCCAAGGAAGTCACCATCGTCAGTGTCGGCGAAGTCCCCCATGGCCGTGCCTGTGCCAAAGCATTGGCCGAACAGTTCCTTTGGCACGGAGTCGAGGCACGGGTGTCCGAATTGCCCGAACAGTCGCACGTTGCTAATGCCTTGATATCCGAGGCAGAAAAGGTCGGTGCCGATAGCATCGTGCTGGGCGCTTACAGCCATTCGCGGTTCAAGGAAATGATCCTTGGCGGTGTTACACAGGATATGCTGGCAAAATGCACTTTGCCGCTTTGGATAATGCATTGACCCATAGGTCACGTAACATCCTGAAATCCGGATGATTATTTGTATGATCATTGGTATATGACAAAAAAGGCGCAGTCTTTTGCGCCTTTTTTGTTGCGTCTGCGAACAAAACCCGCCACCGTTACTGAAATCTTACAAAGACGACGGCCCGATCAACGAGGCCTTCGCCCGATAAAAGAACAGTGGAAGAAACGTCTGGCAGGGGAAAATCCCATGTTATCACTTCGCGATGTCATTGATTTCGCATCCATGTCCGAGGATCTGAGCCGGGAACTTACCCGTCAGAATGTCGGCTTGCCCGATCTTGGCGCTTTGGTTGCAAGCTATTCCGGTGTTGCTGCTGGCCCTGTTAGCAATTGCAATGAAGCACCATGTGCCGCCAACGATGTGGATGGCGAATAACTTACAAAGTCTCTGATGTCCCGATCAGAACAGGTTGATCTGGTCTTTTCGCTTTCGCGAATTCGTTTTTTCAGGGACATCTTCTTCGCACCAATCCAGAACATGATTGGGCACCGGGCCCAGCATGTGACGCACGGCGTCAAATCCGTTGACCGGATCAAGCCATCCGGCGATATGGTTTGGCCCGATCACGGCGGGCATGCGGTCATGGATATGTGAAATTGCCTGTGCGGGGGCGCAGGTGATGATGACCGCCTCGCGTCCGTTTTCAAGCCCGGCAAACAGCACTGGCTGATGATCTGGCAGGGTGATGCGGGTCTTGTGCTTTACCCTGCCGTCCTTGCGCCATTCAAACCAGCTTGTCGCTGGTATCAGGCAACGCCGATCCAGCAAGGGACGAAAGGTCGGTTTCTGATCAAGGGTTTCGGCTCGGGCATTGATCAGTGGCGCATTCAGCGTTGAAACGCTTAACCCCCAACGGCGCGAGGCAGCCTTTTGACCCGGCAGGATCACAATCACCGGATCGGTCGGGCGTCGAATGCCAGACAGGCTTTCAAATGCGGCTTGGTCTGCGTCCTCCAACGGCTTTTCGGTATCTCGTCGATCTGCATCCCGCCCGTCTACATCGCGGTCGGCTGCAAAATCCGATGCTTCCTTGCGAATGATATCGCTAAGGTCGATGGCCAGTTGTGCCTGAAACGCGTTCATGTCGTTGATAAGCTGGTATTGGCTGCACATCGGATTGTCTGTTCGTTCCTTAATTGACAATGATCATAGCCGTTTGACTGGTTTTGATACAACCTTCGTCCTATATAGGAACGCGTGATGCGATGCGTGCTTGCGACGGATCGCAATGCTATAAGAAGATGACGATACGATATAATGTGCCACTTCGGCGCGCGGGATTTGAAAGAGCCACCCAATGAATGCCACTGCCCCGAAAACCGTTGTCCTGACTGGCGCAAGCCGGGGGATCGGCCATGTTACGGTCGGTTATTTTGCCGCGCGCGGCTGGCGGGTGATTTGCTGTTCACGTGAAGCTCCGCCGCCCAGTTGCCCGCGTGATCCGGCTCAGGGCATTCATATTGCCGCCGATCTTTCCAAACCCGACGATGTCGAGCTTTTCATCAAGCAGGCCAACGAAGTTCTTGGCGATGATCCGCTGCATGCATTGGTCAATAATGCCGGGGTATCGCCCAAGACGCCGTATAAAGAACGGCTCGGTTGCCTGAATGGCGATATCGAGGCATGGCGTGATGTCTTCGAACTGAACTTCTTTACTCCGTTGACTTTGTCGCGCGGCTTTGCCGCAGCCCTGCATCGCGGCAAGGGGGCGATTTGTAATATCACCTCGATCGCGGGCCACTATGTTCATCCGTTTGCCGGATCGGCTTATTCCACGTCCAAGGCTGCCCTTTCGGGGCTGACACGTGAAATGGCGGTGGAGTTTGCCGAACTGGGCGTGCGGGTCAATGCCGTTGCACCCGGCGAGATCAAAACCGCAATGATTTCCCCGGAATACGAGGCACTGGTGCCGCGTATTCCGATGAACCGAATGGGCACCCCCGAAGACGTCGCCGCCGCCGTTCATTATCTGGTGGGGGAGGACAGCAGCTATGTCACCGGTACGGAAATTTTCGTAACCGGTGGGCAGCATCTGTACTGATTTTGCAAGTCTGTAGGGCTTTGATCGAAAAAAAACAGCCAGGAACTTACGGCTGTTTTTTATCGGTGGTGGTTCGAGGAAATGTAAAATGCCGAATCATATTCAGCCTTGCCCGCCGGAATATCATCAATCAACGGACGTGCCATGAAATACTGTTCCGGGACGCCGTCCAGTTTCAGGTCGGGCAGGGGAGCAAAGCCGAACCGGCTGTAATAATCAGGTTCGCCCAGAACCACGCACCCCGCCGCATCATTGACCCGCAAGCGTGCAATGCCAGCCTGAATCAGTTCCGATCCGATGCCAAAACCCTGTCGGTCGGGACACACCGCAACCGGCCCAAGGCCGAACCAGTCGATATTTTTACCATCGATGGTAATCGGCGAGAAGGCTACGCAGCCGACAAGTTCGTTATCTTCAATCGCGACAAGCGAAATGCTGAGCTTGCCCTTTTTGCGCAAGGCATCGACGATCAGATGTTCAGTTTGCTGACTATGAGGGGCTGTTGCGAATGCGCTGGCCAGCAATGCATGGATTGCCGGAATATCGGACTTTGTCTCATCGCGTATAAGCATGATCGTCCCGTCCCATCCTGTGACTTCACGCCTGCTACCTGCAGGTCTGTCACACGACTATAACGGGAAAATCAATTAGACCAACAGGCTTTTAAGCCAGTCGCGCTTTTGCTCCAGCCGACGGGCTTCCATATCAAGCCATCCGGTGAACGGGGCGGCTTCGTTTGCGTGGTCTTCACGCAGTGCCAGAACGCGATCAAGTTCCAGTTCGCAAACGTCATGCAGGATTTCGATCTGGTCGCGACGGGTTTCATCATCAAGCAGATGCAAGAACCGCATTTTAAGCGCCATGACAAGCCGCGAAAGTTCGCCCGACGTATCTCGAAGCGTGCCCTGCATCAGTTCCTGAAATTTATCGTGCCCGGCCTTGGTCAGCGACAATTGTGCATCTGAATAGGACCCGCTATTGCAATCCTCGCGCACCAGCCCTTCAAGCTTCAGAAGCTGAAGCGAGCTTCCCATCATATCAAGCGATGGCCCCATGATATGGGCGGTAAAATGACGCACTGAATTGGCCAGATCGGCATAACTGATCGGTTTGTCCGAAAGGGCAAGGGTACCAAGTGCGCAGAGGCGCAGACATTCTTTGGGCAGCAATGTTCTATCCGAATACATAAACGGTCCCTGTCATGTTGCAGGTACCTATGTTAACGCGAACGGTTCTTAATTGCAAGGTGTCGATGCCGGAGAAACCCCGGCACCGGTGAATATAGATCACAATCATGATTCCGCAAACAGACTGTCAAAGACATATCGCTCCCGTTCAGGGGGCAACGACGTCATGAACGGTCAGTTCCCGGACTTCACCATCGGGCGTTTGCCACCAGATGGTTTCACCCTTTCTGATACCGATCAGGGCTGCTCCAACCGGTGTCATGACCGAAATCCGCTGGGTGGATATGTCTGCTTCGGTGGGCATGACAAGAATTATGGTTTGCATGCCACCGGTCGCATTGTCGCGGAATGTGACTTCCGATCCGATGGTGATGGCATCAGGGGGCAGTTCGGATCGTGTGGCGATCACAGCCCTGTCTATTTCGTCAAGCAGGCGGTTGGCGACAATCGGGTTCCGGCCAATATTGGCCCGTGCAAGGTTTTCAAGCTGATCGGCGATGGTCTGATCGATGAAAACGGCTGGATCATGGGACTGGGTTTCAGTGAAGGTTTTGGTAGTGGTTTGCATATCGAAAAGTCCTTTGGATGGGATGTGATGTTGCGACACATAAGGTCGCAAACAGGATTCAGTTGAACGGGACCAAAAGCTCACCCCCCTGAAGGGGGAGCCTTCTGACTGTGGTGTCGGCCAAAAGAAGCGGGCTGCGTTGTCGTGGTTTCATGCCGATAACGGTCAGGCCGATAAAACTTCGCAAATCAACGACACTCGGATCGCGACTGTTGCCACCAGAGTTGGCTGAGTGATCATTGATATTGCCAATCATGGCTTTGAGGCTTGGTTAGGTTCAGGCTTAGGAACGATGTCTGTGGCGGCTGATCATTAATCGAAAAGCAGATAAAATCGCCCGGGCAAAGCCTGCTTGTCAGAGGGCGCAAAGTTTCAAGTCGTTTGAATTTCTGGGGGCGACCGATAGGGCGCGTGCGCACATCGTGTGTTTGCGTGCATGTGATGCTGTTTGGGGGAATGCCACCCAAAGCACGGCATTTCAAAGCTGTCATTGTAATCCTGCCTGTCAAACGATCCGGTTGGATGCTCATCGAAGGTCATTGAAGGTTTGACTTCAAAACCCCGAGTGCAGGTATAGGAATACGTTCCTCACCCCACTCGGGGTAAGGCTCCTGCGAGAAGGGAACCCGCATTGATTACAAAACGAATGTTTAATTGCTGCTTCAACATGACTGGATCAGTCTAGCATAACGGTCTTGAAATTGAATGATCTTATTGGTGCATAAAAAGCAAGACCGGCACATGGTCATGTCTGTGCCGGTCTTATGTGTTCCGTCGCGGATCGCGTGATTTTCCGCTTTATGCCGCTTTTGCGATGCCCAACTGGCCCCAGACGGTCAGAAGTGAATCGATCAGGTGATCGATCAGTTCATCATTGTGAAGCGGGCCGGGGGTAAAGCGCAGCCGTTCTGTGCCGCGCGGTACGGTCGGATAGTTGATCGGCTGGACATAGATGTCGTGATCAAACAGCAACCGGTCGCTGGCTTCCTTGCACATGCTGGCGTCGCCCACCATCAGTGGCACGATATGACTTGGCGCATCCATGACCGGAAGACCGGCGGCACGCATACGTTCACGCAGCGTTTCGGCACGTTCTTTCTGCGCTTCGCGTTCGACATTGCTGTCTTTGAGGTGGCGAACCGATGCCAAGGCACCAGCCGCGATGCTGGGTGGATGGGAGCTGGTAAAGATAAAGCCGTTGCCAAAGCTGCGCACGAAATCGACGATTTCGGTTTTACCGGCGATATAGCCGCCAATAACGCCAAAGGCCTTGGCAAGCGTGCCTTGGACGATATCAACGCGGTCCATCACGCCGTCGCGTTCGGCGACGCCGCCGCCGCGCGGGCCATACATGCCAACCGCATGGACTTCGTCGAGATACGAAATCGCGTTGTATTTTTCGCACAGATCAAGGATTTCGGCGATCGGTGCGATGTCGCCATCCATTGAATAGACGGACTCGAACGCAACGATCTTGGCGCGGTTCGGCCCCAGATCGCGCAGGATTTCTTCAAGATGTTCGACGTCGTTATGTTTCCAGATCCGGCGTTCCGCCTTTGAATGGCGCATGCCTTCGATCATGGAATTGTGATTGAACGAGTCGGAAATGATCACACAATCCGGCAGCTTCGAGCCAAGGGTCGAAAGCGTCGTCCAGTTGGCGACATAGCCCGATGTCATCAGAAGGGCTGCTTCCTTGCCATGCAGATCGGCGAGTTCATTCTCGAGCGCGACATGCAGATGGTTGGAGCCGGAAATATTTCGTGTGCCACCCGCCCCGCCGCCCTGACCGGTGACGGCGTTTTGCATGGCTTCAAGAACCGTGGGATGTTGCCCCATGCCGAGATAGTCGTTTGAGCACCAGACCGTAATTTTGCGCGGTGTATCACCGTTATCGGGGTGATACATGGCCTTGGGAAATTCACCGACAATACGTTCAAGATTGGCGAATACGCGGTAACGGCCTTCAGCCTTGAGGCCGGACAACGCGTCTTTAAAGAAGGTGTTATAATTCATCTTTTGTGTCTTTCGCCTGTCTCTTTACCGCGGGTACGGGCTTGTGTCTCATCCCGTTCTCTCTCCCTTGGTAAAGCTCTGGTCCTGGCCGGATATGCGTACATCTCCGGATCAGCATGGTCCCGTCTGACCGGGTCTTGATAACTTCCTTATCGGACATGGCTTCCGACTTGGCATTGACCCTTGTCAAAAATTTTAAAGCGATTCCAGTTTCAGCTAAAACTTTTCAGCAAAGCTTCACTGCGAACCACGCTGTCAAAGAAGGCGTCCATTCATTGTGTGTCGATCACGCCATCTCGTGGCGTTGGGCGGTTCCCCATTCACTTTCCAATTTGGCGCTATTGATCGCATTTGGCAAGGTTTTGAAAGGACTTCCGACCCACAATTAAATCAATTTAAACAAGCGGCAAAATCTATCGATTGTTTTATTTCGGAAGTTTAAGGCTATTCGCCTGCCGCCGTATTCATTGGAGTGCGGCGGCAGGTGTTTGTTTTTAATGTGTTTTCTGGAGTGTTAAGGATTTAGCCGAGGCTTTCATGCCAGTCCACAAGGGCCGCTTCGACCTTGTCGAACATGTCATGAACCTGTTCTTCGGTAATGATCAGTGGTGGGCAAAAGGCAACGCTGTCACCAAGTGCACGCAGGATCACACCGTAGTCCATACATTTTGCAACAACCGCCTTACCGGCAGCACCGACAGGCTGCATTGGTGTTTTCAGACATTTGTCAGCGACCAGTTCAAATGCGCCAATCAGCCCGCGTCCGCGGGTTTCGCCGATATGTTCAAATTTGTTCAGGTCCTTAAGGCGTTTCTGGAACGGCGACATGACATTGCGGACATGTTCGACAATACCGTCCTCTTCGTAAATGCGCAGTGTTTCAAGGGCGACTGCGGCCGCGACCGGATGGCCGGAATAGGTAAAGCCATGGCCAAAGGTACCAATTTCATCGGATGCCTTTTTCGCCGCCTGATAAATCTTGTCATTGATGAACAGGGCCGAAATCGGCTGATAGGCCGATGAAAGCTGCTTGGCGACCGTGATCATGTCGGGTTTGAGCCGGAAGGTTTCGGTGGCAAACATCCGCCCGGTTCGCCCAAAACCGCAAATGACCTCGTCGGCAATGAACAGGATATTGTAACGATCCAGAACTTCCTGCACCTTTTCGAAATAGGTGCGCGGCGGCACGATGACGCCACCGGCCCCCATGATCGGTTCTGCAATAAATGCGCCGACGGTTTCCGGGCCTTCGGCCTGGATCAGGTCTTCAAGCTGTTCGGCCAGACGGGTCGCGAAATCTTCTTCTTCCTCGCCGGACTGGGCTTCGCGCCAGTAATGCGGGGTTTCGGTATGAATGATGCGGTCAATCGGCAGATCAAACATTTTGTGATTGCCCTGAAGCCCCGTCATCGAGGCCGCAGCCACCGTCACCCCGTGATAACCCTTCTTGCGCGAGATGATCTTTTTCTTTTCCGGCTGGCCGATGGCATTGTGATAATACCAGACCATCTTCACCGCAGAATCAGTTGCCTCTGAACCGCTATTGGCAAAGAACACCTTGGACATCGGGACGGGTACAAGTTCAAGAAGCTTCTCGGCCAGATCAATCGCCGGGTTGGTGCTGCGCGATGCGAATGTGTGATAATAGGGCAGGGTTTCAAGCTGCTTTGTTGCGGCTTCAACAAGGCGCCTTTCGCCAAAACCAAGCGATGCACACCAAAGACCGGCCATGCCTTCGATAAAATCGCGGCCATTGTCGTCGGTCACGTAAATCCCGTGGCCCTTTGAAATGACATGTGGCCCGGTTTTTTCATGCGCGGCCAGGTTGGTATAGGGATGCAGATAGCTTGCGATATCGCGGCTGGCCGCGGAATTGCCTTTGGCCGATGGGGCAGTTGGGGCGATGATGGCGTCTGTGGTCATGATAACCTCTGTTTCGTGCAGGAAAGTTCCTGATGCTTTCAGGCACTTTAGTCAGCATTCTGCGGGTTGGAAATCATTAGTTGGGCCCTGTTCCGGCGAAGATCCTTTGGCGGTTCGTCAAAACAGAAATCACCAAAACAGAAGCCCAAAAGCAAAACCGGCCGGGCAAGGGGCACCGGCCGGATTGGTAAAGATGTTGTCGGTCGTAACCTAGTGCGACATCAGAACCGGAACCGTCATGTGACGCAGAAGATGTTGGGTCACACCCCCCAACATCAGTTCGCGCAGGCGCGGACGGCCATAGGCGCCGCAAAGGATCAAATCGATGCTTTCATCCGCCGCACGCGACAACAGAAGATCGCCAACACTGATGCCACTGGCATTCATGCTTTCCTTGCGGACATTGACACCGTGGCGTTCAAGCCGCGATCCGATATCGACACCCGGCACCGGAATGGAATCACGTGCCCCCTTGTTCGGATCGGCACACAGAACGAGGGCCGATTTGGCATTTTCAAGAAACGCCATGCCGTCATTCACCGCACGGACAGCTTCGCGATAGGGTTTCCATGCAACCATGACGCGTTCGCCAATCGTTTCGAACCGACCGGCATAAGGTACGACCAGAACCGGGGTGCCAGCAGTCAGAATGGCCTTGTCGGGCATTTCCGAGGTCGAGGACGGGTCGGCACTGTCCGGATCATACTGGCCCAGAACCGTCAGGTCGTGATGGCGCGCATACATGGCAACCGTGTCGGCAATCTCGGCGGCAGAGCATGGTGTTTCCTGCCAACTGAAGGTTACACCGGCATCTTCGCAGGCTTTGGCGAAGTCGCGCTTGGCTTCCTTGGCGGTTTCGGCCATTGCAGCACGCTGCTGATTGATGATTTCCTGGGAAATCTGAACTTCCATGAAACGCGGAATTTCCGCATAGGGCAGAAGAAACAGCCCGGTCAGGTGGGCTTTGTGCGCTTTGGCAACTTTCAGGGCAACCGAAAGCCGTTGGGCGCAAGGGGCCGAATTGTCGATATGAACAAGGATATCCCGATACATCTGCCAGTCTCCTTTTCCGGGCAGCCCCGCCTTCGATCAAGGCGGCTAGCGTGGTTATGAGAAGCAGTCTAATGCGATCAGTGCTGGCGTTCTTTGTTCTATCTCAAATTACACTTACCGCCTGTACTGAGTATCGCGTAACCCTGTGGCGAGAAAATGACTGTCCGTGAATTGGCTCAGCCGTCGGCAGGACGTGACATCATCGGAATGGACTTTTCCATGGTCGGGGCACTGTCATCGGGCATCGTGACCGGACCAGATGTTGACGTTCCCGCGGTTGGATCGGCCATCATTGGTGCGCCGGCAGACGGCATTGTTCCCATGCTGTTACCCGAAATGATCGCAAGGCTTTTGCGCAATTGCTGTGACAGGGTTGACCAGTTGGTCTGTAGCGTGTTGCAGGCTGCCGGGTCATTTTGCTGAACACAGCGTTGCGCCATGCGATCAAGTATACCAAGGGCGATACGCGCCTCGTCGATTTGCTGGCGCTGCATATCGGTGATTGCGGCTTTTTTCGGATCTGGCGCCATGACAAATTTGTCATTTGCAGTATTGGCTGGCGCATTTGCGGATGTTGACGTGGTCGGGCCACCCCACGGGGTTACGATTTCCGCCGTGGTATTGGTGGGGGAATTGCTTTGTGCGGTGGGCTGCACGCAGCCCGACAGCAGTGCCGCAGAAACAACAAGACCGGACAGGAGGCCCGCGCTTCTGATCTTCATGACTTGCTCCTTTGGCCGCAAGGCGATGTCCGCCGGGCCGTTCCCTTTACTTTACAGTGCCATTTATTGTACGGCCTTGCTTTTGCTTGTGAATATATTGGACCCAGTTACGCGTGATGTCCAGAAAAGGGCGCGTGACAGCTTATTGACCCGGGCTTTGTTACCGAGCTGGCGGTATCAAGCGGGGTTCGTTCTTAAGCGCATTTCCGAGCCATTGCAGAACCAGCTTGATGCGTTCAATGCGTTTGAGTTCTGGATGTGTAAGCACCCAAAGCCTGTTTGGTACGAATTGATGCAGAGACGTAACGCGTTCAAGATCTGGGATCGCCAGATCAGCAGGCAGGCAAGCATATCCAATTCCGGCGCGAGCAAGGCCTGCCATTGCAACAAAATCATCGCTACGATGGATGATCCGGTCAGCGTGGTTTTCGTCGAGCCATTTAAATACCGGATGATTTCTTAGGGCTCCGCTGGCACCGATAAACCCACCGGGCAAGCGATCCGGAAATTTCATGGCATTGAAATTCTGCTCGGTTTTTTCCGCCATATCATGATTTGCGTAAAGTCCCCAATCTATCTTGCGAACTTCGCGGCCGACAAGATATTCGGGCGGGAGTTCCGCGACCCGTATCGCGATATCAGCATGGCGTTCTGCCATGTTGAATTCCTGATTACTTGCCAGAAGTTCAAGGCTGATATCTGGGTAGGCCGTCTGTAAGCGGGCAAAATAATCAGGCAGAATGAAATAGGCAAAGCTTGTCGGTGCGGTAATTCGGACCGTCCCAGCAGCGGCAATATCGCGCCCGGAAACACTTAGATTGATAGCTTCGAAATTGTTCAGGATTTGCCGGGCGGGACCAAGCATCTCTTCACCTGCTTCGGTCAGGCTGTAACGGCCTTTGATCCGTTCGAATAGGCGTGTTCCGGTTTCTTTTTCCAATGCATGGATATGGCGAAATACCGTTGTATTGCTGACATTCAGACGTTCGGCTGCTTTTTCAAGTGACCCGGCGTCGACAACGGCAAGAAACGATTTCACATAATTCCAGTCCATTTTGGCCTTTCAAATTTGCAATGAATTTATTCAAAATTGCCTATTTATTGTAAATTTGCAAATTCATACGATGGAGCCGATAAAGCCAGACAACCAAGAGAGAGCAAAATGATTGGTTATACATCGATTGGGACGAACAACCTTGCTACGTCCGGGGCATTTTACGACGCCATTCTTGGCATGATGGGGGCCAAGCGGGTGATGGAGATGGAGGATTTCATTGTCTGGGCACGCGCGGAAGGAGAGGCCAATTTTTCGGTTCATTTGCCTTTTGACGGCAGGCGGGCAACCGTTGGGAATGGTGTAATGATCGCCTTGCAGGGAAAATCAAAGGACGAGGTCGACGCCGTATACAGCAAGGCGATCAGCGTCGGGGCAGTATCGGAAGGGGAACCGGGCGCGCGCGGCGGTGATGATAGCGGTTTTTACGCAGCCTATTTTCGCGATCCGGATGGCAATAAAATCAACATTCATTACATGTCGTGATTTGCCTGAAACTTGGCGGTTTTTGGGAGAAAACGGCTAAAAGGAGGTGGGGGTGGAACATCCGCATTTTAAGCTGATAGGCCACCGGCTGTGCCCGTATGTGCAACGGGTTGCAATGGTTATGGGGCACTACGCGATTGATCATGAAAGGGAAGATATTCGTCTGGAAGACAAGCCAGCCTGGCTTGAAAAGTTCAGTTCGGAAAGGCAAGTGCCGGTCTTGCTTCTTGACCAAACGCGACCGCTAACCGAGGCTGCGGTTATTTGCGATTATCTCGACAGGATTAATGGTCGTGCGCTTTATCCGGTCGATCTGATTGAGAGTGCCGAACACAGTATCTGGATTTTACGAGCAGAGCGGATATTGTCGCTAACTGCAGATCTTGTGTATCGGGCTCATAATGAGCATGACTGCGATCTGACATTGCACAGGATCGGCCTGATCTTGGCCATACTCAACAAGAAGTTTGAAGCCGCCGGACCCTTTCGCGAGGTTGGGCTATGCATGGTCGATATGGCCTATGCGACCGCGTTTCGGGCATTTCCGGTATTGGTATACGGGCTTAACCGGGATTTGTTTGCGGGGTTTGAACATGTTCGTGGCTGGAGCGAACGATTGTTAAAAAACGATATCGTGCGGACGGTAGTCCCCCAAACGTATCATGGGGAACTTCATCATTTTATCGCATCAAGACAAAGCTATCTGGCCAAAAGGCTATCGATGCTTCCGGTGCCACAAAAGCCCGCCTTATCTGCCTCCCAATAGCTTTGTCAGATTACAATTAACGGACTGAAAAGCCATCAATAGTGTATGTCGACTGTTGATGGCTTTTTTCTTTATGCTTTGTCTCGCGACACCATGGCGATGATGGTTTCAAAAAGTTCCTGCTTTGCCTGATCGGCGGTGATTTCGCCGGTTGCCGCTGCGTAAGAAAGGGATTCGGCTGCGCCCAAAAAGCCCCAAAGGCGGGGTATTGGTATTTTACCTGTCGGGCTGAAAGGGGACAGGATATCGCGGCATTTATCAATGAACAGAATGTGATAGTCGCGTTTGACCTGTTCCAGCTCCGGCGATCCGGCAAGTGATGCAATGACACCCGAAATTTCGCGCCCCTGTGACAGCACGCAATCAATATAGGCCGATGCGATCACCGATGCCTTGTCGCGCAGGGTATGGCTGCTTTGCGCAAGGGTAGAGTCCATCAATGCTGTCTGACGTCGATCGTAATCCTGATACAGCGCGATCAGCAAACCCGATCGTGTTCCGAAATGATCATAGACCACCGGCTTGGTGACTCCGGCCTGTTCGGCAAGACTGCCAAGGCTGAGTGCCTCGGTCCCGTCGTCATGGATCATCTTCCATGCAACGTCGAGAAGTTGCCGATTGCGATCTTCGCGCGCCATCCGTTTGCGTGGGGTATGTGACGGGGACTTTTTTGCGTCGCTGCTTGACATCTTTATACACCAAACGTAACTTACAGATAGTAACTTACTTATAGTATATAGTGATTGCCGTTGAGTGGCAATTGCCTAGCAAGGAGGTATGTCATGCGCGCGCTTGTTGTTGTCGCCCATCCAAATTCCGGTTCGTTCAGTCATGCGGTTGCCAATTATATTGGTAAGGGCATTGAGGATGCCGGACCTGAACACAGTTTCGAGTTTGCTGATCTGTCGGCCGAAGAGTTTGATCCGCGTTTCAGCCAGGATGATATCGCGGCGTTCGAGATGAGGGCCCCGTTCCCCGACGATGTGCTTGCCGAACAGAAACGGATTGATGCCGCCGATACGCTCGTTCTGGTTTTTCCGATTTATTGGTGGTCAATGCCCGCGATCCTGAAAGGCTGGATTGATCGGGTGTTTTCAAATGGCTGGGCTTATGAGGATATTGACGGTGAAAAGGTGATCAAAAAGCTGAACCATCTGAAGGTTCATCTTGTTGCAATTGGCGGTGCAGGGCTTGGCACATTTGCCCGGCATGGATATTTCGGGGCAATGAAATTGCAAATCCATCATGGCATTTTTGATTATTGCGGAGTGGAAGTTGCAACTTCGGAATTGATGTTGCTGGCCGACGGCAATGACCCTGCGGAGCTCTTGAAAAAAGCACGCGAGGTTGGGGCGGCGATCCCGGCAAAGGTAACAAAGCCGGAATTGGATATGGCAGGATAAATCTTGGCAGAACGGCCATCAAAAGCAAAACGCCCGCAGGGTAAATCTGCGGGCGTTTGTATTGGCAATGTGCTACTAGCTTAGTCGTGCTTGCCGCCATGGGCCTTGGACCAGCCGATCGGGTCGGCAAGGAAGGCGCGAACGCCTTCGATGGCTTTTTTGGGGAAGTATTTGCCTTCTTCGGCAACCGCCAGAATATCGGCCCAGGTTGCCAGGTAATGCAGTTCGATATCGTCTTTTTTCAGTTCTTCAAGCGCATTGGGGAACACACCATAGAAGAACACGACAAATGCATGTCTGCATTCGGCACCGGCTTCGCGGATGGCATTGACGAAGTTGACTTTCGATGCACCGTCGGTGGCAAGGTCTTCGACCAGAAGGACGCGCTGGCCTTCGTGGATGTCGCCCTCGATCCGTGCCTTGCGGCCAAATCCCTTCGGCTTTTTGCGGACATACTGCATCGGCAGGTCCAGAACATCGGCCAGCCACGCGGAATAGGGGATGCCCGCGGTTTCACCACCGGCGACCGCATCAAATGCCTCGTAACCGGCCTTGTCGGAAACCTGACGGGCGGCAAGTTCCATGACCTTGCGGCGTGCGCGCGGGAAGGAAATCAGTTTGCGGCAATCAATATAGACCGGGCTCGCCCAGCCCGATGTCAGGATATAGGCCTCTTCCGGGCGGAAATTCACAGCCCCGATATCAAGCAAAATCTTTGCGACGGTTTTGGCAGCATACGAGCAATGCGCGGTCGAAGTTTCGTTGGTCATGGCGGCTATACCCTTTTCCGGATCGAATATTTGCGCACGTCTTAGCGTTTTTGGACGCAAAGCGCAAAGAAAAGCCGCTGTCCGGCTGGTCAGGATCAGGTGCCCGGCGATGTCGGGGGCAAATTTGCGGGCGGCAGGACCGGATGCGAATAAGGCAATGCCGATTTGAAATGGCATTATTGATATCTGAAATATCATAATTGCAGTTTTAAATGCGTTTTGTTAGGCTTCGATCATGTGTGAATAAAGGATGCGCCCTATGATTACCGCGGGACAAATGCGTGCGGCGCGTGCGTTGCTGGGCATTGATCAGAAAACGCTGGCCGAAATGGCCGGGATTTCGGTGCCAACCATCCAGCGGATGGAGTCCAGCAAGGGTAATGTGCGTGGTGTGGTTGATACGTTGACCAAGGTCGTCGAAGCACTTGACCGTGCCGGGATCGAATTGATCGGGGATAACGTGCTCAGCATGGCAACCGGGCGCGGTGTGCGTCTGAAAGAACCGGAAATAAAACCGACACTGCCAGACGAGCAGGGCGAACAATAACGACCGCAACAATTTTGCGACGGCGACCGCCGACTTATGCCGACGATCCCGCCGCCTTTTGCAAGGCTGCCGGAGACTATGGAAACCAGAACCTCGAAAACCAATCAGGCATCCGAACCCGGATATGCCGAACTGTTTACCCCAAAACTTGTAACCGTCCTTCGCGAAGGTTACGGGTTTGCGCAGTTGCGGGCCGATGCGATTGCCGGTTTGACGGTGGCGATTGTCGCCTTGCCGTTATCGATGGCGATTGCGATTGCATCGGGCGTTTCTCCCGCACAGGGGCTTTATACCGCGATTGTCGGGGGGATTCTGGTATCGCTCCTGGGGGGCAGTCGCTTTCAGATTGGCGGACCAGCGGGGGCTTTCATCGTTCTGGTCGCAGGTACGGTTCAGACGCATGGCCTTGATGGCTTGATCATTGCCACTATCCTGTCGGGATTGATGTTGCTCGCCATCGGGGCGCTGAAGCTTGGTACCTATATCAAATTCATTCCCTATCCGGTGACGGTTGGCTTTACTGCCGGGATTGCGGTGATCATTTTCGCAAGCCAGATAAAGGATTTGCTGGGACTGACTTTGTCAGGCAAAGAACCGGGGCCGCTTTTGGAAAAGCTCCCGGTGATCTGGGCGGCATTGCCGGGGATCGATCCGGTGACGGTTGCGTTGTCCGGCGCGACGATCCTTGTGATCATCGGCACCAAACGGGCGCGCCCGCATTGGCCGGGCATGCTGATTGCGGTGGCCGGGGCCGCATTGGCGACCGCGTTGTTCAATCTGCCGGTATCGACCATCGGCAGCGTCTTTGGCGGTATTCCCGGTGATTTCCCCATGCCCGTCTTGCCGGAATTCACCCTTGCCAAGGTGCAGGCGGTTTTGCCCAATGCAATTGCCTTTGCGCTTTTGGGGGCGATTGAGTCGCTTTTATCAGCCGTGGTGGCCGATGGCATGACTGGCCGACATCACAGATCGAACTGTGAGCTGGTGGCCCAGGGGGTGGCAAATATGGCGTCGGGTCTGTTTGGGGGCATTTGCGTGACCGGCACGATTGCAAGAACGGCCACCAATATCCGGGCCGGTGCGCATGGGCCGGTTTCGGGCGTTTTGCACGCGCTGTTTTTGTTGTTGTTCATATTGGTTGCTGCGCCGCTAGCCAGTTTCATTCCGTTGGCAAGCTTGGCCGGGGTGCTGGCGATTGTGGCATGGAACATGATCGAAAAGCACGCGATAGCGACCTTGCTGCGCGCATCGCGTGGCGATGCTGCGGTGTTGCTGGTAACATTTTTACTGACGATTTTCCGCGATCTTCTCGAAGCAATCGTTGTTGGATTTGCCCTTGGCTCGGTTCTGTTCATTCAACGCATGTCGAAAACAACCGCAATTGCCACCCACAGCCCGTTCGTATCCGAAGACCGGGCCGACGGTACGACCGGCGGCGGGGCATCGGATATTTCATCGACAACCGACCCCGACATCATGATTTACCGGATTACCGGCGTGTTCTTTTTCGGGGCGGCGGCATCCATTGGATCGGTTCTGGACCGGATTGGCGATACGCACCGGGCATTGATCATTGATTTTGCCGCTGTACCGTTTCTCGATTCAACCGCGGCCAATACGATTGCGGGACTTGCCCACAAAACACGCGGGCGCGGGATCGAGGTGATCCTGACCGGCACATCGCATGACCTTCGACGGGAACTGTTTGCACATGGTATCAAGCCGCCGCTGGTTCATTATGAAACCGATATCGAGAAGGCGGTCGGGCGCCTTCGCGCGCATGGATTGCGTAACGTCACGGCATCCTGAGTTGCGACCGCAAAGACAGTGATAATGACCCAAGCCCTTGTCAGGCATTGGCAAAATCCGGTTTTGGGTTTATTTGGTATAGCTTTACCGAATTAAGCTGAAAGGCACTGCCATGTCGCAGGAAACCGGACTTGCCGTCGATATCAATGACGGCGGCATTGCAACCATCACCATTTCGCAGCCGGAGCGCAAAAACGCGCTGACCAAACCGATGTGGGGGGAGCTTGCCCGGATTGCCGACGATCTTGGCGGGGACAGCAACCTGCGTTGCATCGTTATTCGCGGCGGCAGCGGGGCCGGGTTTGGGGCCGGGGCGGATATCCATGAATTTGTCCGCGAACGCGACGGGTTCGAAAAGGCACGTGATTATGGAATGCTTCATGCCGAGGCCTTGCAGGCGCTTCGGGTTTGTCAGCATCCGGTCATTGCCGCGATTGACGGGCCGTGCATCGGGGCATCATTTGTGTTGGCTGCTGCCTGCGATTTGCGGATTGCGGCCGATAACGCCAAATTCGCCGTGCCGCCGATGAAGCTTGGCGCGACACTGGGCTATCCGGAATTGCAGATCATGCTCGATCTGCTGGGCGAGGCGGCGTTGTTTGAAATCCTGCTTGAAGGGCAGGTGTTTGATGCCGAACGCGCACGTGAAATCGGCTTTGTCGCCCGCCATGTGGCGATTGAGGCGTTCGATGCGGAAATCGCATCAACCGCCGCCCGTATCGCAAGTGGCGCACCCATCACCCAACGCCTGCACAAGAAAATGATCAATCGCCTCAAAGAAGGTGGTGCCATCGGTGCCAAGGAATTTGACGAAGGATACCGCGCCTTTGACAGTGCGGATTTTAAGGAAGGCTACACCGCCTTTCTGGAAAAAAGAAAAGCGGTGTTCGAAGGCCGGTAACGGTCAGATCACAACGGCAAATCCGGCGTCAGCGGAACATCGGTAATGCCGTAATCAAGGCCCATCTTGTGCAGCTCGCTTGTGATTTGCGATCTGTGATGGGTTTGGTGGTTGAAAAGCTGCATCAGGAAAAGCTGGCGCGGTAATTTGCGGGTTACACCATCCAGCCCCATCAATTCGCGAATGTCATCCTGCCAACCATGATCACTGGAATCGACGAATTCGGCGATTGCCGCGTCGGTTTCAACGCGCATTTTGCGAAGCGTTTCGAAATCATCGGCCATTATGGTGCGGGCATCAAACGGTTCGGCCTGTCCGGTTTTCAGGATGCCGAGGATGCGGTGATCAATATACAGCAGATGGTTCAGCGTTGCATGGATGGAGCCAAAAAACATGCCGCGGTCACGACGGCGTTCCGCGTCGCCGATCTGTTCGCAAAGTTCGTACAGAACGCCATTCTGCCAGATATTGTATTTGGCCATGGCGCGGCCATAATCGTTGAAATTCATCTTTGCCATTTTGGTGGGGCTCCTGTCTGGCGTTAATTGACTGTGTTTAGTCGGCGGCAACGACAACAGTATCGTCGCTTTGTGCCGGGGCGGGTTGTTCGATCTGTTTTGCCTCGGCCACGAAATGCACCATGACATTGGCGAAAATGCCAAAGGCCAGCATTGATGCGGTCGCGGGCAGGAGGCTGCCGTCATGAACCTGTCCGATGATGGTGCCTGCCAAGGCGCCAGTGGCAAACTGGATGGTGCCCATCAAGGCGGTTGCCGTACCGCCGATATGCGGGAAATACTGCATGAAGGCCGCAGTTGCATTTGGCGCTGTCAGCCCGATCATGCCAACGGCGACCATCACAAGTGGCACAACCGCATAAAGGGATGGTTCGAACACATTCACCGCAATGAACAATCCGATCACAGCAGCCAGTTGAAGGCCGGTGCCGATCGCCAGTATCTGATGGCATTCAAGCCGTTTAAGCAACGGATTGTTCAGCCGGTTGCAGATCACGATGACAATGACATTCGCCCCGAACAGATAAGGGAACTGGCTGGGTGATACGCCAAAATAATCAATATACATGAACGGGCTGTCGGTCAGGAAACTGAACATCACCGCGCTGGCGCCGGTATGGGCCAGCATGAAACCAACCGCCTTGCGGGTACGCAGAACTTCCAGATATGTCCACAAGACCCGTCGCGCCGGACCGGCATAACGCGGGCGCAGTTTGGTGGTTTCAGGCAGCTTGAACCAGACAACCACCAGCATGATGCTACCATAGATCACCAACAGAACGAAAATTGCCTGCCACTGGAAATAAACCAACAGGGCCGAGCCGACCGTGGGCGCGACCAGCGGTGCAATCATCATGATTACCGCGATCAGGGCAAACATACGCGCCGCATCTTTGCCGTCAAACAGGTCGCGGACCGACGCACCGACGATGACAAGGGCAAATCCACCGCCAATCGCCTGGATAAAGCGCATGACGTTGAGCGAGAAAGAACTGTCGACAAAGATGATCATCGCACTGGTGATGATGTAAATCACCAGTCCGACAAGGGCGACCGGACGGCGACCTACGCGATCCGAAAGTGGCCCGCCAATCAGTTGCCCCAGTGCAAAGCCGATCAGGAACATGCTGATCGATACTTCGACATTGTGGGTCGGCGCACCAAAATCGACCGCCATAGCCGGGATGGCCGGCAGGTAGGTATCAATCGCAAAGGGCGCAGTCGCGATCAGGGCGGCAAGCAGGATCGCAAGGCGCTTGGTATTGATCGGGGCGCTGGCATCTTTATTCGCCATGACTTCCGTATCCGTTTCTTATGGTGGCAGGTGGGGTGCGATCCGTCCGGTTTCTGGTGTAGATATTTAACGGACTTCCTTAATGCTGGCCACAATGACAGGTAATGGGGCAAATTCGCCGACCCCCGGATAACGGGAGGTGCGAAAATTCCGGTCAGATAGGGCCGTGGCGTTAGGAAGGCTGCGCCGTTACGAGTGACGGGGCCGGGTGGATCGCAACCTGAAACGATTCAAGTTATGCTATTATCCACGTAAATTCTGTTTTTTCCAGCCCGGCGATTTTTGCGGGCTGAATATCAGCTATGCATATAACCGTTTGAGGCGGTGGAAGAATATAGGCGGCACAAGAAAACGGCACCCGCGATGGGGTGCCGTTTGCAAGGTTTTCGGTTTTCACCGGCCCTAATAATTCATGACCTTTTCCGGGCCCATCAACATGGTCGGAAGCCATGTCGAAATTGCCGGGATGTATGTCACGATGATCAGGAAGACCAGAAGGATCATCAACCACGGCAAAGCGGCGCGAACCACTTGAACCAGCGACATTCCGGTAATGCCCGACGTCACGAACAGGTTAAGTCCGACCGGCGGCGTGATCAGGCCGATTTCCATGTTCACAACCATGATGATACCAAGATGGATCGGATCGATGCCGAGCTTTATCGCGATCGGGAAGAGGATCGGCGCCATGATCAGAAGGATCGCCGACGGCTCCATGAAGTTCCCGGCAATCAGCAGGATGATGTTGACCACGATCAGGAAGGCCCAGGGCTCCAGACCCCAGTTGATGATGGTTTCAGCAATGGTGTGCGGAATGCGTTCGGATGTCAGCACATGAGCAAACAGCATGGCGTTGGCAATGATGAACATCAGCATGATGGTCACTTTGCCGGCCTCAAGCAGCACGTGGCGGATATCCTTGTCGAACGGGATCATGGCAATGGCCTTGCCGATTTTCGGCAGGTTGTGGCCAATAATGGCAGCAAAGCTCATGCCTTTTTCCGGAACCCATGCAACGCCTTTTATCGGCCCCATATCGCGATAGAACACGATGGCGACCAGCATGGCATAAACGGATGCAACTGCCGCGGCCTCGGTCGGGGTAAATATCCCGCCATAAATGCCGCCCATGATCACAACAACCAGAAGCAGGCCACCCGATGCTGAAAACAGGCCTTCAAGCCATTCGGTAACGCTTGGACGATCCTGTTTTGGCAGTTTCTTGATCCGGGCCACGATATAGATCACGGTCATCAGCATGATGCCGGCAATCAGACCGGGAATAACACCAGCCAGGAACATGCGACCAACGGAAACCTGGGTTGCCGCGGCATAAACCACCATCACGATCGACGGCGGGATCAGAATGCCCAGCGTCCCGGCGTTACAAATCACACCGGCGGCGAAATTGCGCGGATAACCCGATTTGATCATACCGGCAATCACGACGGAACCGATGGCAACAACCGTGGCCGGGCTTGAACCCGAAACGGCGGCAAACAGCATACAGGCCAGAACCGACGCCATGGCAAGACCGCCATGGAACCAGCCCACCGTATCGACGGCAAATCGGATCAGGCGGCGTGCCACCCCGCCAGTCGACAGGAAGGTCGAGGCAAGGATAAAGAACGGAATGGCCAGAAGGGTGTAATGTTCCATCCCGTTGAACAGCTTTTCGATCAGGGTCGCAAGCGAGTCTGATCCGAAAAACAGGATGGTGGTGATGGATGACAGGCCCAGCGCCACGCCGATCGGGGTGCCAAGCGCCATCAACGCAAACAACGTGATGAACAGATATGCGATTGTCATTTAAGGCGTTCCCCCGCGATCATTTATCGTTGTCGCGACGGACGATGCCGTCGGCCATGACGTCGGCTTTGTCGCCTTCGCCAATGGTTTCGATCGCCTCGCGTGCTTCATCGGCAAGCGAGAATCCGTTTTGCTGACCCGAAAGAATACGCCACAGGACCTGTCCGAGACGGAACAGCAGCAACGCACCGCCAAGTGGCAGGATCAGATAGACGACCCACATCGGGATCGGGGAATCTTCGGCCTCGATACCGATCATGTGATAGAAGGTCATGCTTTCCCAGCCGCCATAAAGAATAAGCGCGGCATAGGACATGCAGACCAAAGCAACAAAGATACCGGTGATGCGCTGGGCGGGTTTTGCAAACAGTTGAACAAGGGCATCAACCCCGATATGGGATCCGACCTTGACACCATAAGACATGCCGAAAAGCACAAGCCAGGCAAACAGAAATTCGGTGATTTCCATCGACCAGGTCATGCCGGAATTGAAGCCGTAACGAAGGACGACATTGACGAAGGTCAGCATCGTCATGGCGGCGAGAAGGAGGGCAATAATGCCCTCCTCCAGCCGGTCAACGACCGTTTTAATCATAGCGGTAACGGTCCTCTAGGTTCGAGGAATTACTTGTTGCAGGCGGCAGCGGCTTCGATCAGATCGGCACCGATATCACCTTCGAACTGCGCCCAGACAGGCTTCATGGCTTCGCGCCATGCTTTGACATCGTCAGCAGACGGTTTGACGAGTTCGGTTTCACCCGAATCAACGATCAGCTGGCGCTGTTCGTCGGCCAGTTTGCCCGACAGGCCGTTGGCATATTCGGTTGCCTCGTCCATGGCCTGTTTCAGGCCAGCCTGGATTTCCGGATCAAGACCGTCCCACCATTTGGTCGAGGTCACGACGAGATAGTCGAGAAGACCGTGGTTGGATTCAGTGATGTAATCCTGAACTTCAAAGAACTTCTGGGAATAGATGTTCGACCAGGTGTTTTCCTGACCGTCAACAACGCCGGTCTGAAGTGCCGAATAGGTCTCGGCGAATGCCATTTTCTGAGGAACGGCATCAACAGCTTCGAACTGTGCAGCAAGTACGTCCGAGCTCTGAATACGGAATTTCAGGCCCGCAGCATCGGCCGGGGTCAAAAGCGGCTTGTTGGCCGAAAGCTGTTTCAGGCCGTTATGCCAGTAACCCAGACCGGTAAGACCCTTGTCTGCCATCGACAGCAGCAATTCCTGGCCTTTTTCGCCTTTCTGGAAGCATTCAACAGCTTCCATGTCGTTGAACAGGAACGGAAGATCGAACAGGCCGAGCTTCGAGGTCCATTTGCCGAATTTCGCAAGCGACGGTGCTGCAAGCTGGACGTCACCACGCAGCATTGCCGGCAGAACCTTGTCGTCATCGAACAGCTGCGAGTTCGGGTAAATTTCGACTTTGACCTTGTCACCAAGGATTTCTTCGGCGCGCTTTTTGAAGAATTCAGCGCCCTGGCCCTTCGGGGTGTTCGGGGCAACCACATGGGCGTATTTGACAACAACCTGTGCGGATGCCGCGCTGGTCATGCCAAGAACGGCTGCCATTGCAACGCTGGTTGCGAGAAGTTTTTTGGTAATCGGACGCATCAATAGTCTCCCTATAAGCTTTGTGCGTTTTCCCAGTAGCGCGCCAATTATCGGCGTCGTTCAGGTCGCCGTTTGGCGCTGGGGTGCAACACTGCAATTGCCGGGCCAGTTCTGCATATCTGTCATTACGATAAGTAATATCAGCGGTTTGCAGCGTGTTTCGCAATGGTGCGGTGCAGCGTAAGTTCTTCTTTTTGTTGTCTTTCCCGCACATCCCTTCTTCGCAATGTGCGGTCTTCCGCACAATATCTCAAGTTGAAAATGCAAAATTTTTATCGATTGCAGGATTTTTGACGCAGGCGGGGCGGGTGGTTGGTAGGACCAATTGCAAAAGGTGCGGCAAAGGCTTAT
>TARA_R100000049_G_C1957744_1_pt1 | contig 44441 bp, 38 predicted proteins | sample TARA_R100000049 | Tara Oceans TARA_R100000049 (sample SAMEA2619992) | marine metagenome | biome: marine biome (ENVO:00000447); feature: mesopelagic zone (ENVO:00000213) & marine oxygen minimum zone (ENVO:01000065); material: "saline water (ENVO:00002010), including plankton... | reverse complement strand
GCGGGGCGGGTATATGGCGATTTTTGATTGTGCTGATGTTGACCATCATAAATCCCTCGCCGCGGCGGCGGGCGTCGCCCCCATTTTCGAAAGACGCAATGAAAAGGCCGACCTACTACAACTCAATCCCAAGCAGACCGGTGCCACCATGATGGAGTTTGACCACCATAATGGCGGCGATGACATGATGGGTAACTATCATTGGGCCGGTGATGACTGGCAAAAATATGTCAGCACGGATGTCACGGGGGACATTCTCGGGATCGAGATTAGCAGCCCCGGCGCAAACTCCCGCGCAAAACTGTGGGGCCAGATATGTGACCGACCTGTAAAGCCCGCGCCGGAAGGTTTTGAAATTGAGCTGGATTACGGCCTGATCCATTTCAGGCAAACGCCCGATCGGGCGGAGGAATTGTTCACAGCGATTGATCTGACGGCAAAGGATCCAAAAGAAATGCAGGAGAAAGCAAAAGCTGCCGGTTGTCATGTTACAGACAACGGATTTGATTTTTGCGGCGTGCGTTTTCGGCTTTCGCCGGCCGCCGCCTGACACCAAAGAAAAAGGAAAATGTGCAATTGCGCCATAATTTGTTACCTCGGGAGGGGTTAAAATGACCGTACTGGACCTTGATAATTTCGAAACCGATTTCTGGAAGGATGTCGACAAACGAAAAACCTGGGATGAGATCATTCCGGGAGAATTACGGGACACCCGGCCCGTGACCCTCAGCAAGGAAGTGATCGCCCGCTATGCCAAGGGTGTCGGCGAGGACAACCCGATCTATTTCGATGAGGAATATGCGAAAACGACCCCCTACGGCGGCATTATTGCCCCGCCTTCCATCCATATCCTGCTGATGTTCGCCTGTACGACGACAGAGGACTGGATGCGTTCTCCCGGAACCATCAACGCCGGACAAAACTGGTCCTACCATGTCCCGATCCGTCCCGGCGATACGATCACCATGCGGGGGACCGCACTGGATCGCTTCATTCGCAAGGATCGGCTGTTCGCGGTTCATGAAAATACATTCACCAACCAGCATGGCCAGATCGTCTGCACCGGCCGTGGCCAGACAATACGTCCCGCGTGAACCGGACTGGAAAAGGAACAATATCATGACAGCAAAAGAACAATTCGAAAAAGTAAGCGAAGGCGACGTCATTACCGGTCAGGACTTCACCGTCACCCGGGACACCATCCAGGCTTTCGCCGACGCCTCCCTCGACTATAATCCCCTGCATTTCGACGATAACTATATGAAGAACAAGTTCGGAAAAACGCAGTTTGATGGCGTTATTATGCACGGAATGCAAAATTTCGCGCTTATTTCACGCACACTCACTGATTGGCTGCTGCCGCGCGGCGGTTTCCACCGGCGGCTGGAGACCCGCTGGCTGAAACCGGTACAGCTCGGCCACACTATTACCCCGGTTGCCAAAATTTCACGAAAGCGCAAGACAGAGAAGGGATACTGGCTGCTGTTCGATATTGAAGTCACCAATCAGGATGGCGATCTCGTCGCTGCCGGAAATGCCATGGCCGAATTTCCCGAGGTCATACCGGGAGCGGCGGCCTGACAGCAGTCAACAAGCGCCTTCTTAACCTGCATCCATGTGGGTAAGGATGTTCACAAGCCGCCCGAAAGGGTCTTTCACGTAAAACCGGCGGACACCCCAGGGTTCGTCCGCCGGGCCATAGACGACGGAAATGTCCGCCGCGCATATCTTCTCATAAACCTCGTCCAGGTTATCCACCTCGATCGAGAGGTCGGGTAACTCGGTGCCGGACCCGCCCTCGCTCGCGAAACTGATTTGCACCCGTGCCTGTCCGCTACCGACATAGGTCTGTATCCAGCCTTGGTCCATCGCAACTTCCATGCCCAGAATGTCGCCATAAAAAGAACTGGCCCGTTGAATATCCTCGGTCGCGATGTTGGTGACAATCCGTTGTACGGCCATTGAAATCAGTCCCTGTTATCCGGTTCACTAGCGGCCCGTTCTTTCATGACGGCGACGGCCATGTCAAATCCCAACGCCTCGGCATCTTCAAGGGGTGAATTGCCTTCGTCGATCCGCGTCGGCCTATGGGGATCGGCGCCGCGCCGGAGGAGGAGCGTGACCGCTTCGATATCCCGCTGGGCCACGGCATAATGGAGCGGTGTCCAGTCATTAAAGCCTCGCTGGTGAATATCGGCACCATGATCGAGAATCAGCGTCATCAGCTCGTATTTATCGTCACGATCCGAGGAGAGGAGGGTGAAAAGCGGCGGAAAGCCGTCATCTTCGGTATGGTTCACATCCGCCCCGAGACGCAAAAGATCAAGGATGAGCCGTTGCGGGCTCCAGCAGAACGCATATTCCAGTGGCGTGCCGCCACAGCCAAGCTCGAAAGGTTGTTCACAATTGGGAAATCCGCGTGGATCACCAAGCAAACGGCGCACTTCCCCGAGGTCTCCCTCCCGGTATGCCTTATCCAGCGCAAGAGCCTTTTGATGAATGTCAGACATTTTCGCCGCCCTAGGTGAAACCGTCTCGGGAAGGACCGGCCCTCCGTCCCCTGATTGCCGCGTTACTACCCCTGCTCTGCCGTCGGCGGAGTATAGGTACTGGTAATCAACTCTTTCCACGCCATGTCCGTCTCGAAATCCGCCGGGCTTGAAACCCTGATCCCGCGCGCCATCAGATCCTCACAGAAAATCTCCTTGATCAGGTCCGGTGTCAGGTCATGGCTGTGATCGTCATAGGCTTCCGCCTCCGCCTCGTTCTTGAAACAGTATCCCTTCCAGAGAACCGAAAGGCGGACAGTCCCATAATCGACGAGCGCGACTTCCTCTCCCTCATCGATAACTCGCCAGCGGTTATCTTCGGTCAGTTCAAGTTTCGCATCATGGCCGAGATTGTCATAACGGTGCTGCTCGGCTTTCGGGCCAACGCTGCCGACCCGATGGAACATATATTCATTATCCGCAAGGACGCAGCAGTTGTTATAGGGTGGCCGCTCGGTCCGGGAGGGCGCACCCAGCCCGTCGGGCCAGTATTCAAACTCCCCGCCTTCACCGTCATAGAACCAGGTAATCGCCGACGCGACGGGAATCGCCCAGTCATGAAACAGGTCGGAATAACCCATCGGCGCCAGCATCCAGCTCGGCACCTCCCGGTTTTGCGCGCCGCGGAAAAACGGCAGATCCTGATGGTAGGGAAGACCCTCCGCCGGCAGGTTAAGGTTCGTCATCATCGCGACAGGGCGGATAATGTCCGCCTTGAAGGACTTCTTCGCGGCGTCGATAAACCGCTGGTTATAGAAAAACGGCTCCGCACCGTCGAAGATCACCTTCCCGCCGAGAGCCCAGAAATTGCGGAACCAGCCGCCGGATGTCTCACCCGTATCACGGTGAACCGCCGACAGGGTCTTATAGGGGCTTCCCTTTTTGATCAGATCAACAACACCGTCCGGATCATCGAATGCCGGTTCAAGACGGACGGGAGGGGCCAGAAGATGCTTGGGGCGGACAGCAAGGGAAACAGTCATGGGCTTTTCCTTTTTTACGGGTAGTATGCCATAAAGACGCCTCTTCGGTAAAGAACTGTGTCATGCCGATTTAACTGCGGATAAATGTCTATTCCGCCGGGGAAATCGTCTGTACGGCGACTTCACGGCGAACCCGTCCCGGCAGCAAAAGGGCGGCAAGCGAGATCAAGGCGGCGACAATCGCGACAACGGCAATCACGCCGGAAAATCCCGCGCCGGATTCCAGAATATATCGCGCCGCCAGAAGGGAGAGCGCACCGATCACCAGATTGAGCATAAGCTTCACCGCCATGACCTTCGATCGCCAGGCATCGGGCACATAGCGGGAAATAACCGTATCGGTGATCGGTATCTGGCCGAAAACAAAGGCCATGGCAAGAAGGGTGGCAAAAAACAACGCATAATTCATCTGCGTCGCCATTATCCCGATCAGGATCGGCTGCGCGAGCGCAATAACAAAGAGCACCGGCTTGACGCGGTATTTGTCAATCAAACGACCGACCACCATCTGTGCAAAGGCCGCAATCGCATATACCAGCGCCGCCAGCAGACCCGTCGTCGCCACATCCACCGTCACGTCCGGCATGCTGACCTCGAACATCCGCGGAATGACGAACGTCATGGTGCCAAACACGAACCCGCCCGCGGATGTCACCAGCGATATAGCGAACAGCGCCCGTTTCCAACCCGGCATGAAGCCGACGATTTCCTTCTCCCCGGCCGCATGCACCGGCGGTTTGCCGCCGCCGCGCCGAACGAACATCATGTACCCAATGCCGAAGGCGACAGCCACAGCGCCCGGAATCATGAAGGCCGCGCGCCAGTCATAATCGGCCAGAATGAACCCGGTGATCAACGGCGCCGCCGCCACGCCCATATTTCCCCACACGCCATTGAGGCCGAGGCGCCAGCCGATCTTACCGCCGCCCTGTACGACCATGGCAATTCCGACAGGATGATAGATCGACGCGAACAGGCCGATTGCCGCAAGTCCTACGGCAATTTGCAACGGCGACTGCGCAAAACCGGTCGCGATCGCCGAAAGCCCGATACCGACAAAAAAGACCATAATCATGCCGTTGCGGTTCCATTTATCGGCGATATAGGCAGCCAGTGGCGCACCCGCACCAAACAGAACAAGCGAGGGGATGCCGTAAGGGATCATCTCCGCATAGGCGCCGTCTTCTGCCAGACCAAAGGAAATGCCAGCGCTAAACGCGGCCTTGGCAAAAATCAGCATGAACAGATGGTCGACAAAATGTCCGACGTTCAGGTAAGTGAAGCGTAGCTGCTGACTGGTCACTGGATTGTTCCTGTTATAGCGGCGGCCGGAGGCGGCCTTTTCCGCGCTTTATTATCGTTTCAGGTTATCATAAAGGTTTTGAAGCTGTCACAGTACATTTTATGTCCTGTCGCTTTAGTTTTTCTAACGAAATTTTTCGCATTGCATTAAAGCCGTAATTCCATAGTATGGGGGCTGCTCATCGGGGTGCCTTTCAAGGCTGAGAGACATGAGAAATGTCGACCCGTCGAACCTGATCCGGCTAGAACCGGCGGAGGGAAATGAGGCCGATTCATTCCCACAGAGTATTCGCGCCCCTTCCCTCCGATGTGAAACGGAGGAAAAATGCGTCAAATAACGACAGATGAACTGCTTGAGGCTATTGCCCGTCGTCGTCCCGCCGTTCACTGCCTGACAAACACGGTCGTCCAGGCTCTGACGGCGAATATGCTGCTGGCCGTCGGGGCCATTCCCTCCATGTCCTCCGATATTTCCGAAGTGGCCGATTTTGTTTCCGGCGCAAATGCTCTCTTGATCAACCTCGGAACACTCGACGGAAATCGTAAATCCGCCATAGAATCAGCGATAAGCGCGGCCAAAAAGAAGGATATTCCCTGGATTCTCGACCCGGTCCTGATCGACAGGGCGCCGGGGCGCCTTGCCTATGCCAAAGAGCTTATGACGCGGAATCCGGCGCTTATTCGCGGGAACAATGGGGAAATCAGTGCCCTGAACGCCAATCCGCATACTCTCGCCCGGGAAACCGGCGCTATCGTCGCGGTGACCGGCGTTAAAGATCTTATCACCGATGGCCAAAGCGAAAAAACCGTCACCGGCGGTCATGAGCTTATGAGCCGGGTTACGGGCATCGGCTGCGCCGGCACGGCCCTTTTGGGATCCTGTCTTGCGATCGCAGACCCGTCGGCACGGCTGGAGGCCGTTGCCATCGGCTTGCGTCTTCTTGGCGACGCCGGAGAGAGAGCCGCAAACACATCGAGCGGGCCCGGCAGTTTCGCCGCAGATATCCTCGATGAAATCTACAAATCAAGCCAATCCAGCCTTCAGGAAAGGAAGGAATCATGACTGAAAAATCCCTGTCCCGACGCAAATTCATGGCAGCGTCCGGCCTCGGTGTCGCGGGGGCCGGTCTGTTCAGCACGCCGGCCATCGCCAGCGGCGCCCGGCAATGGAAGATGGTGACATCATGGCCGAAAGGGGCCCCCGGCGTCGGCGTGACCGCACAGCGGCTTGCCGACCGGATCACGACCATGAGCGGCGGCAAGCTCTCCGTCAAACTCTATGCCGCCGGCGAACTGGTGCCTGCCCTCGAGGTTTTTGGGGCGGTAGGCGGCGGAACTGCCGAGCTTGGCCATACCGCCTCTTTCTTCTGGCAGGGAAAGGCTAAAGCCAGCGTTTTCTTTACCACTGTTCCCTTCGGCCTGACCGCCCTTGAGCATATGGCCTGGATCAATCAGGGCGGCGGACAGGAGCTTTGGGACAAGCTCTACCAACCCTTTGATATAAAACCATTTATGGCCGGAAATACCGGGATACAGATGGGCGGATGGTTCAAGAAGGAGCTTAATTCCCTCGATGATCTGAGGGGTGTTAAAATCCGCAGCGCCGGTCTTGGCGGAGAGCTGTACGAGGCAATGGGTGCTACGTCTGTACTACTGCCGCCGGGCGATATTTACCCCGGCCTGCAAAACGGCCTGATCGACGCGGCGGAATTCCTCGGCCCCTGGAGCGACCGGGCGTTCGGATTTTACAAGGCCGCCCCCTATTATTACTGGCCATCGTTCAACAAACCCAACGGCACGGCGGAATGCCTGGTCAATCGTACTGCCTTTGAAGGGCTAAGCGACGATCTGAAAGCAGTAGTGGCCAATGCCTGCCAGTCAGAAAACGCCTTTGGCCTGTCCGAGTCCGACTGGGAGAATGCCCGCGCGCTGGACGACCTTATTGAGAACAAGAAGGTTAAGGTTCGTCAGTTTCCGGCCGACCTCTTGCAACGGGCCCGGTCGCTGACACCGGACATGATTGACAATTTCGTCTCCGGCGACGCCATGGCGGAGGAAATTCTGACGTCCTACCGGACAGCTCTCTCGCTCTCAAAAAGCTGGGTTCGGGTCAGCCGCCAGCCGTTTTTTGCGGCAAGAGATGTCTAGGCTACTCCCACCATTATGGTTAATAACCCGTTAAGGCCACAACCATAATGGTGGAATTTGTGACGTCTCCGGCGCGATGGTATACCATTATGGTATCATGAAGGCGTGTTTCAGCCTTGACCGTGCCGCCCTACCTCTTCATATTGCGCGCGTAAAAATCCTGAAAAAATGGAGTTCTTCATGTCCCTTCAGAGTGGCCTGATTATCCTGGGTATCATAATCGCTTTGGCAGCTGTCGCCGGATATGCCGGGCTGAATTATTTTTATAAGTCCATTTACCTTTTTGATCAGTCTACGGACGGGCCGGAAAAATACGGGCATGATGACGTAAAGGAAGTCATTTTTACCTCCGAGGACGGCTCAACGATATCGGCCTGGATCAAGCCGCCTGAAGGCGACGCGCCGGTCATTCTCTATTTTATGGGCAATTTTACGTCGATCGGCCCGTCCATGTTCCGCCTGAAACCCTTTCTGGATGAGGGACTTGGCCTTGCTGCGCTGGTCTATCGGGGATCAAGCGGTAAGGGTGGCACCCCATCCGAAGAGACTTTCGCGGCTGATGCCCGCGCCCTGTATGATCAGCTGGACAGCCTGATGGGACAAGAAATTCCGCCAAAACAACGGCTTGCCCATGGTTACAGTCTGGGAACTGGGATTGCCACTCGTCTGGCGTCGGAACGGGAGGTTGCCGTCCTCACGCTGGAGGCGGCATATGCGCGGTTTTGCGACTATTTCACGAACCGCTACTATGGCCTGCCGTTCTGCGCGATCATGACGAAGGAAAGATATGATTCCATCGACCGGATAGCGGACATAAACACCCCCCTCCTGATGCTGCACGGAGAGAGAGACGCCGCCGTCCTCATTGACTCAGGCAAAAGACTGTTCGACGCAGCTTCACAGCCAAAGGAATTCAAGGCCTACCCGGACGGAGACCATGTCAATCTCAATAAACTCGGCTTTGTTGAAGACAGCCTGACCTTCTATCAAATCCATATCCCCGGAAACTGGGTCAACGAGTAAGCAGGAGTTCGTTCAGGATTTTACCGATTTCTCCGATCGTCGGATCGATCATCATATTGAAATGGTCGCAATCGAAAGCCATAACCTCGATGTTTCCGGACACGAACTTGTCCCATCCGAGCTGCGGTCCGGCCCGCAGGAACTCCACACTTGCCTGGCTGCCCTTGAATAACAGGACATCGGCGGGATACTCCGGCGGATGATACTGATGCTCGGCTGTCAGATAGGCCTGTGTCATGCGTTGGCCGACCAGTTCATCCGGAATATGCTCACCTTTCGCCAAATGCGCCTCAATCTGCTGCATTTCACGCCCTGCCGACAGGCTTCTCCATTTTCGAAGCGGCCATTTCAGGGCAAAAGCCAGGCTCCAGTGGCGTGCCATCCAGATTTTCCCGAGAATGCCGAGCGGCTCGCCGTCTATTTCCGGCGCCAGGGTATCGAACAGGACAAGATAGCCGACCTCATGCCCGGCATTACGCAACTGATGCGCCATCTCGAAGGCGATAACGCCGCCACCTGAGTATCCTGCCAGGTGGTAGGGCCCGTCGGGCTGTTGCTTGAGAATGGCATCGACATAGCAGGCGGCCATTTCCTCAATCGTTTCATGTATTTCCGTCCCGCCATCGGAACCGAGCGCGCGCAAGGCGTAGAAAGGCAGTTTCGAATCGAGATATCCGGAAAGCGAGCGGAAGTTAAGCACATTTCCGCCCGCCCCATGGACAAGATACAACGGTTTCACCGCCGGATCGCCAGGCTTGATCCGCACAAGCGGCGACCATTCTCCATCCACTGACGCATTGTCATTTGGGGTGGACTCGATTGCTGATGTCACCACCAAATTGCCTTTGGTAATAACGACATCTGACAGGAGGCGCAGGGTCGGGGCCTGGAATAATGTAGCAAGCGGCAGGTCCGTCCCGTACTCCTTGCGTATCTTGGCGAACAGCCGCACCGCCGCCAGAGAGTGGCCGCCAAGGTCAAAGAAGTCAGCATCGGGTTCCGGCTGGCCAACGCCCAGCAAGTCTGACCAGAATCCTGCCAGCTTTTCTTCAATACTATTCGCGTAATCGCCACCGGATGCACCACCGTCTTCTTCCGGGCGTTCCCTCTTTTTCTTGCGCTGAACACCGATGCGGGCCATTTCCCGGCTGATATCGGACATGGAGGTGGGTGAGATCACCAATGAGCGCGCATCGGAATCCAGCATGCGGCTGAAAACAGCTGGGGCGTCTTGCGCTCCGATGCCTTGCGCAATCATGATGTCGACAAGCTGTTCGGGCGCTGATTCAAGATCAAATGTCGTTCCCTCAACCCGGCTGAGCGCGAATCCTTCCATTACCATCAAGGGATTGTTCTTTTCATCCAGGAACAGCACATCAAAACTTGCAAACCGGCCCGGCGTTTCGGCAACCATCCGGGCGCGGGTGATGAAACGCTGTGGCAGGGGCGCGAAAATACGCAGGCGATCCACGGACATCGGCGCATAAAACGCGCCTTCCTTGCCGACATCCGACAAAAGGTTCAGCCCGATCGTTGCCGCCGTGTCGGTAAGCCCCGGATGCGCCGCATAGGTTTCCAGATCGGAGACAAATGCATCCGCAAGGGCGAAATTGCCCTCTACCTCACCGTCGCCAAGTCGGATTTCGCCGACATTGTCCCAACGCGGGCCGAAATCAATCAGTTCGGCTTGCGAATCCCGGCCGCTGTTATCCGAAACCGACAACGCCGACACCGTTTGCAGGGCGCGGGGAATCTTGCGGTCATTCAATCGCTTGAAGACGAGACGGGCGCGACAATGCTCTGTCATCGGGCCATCAGCAGTGAGGGCGCTTTGCACTTGAAACTCATAGCCCTGTTCATTTGGCGTCAGGGAAACGGTAACGCGAGCGCGCACCCCTTCCGGAAACACCATCGGGCTGAGCAGCGACAGGGACTGCAACTCCCATTTCCGGTTTGAGGCTGCGGCCTGCATAGTGGCGCGGGCAATCTCGATATAGGCGGTACCCGGCAACACCGGAATGCCGCCCACCACATGCTCGCTCAGAACCCAAAGCTGCGCCGGATCATAATAGGAGGTAAAGGAAATAACGCCATTGTCATCCTTTTCAAGCGGCCCCAGCAGCGGATGAGCGCCCTCCGCGCTCTCTTCCACGGTGCGATAGGCCCGCGCCGCCATGCCGATATCCCGCCAGACACCCCATGATATTGCCAGCCCGTCGGACCGGGATGCGGCAAGAGATTCAAGATAGCTGTTCGCCGCCACATAATCGACCTGTCCCGGCGGCGCCGTCACCACGGAGGTGGATGAGAAGACGGCAAAAAAGTCGAGGCTTCCCTCGGGCAGCAGGGCCGCAAGGTTGCCGCCGCCGGTTACCTTCGCCGACAGCACGCGATGCGTATCGTCGAGGCTTTTGCCGAGCATCGGGGCATCATCCATGATCCCGGCGCCATGGAACACACCGTCAATACCGCCAAACTGCGCCTTGACCTCATCAAGTGCCACAGCCAGTGCCGTTTTATCCGTAACATCGGCACTCAGGACGAGGACGTTCCCGCCAGCTTCTTCAATTTCCCGGAGCGCATTAATAGCGCCTGCAACGGAAGATGTCGGCGTGGTTTTCAGGATAGCGTCCCATTCGTCCCTAGCCGGAAAAGCAGACCGGCCGATCAGGGCGAGTTGCGCCTTTGCCTCCCCGTCGAGATAGCGGGCGAGCGCGAGTCCGATACCGCCGATACCGCCTGTAATGACATAACGTCCGCCTTCCTTGATCCGTTTTGGAAGTGCCGTCGGTGCCGCCGCGGGAAGCGGCGCCAGTTTTTGCGCATAGCGCTTGCGGCCCCTGAGAGCAATGCAGTCATCCGAAGTCGCCCCGTCATGCTCATCAAGGATTGCTTTTCCCGACCAGGCCGGATCTTCCTTTGCCTCAAGATCGATATATTGCGCCGTCAGTCCGGAAATTTCCCGCGGCGCAACCCGCACCGGGCCGAGCAGTGTCCCGAGTGCCGGATAGGAGACCGGTTCCCCCGCAACGGAAAAGCCCCCACTCCCGACAAAGGTCAAACGGATATCTTCTGCCGGATCGGCCGACTGGATGGCTCTGGCGAGACAAAAGGCACTGTCAAACAGGCCTTTCTGCCCGTCTGCTGCGGATGCCATAGGCCAGCAATGCAGGATATTGGCCGGAACCTCCTTGAAGTCTGCAAGAAGAGCCTCGTAATCTTCGGCGACATCCGGAGCGAGACGGTAGTCATCTCCCTCACGGACAAAGGCGTCCCCGGGACGGACGAGCGTGACCTTCTCGCGTCGTGCCTCCAGCGCCTTTACCAGCGCATCGGAAACGGGATCGCCGCCATGGAACAGAAGCCAACCCCCGCCATGTTGTGGCTCTGCCGGCGGAACCGGCGCAAGGTCCCAGCGTTTCGAGACATACCAGTCGTCCGGATTTTCCTTCCGGGTGAGATGAACGGCGGTTTCTTCCTCAATTTCCCCGGTCTCTGACAGACGCCCTGTGCCAGGCTCGATCCAATGGCGATCCTTGGCGAAGGCATAGGTCGGCAGGGACACCCGGCGCCCGCCCGCTCCCGGCAGTTTATCCCAGTTCACCTCCCCGCCAACGGCCCAGATATTTCCCGCAGCGACAAGCGCCAGCGCCATATCGTCATCGGCCTCTTTCGGCGGACGGCCGGAGGAAATCACAGCGAGCGGCTCATTCTTGCCCGGGTTCATTTCAGCAAGCGGGCCGAGTGTATGCCCGGGGCCGACTTCCAGAAGAACCTGGCCCGGTTTTTTTAAGACTGTCTCCACCGTATCGGCGAACCGAACAGTATGGCGCAGGTGGCGCACCCAGTAATCGATGGTGGAAAAGTCCCCTTCCTGCCCCCAGTCACCGCGCAGGCTTGATACAAAGGGAATCTCCGGCGATTTCAAGTTAATTCCGTCAATTCCGCCCCGGAAATTCTCCAGCTGATCATCGAGAATACGGCTATGGGCAGCAACATTGATACGCACCCGCGTCGCCTCGAATTCCGTATCTTTCAGTTGCGTTTCCAGTGCGCCGATTTTCTCGACCTCGCCCGAAACAACGCAGAGATCTGGGGCGTTCAAGGCCGCAATATCAAGGGTCTCCCCGATAAGCTCTCTTACCTTTGTATGCGGCGCCGGAATAATCGTCATCGCCCCGGCGGCGGCGGCATCCATAACTTTTCCGCGCCAGACAACAATTTTAAGGGCATCGGCGACCGACATCACCCGGGCAATCACCGCCGCCGCATATTCCCCGGCACTATGGCCAAGCAGGGCGGCGGCCTCTACACCCCAGCTCATGAACATCATGGCATAGGCATATTCCAGAATGAAAAGCGCCGGAATGGCGTAGCCGGACATTTCCATGCTGGCGCGGGCTTTTTCATCATCCGAAGAACGTTCGAACATGACCGTGCGCAAATCGGATGGAGCATCCGCAGGCATCTGCGCGAAGCATTCATCAACAGCGTTGCGAAACGCATCTGACGTTTCCAGCAATCCGGCGCCAGCGCCCGGATATTGCGCCCCGCCGCCCGGGAACATGAAGACGACCTCCGCCTTGCCGGTTCCGGTCTTGCCCCCTGCAATCCGGCTCGGGGCTTCGTTCCAGAGAGCCCTAGACAGGTCGTCCTTTTCCCTGGCGACGATTACGCGGCGCTCGGCGAACTCGCGGCGTCCATGACGCAGGGTGAAGGCCGCATCCGCCATGGGCGGCATATCGTCAGAGGACACAAAATCCCGCCATTTCTCCTGTATGCCATCGAGCGCCGCCGTGGTGCGGGCCGAGAAGGGAAACAGCCGCCAGCAGCTTTTGGAAATCATCTCGGGACGACGCGGTGCTTCCTCGACAATGGCATGGGCGTTCGTGCCGCCAACCCCGAGGGAATTGATTCCGGCCCGGCGCGGTATTTCCCCGCGCGGCCAGGGTTTGCTTTCGTCCACAACATAGAAGGGGCTATTTGCGATATCGAAGCGATTGTTTGGTGTCTTGTAGTTGAGGGAGGCCGGAATGACGTCATGACGCAAGGCCTCCACGACCTTGATCAGGCTCGTGGTCCCCGCCGCCGTATCGAGATGGCCGACGTTGCTCTTGACGGAACCGATCCCGCAAAAGCCAGTGCCGCCCGCGCCATATACCTGCGACAGGCCCGCAAGTTCAATCGGATCGCCCACCGGCGTGCCGGTGCCATGAGCCTCGATATAGCTGATGGTTTCCGCCGGGACATTGGCAATGGCGAGGGCTTCCGCCGCCGCTTCCGCCTGCCCATCGACACTTGGTGCGAGATAGCCCGCCTTTTGCGCCCCATCGTTATTGATGGCAGAGCCAATCAGCACCGCCTTGATATCATCCCCGTCGGCGATTGCGTCTTCAAGGCGCCGGAGGACAACAAGGGCCGCGCCGGAGCCAAACACAGTCCCCTCACTATCATTGTCGAAGGGCCGGCAGATCCCGTCCGGTGACTGGATTTCCCCTTCCGCAAACTTATAGCCATGTCGGTGCGGTAGCTCGACGGTAACCCCCCCGGCAATGGCCATGTCGCATTCCATGGACAGCAGGCTGGCGGCCGCCTGATGCACGGCGACAAGCGATGTGGAGCAAGCCGTCTGGACCGCCACGGATGGGCCTTGCAAGTTCAGGATGTAGGAAAGACGCGTTGTCAGGAAGTCCTTGTCATTGCCCGTATGGCGCAGCAGAAACAGGCCGATTTCCTCAACAAGGTCCGGATTGGTCAGCAGGTTGAAAGGTAAATACGCCTGCATGCCGGAGCCCGCGAAAACGCCGATGCGCCCGTCGAAATTCTCCGGCATATGGCCGGCGTCCTCGAAGGCCTCCCAGGCGCATTCAAGAAAATGACGGTGCTGCGGATCAAGGATGGACGCCTCACGCGGCGAAAAACCGAAAAACCCGGCGTCGAAACATTCCATGTCGGAGAGATAATTGGCGGCCCTTACATAGTTGGGATCGGCAAGCTCTTTCGCACTGACCCCGTTTTCCAGCATTTCCTCCGGGCTGAACCAGCGCGTGCCCATACGTTCGTCCGACAGCAGATTCCAGAACTGTGCGACATTCCGTGCCGACGGAAATCGTCCGGCCATGCCGACGATAGCGATCTTTTCAGAAGCCTGAATTCCCTCAACACTGTCTGTCATAATACTTGTTCATCCCCGCCCGAACCGGCGGTATTGTTACTGGTGACAGAACTCTATCCTGCCAAAAAACTGTCCTATTGTACAGATGTCCCTGTTCTTTGGGTCATCCGCGCCCGTCGCGCCGCCGCCCGCTGAGCGCCGCGCATCGCTGCCGTGGTTTTGCCTTCCGCCGTCCCGGCGCCATCAAGATGCCGCGCCAGCGCCTGAATGGTCGAGAAGCGGAACATGTCCGTAATCGCCACTTCCTTGTCGAACAGCTCCTTCAGGCGGCGCTGAACCTGAACCACCAACAGGGAATGACCGCCAAGGTCAAAGAAATTATCCGTCACCCCGACCTCGCCAAGTCCCAGCGCCTCGCACCATATCTTGGCGATGGCGGATTCGGTGTCACTCTGTGCGGTTTCCGTTGAGGCGCTGGCCTGTGCCTGCGGTTTGGGCAAGGCTTTGCGGTCAATTTTGCCATTCGGCGTCTGCGGCATCACATCCAGCACGATCACCTGCGACGGTGTCATGAATTCCGGCAGCATGGCGCCAAGTTTTTTGCGAACCTCCTGCGGATCGATCCGTTGTCCGGGCGCGGCGGTGGCAAAGGCAACCAGCCGTTTATCGCTGTCGCCGGTCTCGAACACGGTGACTGCCGCGTCCTTCACCTCATCAAGTGATCCGAGTTTGGCTTCAATCTCGCCCAGTTCGATCCGGTGACCGCGGACCTTGACCTGATTATCCATGCGGCCGTGGAATTCGAGGCGCCCATCGGGCATATGCCGGACCAGATCGCCGGTCCGGTAGAACCGGCCTTCATTTGTATCGAGGAAGCGCTGCGCCGTCAGTTCCTCGCGGTTCCAGTAGCCTTTCGCGACCCCGTCGCCGCCAATCCAGAGTTCGCCTGCAACGCCGCTCGGCAGCGCCTGTCCATATTCATTGCGAACGGAATAGACCGTGTTGGCCATTGCCTCTCCAAGCGGGATGGTCTCGCCGACCGTTTCAAGGTTGGCAACCGAGGACCAGACAGCCGTTTCCGTTGTGCCATACATATTGAGCAACGTTCCCTTGAGGTGGGAGCGCAGGTTCCGGGCAAGGTCCGGCGGAAATCCCTCCCCGCCAACCATCATGACATCCAGCTTGCCAAGCGCCGTCCGGCCTGCCTGTTCCGCCACCAGGAAGGACGCCATCGACGGCGTGCACTGGAAATGGGTAATGTCATGCTCGGCGATCTGCTCGGCAACGGAAGCCTGACGCGCAACGCCGCCTTCGGCCAGCAGATTATTTTTAAGTTCGTTTATGTAGGTGAGGTGCTGCAATACAAGGTCCGTATCGACGCCGAAATCGATCAGGCAGCCGATTTCATCAACCCCCATGCGGGCGATTTCCCGCACAAGTTCCTGGCAGCTGTCCGGAGTGCCGAACAGGCCGCTTGTCTGGTAGTACCGCTCGAACGCGTGATCAAGCAGGGCTTCGGTCTCTTCTTCGGTAAGTTCCTGTTTTTCAAAAACTTCCTGCGGCGTCAGGCCCGTCGCATCGGCCTTTTGCTTGAAGGTCGGCGAGCTCCAGGATGCGCGGCGCAACAGATCGACCGAGCTTTTAAGATAGCCCTTCATCGGTTCACGCACTGCTTCACGCACCTGTTCCTCATCCTCACCGACGAAGGTATGCAGCATCAGCGTGACCTTGCCCGCGCCCGGATGCCCGGCTTCGCGCCAGGCCATGCGGTAGGCGCGGATTTTCTCGGCCACATCCTCGAACTTCTGGCCCAGCAGATGGGTCAGCACATAGCAGCCCTTCTCCGCCGCGGCCGCGAAGGTTTCCGGATTTCCCGCCGCCGTCAGCCAGAGCGGAATGTCCCCGCGCACCGGTCGCGGTAGGGTGGATACCTCAATCTCCTCGCCCTTGTGATTGGGGAAAGAGACACTTTCGCCCCGCCACAGTTTTCGCAGCATGTCGATGCCGTCCAGCATGACATCCTTGCGGTTGTCGAAATTATCCGGCTGCAACACGAAGTCATTCGGTTGCCAGCCGCTGGCAATTGCAATACCGGCGCGGCCGCCCGAGATATTATCGACGAGCGCCCAATCCTCCGCCACGCGGATGGGATGATGCAGCGGCAAAACGCAGGAACCCGCCCGGATATCGATATTCTTGGTCATCGAGGCGACCGCTGCGGAACTGACCGCCGGATTTGGGTACAGGCCACCAAAGGCATGGAAATGCCGCTCCGGCGTCCAGACCGCCTCAAATCCGTTTTCATCGGCGAATTTCGCCCCCTGTAACAACAGGCGATAGGCTTCCGGGCCACTGCCCGCCGCTTCGGAGGCAAAATAGAACAGGCTGAACCCCGGAACTGCGGTCGAGGAGACACCATCCGTCTGCAGGACAACCGTAAATCCGCGCGCCAGCGTCCAGAAAATTTCCAGTACCGAGATATCGAAGGACACCGAGGTGATCGCCAGCAGGCGCACCTCACCGTCATGCGGGACCGTCAGATCGGTCCCGGTGAAGAAATTGACGATATTCTGGTGGGTGAGCATGACACCCTTCGGAATACCGGTCGAGCCGGACGTGTACATCAGATAGGCAAGATCGGAAGGATCGCCCTCGGGAAGGGCTACCTTATTGGCTTTGGCGTCCGGATAAACAATCTTTTTCGGGTCGAGGCGGAACTTGAACTCCGTCGTCTGGCTCGCGACGATAATCGGCGTATTGCTGTCCTCGATCATGAAGGCGACTCGTTCCGCCGGATAGGACGGATCAAGCGGCAGATAGGCGGCCCCCGTCTTCAGGATGGCCAGCAGGGAAACCACCAGTTCTGTCGAGCGTTCCAGGCAGAGCCCGACAACACTTCCGCGCGCCGCGCCCCGCTCAATGAGAGCCGCGGCGAGGGCATCCGTGCGCCGGTCAAGTTCCGCATATGTCAGCACATCTCCATCGGCCTTGAGGGCAATCGCCTCCGGTGTTTTTTGGGCCTGTTCGCGAATGACCTCATGAATGCGTTTGTCGCGCGGATAGGCGACGCCCATATGATCCATACCGACCTGCTTTTCACCCGGATCGGTGAGCGGCAGGGCTTTAAGCGCCATCTCTTTATTTGCCGCAAAGGCATTCAGGAAAAAGGCGATATCACGCCCCATTGCCGTCAGCACATCCCGGGCATACAGTCCGGTGCGCGCAATCAGACGGGGCGATGAGCCCACGGCAAGCACCAGATTACGATCCTGCAAAAGCTCCTGATCACTGCCGTCCTTCGCCGTTACGGCAACTGCAAGGGCACGCAGAGCCGAATCCCGAACGGCCAAATCCGGAATCCGGGCAACAAGATCGATACTTCTCGGCCCCGCGACCTCTCCTTCGGCTTTGATTTTTTTATAGCTATCAATGGTTTTGCGAACACTGTCATCCCCGTTCACGGACAGGGTTGCAAGCTGGCTATCGGAGATCAGCGGATGCGCTTTCCCTGCGATATCCGTTCCGCAAGACACCGTCTTCGCTCCCATGAGGAGGGAATGCCAGACCAGAAATGCCGCTGTTGCCTCGTCCGTGTCGATGGGCTGGGTAACGGACACAGGCGCCGTGACAGCACCGGAGGCCATATCCCGGTTGGACGGATAGGGTGATTGCGGCGGCATGGCGCCCGCGAGCGCCTCCTGCCAGTAAAGTTCCGCGCCCGCTGCGGCATCCAGAAGATCATCGGAAATATCGGCAAGCGCCGGAATTGTCGTTCCGGCCTGAAGGCCAAGTGCATTGGGGTGCCGGGGCTCTCCCGCCAGACAACGAAACGCGCCCAGTATGACATCATGATCCTGCGCCGCAATCCGGACAGTTTCGTTATCAATAGCGACAACCTGTCCCGCTGTGGCACTGGCGGGGCCTTCTGCAATCTTGAGGGTTCCGACAAGGGATATCCCCTTGCCCGTCCACAGCTTCGCGGCGCCGAGCGGGTTGGCATAGGCCCCGAAATCCAGCGCGCGGACGAGCCGGTCCAGCTCTGCAGCCGGTTTCGTGAGGTCGAGCGCCCCGAGTTTTTCAGGACGCATCGCCGCATCATAGCGGTTCCGCTCAGCTCCCTGCTCCTGCGGGTGAACGGAATTGTTTTTTAGCTCCTGCACCAGTTCGGTGAAGGAAGCGAGCCCGGCCTCATAGCATTTCGCGTTCAGGCTCATGGAGGTTTCATCTGCAGCAACGGGTACAGTGCGGGATTTCAGGATTCGGCCGGCATCCGGCGTATCCTTCATTTCATGCCAGGTAACGGCGTGCTCCGCCTCCCCGTTCATCAGCGCCCAGGAAGTGACATTGACCCCGCAATATTTCGGTAACGGTCCGTCGAAGAAGTTGATGGCGAACTTTGCAGGCTGGACCGGCAGGTGCTGCGGGAAGATGGTCAGGTTGACGATGCTGAAAAGATAATCAAAGGCAAGGCCATTCAGCTTTTCATCATCCACTGCGTCGAACAGTGGTAAGCTTTCAGCCTCGGCCCAGGCGCGAACCCGCGGCTCATGGCTTAAAATACCCGTAATCTCACCGCCTGCACGCCGAAACGCCTCGGCACATTGAACAAGGAGGGTCCCCTCACCAACGAATAACCCGTTCATCACAAACACATAGGTCCTTCAGCCATTATTGTTTTTCTTAAAATAGTCTGTTTTTACGCACCATAGAAATAACCTGTTTAATAACCCTTAAGAGAGCTCAAAATCTTCTGGCAGAGAATGTTAGTCGGCGCGCGGAATATCCGAGACATATTTCGGAATGTGATAGCCCTTCTGCACCGCGGGACGATCCGCAATCCGATGATACCAACTCTTTATGTTCGGAAATTGTTCCAAATCAATTGTCTGCCACTCAAACCGGGAAATCCAGGGCCAGATTGCAATGTCGGCAATGCTGTAGTCACCGGCGACATATGCCCGCTCCGAAAGGGCGGCGTCCAGCACGCCGTAAAGCCGTTTTGCCTCGTTAAGATACCTCTCCTCGGCATAGGGCGCCTTGCCCTGATTGAAGCGCACGAAATGATGGACCTGACCGCACATGGGGCCGAGACCACCCATCTGCCACATCAGCCATTCCATCATCTGCCAGTAGGCTTTCTCCTCCGTCGGGACCAGCTTGCCGCCCGCCTTTTTCGACAGATACAGCATGATCGCGCCGGATTCCATCATCTGTGTTCCGGTATCGGTATCGACAATCGCCGGAATCCGGCCATTTGGCGATATCTCGACAAATTCCGGTGATTTCTGGTCACCCGCCGTAATATCGATGGGATGGACACGATAGTCGAGACCCAGCTCTTCCAGCAGAATTGAGACCTTGCGGCCGTTGGGTGTTCCCCAGGTATAGAATTCAATCATTGTCCCCCCTCCCTCTTGACGACGGTCAGGCTTTTGCCTTCTCGCCCTGAGCCCGCATACCGGATAGACTCTGTTCCGGCGTTAGCGCCTCCGCATCGACCACCAGCTCGATCACTGCCGCGGTCCCGCAGGCTTGCGCGGCGGCAAATACGTCCGCGAAATCTTCCGTTCTCTCCACTTTTTCCCCGAAGGCCCCGTATGCCCGGGCTAGCGCAGCAAAATCCGGATTGGAAAGCCCTGTTGCATGAACCCGAGTTGGATATTCCCTCTCCTGATGCATACGGATAGTACCGAGCATGCCGTTATTCACAATGATGAAGATCACATTTGCATTAAACTGCATGGCCGTCGCCAGTTCCTGCCCCAGCATCATGAAACAACCATCGCCGTTGAAACTGACTACCGTTCGGTTCGGTTCTGTCAGCTTGGCACTGATCGCCGCCGGGACGCTGTAGCCCATGGCGCCGCTGGTGGGCGCAAGCTGGGTGCGGTATTTCTTATGCTGGAAGAAACGATGGGCCCAGACAGCGTAATTGCCCGCCCCGGCGGTGATAATCGCATCCTCGGGCAGGGTGTCGTTCAGCCAGGCGACAATCTTTCCAAGGTTGACCGGGCCCGGCACCTCTGTCGGCTTGATCCGCTCCAGATAGTCGGCACGGGCGTTCATAACCCAGCCTTCGCGTGCCTTCACGCCCCCTGGCGCCATGGCGCGGGCCGCGGCGGCAAACTCCGGCATACGGGCATTGATCGCAATATCCGGAAGATAGACGCGGCCCAGCTCGGAAACGCCAGGATGGACATGCACCAGCGTCATCGACGGGTTCGGAACATCCACCAATGTGTAGCCCTGCGTCGTCATCTCCCCGAGGCGCGGTCCGACAACCATCAGCAAATCGCTTTCCTTGATCCGCTTCGCGAGCTTGGGATTGAGGGCGATCCCGACATCCCCGGCATAGTTGGGATGACGGTTATCGAAGCAGTCCTGCGACCGGAGCGAGGCCCCGACCGAAATGCCGTGGCTTTCAGCGAAGGCCTGAATATCGTTCACCGCATCCTGGCTCCATGTAGAGCCGCCGACAATCATGAACGGGCGTTCCGCCACCGCCAACTGCGCCTCCAGCGCCATCATGTCCGCCGCGGCGGGGGCGATGCTCGGCGCAATTGCCGGATGGGCGATATCGGCAATGTCCGCCATATCGGTCAGCATATCCTCAGGCAGCGCCAGCACGACCGGACCCGGGCGGCCGGAAAGCGCGGTGTGAAAGGCGCGGCTGACATATTCGGGAATCCGGCGCACGTCGTCGATCTCGGCCACCCATTTGGCCATTTCACCGAACATCCGGCGATAGTCGATCTCCTGAAAGGCTTCGCGGTCCAGCGCATCCCGCCCGACCTGTCCGACAAACAGGATCATTGGTGTGCTGTCCTGAAACGCGGTGTGCAGGCCAATGGACGCATTTGTCGCGCCGGGCCCGCGCGTCACCATGCAGATGCCCGGGCGGCCCGTCAGCTTGCCATAGGCTTCCGCCATGTTGGAGGCGCCGCCTTCATGCCGCGTGTTGATCATGCGAATACTGTTCGCGTAGCTGTAAAGCCCGTCGATGACCGCGAGATAGCTTTCACCGGGAACACAGAAAACCGTGTCTACCCCCTGTATTGCCAGCTGATCCGCCAGTATCTGTCCGCCTGCCCTGGTTCTAAGCGTTTCCGCCATTGTCTTCCCTTCGGATTATTTTCGTTGGATCATTATATGATCCTACTAAATCGCACAGGCAAGCTAATCGCAAGATTTTACTGTCGTTTTATGACCGCCTGACTTAGCTGCGCCGTTTTAGCGCCCCTAACAACGACAACAGGGCAAACATGATAGCGGCGGCGGTTACGATGCTGGGACCGGAGGGCGTATCAAACTCGACGGAGCCCGATATCCCGGCGACAACCGCGATCAGACCGAGGACCGCCGCCCAGATTGCCATGCTCTCGGGCGAGGTGACAAGCTGCCGCGCCGTCGCCGCCGGAATGATCAGCATCGAGGTTATCAGCAGAATGCCGACAATACGGATGGAGACCGCCACGACAATGGTCATCAGCAGCATGAGGAGGATGTTGGCCCAGACCGTATTTACCCCTTCCGCCCGGGCCAGGTCTTCATGCAATGTCATCAGGGTGAGGGAGGACCAGTTGAACGACAAAAGTCCGATTACCAGCAACCCCCCGCCATAAATCCAGTAAAGGTCGATCATCCGGACCGTGAGGATATCGCCGAACAAATAGCTGTAGAGATCGAAGCTGACATTGTTCAGGAAACTGAGCGCCACCATGCCGATGGACAGCGCCGCATGGGCAAGAATGCCGAGCAATGTGTCAGTCGCCAGCACCCGCCGTTGCTGCAACCAGACTAGTAAAAGTGCGAAAACGGCGCAGATGATGACCGTCGAGAGATTTATATTGAGACCGTACAGCAGGCCGAGCGCAATGCCGAGAAGCGCGCTGTGGGCCAGCGAATCACCGAAATAGGCCATCCGCCGCCAGACCACGAAACAGCCGAGCGGCCCGGCAATCAGCGCAACGCCGATCCCTGCGGCCAGCGCCCGCAGGATAAAATCATCCATCATCGCGCCGCCTCTTCATCATGGGAATGGCTATGGTCGTGACCAGGTATTCCGCTATGGTCATGTGCATGATCATGCCCGTGGTCGTGGTCATGATCGTGGCTGTGATTATAAACCGCCATCAATCGCGCCATGTCATTGCCGAACAGGCTGATAAATTCCGGGTCCCGCGTCACCATATGCGGCTCGCCGGAGCAGCAGATATGGTGATAAAGGCAGACAACCTCCCGCGTGCTTGACATCACCAGATGAAGATCGTGGGACACCATCAGGATACTGACATCTCTCTCGGCGTAGATTTGCTCGATAAGTTTGTAAAAGGCGAGTTGCCCGGTCACATCGAGATTCTGCGCCGGCTCGTCCAGCACCAGAAGGTCCGGATCATCCAGCAGCGCCCGCGCCAGCAGGACCCGTTGCAGCTCTCCTCCTGAGAGGACATGAAGCGGTTTATCGAGAATGTCCTCTATTGCCGTTTCCCCGGCGACACTTGCCAGCGCCGCTTTCGTGGCCTTTTTGCGGAGCGTGAGGAAACGCCGCACCCGGATCGGCACCGTATGGTCCGCCACCAGCCGCTGCGGCACATAGCCGATTTTCAGGCCGTCCCGGCGGAACACCTCCCCCTTGGAGGGTGCGTAAAATCCCATCATGCATTTGAGCAGCATGGACTTGCCCGCGCCGTTCGGGCCGATGATAGTGATGAAATCCTTCTCGCCAATGCTGAGCGAGACATCCTCAAGGATGGTATTCCCGTCACGGTATACGCTGACCCCGCGGGCCGAGAGTAACTCGCCCATCGACTTAATGCGTCCTGCGGCAATCACCGCATTCGCCGGTGATTTCAAGGGTGACATGATCCGTGAGGAATTCGTTCCGCTCGCTGGTTTTCGAAATAACGTCCGTAATATCGGGGTTACAGCATTCCTTCGCCTCCCCGCAATCGGAACAGATCAGGAAATAGCATTCGCGATGCTTGAGCGGATGGCTGCAGCCGACAAAGGCATTGAGGCTGCTGATCTTATGGACAAGCCCGTTTTCGGTGAGGAAATCCAGCGCGCGATAAACCGTCGGCGGCTTGATCGCGGCAATCCGCTGATCCAGCCTGTCGAGAATATCATAGGCCTTGATTGGCCCATGGCTTTGCCAGACCAGCTCCAGCACCTTGCGCCGCACATCCGTGAAACGCAAATCCCGCTCTGTACAGATTTCCTCCGCTCGTTCAAGGGCATCGGCAATGCAGTCATTATGGGTCGTGCAATTATGCATCAAAAAAATTCCAAAAGGGCAATTGACATGGTTATGTTATAATATAACATTGCACGTCTTCGCAACCGAAAAGTCGAAATATAGCCCATGACCAGAATTTTTATAAGCCTGATATTTTCTCTCCTGATCACCGGCACCGCATCCGCCGCGTCCGAGCAGAATGTTGTGGTGACGATCAAACCCCTGCATTCCCTGGTTCAGGGGGTGATGGGAGATACGGGAGAGGCGACCTTGCTGATCGAGGGCGCACAGTCCCTTCACGGCTTTTCTCTCAAGCCTTCTCAGGTGAAATCTCTGCAGGAAGCCAAGGTTGTTTTTTATATCGATAAGACGATGGAGAGCTTTCTGAAAACCGCGCTCGACTCCCTGCCTGATGATGTTCACAAGGTGCCGTTCGCCCGCCTCTCCGGTATTGAGCTGCTGGAACGGCGCGAGGGCGGCGCATGGGATGAGCATGATCACGATCATGGCCACAAACACGCGTACGACGATGAGCATGAGCATAAACATAGTGATGCACATAATCATGGAGAGGGGGCAGAGCATGGGCTGGAAGAAGACAATCTTCATATCTGGCTGGATCCGGAAATCGCAAAGAGTATTGTCCTTGCCGTCGCCGAGGAACTTGCCGAACTTTATCCTGAAAACCGCGACATATACAGGAGCAACGCCGAAACGATGACAGCCCGGCTCAAGGAACTGGATGCAAATCTGAAGGAAAAGCTCACACCGGTTCAGGGCCAGCCCTATGTCGTGCTTCACGACGCCTACCCCTATTTCGAGCGTCGCTATGACCTGATGGCAGTTGGTTCCCTGACGCTGGATCCGGAGGTGCCCGCCTCGGCAAAAAAGCTTAAGGACATCCGGGCAAAACTGGAGGAAACGAAGGCTCGCTGCATTTTCCGCGAACCGCAGTTCGATGACCGGCTGGTCCAGACAGCGGCGGAAGGGATGGATATAAAATTCGGAACCCTCGACCCGCTGGGGGCGGATATGGAACCCGGAGAAGATCTGTATTTCAATTTACTGACCAGATTGGCGCACAATCTCGCGGACTGCCTGGGTAACTGACCGTTTTTCCTTTTCTCTGGCGGGGGTCGAGCGCCTGAAAACAGCCTAAGCGGTTGTCAGGCTGACGCGCTGCCCTTTTCCGCGCAGTTGATGCAGATGGTCGTATAGGGCAGTGCCTCCAGCCGGGCCTCGTTGATCTCTTCACCACAGGAAGAACAGGTCTGATACTCCCCGCTGGAAATTCGCTCAAGGGCGAACCGGATCAGGGCAATTTCACGGGTCACGCTTTCTTCGAGCCTTTCATCAACCTCATCGCCTTCGCGCTCGACTGCCTGCTCGCTGAAAGACGCACTATGGCTCCCGCGAAGACGTTGCTCTATGTCCTTTAACCGCTGTTCCCCTTCAGCCAGCATATCCTGTAATTGTTTTTCGGCGGCTTTCATATCCACGGACCATCCTCCTGTACAAACTTTTGTCACCTAGATTACTCTTAACAAAGATAATAGCATTGATATGAATCAATCCAAGCCTTCCCGCAAAAAAGGGATTCCAGAGTTCCATGTCAGAATACGGATAGTTTCCCGCGCCCTTAGATGACAATATACTCCTTTAGAGCACACTGGTGATAAGGATTAAGGATGTCGTTACGAACCTGGGGATTGTTGATCGCCTTATCGTTTCTCTGGGGCGGGACCTTTTTCTTTATCGAGCTGGCGCTCGTTGACTTCACTCCTTTCACGATTGTCTTTCTGCGGGTCTCCATCGCTGCATTGGCGTTGCTGGCCTATCTGCTCATAAAAGGGGAGGCAATTCCCCGCGACGCGGCGATCTGGTCGACCTTTCTGGTGATGGGCCTGCTGAACAATATTATCCCTTTCAGTCTGATTACCTGGGGACAAACACATATCACGGGAAGCGTCGCCTCGATCCTGAATGCGACAACGCCCCTGTTTGCGGCCATTCTCGCCCATTTTCTCACCGGCGATGAAAAGCTCAAACGGCATAAACTTTTCGGAATTCTTCTCGGCTATTGTGGCGTCTTCATTATGATGCAGCCAACACTGGTGGATGGTATCAGCCTTCAGAGCCTCGGCCAGCTTGCCATTCTCGGGGCCGCGCTTTCCTATGGCTTTGCCGGTATATGGGGCAAGCGGCTGGGCCGCAGCTCGGCATTGGTCAACGCCTTCGGCATGCTCGCCTGCTCCAGCCTTGTCATGCTTCCCGTCGTGCTTGTGGTAGAGGACCCGTTCAGCGCAACGCCCTCTTTGATCAGCATCGGGGCGATGCTGTGCCTCGCCCTCGCCGGAACGGCGCTTGCCTATATTCTGTATTTCCGCGTTCTGGTGCTGGCAGGGGCGGTCAATCTGCTGCTGGTGACGTTCCTCATCCCGGTGACCGCCCTGGTCCTCGGCGTCGGCGTCTTGGGGGAGACGGTCCATCCCTTCGCCCTGATCGGCACGGCCGTTATCTTTGCCGGCCTCGCCCTCATTGACGGCCGCATCCTCGGGCTGCTTCGGCAAAAGCCGGCGCCGGGCGGGGAACCCCCTCCGCTATAGCGAGCGACCGCCCTATCTCTGCAAACTCCCGGATTCAGTTCAAAAATCATGTCTGAAACGCATCCAGTCAAAACTAAAGGTTGCGACAAAAGACATGATTGATCTATTTAAGGAAGAACACTTATTGAGGGAACAGAATGAGATATTTTTCGATTATCTGGATATTTCTGCTTGCAGGCTGCGCGAGCAATGACAAGCCGGTGGATATTTCCGATGTAGATCTGAACAACGCCTATGTCATTGGCTGGTATGTGACTTACAGTGACATCTGCCGGACCTATAATGGAAGCGGCGCGGACATTGAAGTCATCCATGCGATCAGAGAGCGTTTCAAATGGTCTGACAGCTTCAATAGAGGATATGACTATAATCGTAATCTCTTCGCTTATGACACCGTTACCGGTCTTAAACATTGCGACAAGGCGAAAGCGGTTTTGAATGCGGTTTACAACGGGGAAACAAGTAAAGGGGCTGAGTTACAATACTATCTTGACCTCGCATGGGAGGGTCTTCTGCCGACGCGAAAGGTTTTTCCGGTGAAAGTCAAAGAGGTCGGCCGAACCGGACATGTCAAATCCGCCTCTTTGATCGGCGGCAAGAAATGCGATGCAATCTTCCGCTACGATGAGAGCGGGCAGGGAGATTGGGAAGTAACCTGCACGGACGGCACCAGGGCCAAGGGCAACCTGCAGACCTTAGCCTCTGGGAAGGGATCCAAGGGGAACGGTTTTGATAGCGATGGCAACAAGATTAACTTCAGGATCACGCGGGAGCGGCCCGGAATCTGAGTCCGGGACCGCCCCTGTATTCGCTAGAGTGACCGTGCCGCCTGTTGCTTGCCGGATTTGTTAAGCATCCGGTTCAGGCCGGATGTCGGCATGTCGGAGCGAGGTTTCGCGCCGGGTTTGCCCGATTTTCGCTGGTTTTGCGACGAGGGCCGATTTCCCGCTGATTTTTGCGCTGATTGCGGCCGCCCGTTCCGCCTTTTGTTATTGTTAGGCCGGGGTGCGTTGGATCGGCGCTCGGGCGCCGCCGGAACCGCGTTGGCCAGGCCGTCCTCTGTCCGGTCTTCCGTCGCGATCTTGTTTCCGGTGAGTTTTTCGATCGCTTTCAAAAGCCCGATTTCCGGCGGTGTGCACAAGGTAAGGGCAATGCCGCTCTTTCCGGCGCGGGCAGTACGCCCGATGCGATGCACATACACCTCCGCTACTTCGGGCAGGTCATAATTGATGACATGGCTGACATCATCAACATCGATCCCGCGCGCGGCGATATCGGTCGCCACCAGGATTTTCATGCTGCCGTCCCGGAAAGCACCAAGGGCGCGTTCACGCTGGCTCTGGCTCTTGTTCCCATGGATTGCATTCGCCGCAAGCCCGGATGCGCCAAGAAATTTCGTCACCTTGTCGGCACCGCGCTTGGTGCGGGCAAAGACAATCGCGCGTTCAATATCGTTGGATGAGAGATAGGATACCAGCGCATCCCGCTTGGCAATCACTTCAACCGCGAGGACCGATTGCTCGATCCGCTCGATGGGCCTGGAAGCCGGTGTCACCGAGATTTCGACCGGGTCGGTCAGGAAATCCTGCGCGAGTTTATGAATTTGCTTGGGCATGGTGGCCGAGAGGAGGATCGTCTGCCGGTTTTTCGGCAGCTTAGAGATGATCCGCCGAATGGAGGGGGCAAAACCAAGATCCAGCATCTGGTCGGCTTCATCCAGCACAACAGAAGTCACCTGATCAAGCTTTAATGCGCCGGTCTGCACATGGTCTTCAAGCCGTCCGGGCGTTGCGACGACGATATCCGCGCCTTTGTTGAGGGCACGAATTTGCGGTCCCGCCTTGACGCCACCGACGATTTCGACGACGGAAACCGGCGTGAACTGGCCGTAGGCACGTACGTTCGCCGCAATCTGGGAGGCAAGCTCCCGCGTCGGGGTCAGGATCAGGGTCCGGCAGGATTTGGGTTGTGGCCGCGCCTTTGCGGCATTATGCGCCTGAAGCAGCGGCAGAACGAAGGCCGCTGTTTTCCCGGTGCCCGTCTGGGCGATGCCAAGAACATCCTTGCGGGCCATAATGGCCGGAATGACTTCGCACTGAATTGGGGTCGGGGTGGTGTAACCTTCTGCGGAAATGCCGCGAAGAATTACGTCGGCAAGGCCGAAGTTATCAAAATTTTTCAAGAAGAGTCTTTCTGTAATCACGTCCGCACGGTGACAATCCATGTCACGGGGACGATTTAAATTCTATGGCAGATTAGCGTAAATCGGCTGCAATAATTTTATGTACAAACTGTACGATTTATTCAGCAACGATCTGTGTAATAGCTGCTCCCAAACATGTTGCAATAACACTCTGTCACTTACGCGCAACGCATTTGTATCTGCCGTAGACCACACATATCCCCCGATAGCAAGCGAATTCGCGGCACCGTGTCGCCAAGAAGATGGACATATGTTGCTTTAATATCTCGATATACTGTCCCCACCAGCTAAACCAGAAGCGCAAGCAAGCCGGTCAGAACGAACGCCGCAGCGGCGACAACACGGCCGATTTTAAGCGGAATATGCTTCATCAGCGCCGCGCCGAGCAGGACGACCGGCACATTTGCGAGCAGCATCCCGAGCGTTGTCCCTAAGGTGACTGGCACGATCGCGGTAAAATGCGCGCCCAGCAAGACCGTCGCGATCTGTGTTTTATCGCCGATTTCCGCCAGAAAGAAGAGCACTGTGGATACCATGAAGGCACCATAGCCATCATAGCGCGACGTCGGTTCCTCGTCCTTGTCGGGAATGAGGAGCCAGAGCCCGAACACTATAAAGCTTCCGGCGATAAGCCACTGCCCCATCTCGCTTTCAAGGAACTGGCCAAGCCAGACCCCTGCCCCTGCCGACACCGCATGATTAACAAGGGTCGCGACAAATATGCCGGCGATGATGCTCCATGGTTTGTTGAACCGGGCAATCAGGAACAGCGACAAAAGTTGGGTTTTATCCCCAATCTCGGCAAGTGCGACGGTGAAGGTAGAGGTAAGAAACGCTTCCATAAGGACTTTCAAGCGGGACAATCAACCAAGAACAAACACCGGCCTCCCGCAGATGGGACCGCTGTTTGTCTTGGGTCTTGTCGACGGCGCGCCGAAACGCTCCGCAACCCTGCCACAGGCCTTGAGGGCCCGAGTATGTTGACAGGGTCACTCTTTGAAATTGAGCAGACTACTCCCCCATGACGCTGGCACATTACAGATCAGAAGGCGCCTTGTCCACGCGAATACGCGACCGATGAAGAGCCGCACTTCTCAAAAGGGGCGGTCGCCGGCAACCGTCACCCGCTCCAGCAGGCGATGTTCCGGAAAGAAATCCCCGACTGCATAATGCTGGGTGCTCCGATTGTCCCAGAAGGCAATAGAGCCGGGTTCCCAGCGGAAGCGCACCTGATAATCCGGTGTCGAGGCGGTCCGATAGAGCTTTGTCAGAAGCTCCATGCTTTCCTGCCGGGTCTTGCCCGTGATATTCGTCGTGAACGGGTTGTTCACATAGATCGCCTTGCGGCCCGAAACGGGATGGGTGCGGACGATAGGATGCTCCGATGGCGGGTATTTTGCCTTCAGCTCCTTCACCAGCTCCTCGGTGCCCGGTTTGGCATACATTGCCTGACGGAAAGGTTTCCAGTCATGCATGGCGGTCAGGCCTTCAATCTCTTCCTTGGTCGCGTCATCAAGGCCCTCATACGCCGCTTCCATATCCGCCCATAACGTATCGCCGCCAACCTTCGGTGAAATGATGCATCTCAGGATGGACCCGAGCGACGGATCTCTCCGCCAGGTGACATCGCTATGCCATTCATCCGCCGTGATCGGTGTTTTTGCCGTGCTTTCCACGACCATGATTTGCGGAGCGATATCCTGCGTCTTGAACCCTTCCTTATGTTGGGTGAGGGGATGCACTTCAAGATCGCCAAACCGTCTGCCGAAGGCGAGGTGCTGTTCGCGCGTAATATCCTGATCACGAAAGAACAGAACCTTGTATCTAACAAGCGCATCGGAGAGCTGGTCGATAACGTCCTGATCGAGGGATTCGCGCAAATCCACGCCCGAGACAACCGCGCCCAGACGCACCGTCATCGGCTCAAAATGCAGCTTGTCCGCCACGACATTCAACATCACCATTTCCCTCTCCTTATTCTTTTTATGCTTTAATCGATTCCAATTAATTGATATTGATTAATTGCTTGTGATTAATTTGTCAAGGCGATAATATAGGAGGAGATATAATTGTATTTCGGGAAGCAGCCTTTATGACAAACAGCACTACCCTCGAACAGCTGACCGTTGAGCATCCGGACGTTCATTCGCATCCGCTTGAGGGAACGAAGCTCAGGATTGTCACCGCAGCGGAGCGGTTATTTGCGATCCACGGCATCGACGGGGTGACGCTTCAGCAAATCCTGAAAGGCGCGGACCAGCGCAACTCCTCCGCCATGCATTATCATTTCGGCTCCCGCGAGGCGTTGGTCGAGGCCATCCTCATGTGGCGGGTTACCAAAATCGATGCCCATCGCAACAGGATGATCGACGAATTGCTGGCACAGAACCGCGGCAACGACATCCGCGGCATTCTGGAGACTGCGGTTATCCCGTTCGTCCGCCCGATTGAGGAATCCGTCCAGCCCAGCTACTACAACCGGTTCCTGCTGGAGGTGCACCGCAGCCCGACCGTCAGCTTTGATGATATCATCGCCGGCAAGGCCGACCGCGGTATCAAGCGGATGAACGAGCTATTGCTGGGTCAGCTTGACGATATTCCCGCCGAATTGCGCATGACAAGGATCGCAACCATAAGATCGATGCTCATCTTCGCCGTCGCGGATATCGAGGCCGTACGCTCCCGCAAACTGAAGGAAACCGGCATGTTCAACTTTGACCGGGCGGTCGAAAACCTGATCGACATGGCCAGCGCCGCCGTCATCGCCCCGGTCTCGCCCGAAACAAAAAACAGGCTGACAGGTGGGAAATAACGCACTTTCTTGCAAATCGGCAAATTTTCGTACAATTTGGTCAAGGTCCTAAACTATCGGGAGGGTTTGCTGTGTGGCCTAGTCGAAAACTGCTTGATCTGCTCCAAATCGAACTGCCGATAATCCAGGCGCCCATGGCCGGCGCCAACGGATCCGCCATGGCAATTGCGGTAAGCGAGGCGGGCGGCCTCGGCTTTCTTCCCTGCGCCATGTTAAACGAAGACCAGATGCGCGCCGAAGCCGGCATCATTCAGCAGCAAACGGCAAAACCGTTCGGTATGAATTTTTTCTGCCATACTGCCGTTGCTCCGACGCCGGAGCAGGAGGCTGCCTGGGCGGAGCGGCTTGCGCCATATTATTCGGAATTCGGGCTTGATCCGGCCGATGTCGCCTCCGCCCCCATTCGTCGTGCCTTTGATGACGGCATGTGCACGCTGGTCGAGGATATCAAACCAGCTGTGGCCAGCTTTCATTTCGGTCTGCCGGACGCCGCCCTTCTCGCACGGGTCAAGGCCGCAGGTGTGCGGGTCATTTCCAGCGCAACGACGGTGACCGAGGCCCGCTGGCTGGAAGCGAACGGCTGTGACGCCATTATCGCGCAAGGATATGAAGCGGGCGGGCACCGCGGTATGTTCCTGACCAAGGACGTGACCGCGCAAGCAGGCACCATGGCGCTTTTACCGCAAGTCGTTGACGCCGTAAAAATTCCCGTCATCGCGGCAGGCGGCATTGCCGACGGCAGAGGCATCGCCGCGGCCTTTGCGCTCGGCGCCGACGGCGTGCAGATCGGCACAGCCTTTCTTTTTACGCCGCAATCCCTGATTTCGGATGTCCATCGCGCCGCCCTGCATCACGCCCAGGACGACCAGACAGTGCTGACCAACGTTTTCTCGGGAAAACCTGCGCGCGGCATCATCAACCGGGCAACCCGCGAAGTCGGGCCGATCTCGGATAATGTTCCGCCTTTCCCGACGGCAGGTGCCGCGCTCGCTCCTTTGAAAGCGACGGCGGAAAAGGGCGGCTCAGGGGATTTCACCTCGCTTTGGTCGGGTCAGGCCGCCGCACTCGGCCGGGATACGGACGCCGGGGAGCTCACCCGCAACCTCGCCTCAGAAGCGATGCAACGATTGAAGTTGCTGGCAGGTCAATAGTCTTTCGCGACCTTCCCAAAACGGGCCCTCTTCAATCTTTAACAAAAAAAGCCCAGCCGTTTCCGGCTGAGCTTTTTGAATAATGGTGGAGCCAAACGGGATCGAACCGTCGACCTCTTGAATGCCATTCAAGCGCTCTCCCAACTGAGCTATGGCCCCATAGTGGCGGGTATGCCCGCCGCGGGTTCGGAAATTATGCCGAAGCCCTTTCAGATTCAAGTCAAAAGTGACGCCGGGCTAAAATCAGCTTTCGTCGTCCGATTTCGGCTTGATCACAACACCGGAAAGATCATCATCGTCATCGTCATCATCGGGAAGGTCGACTGTATCCGGATCGACGAGATCGTCGTCATCCGTATCATCGTCGTCTTTATCGGCCAGTTCATCCGCCTTCTTCTTCGCGGCGGCGGCAGCGGCTTTTTTCGCGGCTTCCGATGGACCGGCGGACCGGCGCGGCTTCAACAATCGCTCTGGCGTGTTTTCTTCCCCGCAGGCCGGACAGATAATCGGCTTCTTCTTCATATCGTAAAAAGGCTTTCCGCAAGCACTACAACGATGCTTTTCGCCCCATTCCGGTTTTGCCATTGTCACCTCATCCTTGTGTTGGCGCCATGTCGGCTAAATCGGCGCCCCAAAGCACATTAAGAGTGGGTGAATTGCCAGAATAACTGTTCGCTGTCAAAAGTTTCTTTCATTTGGCCGCAGCTTTATGTGACATCGGGAAAAAACCTTGCTAAAACCGACAGGTTTTTCAAGCCCCTGTAGCAAATTCTGGCCAGAGATCCATGACCTCTCATTCCTCATCCTCCATTCCGGTAACGGCGCGTGCCTCCGGGCCGTTGACCGGCACGATCACTGTGCCCGGCGACAAGTCGATTTCTCACCGCGCCCTTATCTTCGGCGCGCTCGCCGCTGGCACAACGTCGATCAACGGCTTGCTGGAGGGGGAGGATGTGCTCTGTACTGCCGCCGCGATGCGTCAGCTGGGCGCGACCGTCGTTAAAGGGGATGACGGCAGTTGGCAGGTCACCGGCAACGGTATTGGTGCGCTTGCCGAACCGGAACGGGTGCTCGACATGGGGAACTCCGGAACGGCCGCGCGACTGCTGATGGGGTTGGTGGCGGCCTGCCCGTTCACGACCTTCTTCGCCGGTGATGCCAGCCTGCACAAACGCCCCATGGGACGGGTAAGAACTCCGCTTGAAGAAATGGGCGCGCAGATTACCAGTCGGTCCGGCGGGCGATTCCCGCTGGCAGTGACCGGGCGGGAGCTGATGCCCATCGACTATGAACTCCCCGTTGCCTCGGCCCAGGTGAAATCTGCAATCTTGCTCGCCGCCCTCGATACCCCGGGCATCACCCGGATAACCGAGCCGAAACCAACCCGCGACCATACGGAAAACATGCTCCGGCATTTCGGCGCGTCCGTCACGGTGACGCACCTTGATACTGGCGGCCGCGTTATCGAGTATCAGGGCCAGCAGGAACTGAATGCCGCCGATATCATCGTGCCGGGCGATCCTTCTTCGGCGGCCTTTCTGGTGGTTGCGGCGGCGATCCTGCCCGAATCCGACGTGACCATTACCAATGTCGGGCTGAACCCGCTCCGCGACGGGCTCTTCATCACGCTGAAGGAAATGGGCGCGGATATCGAGATCAGCAATAAACGCGATCAGGCCGGGGAACCCGTCGGCGATCTTCACGTGCGCGGCAGCGCCCTCACGGGAATAACGGTGCCGCCGGAGCGCGCGCCGACCATGATTGATGAGTTTCCCGTGCTGTTTGTTGCCGCGGCCTTCGCGACCGGCAAGACGGTTATGCGTGGACTGCATGAGCTCCGCGTCAAGGAATCGGATCGTATCGCCGCGATGGCGGCGGGCCTGAAAGCCTGCGGCGTCGCACTGGAGGAACTGGACGACGGATTGATCATCGACGGCAACGGCACACCGCCCGCCGGCGGCGGAAAGATCGAGACCCATCTCGATCACCGCATTGCCATGTCCTTCCTTGTCATGGGTCTGGCCGCAAAGAACCCTGTTACGGTAGACGATGGTCGGGTGATGGAGACAAGCTTTCCCGGATTTGCCAATCTGTTGCGCGGCCTTGGCGGAGATATCCGCGAGGAAGACGCCTCATGATTATCGCCGTCGACGGACCGGTCGCCGCCGGAAAAGGCACGCTGGCACGGCGAATCGCTGATATATATAAGCTCGATTATCTTGATACCGGCGCGCTTTATCGCGCCGTTGGCCTTAATCTGTTACGCGCCGGACAAAACCCCGCAGATACCGCCGCCGCCATGAATGCCGCCCGTCATGTCGGGGAAATCGCGCTGGACGACCCCGCCCTTCGGGACGAGAAAACCGGCGAGGCCGCCTCCGTCGTCGCCGCCAATGAAGGCGTCCGCGCCGAGCTCCTTCAGTATCAGCGGGATTTCGCAAAACGGGAGAAAGGTGCGGTGTTGGACGGCCGGGATGTCGGGACAGTCGTCTGCCCCGATGCCGATGTGAAGCTGTTCGTGACCGCCAGCGCCGAGATACGTGCCCGCCGCCGGTTTGAGGAGCTGACCGCCAAAGGCGTCAAGACGAACTTCGACGCTGTGCTTGACGATCTGCTGGCGCGCGATGCCCGCGACACCGGCCGGGGCGCGGCCCCGCTTAAAAAAGCTGACGATGCCCACTTGCTTGATACATCAAAATTGGATATAGAGGCGGCTGTTAACGCGGCTTGCAAGATTATCGACGCCGCCTAGACATTGAAAATGAACCGTTCCGACCACGCCGGAACATTGAAAATAGTGCTTCTCTCGCGTGCGTACCTTTTTTGGAGAAGCCTGAGGCCATCAATCCGCCGGAGAACCGGTTTGGCCTGATATCAGGATTGCTAGGAAATCAAATATGACAGATACAGCTACTGCCGAAGAAGGCATGCCCGCAATTGAAGATTTTGCGGCGCTTCTCGACGAATCCTATGGTGCCAGCGACAGCCTTGAAGGCACCGTTATCAAGGGAACCGTCATCAATATCGAGAATGATCTTGCGATCATTGATGTCGGACTGAAGTCCGAAGGCCGCATTCCGCTCAAGGAATTCGCTGCGCCCGGACAGGACGCCGAACTCAGCATCGGCGATACCGTCGAGGTCTTTCTGGAACGCATCGAAAACTCCGCCGGTGAAGCCGTCCTCTCCCGGGACAAGGCGCGCCGCGAGGAAGCGTGGGAAAAACTCGAAGTTGCGTTCGACAAGAACGAGCGGGTCGAAGGCATTATCTTCGGTCGCGTGAAAGGCGGCTTTACGGTCGATCTTTCCGGCGCCGTCGCCTTCCTGCCCGGCAGCCAGGTGGATGTCCGCCCGGTCCGTGACATCGGCCCGCTGCGCGGTATTCCGCAACCTTTCCAGATCCTGAAAATGGACCGTCGCCGCGGCAACATCGTTGTGTCCCGCCGTGCTGTTCTGGAAGAAAGCCGCGCCGAAGCCCGTTCCGAGCTGATCGGTACGCTGGAAGAAGGCCAGACACTGGAAGGCGTCGTCAAGAACATCACCGATTACGGCGCGTTCGTCGATCTGGGTGGTGTCGATGGCCTGCTCCATGTGACCGATATCGCATGGCGCCGGGTCAACCATCCGTCGGAAGCCCTGACCATTGGCGAAACAGTCAAGGTCCAGGTTATCCGCCTGAACAAGGAAACCCAGCGCATCAGCCTTGGCATGAAACAGCTTGAGGAAGATCCTTGGGAAGCCCTGGAAGCCAAATATCCGGTCGGCGCCAAATTCACGGGTCGCGTCACCAACATCACCGATTACGGTGCGTTTGTTGAACTGGAAGCCGGTGTCGAAGGTCTCGTTCATGTCTCCGAGATGAGCTGGACCAAGAAAAACGTGCATCCGGGCAAGATCGTCTCCACCTCCCAGGAAGTGGAAGTCATGGTTCTTGAGGTCGATCAGGCCCGCCGCCGGATCAGCCTTGGCCTGAAGCAGTGCATGGATAACCCATGGGACAGCTTCGCCCAGACAACCCCTGTCGGCACCGAGATTGAAGGCATCGTCAAGAACATCACCGAGTTTGGTCTGTTCGTCGGCCTTGAAAACGATGTCGACGGCATGGTCCATATGTCGGATATCGACTGGACCCAGCCGGGCGAGCAAGCCATTCAGGAATACAAGAAGGGCGATACGGTCAAAGCCAAGGTTCTCGACATCGATGTCGAGAAGGAACGCGTCAGCCTCGGGATCAAGCAGCTTGCGGAAGATCCGTTTGCCGGGGCGGCAGAAATGAAGAAGGGCGCCGTCGTTACCTGCACGGTGTCCAAGATTCAGGATGCCGGCCTCGACGTCGAGATCAGCGAAGGTGTTGTCGGCTTTATCCGTAAGGGTGAGCTGAGCCGCGATCGCGCCGAACAGCGCCCGGACCGGTTCGCCGTTGGTGACAAGATCGACGCCAAGATCACGGCGATTGACAACAAGACCCGCAAGGTCACACTGTCAATCAAGGCCCGCGAAGTGGCGGAAGAGAAACAGGCAGTTGCCCAGTATGGTTCTTCCGATGCCGGTGCCTCGCTTGGTGACATCCTTGGCGCGGCCATGCGCAAGGCCAACGAGGATGACGACGCATCTGCCGATGACAAGAAAGACGGGTAATCCGTTCATGACTACTGTCGCTATCGGTCATATCTGTTTTCGTCGGGTGATTGAAAATGTCCGCCGATAGCGAAGATTACAAAGTCAGGCGCCGTTTAAAGCGGCGCCTGACGCTTTGGCGCCTTCTGGCAATCCTGTTGCTGATCATTGTCGGCGTCTGGATTTTTAGCGAGATGACAGAGGACGAGGTCACGGATCATGTGGCCCGCCTCGATATCACAGAAATCATCGTCGAGAATGACCGCCGGCAGGAGGCCCTTGACCGGGTTATCCAGGATGCCTCCGCCAAGGCGCTGATCGTCTATATCAACAGCCCCGGCGGCTCCACCTATGGCAGCGAGCGGCTTTACAAGGCGCTCCGCCGCGTTGCCGAAACGAAGCCCGTTGTCACCGTGATCGGTACTGTCGGCGCGTCGGGCGGCTATATGACGGCACTGGCCGGAGACCGCATTTTTGCGGGCGAATCCTCCATCGTCGGTTCCATCGGCGTGATTGTGCAGCTGACCGAGATTTCCGAGCTCATGAAAAAGGTCGGCGTCAGCGCGACGGCGATCACCTCCGGCGCGCTGAAAGGCGAGCCGTCGCCCTTCAAGCCGATTTCACAAGCCGGGCGGGAAAATCTGCAGGAGATGGTCACCGCCACCTATAACTGGTTCGTCGGCATTGTAACCGACCGCCGTCCGCTGGATGAAAATGAAGTTCGCAGACTTGCTGACGGGCGGGTCGTCATTGGCCTTGTGGCGGTCGATAATGGCCTGATTGACGAGATCGGCGGCATCACGGAAGCGCAAGGCTGGCTGGAATCAGTCCGGCAGATTCCGTCCAGCCTGCCCCTTCGGACCATCGATTATAGCGAGCCAAAACCTCTGATCGCGCGGCTTTTAGGGGAAATGATGGGGAAAAGCGTTTTATCTGAACGACTTACACTTGACGGACTGCTCTCCCTTTGGCAACCTGACGGATAGTTGGGAAAGTATCTTAAATAAATCAAAGAAAAGAATTTACAGGGGCGGGGAGTGTCGAATGATAAAATCTGAACTCATAACGATCATCGCGGAAAATAATCCCCATTTATACCAGCGCGATGTGGAACGTATTGTCACCACGATTTTTGACGAAATATCCGATGCTCTCGCACGCGGCGATCGGGTCGAACTGCGCGGATTCGGGGCCTTTTCCACCAAGGAACGGGCGGCGCGTGTCGGCCGCAATCCCCGCACCGGGGAAGCCGTGCAGGTGGAAAAGAAATATGTGCCTTATTTCAAATGCGGAAAAGACCTGCGCGACCGGCTCAACGCCGAGGGGTAATAAAGGTCGCCATTTTTCCGGAAAACCGGTAGTCTGTCAGAAACCCATATCTGAACCAGAAGGCTGTTCATGCTGAAGTTTATTTTCTGGATTGTGTTCCTTGTCATCGCTCTTGCGATCGCCGCCCTCAGTATCGCCAATAGCGAACTGGTCGTGTTTTCGCTCGATCCGCTCCCCTTCGCCTTTGACCTGCCGCTCTACGCCCTGTTGCTGGCCGCCGCTTTCATCGGCCTCCTGACAGGATCCATCGTCACCTGGCTGCGGGGCCATCCGGTGCGCCACGAGAACCGGCTTCACAAACGCGAGGTGGAGGAGCTGAAAGGCAAGAACATGGCGCTGACCCGCGATCTTGAAGAAGCAAGAGCCCGCAACATCCGTGGCCCGGCGCCTGACGCCCTGACGCCCCCGATTGCGGAAAAGCACCAGATCGAACACCAGGCGGGCCATTAGGCCAGGAAAAGGTTTCCAGATGCGGATCATCGAAAACTCCGAAATATCGGCCGCCCTCGCTTACCCTGCGCTGATCGACGCCTTGCGTAAGATGTTCACTTCCGGCTGTACCCAGCCGCTCCGTCACCATCATTCGCTGGACCCGGACAATGAGAAAAAAGGCACCCTGCTGATCATGCCCGCATGGCAGTCGGGAAAATATCTCGGCCTTAAAACCGTGACAGTGATGCCGGAAAACGGAAGCCGGGGCCTGCCGTCGGTCCAGGGTACGTACCAATTGTTTGATGCGGTGGATGGGCAAGCCCTCGCCTTTATGAACGCTGGCGAGTTGACAACCCGCCGCACGGCCTCCGCCTCTGCGCTCGCGGCCTCCTTCCTCGCGCGGAAAGAGGCGAGCAAATTGCTGATGGTCGGTGCTGGCGCCATGGCGCCGTGTCTCGTGCGCGCCCATGCCGCCGTCCGCCCGATAAAAGAGGTCTCCATCTGGAACCATCGCGCCGAAAAAGCAGAACGCCTCGCCGAGGAGCTGGCGCGCGAAGGATTTCAGGCAAACGCAGTGACCGATCTGGAGGCTGCTGCCGCAACGACTAACATTATTTCCTGCGCCACGCTATCCACCGAACCTCTCATCCATGGGGACTGGCTGAAACCGGGCGTCCATGTCGATCTTGTCGGCGCCTTTACCCCGACCATGCGCGAAACCGATGATGCCGCCATCCGGATCGCCAATGTCTTCGTGGATACGCGCGAAGGCGGCCTGAACGAGGCCGGGGATATCGTCCTTGCCATGAAGGCGGGTGCGATCACGGAGCAGGATCTCAAGGCCGATCTCTATGACCTCTGCCGCAACCGCCACCCGGGGCGCAGCAGTAGCGAGGAAATCACGCTATTCAAGTCGACCGGGGCCGCGCTGGAGGATCTTGCCGCTGCAATCCTTGCCTATGAGGCAACTGGTCAGAAATAGCTGTGAAAATCATGTCATTTTCTGCGTCTATCGCTTTTCATTTTGACGAAAGCCTCTATTATCGCGGCAGATTTCACCTATATCTCAGAAAACAGGATGTATGGACATGAGACAGACGCCGCAAAATGCCGTTTTCACCGCCATCGATACGACTGATCTGGAGGCGGCCATAGCTCTTGGACGCACAATCGCTCCGATCTCCGGCGGGATCAAGCTGGGCAAGGAGTTCTTCACCTCCCATGGCCCGCAGGGCGTGATGGCGGTCGCGGGAGAGGCAACGCCGCTGTTTCTCGATCTCAAGTTCCACGATATTCCCAACACCGTTGCCGGTGGCGTGCGCGCGGCGGCGAAATTCATCAAGCCGACGATGCTGACTATTCATGCAAGCGGCGGCCCGGCCATGATCCGCGCGGCGGCCGATGCTTCCGCCGAGTTTGGCGAAGAACGTCCCCTGATCCTTGGCGTTACGGTACTGACCAGCATGGATGATGCCGATCTGAAAGCCGTTGGTGTGGATAGCCCTGCCGAAGAACAGGTCCTGCGTCTTGCCGAGCTTGCGCAAAAGAACGGCGCCGACGGGGTTATCTGTTCCCCGCGCGAAATTCAGGCCCTTCGTCGCGTTTGCGGCCCGGACTTCAAGCTGGTCGTCCCCGGCATCCGTCCGCTCGGCAGCGATCATGGCGATCAGAAGCGAGTGAAAACCCCGGTCGAGGCCATGACCGACGGCGCGAGCTATCTGGTGATCGGCCGCCCCATTACTGGCGCTGCAGACCCCGCCGCCGCCGTCAGTACGATTGTCGGGGACCTGGCCGCCTAGATGACTGTTGCTGCGAAAATATGCGGGTTGAATGACGCCGCGGCCGTTGCCGCCGCCGTCGAAAATGGCGCAGCCTTCGTCGGCTTTGTCTTCTATCCACCCAGCCCGCGCAATGTTTCACCGGAAAAGGCCGCGGAACTTGCGGCAGATATCCCCAAAACCGTTCAGAAGGTCGGGCTTTTTGTCGATCCCGTTGATGAGCTGATCCGCAATGTGCTGGATGCCGTATCATTGGATTGGATACAGCTTCATGGATCGGAAACGCCGGAACGGGTGCGCGACATCAAACAGGCATTCAATCTTCCCGTGATGAAGGCTATCAAGATCGACAGTGCCGCGTCGATTGCGACCGCATCATCTTATGAGAGGGTTGCGGATATGTTACTTTTTGACGCGAAAGAGCCTAAAGCCATGAAGAATGCGCTCCCGGGCGGCAATGGCCTCGCCTTCGACTGGAAATTACTGGCAAACACAAAGATCAAAAGCCCCTGGATGCTGGCAGGTGGGCTGAAATTGGAGAACATCGCCGAAGCGGTCCGTGTATCCGGCGCACATATCGTCGACACCTCCTCGGGCGTCGAGTTCCAGCCGGGATGTAAAGATCCCGCGGCGATAGAGGCATTCCTGATGGCAACACGCGCTATCGAAACACAGAAAACAGGCTGAAACGTAGAAAACCATGTCGAAACTGAACAGCTATCGCACCGGGCCGGATGAAACGGGCCATTTCGGCATTTTCGGCGGGCAATTCGTCGCCGAGACATTGATGCCGCTTATCCTGGAACTGGATGCCGCCTATGAAGCCTCGAAAAAAGATCCGGAGTTCGCCGAAGAGCTTTCAGGTCTTTTGAAGAATTTCGTCGGGCGCGAATCCCCGCTCTATTTCGCTGAGCGGCTGACCGAGCATTACGGCGGCGCGAAAATCTACCTCAAGCGGGAGGATCTGAACCATACCGGCGCGCACAAGATCAACAACTGCATGGGGCAGATCCTGCTCGCCCGGCGCATGGGCAAGAAACGCATCATCGCGGAGACCGGCGCGGGCCAGCATGGTGTCGCCACGGCTACTGTCGCCGCGCGTTTCGGTCTCAAATGCGCGATCTATATGGGTGAGACGGATATCGAGCGGCAGAAACCCAATGTTTTCCGCATGAAGCTGCTGGGTGCGGAGGTTATCCCGGTGAAGTCCGGCGCGCGCACCCTGAAAGACGCCATGAACGAGGCGCTGCGCGACTGGGTCACGAATGTGGACGATACCTTCTATATTATCGGCACGGTCGCGGGACCGCACCCGTATCCGGAGCTTGTCCGTGATTTTCAATGCGTGATCGGCGAGGAAACCCGCCGTCAGATCATGGCCACGGAAGGACGCCTTCCCGACACCCTGCTTGCCTGCATCGGCGGTGGATCGAACGCCATGGGCCTGTTCCATCCGTTCCTCGATGACGAGAAAGTCAGTATTATCGGCGTTGAGGCAGCCGGCCACGGGATCGACACCGACAAACATGCCGCGTCGCTGAAAGGCGGGCGGCCGGGCGTTCTCCATGGCAACCGGACCTATCTGTTGCAGGATGACGACGGACAGATACTGGAGGCGCATTCCATTTCCGCCGGTCTTGATTACCCCGGGATCGGTCCGGAGCATTCCTGGCTCAATGACGTCGGGCGGGTCAAATATGTCAATGCAACGGATCAGGAGGCGCTCGATGCGTTCCAGCTCTGCTGCAAGCTGGAAGGAATTATCCCGGCGCTGGAGAGCGCCCATGCGCTTGCCTATCTTGAAAAACTCGCGCCCGGCCTGCCAGAGGATCATCTCATCGTCGTCAACCTCTCCGGTCGTGGCGACAAGGATATTTTCACTGTTGCCGATGCGTTGGGAGTTGAGTTGTGAGCGAAACCCGTATTGACCGTCGTTTCACGGCCTTGAAGGCCGAGGGGCGCGCCGCCTTTGTCACCTATGTCATGGCCGGGGACCCGAATTACGAGACCGCCCTCGAAATCGTGAAAGGACTGCCCGCTGCCGGGGCAGATATTATCGAGGTGGGCCTGCCCTTTACCGACCCGATGGCCGATGGCCCGGCAATCCAGAAGGCTGGCTTGCGCGCGCTTGCCTCCGGCACGACCCTCAAAAAGACCCTGAAACTGATTTCCGAGTTTCGTGAGGGCGATAACGACACACCGATCGTACTGATGGGCTATTACAATCCGATTTATAACTATGGCGTTGACCAATTCCTCATTGATGCAACGGCTGCCGGGGTTGACGGGTTGATCGTTGTCGATCTCCCGTCCGAGGAGGATAGCGAGCTCTGTCTCCCGGCCCGGGACGCCGGTCTTAACTTCATCCGCCTGGCAACGCCGACGACAGATGACAAGCGTCTGCCGAAGGTTCTCGCCAATTCATCCGGCTTCCTTTACTATGTGTCCATTGCCGGAACGACAGGCGCCGCGGCACCAAAGCCAAGTGACGTAGCAAAGGCCCTCGCCCGGATACGCAAAACGACGGATCTGCCGATCGCCGTGGGATTCGGTCTCAGAACCGGGGAGCAGGCGGCGGAAATTGCGAAAATTGCCGAAGGCGCGGTGGTGGGCACCGCCCTTGTCGAGCAGGTCGCTCTTGGCAGGGATGATAAAGATGCGGTAAAACGGGTACTCGGCCTCGCCCGCGAGATTTCGGCGGGCATCCGGAGCGTAAAAAAGACGTAACAGGACAGGATTATGAACTGGTTGACGAACAAGGTCCTGCCGAAATTCCGGCAGTTGACCACGAAACAGGACACGCCCGACAATCTCTGGGTAAAATGCCCCGATTGCGGCCAGATGCTGTTCCATAACGACCTGCAAGCCAACCAGAACGTCTGTAACCATTGTGACTACCATATGCGGATCTCGCCCCAGGAACGGTTCGAGGCCCTCTTCGATGGATCAAAATACGACCTGATCGAGCTGCCCGAAGTGCCGGTAGATCCACTGAAATTTCGCGATTCCAAGCGCTATACGGAGCGGCTGAAGGATGCGCGCCATAAAACCGGCGATAGTGACGCCATGAAGGTCGCCCATGGCAAGATGGGCGGCAATCCCGCGGTCATAGCTGTGCAGAATTTCGATTTCATGGGCGGCTCCCTTGGCCTCGCCGTGGGAGAGGCCATCGTCTCTGCCTCCAAGCTTGCGATTTTGCAGAAAGCCCCGCTGATCCTCTTCTCTGCCGCCGGGGGCGCCCGCATGCAGGAGGGAATTCTCTCCCTCATGCAGATGCCGCGCACCACGGTCGCGATCCAGCGCCTGAAGGAACATCGCCTCCCCTTTATCGTCGTTCTCACCGATCCGACAACGGGCGGGGTGACGGCCTCCTATGCGATGCTGGGCGATATCCAGATTGCCGAGCCCGGTGCGCTGATCTGTTTTGCCGGACCGCGGGTGATCGAGGAGACAATTCGCGAAACCCTGCCCGACGGGTTCCAGCGCGCGGAATTCCTGCTGGAGCATGGCATGCTCGACATGGTGGTTCATCGCCGGGACATGCGCGAAACCTTGACCCGCGTCGTCGAACTGCTCGCCAGCAAGCTGAAACTGCCGCCCGCAATCAAGGAAAGCGGTAAAAAACCCGCCGATAAGACCGTAACAGGCAAGAAGGCGGAGACGGGCAAAAATACTGTCTCCAACATTAAATAGCCTGACCCTGCCATGACCGGGAGTAACAGCGACCGGATTCTGGCGAGGATGATGACCTTGCATCCGAAGGTCATCGACCTCACCCTTGACCGGATGCTGCCGCTGCTTGCGAAGCTCGATCATCCGGAGCAGCGCCTGCCTCCTGTCATCCATGTGGCGGGCACCAATGGCAAGGGCTCCCTTCTCGCCAATCTTCGTGCGATGCTGGAGGCCGCGGGCTATCGCGTTCATGTCTATACGTCCCCGCATCTCGTCCGTTTTGCCGAACGCATTCGTCTTGCCGGAAAGATCATCGAGGAAGACTCTTTAAGCGATCTTCTCCTCGACTGTGAAAAGGCGAATGGCGACACCCCCATCACTTATTTCGAGATTACCACCATCGCCGCCTTCAAGGCCTTTGCCGAGACACCCGGCGATATTCTCCTACTCGAGACCGGGCTCGGCGGGCGCTATGACGCCACCAATG
>TARA_R100000049_G_C1957746_1_pt1 | contig 44493 bp, 37 predicted proteins | sample TARA_R100000049 | Tara Oceans TARA_R100000049 (sample SAMEA2619992) | marine metagenome | biome: marine biome (ENVO:00000447); feature: mesopelagic zone (ENVO:00000213) & marine oxygen minimum zone (ENVO:01000065); material: "saline water (ENVO:00002010), including plankton... | reverse complement strand
TTTTTTCGCCATGCTGAATATTGATCAGGCGTTGCAGCAAGCCTGCAAGTTTTGGTTGCCGGTCAATGAAGGCGGCAAGGCGAGAGGTGATTGACTTGCCAATAAAGGATTCAGACTTGGAAGCAGTCGAAGTGATCAGTCGAAAGGCAAGATGATGAAGTGGGGGCTTGAAGCCCAAATCGCGCAGTTCGGCAAGTAAGGTTTTCTTTATGTGTTCATCAGCCAGAAGACCGGACAGTAAACCGGATTTTGCCAGTTTTTCTTTGATGTCGTTGGCATCGGAGGCGCCATCTGATTGATTTGCCGTGGCGCTTTCTGTCTGGGTATCTGACACGGATGATCCTCATATTCCTGACGGTTTATTAGGACTATACAATGCAGGGTTGTCGATACCAGATAAAAACCGCAATTACGGTGGGCGTCGTAATTTTTCGCGTCATGTCAGGTTCTTGGAAAGCGGTGGCGCACTGGCAGATGGCGAGGCGTAAAATCGCTGCTATCGGTCGTTTTGAAGCAGAAAAAAGAAAACCGCTTTGAGGAAAACCTCAAAGCGGTTTGTCTTGGCTGGGGCGGTAGGATTCGAACCTACGGTACACGATACCAAAAACCGATGCCTTACCACTTGGCCACGCCCCATCAGCGTGTGTGGCGCGGAAAATAGCGTTCCCCGCGCCGGAGTGCAACCCTCTATTTGAACCTTTTTTTGCCGGGGATTTAGGTCGGGAAGGATGCGCCGATTTGCGCGCGGGCGCGATCCTGCATTGTTTGAATTCCGGTGGCCTGTACCCACCAGTCGGGCTGGCTTTCGGCAATCGCGTTTGCGGCACGTTCCGCCTGATTTTCGGTGTCGTAAATCGCAAGGCAGGTCGCCCCGCTGCCTGACATGCGGGCGAGTAAACAGCCGTCTTCGCGGGCCAGCGCATTGAGCACATCACAGATTTCGGGCAAAATGCCCGATGCCGGAAGGGTGAGGTCGTTGCGGCAGTCCTGAAGGGCGGCGGCAAGGGTGGCGGCACTTTGAAACCGTGCCGTGCGATCCCATAGATTTTCATCAGTAAAACCGGCATCGCGCGCAGCAAAGATTTCAGGGGTTGAAACCGCCTTGCCCGGATTGACCAGCACCAGTGACAGGCTGGGCAATTCCGGCAGATCAATGAGTTTTTCGCCGATGCCCTGCATCAGGACGGTCTTGCCATGCAGACAAACCGGTACATCGGCACCGAGTTTAAGGGCGAGTTTTTCAAGGGCGTCGGTCGGGATATCAAGTTGCCAGACCCGGCAGAGCACGCGAAGGGTCGCGGCCGCATCGGCCGATCCGCCGCCGATGCCCGATGCGACGGGCAGGTTTTTTTCAAGTGTGAGGTCGGCACCCTGCGTTACCGCGCCTTCGGCCCGGAGCAGGCGGGCGGCACGCAGGATCAGGTTGTCTTCGATATTGCCATGGCCAAGATCACCCGCCATCGGGCCGGTGATCGCAAGGGTCAGTTCACTATCATCGCGCGCGGTTGCGGTGATCACGTCGCCGCAATCGGCAAAGCAGACGAGGCTATCGAGCAGGTGATAGCCGTCATCGCGCCTGCCGGTGACATGCAGGAACAGGTTGAGCTTGGCCGGGGCCGGTTCGGTATGGGTCGAAGACATGATGCGGATGCCCTTTATCCCCGATCAATCAGTTTGCGGCAACGTCACCGGCATGGGGTGTTTTGCCGTCAAGCTTGGCCTGGACATCTGCGCGCAGTTCGTCGGTCGGATTGAACGAAAGCGCACGGTGCCACTGGAAGCGGGCCTCGTGGAAGCGGCCGATCTGCCAGTAGGCATCGCCCAGATGATCGTTGATGGTCGGATCATCGGGTTTGAGTTCAACCGCCTTTTCGAGCTGTTCGACGGCATCATCATAACGGCCGAGCTTGTAATAGACCCAGCCAAGGCTATCGATGATGTAACCGTCATCGGGTTGCAGTTCGACGGCACGTTTGAGCATGTCTTCGGCCTGATCGAAGTTTTTGCCCATATCGACCCAGCTATAGCCAAGATAGTTCATGACATAGGGCTGATCGGGTTCAAGTTCGAGCGCCTTGAGGAAGTCGGCCTCGGCCTTTGGCCAGTTTCCGGCGCGCTCATAGGCAATGCCGCGCCGATAGAGCAGACGCCAGCCGACAGCATCCGTGCCGCCCAGACGTTCAATCGCCCGGTCATAGGCATTGGCCGCCCCGGCAAAGTCCTGATCGATGCGCAGGATATCGCCAAGCTGGATCAGGGCATCGGGACGGTCGCTGCGTTCATTGACCATGGTTTCGAGCAGGGCAATCGCATCGTCGGTCTTGCCAAGCTGTTCATAGCTTGCCGCAGCACGCAGGCGCGCGTTCCAGCTATGCGGGGAGTCTTTGGGGATCGATTGATAGACAATGACGGCTGCGTCAAAGCGTTGCTGGATTTCCATGATCTCGCCGACCAGAAGGCGGGTGATGTCATCACCGGGGCGCAGTGACAGCGAATAACGCGCCATGAGCAGGGCCGGATCAACCGCGTTTTCCTGGCTAAGCAGGGTCGCGATATCAAGATAGGCCTCCGCCAGACCCGATGCCGGGGTCAGGATGACGCTGGTGGGGGGCTCCCCCTTTGCCAGACGGTCAAGGTGATAGGGCATCGCCAGCGACTGCGGGTGGCGGTCCATATAGCTTTCATAGAGAAGGGATGCCTTTTGCGTCTGGCCTTTGCGTTCATAGACCGACCCCAATGCTTCGGCCGCGCGCAGCGGCGCATCTGCCGGGTCGCCATAGGCGCTGGCAAGGGCGACTTCGGCGGCGTTCAGGTCATCGAAATAGGCCAGGATCAGACCGCGATGATATTCCGACAGCGGATTGAGCGAGCCGTTGCCCTGCAATTCGTTAAGGGCGGCCATGGCGTTTTGTGGCTGATCAAGGCCGGTATAAATCCATGCCTTGGCCAGCGGCACGATCAGGGAGGTGATCCCGCGTTGCGGCAGGGTCGATACGGCATCAAGGGCGGCCTGATAATCCTGATCGCGGATTTCGGCATCCATCACCGTCATGATGGCAAACAGGTCTTCGGGATTTTCATCGACGAGCACGCGCGCAACCGGTTCTGCATCGGCAATGCGGCCTTCGGCGATCAGGGCCAGAAAGGCGCGGCGGCGCAAATCATCATTTTCCGGGTCGATTTCATGGGCGCGCAACAGATAGCGCGCGGCATAATCGGTGCGGTTTTCGATCTGGGCGGCCTTGCCGGCAAGGAAATTGCCCGAGAAGCTGTTGCTTTGCGGATATTCGAACTCGGCACGATCAGCGGGCTGCGACATGGTGCCGCAGGCCGAAAGGGCAAGAGCCGTCATCGGAATGACGATGTTTAACAGATGGCGTTTCAAAAACTTGTCCTGCGTCTGCAATTCCCAACCGGCCGCATTTTCTGCGCTCAATGCGGGCCACTAACTTTTATGGAGCTAACCCTAACCAGTCGGCAAATATAAGGCAAAGCATTTGCCATTTAGCTTGGTATCTACCGGGCGCAGCATATGTGATTGTACGGCAACTTCCCACAGGTGGTTGCGCAAAGCCAAAAACGTTCCCGTGATGAGGATATAGCTAGCAGTAAAGCGGGCGTTTGGCGGGAACATCAAGCTGGGGCACGATGATGTCACGCGCCTGTTTGGCAAAATGCGATTTCTGGCCGACCGGGGCGACATATTCCAGAATGGCCATCGCCTTGTCGGTGCCAAGCGCACGTGCGAGAACCCACCCCGCCAGATAGTGTGATGACAGGCAGCCGCCGCTGGTGACGATATTGCCCTGTGCGACCAGCGGGCGGTCTTCAAGCACGGTATCGGTGCGCACCAGAAGGGATCGGGTTTTGGTATCGGTCGTGATGGTCGCGGGCAGAAGGCCCAGTTTGTGCAGGAACAGCACACCCGAACATTGCGCGCCGATCATCTGGCGCGACGGATCAAGTTGGATTTGCGCCATCAGATCGGGATCATTGATATGATCGCGGGTGTGGATGCCGCTGCCAAACAGGACGACATCGGCCGTCGCGGTGAAGGATAACGGTTCCTGTATCCTGACTTCGACCCCGTTCATCGAGGTCACGGATGGGCCGGGCCCGGTAATGACCGCACGAAGGCCATTGCCCCTGGCCCGGTTCAGGATCGAGAGGGCGACAAAGCTGTCGATCTCGTTAAAACCATCAAGCGTTACAATCGCGATCTCCATCACACATCCATCGCCAGTCAAAAAAGGGCGGACATTGAACGCGCAGATTGGGGATTAGACAAGGAAAATGCGATATTTCCGTCAGAAAATCACACTGATAGGTATTCCTCGACCAGTGATATCCCGTAACTGACGCCGCAAGGGATGGCATCGTCATTGAAAATTCCGAACCGACATATGATCCGATTGGAGTGAATGCCCTTGGGTTGAAATGGAAAAATAAAATATCAATAAATAAGTTCGGTGTGTTGCTACCTTGATGTTGTGAGGCCAATGACGCAAGAAATAGGGCGAGGCGAACTGAGGTGAGGGATGTTGCAGATATTCAAGAAAAGAATGCCACTCGATCAACAGCGGCAAGCATCTCTAATTCTGGGATCAGAGATTGCTATGTTCTCAAAGGAAAACAATGGAAAATCGATGCCTATTCCATTGGTGATGCAGTTTGCCGGTGTTTTTTTGATATATATGGTTTCAAGAGACACCCGGAAGACTTACGGAATGTGATAGAAAACGCTGTGCAATCAGCCATTTTATATGGCGAAGGGCATCCAGTTAGTCATGAAGTCCGGCAAATATTGACTGAGGATGAAAACTTGGAAAAGAGAAAGGCGCTACTTGACGCCGCATTGAAAAAGAAGGCGAGCGGAAGATGAGGCTGATAGTGCTTTTATTTGCTACTATTCTAACAGCCTGTGGCGAGAGCGACTATGATGATCGTGTGCGTCGTCTAGAAAAAGCAGTTGAAGAACCAATCAGTAGTGGTGGAGACTACTGGATATATAAGCGGGGAGATTTCTATTCAGATCAGCAATACAAGGTAGGCTTGATCTTTGGATACGGAGACAACAAGCTTGTTTGTGATGAAATGATTGAGGTCTATCGTAAGACTTACAGCAAGGAACATTTAAGCTGCGTTCCAGCGAATTAAGGTAAACTGACTGAAAGCTTGAACAATCACTCTGAGAGGCATTCCTCGACCAGTGATATCCAGTAACTCACACCATATGGAATGGCATCGTCGTTGAAATCGTAGGCAGCGTTATGCAGCAGGCAATTGCCATCGGTCGGGCCATTGCCAAGCCAGACATAGCTTCCGGGTTTTGCATTGAGCATGAAGGCGAAATCCTCGCTCGCCATCGAGGGTTCGGGGGTCTGGTCGATCTGATCGGCCCCGACGACGCGCGATGCGGCGGCAAAGGCGATGGCGGTTTCGGCTTCGCTGTTGATCGTGGCGGGGTAGCGGCGCTGATACATCACGCGCGCGGTGCAACCGAATGCGCGCGCGGTGGCATCGGCCACGGTTTTAAGGCGGTCTTCGACCAGATCCTGAATGTCGGGTGCGAAGGTGCGCACGGTGCCGCGGATGGTGGCGGTGTCGGGGATGACATTCCATGTGTCGCCCGCGAAAATCTGGGTCGGCGAGATCACCGCACTTTGCAGCGGATTGACATTGCGCGCGGTAATGGTTTGCAGGGCCAGCAGCACCTGACCGGCGGCGGTAATCGGATCGCGGCCCAGATGGGGCATGGCGGCATGGCAGCCGCGGCCATCCACAATGATTTCAAAAATATCGTAGCTGGCCATCATTGGGCCTGGCTTCATCGCCATGGTGCCGACATCACGGCCGGGCCAGTTATGCATGCCGTAAACCGCATCGGCCGGGTGGCTGTCAAACAGGCCTTCTTCGACCATTTCGCGCCCGCCGCCTTCGTTTTCTTCGGCGGGCTGAAAGATGAAATCGACCGTGCCGGTGAAATCGGGATTTTCAGCGAGAATTTTGGCAGCCCCCAGCAGCATCGTCATATGGCCATCATGACCGCAGGCATGCATTTTGCCCGGATGTTTCGAGGCATAAGGTAAATTGGTGGTTTCATGGATATCAAGCGCATCCATGTCGGCGCGAAGGCCGATGCGTTTGCCCGAACCCTTTTTGCCGTGAAGGGTGGCGACCACGCCGGTTCTGGCGATGCCGGTTTTGACATCAAGCCCGAAGGATTGAAGCTTTTGCGCGATAAAGGCGCTGGTCAGCTTTTCCTCGAACGCGGTTTCGGGATGGGCATGCAGATGGTGTCGCCATTGGGTGAATTCATCAACGAGTTCGGTGGCGCGAGGATGAAGGGAGGATTGGGTGACAGTCATCTGCATACTCTGTTGCGTGTCATAAAGAACGGGGGCGTGATGGCCCCCGTTTATATGGTGTTGGATCAGACGCCTTGCAGGCGCAGGATCAGTTCGGCAACCAGAACCGAACCGGCATAGGTGCCAAGAAAGACAAGGCAGGCAACCAGTGCCAGTTTCCAGCCGGAATGCTTGGCGACTTCGATTTCCTTTTTGGCAATCGCAAAACCGGCATAGGCAAGGGCCGGGGTGGCAAGGGCCAGGAAATTGACCGATTTGGCCTGTGCGACGATCCATTCCGACCCCGGGGTCCAGGGCAGGGTTGCAAGAATACCGACCAGCGAAATCCATGCGACACTTGGCAGATAGAACGGTGCAAAGCGGGTCAGAAGCAGGCCGGCCATGGTGATCAGATAGATCACCACCATGCCGACAAAGCCATCGGCAAGCGGGATGGCCGGGCCGACCGTATTCATCACCAGCCCGACAAGGCAGACGATGACAAGGGTAACGGCGTGATCTGTCAGATCAATGTTCGGACGGGTACGTTCCATTGCAATTGCATTCTCGGACATGATCAGGCCTCCTTCTTGTTTGCGGTGGCGATATCGTTTTTGCCAGCGGTCGCGTTATAGAGTTTTTCAACAATCGGAAGGGCGATGAACAGGCCGGCATACAGCCCGGTCGCATAGGTCAGAAGGTTGCTGGCCCCGGCAAGGGCAAGGATTTCGTCCTTCATGGTCGGGATGACTTCGGTCAGCGCACCGGTGCAGGCCGCCATCATCGAGCCACTGCCGATGCCACATGCCATGGCAAGGGCGCGCGGATCAAAGATGTCCGCACTGGCGAAAAGGGACGCCAGAATGGCAAAGATGAAGGTCCCGAACAGGGTGCCGATCACGTAAACGCCCATCACACCCGTGCCCTCGGGGCTTTTGAGGGTATAGCGGTCGGCGATGATCGCAAGGTTGGGTTCACGTGCAATCGAGAAGGTCGCACCAATCGCCTCGCGGCCCATTTTCAGGCCCCAGACCGCCAGCGGGAAGGCCAGAACGATGGTGCCAAGGTTGCCCAGTTCCTGCAACAGAAGGGCCGGACCGGCATCAATGATGGTCTGGATTGCCGGGCCAATGGTGGTGCCGAATTTCGCAATAAACGGCATGATCGCAATCACGATCAGCGGCGATGCGGCCTTGACTTCCTTCTGGCGGATGAATTTCCCGAATTTCGGCATGATATTGGGGTTCATCAATGCCGCCATGACGAAGGCATAAAGCAGCGGCAGCAGCAAAATCGCGCCGATGCCAAATGGAATTTTCTGAATGCCGATCAGTTCGGCGATGGCGCCGAGTACGATAACGGCGAGGTGGAGCCGCCAGAGCTCCAATTGTCCCCGAAGCGCGTTCATTTCCCAGTCTCCTTGACGTGGCGTGTTCGACGCAACCATGGCCACGGTCAAAAAAGGCCAGAACTGTTGCATCATCCCTGCGGTATCCCGGCATTGGCATATTTCACAATTCTGCCATTTTTGGCGCCGGGGATTTTGTCCGACAATGAAAACTCGACCGGGGTGGAGCAAGTGCCATTTTGGGATGCTTGTGTTGCCAGAACGGCAACAGGTGCCTTGATGCTATGCGTGTTCTTCGGGATACCAGGCGGAGCCGAAGGCTTCCATCCGGTCGCGGATCATGCCGGTAACCGCCCGAACAGCGGCGGTTTTCGGGCGTCCCTTGCGCACCAGAAGATGGGATGGAACACGGGCGAGAAAAGGGTCGGTCATCGGGATCGCAACCACCTCGCCCCTGCGTAATTGTCGCGATACGGCAAAGGCCGGAAGAAAGGTGATGCCGCCGCCTGACAGGACGAAATGCACCGCGACATTGATCGAATCGGCGGTCAGGAACGCATCGCGGGCCAGCCGGTTGCCCTGATCGACATTGGCCAGAAGTTTGGCAACGCCAAAATGCGGGTTCAGCAAGGCCGCCGGGTAATTCAGCGTATCGGAAAGCGTGCAGCTTTCCTTTTTCGCCAGATCAAATCCCGGCGGGACAAGGGCGCAAAGCGGTGCGTGATCCTCGGCCAGCAGTTCCAGATCGGGATTGCGCGGCGGGTTGAAGACAAGCCCCATATCGTAATCATCGCGCAGGATGCCGTGGGTGATTTTTTCGGTGCCCGCGACATCGATTTCAAGGCGGATATCAGGGAATTCATCGCGAAGCGGGCGGACAACGTGATTGACCAGGTCGACCACAAAGCCCTCGCCCGTGGCGATGCGCACCTTTCCGGCGATGGCACCGCGCGCAGCCGCCAGATCCACCGAAAAGGCCTCGTCCATTTCAAAGCGGCGTCTGGCATGGGCGGCGACCATATGGCCCGATTCCGTAAAGATGATGCCGCGTTTGGTACGTTCCATCAGAAGCGTTTCAAGATGGGCTTCGAGGGATGCGATCTGGCGGCTGATGGCGGATGGGGCGATGCGCAGATTTTCGGCCGCGGTTCGGATGGATCCGGCCTCGAACACGGCAAGGAAATAACGCAGTGGCTTGTCGTCGATCTTCATGGTGTTCGTGCCTGTTTGGGGTGCCTGATTGGGTGGTTGATGTCTGGTGCTTGTGAAGCTGATCACGTAATCAGAGCATATGTGTTGCTGTTTCGGCAACAACATGTTCCGGCAATTGATCTTGAGTTCGCCCGATATCCACCGGAAAGTTCGGGGGCAAAATCAAAAAATCACATCGGACCGCATCGGTGCCGTGACGGGAAGGCGCGTGCCTTCACCGGCTGAGCCCGGCTGTCTGAAAGCAAAGAGGCAAATATCGTGAGTAATCCAGAAACCGGCACCATTGGTGTCGTTGGTCTTGGCAATATGGGGCTGGGCATGGCGCGCACCCTGTTGCGGGATGGTTTTTCGGTCATCGGGTTTGATGTTTCGATGGAATGTCAGGCCAAGGCCGCCGCGTCGGGGGTGACGATTGTCGCCGGACTGTCCGAATTGTTTGAGGCGTGCCCGACGATCATCCTGTCATTGCCGACGGCAAACCATGTGCGCAAGGTTCTTGGCGGTGATGAGGGCCTTGGCGGACGCGATATCGATCCGCGATTGGTGATTGATACCACCACGTCCGAGCCCGATGTGACCCGCGAACTTGATACGGTGCTGCGCATGCAGGGGCATATCCTGATTGATGCCCCGGTCAGCGGCGGACCAGCCGGTGCCAATAGCGGCAATCTGACCATGATGGTTGGCGGCGGGGATGCCGATGTGGCGCGTGCGATGCCGGTTCTAAGCTCGTTGGGTGGCAAGATCACCCATGTCGGGCCGGTGGGGGCGGGGCATGCGGTCAAGATCGTCAATAACATGCTGGTGGCAAGCCACCTTCTGACCATGAGCGAGGCGGTGCGTTTGGGCAACGCGGCGGGGGTAACCACCGAAAACCTGATTGCGGCGCTGAATGCCGGATCGGGCCGCAGTGCGATCAGCGAGGTCAATTATCCGAAATGGGTGATGAATGGGGCCTTTGACAGCGGCTTTACCATGGGATTGATGCGAAAGGACGTGCGCCTTGCCATGGCGTTGGCCAAGGACAAGAGTGTTGCGATGCCGGTTTCGGAACTGGCGGGGCAGATCTGGGCGGCGAGCGAGGAACTGCTGTCTGACAATGCCGATTTCAACCGTATCACCGAATGCGACCCGACCCACAAAGGAGCCAAATCATGAGCAGCGATAGCAAACTGATGGCACGTGACTATCACAAGGCGATGGCGCCGTTTTTTGGCAGCGATGAGATCGGAAGCTGGGTCAATGGGGCGATGATGCCCGGACGCGGTGATATGTTCGACCTGATCGATCCGGCGACCGGCAAAGCGTTTTTGGCCCTTAAGGATGCCGGGGCGGACGTCGTGGATGCCGCGATGAAGGCGGCCAGTGCCGGGCAGAAAGTCTGGTGGGGCATGACGGCGGCCGAACGTGGCCGCATCCTTTGGCGGATCGGGCAGCAGGTGCGTGATCACCTTGATCAGTTGGCGTTGCTGGAAACCGTGAGCGCGGGCAAGCCGATCCGCGATACCAAGGTCGAGGTGCTTAAAGTTGCCGAGATGTTTGAATATTACGCCGGTTGGGCCGACAAGTTGCATGGTGATGTGATCCCGGTGCCGACCAGCCATCTGAACTATACCCGGCCCGAGCCGTATGGCGTGGTGACACAGATTACGCCGTGGAACGCGCCGATCTTTACCGCCGGATGGCAGTTGGCCCCGGCCCTTTGCACCGGGAATGCTGCGGTGTTGAAGCCATCGGAAATGACGCCGTTGACCTCGTTGGCCCTTGGGGTTTTATCGAAAAAGGCCGGATTGCCCGATGGGGTGATTACGGTTCTGACCGGGCTTGGCACCACGACCGGGGTTGCGGCGACCACCCATGATGTGACGCGCAAGGTGGTGTTTGTCGGATCGCCGCGCACCGGGGCAATTATCGCCGCACAGGCGGCCCAGAATATCGTGCCCTGCGTGCTGGAGCTTGGCGGGAAATCGGCCAATATCGTGTTTGGTGATGCCGACCTTAAACGTGCGGTGCTGGGTGCGCAGGCCGCGATATTCAGCGGGGCGGGGCAAAGCTGTGTCGCGGGATCGCGGTTGCTGGTGCAGCGTAATGTGGTTGACCGTTTCCTTGATATGCTGGTCGATGGGGCCAATCGCATTCCGGTTGGTGATCCGATGGATAGCGCAACCCAGATCGGCCCGATCAACAATGACGCACAATATCAGACCGTGCGCCGGTTGGTGGCAGCAGGCCAGAAAGAAGGCGCGGAATTGCTGGCCGGTGGTATTCGCCCGGAAGGGTATGACGAGGGTTATTTCCTGCGTCCGACGGTGTTGGGCAATGTGCGCAATGACATGGCGATTGCGCGCGAGGAAATCTTTGGCCCGGTGGTTTCCGTCATCCCGTTTGACGATGAGGCCGAGGCGGTTGCGATTGCCAATGACAGCAAGTTTGGTCTGGCCGGGGCGGTGTGGACGCAATCGGTGGACCGGGCGCACCGGGTGGCGGCGAATGTCCGTGCCGGGACGTTCTGGATCAACAGTTACAAGACGATCAATGTCATGTCGCCGTTTGGCGGATTTGGTGCCAGTGGGTATGGAAGGTCGAGCGGCAAGGAAGGGTTGATGGAATATATGCAGCCCAAAAGTGTCTGGACCGAAACGGCGGCCAATCCGCCCGCCGCATTCGGATATGCCCCGGAATAGGGCGCATATCGATCATCGACATTACGAAAAAGGGCCGCACGACGCGGCCCTTTTTCAAGCATTACATATTGGGATAGTTCGGGCCACCGCCGCCTTCGGGCACCACCCAGACGATGTTCTGGGTCGGGTCCTTGATGTCACACGTCTTGCAATGCACGCAGTTCTGCGCGTTGATTTGCAGGCGTTTGCCGCCTTTGTCCTCGTCCGCGACAAATTCGTAAACGCCAGCCGGGCAGAAGCGGGCTTCGGGCCCGTCATAAACCGCAAGGTTGACGTCGACCGGCACGCTGGCATCCTTGAGCGTCAGGTGGATCGGCTGGTCTTCTTCGTGATTGGTGTTTGACAGGAACACCGACGAGAGTTTGTCGAAGCTGACCACGCCATCCGGTTTCGGATAGTCGATTTTCGGCATGTCGGTAGCCGGTTTCAGGCAGGTATGGTCCGCATGGTTCTTGAAGGTCCAGGGGGCCTTGCCGCCCAACAGATAGGTATCAACCGCACTATAGGCCATGCCGCCCCAGAAGCCCCATTTGGCGAAGCTTGGGCGGATGTTGCGGACCTTGTGCAGTTCGGGATAGACCCAGCTGTTTTTAAGTTTTTCCGGGTAGCTTTCCATCGAGGCGGGTGGCGTTTCGGCAGTTAGCGCCTCGAACGCGGCCTCGGCGGCGAGCATGCCGGTCTTCATCGCGGTGTGCGAACCCTTGATTTTCGGGACATTCATGAAGCCAGCCGAACAACCGATCAGGCAGCCACCGGGGAAGACCAGATCGGGGATCGATTGAAAACCGCCTTCGTTCAGCGCACGCGCACCGTAAGAAATGCGGCGGCCCTTTTCGAAAATCTTGCGGACTTTCGGATGGGTTTTGAACCGCTGGAATTCGTCAAACGGGCTGAGATGCGGGTTTTCGTAATCAAGCCCGATGACAAAACCGACCACGACCTGATTGTTATCAAGGTGATACAGGAACGATCCGCCATAGGTGTTTTTATCAAGCGGCCAGCCGGTGGTATGGGTGATTTTGCCTTCTTCGTGAACTTCGGGATCAACTTCCCACAGTTCCTTGATCCCGATGCCATAGGTTTGCGGATCGGAATTTTTGCGAAGGTCGAATTTTTTGATCAGCTGTTCGGACAGCGAGCCACGGCAGCCTTCGGCAAAGAAGGTGTATTTCGCATGCAGTTCCATGCCCGGTTCGTGGTTCGGGCCGGGTGTGCCATCGCGTTGGATGCCCATATCGCCGGTCGCGATCCCCTTGACCGAACCGTCCTCGTTAAACAGGACTTCGGCGGCGGCAAAGCCGGGATAAACTTCGATCCCCATGGCTTCGGCCTGTTCACCAAGCCAGCGGCAGACATTGCCGAGGCTGACGATATAGTTGCCCTTGTTATGCATCTGCGGTGGGGTGGGGAGCTTGATACCGCCGGTTTCGCTCAGCATCAGGAACTCGTCCTTGCCAGCGGGGACATTCAGCGGTGCGCCGCGTTCTTTCCAGTCGGGGAAAAGTTCGTTCATCGAACGCGGTTCCATCACCGCACCCGAAAGCGTATGCGCGCCGACCTCGGAACCTTTTTCCACCACACATACGGTGATTTCTTTTTCATGTTCCTGGGCGAGTTGCATCAGTCGAATGGCAGCCGACAGACCGGATACACCGGCACCGACGACAACCACGTCAAATTCCATGGATTCGCGTTCCATATGGCCTCTCTCCTTTGGCTGCCGACCGTTTCGGACTGTTTTCGCCCGTATGGGTCACAAGCCGGTATTCACCGATCAGAGTCTCGCCCAAGCCCTGATTTCTCACATTCATTGTTTAATCGGTATAGGTGTACCGATTTGAGTCACGTTTGTATATGGTGCAAGTGATCCAAAATCGTTAAAGTCGATTGAAATCCATGCGCCATTCCAAAGAGTGCGCCGCAACATACACCGTTCCTGTGTAGATGAGCAAACCAATTACAGATTTTGATGTAAATAACCTGGACCCGCTGCAGGCATTGATCTGGCAGTTTGAAATGGGCGCGGACGAGGCGATTGCCGACGAGCCGCTGGACCGTTTCAAGGCATCCGAAAGCCTGAGCCGACAGGCAGCAGGCCAGCCCGGCCGTGCTTCATTGCCGCCCAATGGTGGCGCGGCTGCCCGCCCGGCGATGCCACGGCCCGCCGGTGGTGCAACCCCGATGACCCCGCCGCCGCCCATGCCACCGGGGGCAGGGTTCCTGTTATCCGATACGCCACATGAAGCCCGCCAATCGGCCCGTGACCTTGCCGCGGCGGCAACAAATCTGGCCGATCTTAAGGAAGCGGTCGAAAAGTTCGAAGGCTGCGCACTTAAGAAATCGGCCAGCAATACCGTCTTTGGCGTGGGGAACCCGGAAGCACGGCTGGTGCTGGTGGGTGAAGCACCGGGGGCGGAAGAGGACCGGCAGGGCGAACCCTTTGTCGGACCGAGCGGCAAGTTGCTTGATGCGATGTTGCGATCCATCGGCTTTGCGCGCGAGGAAGTCTATATCACCAATATCCTGCCCTGGCGTCCGCCGGGAAACCGGCAGCCGACCACCGCCGAAATCGCGGTGTGCGAACCATTTGTCCGCCGTCATCTTGAACTGATCGGGCCAAAGGTTGTTATCTGCCTTGGCGGCAGTGCGGCCAAGACCCTGATGGAAGAAGACCGCGGCATCACCCGGTTGCGCGGCACGTGGAAAGAAATGGCGCTAGGGGCTGCCAGTGTTGCCGATGTGACGGCCATGTTCCATCCGGCCTATCTGCTTCGGACACCGGAACAGAAACGGATGGCGTGGCGCGATTTGCGGGCCGTGGCGCAGAAATTGTCGTAAATTACCTTACGAAACGCACGATGCATGGCCGATATGCAGCGGGCAGGCAATGTGCGGCCACCCCCGCCAAGTGGTTGATTTCGGAGAAATCATTTCGCGGCACCGGCTTTTGCTGGTATATATCTTTGCCAAATGCGGGGGGACACCGCACTCTACAGGTTGCGACGAGAAACTGCTTCGGGATACAAACACGGCTTTGCCGGAGTCTCGTAGGGGAAAGACTGGTTTTGATCGAAGCACTACAAACAAGCCTGCCGCGTGCCATATCGGCATTTCGGCGCACCGTTTTCATTACCGCACTGGGTGCCATTGCATTGGCGCTGCCTGTAACCGACGCCCAGGCGACCAAGGAACAGGCCGCCCTTAGTGCGCCTGCGGCCAGTGATGATGCGGGCTCGGTCAAAACACCGACTGTGCTGTCCAAGCGTGATGCAGAACTTTATGAACAGATTTTTGTCGTGCAGGAGCAGGGCCGCTGGAAGGATGCGGACAACCTGATTTCGCGTCTGTCCGATGACCTGCTGATGGGGCATGTCCAAGCACAGCGCTATCTGCATCCGACGGCGTATCGGTCGCGCTACAAGGAATTGAAGGACTGGCTGGCACTTTATGCCGATCTGCCCGAAGCGCCGACCATCTATAAACTGGCGTTGCAACGTCGTGGCAATGCCACCTATCCGAAGAAACCGGTTGGCGGGTATGTCAACGGTGCCGGATATGATTACGAAGATATCCGTCCCTATTACCACAAATCGACCAAAAGCCTTTCATCGGCACAGCGTTCGCGCGTTTCGGTTCTGAAACGCCGCATTCGCCAGCGGATCGGCGGCGGTTGGCCGACAGGCGCGCTTGAGGTTCTTGAGGCACTGGAAACCAAGCGTTTGTTTGATGCCTATGAGCAGGACGAATCCAGAACATCGATTGCATCGGGATATTATTATTTCGGCAAGCCCGATCTGGCTTTGCGCCATGCCGCCGAAGCCGCAAAGCGGTCGGGCAAATATCTGCCGCAGGCGCATTGGACGGCGGGTCTGACGGCGTGGCGGCTGGGCAAGATGGATCAGGCGCATGACCATTTTGTGGCCCTGACCAAGAACGACTATGCGTCAAGCTGGACGCGGTCGGCCGGGGCGTTCTGGGCCGCACGTATTGATCTGGCCGCCGGGCGTTTTGTTGAAGCCGACAAATTGTTGCAGATGGCCGCGGAATATCCGCGGTCGTTTTATGGGCTTCTGGCGTTGCGGTCGCTTGGCCGGGATGACGTGTTTGACTGGGACAGTCTGGCGCTTGATGAAAATCGCGCCAACAAGCTGAAACTGGATCCGCATGGCCGTCGTGCCCTTGCCCTGATCCAGATCGACAGGCGTGAAGAGGCCGAACAGGAATTGCGCAAGGCTGCAGCCAGCGACGATGCCAAGCTGCGCCGTGCGGCCCTGGCGCTTGCCGATAGTGCCAATTTTGCGTCGCTGACCATGCGTCTGGGCGGTTATATCGCGCAGAAAACCGGCGAGGTCATCGTCAATGCGCTTTATCCGATTCCGCCATGGGCACCGGAAGGCGGTTATGAAGTCGACCGGGCGCTGATTTATGCGTTGATGCGTCAGGAATCCGGCTTCAATGCCGAGGCGCGGAGCCACGCCGGGGCGCGTGGTTTGATGCAGCTGATGCCCGCAACCGCAAGCTATATCGGCAATACCCGTTATCGCGGTGAAAAGCGTGCAGAACTTTACGAGCCGGAAGTCAACCTGTCGCTGGGTCAGAAATATGTCGATCATCTTCTGGGGCAGAACGGGGTCGATAACGGCTTCTTGCAGTTGATGGCGGCTTATAATGGCGGGATCGGCAATCTGGGGCGCTGGCAGAAGGCGCTGAAGGATAACGAAGATCCGCTTTATTTCATCGAAAGCATTCCGTCGCGTGAAACGCGCCTGTTTATCGAGCGTGTGATGGCGAACCTTTGGATGTATCGTTCGCGTCTGGGACAGGACAGCCCGTCGCTTGATCGTCTTGCTGCGGGGAAGTGGCCGGTTTACCAGTCGCAGGACCTTGGTGCTGGTGATGACGGCCTGACCGCCGAACGCTGACCGGGATTGATGACCGCAGACAATAATCGCAATGGTGAACCGGCATCTGATCGTCGTGATCAGGGAACGGTTCTCGACCGGATGCAGATGCCACCGATGAGTGGCGATGAGGCGCTTCGCCGGTTTCACAAGGAACGCGAAGCAGGCGGCCATAAATCACAGAGCGATGAAACCACGGAACTTGCCAAACTGCATCCGGTGATGCGATTTGTGGCGGTCGCGGGAACTTTCATTCTTATTGTCGCGGCTTTGCTGGGTGTGCTGTATCTGATTGGTTCCTAGGGGACGGTGCAATCTGTGCCGTGTCGTCGGACCACATAAAAAACGGGCGCAGTCTCCTGCACCCGTTTTTTTGTTGTCCGAAGATCAGACCTGATTACAGCGATTGGCAGAACTTTTCGAAATCCTGCACGGTTGCATATGATTTCTGCGTGCCGGGACGGGTGATGCTGTCAGCCGCATACCGCACGGCCATTTCAAGGGCGGCTTTGACGTCACGGTTTTCGGCATAGTAGCGCGCAAAGCTGCCGATAAAGGCATCGCCAGCACCGGTCGTATCAACCGGTTTGACCGATACCGGATCAATATGAACCGCCGCATCGTTCCCATTGATCAGAAGCGCGCCATCACCGCCCAGTGTCACAATTACGGTTTTGACACCACGTGCGATCAGGCTTCTTGCGGCGGCTTCGGCATCGGCCAATGAATTCACGGCCATACCCGAAATCGTCGCAAGTTCCGTCTGGTTCGGGACGAGGAATGTGGCCTTTTCGATTTTGGTGCTGTCGAGGTCAGCCGGGGCCGGGGCCGGATTAACCAGCGTTTCAATGCCATGTTCGGCACCAAAGGCGACGGTGTGATACACCGTTTCCAGCGGAATTTCGAGCTGCATCAAAATCAGGTCGCATTCCTTGAGCGCATCGGCAGCACGGTCGACATCGGCCGGGGACAGTTGTGCATTGGCCCCTTTGACAATCAGGATGCAGTTTTCGCCTGACGGTTCGACAAAGATCGGGGCGACGCCGCTTGAGGTGCCCGGTACCCGTTCGACAAAGCGGGTATCAATGCCCGATGTTTCGAAATTGCGGATGGTGTTATCGGCAAAGATATCGTCGCCGACCTTGGTGACCATCATGACATCGGCGCCAAGACGTGCAGCCGCGATGGCCTGATTGGCCCCCTTGCCGCCACATCCCATTTCGAAACGTGGTGCTTCGATGGTTTCGCCGGGCAACGGCATACGATCCGTATAGGTGATCAGATCGACCATGTTGCTTCCGACAATGGCAATTTTGCCTGCCATATTCATTCTCCTGATTTACAGCGAACGGATCGCCTGTTCGGCCGTGTCACTTTCGGCCTGCGTCATATAGCCCAGCCTTACCGAGAAATTCCGGCTTTCGCCAGATCGCAGGGAAATGACATGTCCCTTGGCTTTTTCGGCGTTGAAGCCTTCGGGTTCGCAGGTGGATGGCAGGGCAAAGGCCGCGACCTTCTGATCCTGATTGGCCAGTATCCAGCGGACCGTTTTGGGAAAATCATTGGTGTTATAGGCAATGTGAAACGCATCGCCTTCGACGCGGCGCATCATACAGGCAGTGTTGCCATGCGCATCGGTTTTGGCGTTGCGGATGTAAAACACCTGTTCGGGATCATAGCGATGCGGTTCGTCGAGGGTTTCCATCGCCGCCGGATTTTGCGCCAGCGTTTCAAGAAACGCATCGTAATCCGGGTTGCGCGGCACATGGGCCGGGACTTCGGTGCGAACGATGGTGTCGGTGGGAGTGAAACCGGCGGGCTGGATGATTTGTGCGCCATCACAGAACGCGAAATTGACGTGGCACATATACATCAGGTCCATTGCCGCACCCGACAGGTTTTCGACATTCATCTGAATATCGAAAAGCGTCGCATCCGGGCGCAGAACCACACGGGGCCGCGCCATGTAATGCGCCCCGAAGCCCATGACATATTCGCGGGTGCCACTGATCGCCATAAAGGCACCGTCGTCGTCATGGCCAAATTCAATGGCGGCACTGTCCATTTCGGCACAGGGCATTTCGCCATGCAGCGGATGGGTATCGGTCGGACCGGGGCAGCCATTGGTCAGCAGCCCCGAATGGAACGCAAAACAGCCATAGGTTTCGACAATGACGTTGGCCGGGCGCGGCATGCTGAACATGTTTTCCATGGTCAGATCCACGCCATCAAACACCGCATCCCAGATCATCTGCCCCATGAAGGGCAGAATGACCAGATAGCCGCGTTCGTTTTTCAGCCGGACTGCTTCGATGCCGGTTTCATAGCGAAACAGGCTGGCCGTCATGCCACCATGCGATGCGATGACATGTTCGGCGTCGCCGAAGAAGGTTTTGCGCAGGTTAACCTTGGTTGACGCAGTCATGAAGTCACCTCGTTTAACGCGAACGGTTTTTATAGGCGTTGAGCGCAATCACCAGCAGAAGGAACACGCCCCAGATAAAATCGATCAGATGGTTGGAAAACCGCAGAATCTGGAAGCCGCTTGACAGCAGCATCAGGGCCGCAACCGCGATCGACACACCGAGCACCGTGCCACGGCCACCGGCCGGGTTGGTGCCGCCCAGAACCGCAATCAGAACCGCCTGAAGCAGATAGGATGTGCCGTAATCCGACTTTGCCGCATTGGTACGCCCCGAAAGAATGATTCCGGCGATGGACGCCATCACCCCGGTCAGCATGTAGCTGAGCAGGACCATCTTTTCGCGTTTCAGACCGGCAAACAGGGCGGCCTTCGGGTTGGTACCGATCAGCATCAGATTGATGCCAAAGGTCGTGCGGCGCAACATGAAGGCGATCAGGCAGGCCAGAACCACGAACAGGACAAACGGCGTTGCCAGCCCAAAGATCTTGCCATTGCCGATAAAGGCCCAGGCTTCGGGGAAGCCGACAATTGCCGGGCCGCCGGTCATGACAATGGCAAGGCCGGTAAAGACCTGCCCGGTGCCAAGGGTCGCCAGAATGGGCGTGATTTTTAACCGGGTAATCAACAGACCGTTCAAAGCCCCGGCGACAAGCCCGGTGCCAAGGGCGACAACGCCACCCAGCAGAACAATGCCAAAACCGGTATCGGCAACACCGGCGTCGGTAGCGAATTTCTTGAACATCACCCCGGCAAAGATCCCCGACAGGTTGGCAATGCCGATCACCGAAAGGTCAATGCCGCCGGTCAGCATGGCAATCATCATCGCAATCGACAGAAGGCCGAGTTCCGGGAAGGTGTAGGTGATGGATTCAAAATTGTAATAGCGCAGGAATTTATCCGGGCTAAGGGCGGTCATGACAACAAAGATCAGGATCGTCATGGCGATCAGCTGAACGATATTGTTGTCCTTGTTCAGAAGGTTGCGGAAATCGAGTTCACGTTTCATATCGGCCCCCTCACGCATTCGCACGGCGGTCACGCCATGCCGTAATGGCGGTGGCAATTACAATGATGACGCCGACAACAACGCGCTGCCACGTCGTGTCGATCTTCATGATGATCAGGCTGTTTTTCACCATCACCAGCATGAACACACCCAGCATGGTTCCCAGAACGGAACCGCGCCCCCCAAAGATGGAAGCACCGCCCAGAACCACAGCCGCGATGACGTCCAGTTCAAGACCGACGAAATCACGCGGGTTGGCAAGCCAGATCATGCCGCTGTGCAGGAGGCCGGCAAACCCGGCCAGGGCCCCGGCCACACAATAGATGAAGAAGGTGATCTTGCGGATGTTGAAGCCAACGCGGCTGGCGGCTTCGGGATCGCCGCCCATGGCATAAACCCCGCGGCCGATCATGGTATAACGCAGCACAATATGCAGGGCCACGGCCAGAACGACATAGACAGCAACCATCGCGGTCAGGCCATAGGTTGTGCCATCGGGTTTGACCATGCTGATGATATCGGACTTTCCGAAATCAATCAGGGCATCGGGCATTTTGTTGATGTTGATCATGCTGGTGCCAACAACACCCAGCAGGAACCCGCGCACCATGCTGCCCGTACCCAAGGTCACGATCAGCGGGATCATGCGGAATTTATAAACAAAGAACGCATTCAGACAGCCAAACAGCGCCCCCATGGTCGCCGCGGCAACGAAGGGCAGGACAACACCGTCATAATTGAAATACAGCATGCCCTTGATGGTCAGATACATCGCGGCAACAGCGAATGCCGGGAACGAAACATCAATCCCGCCGGAAATCATCACCAGCAAAACGCCAAGCGCCATGATGCCGATGATCACGTTGCTGCGCAGAAGACTGAACATGTTGTCCAGGCTCCAGAAGGCGGGGTTGACCAGCCCGATCAGGATCATGGCAAGCACAAGAATGCCCGCGATGACCACCTCTGATTTTTGAAACCAGGCCATCGAGTTTTTCCTTACGTTAAATTCTTGAGCTTGTCGCTGATCTGGTCTTCGGAGGTATCGGCAGATGCCATTTCCTCGACAAAGGCTCCGCGATGCATCAGGACAATACGGTTACAGTTATGGACCAGTTCCGGCACGTCGTCGGAAATCATCAGCACGGCCAGCCCTTCTTTTTGGGCCAGTTCGCGAATGATCCGGTGAATTTCCGCCTTCGATCCGACATCCACCCCGACGGTCGGGCCGTTCAGGATCAGGAATTTGGCATTGGTCAGAAGCCAGCGGGCAATCACCACACGTTGCTGGTTGCCGCCAGAGAGTTCCTTGACCAGCTTTTTGCCGGTGGGGGTTGCGATCTGCATGTCGCGGATCATGGTTTCAACCCATTCTTCGGCCTTGTTCTGATCAATCAGCAGGCCGGGGGCCAGTTTTTCGTAACTGGTCGCAAGCATGTTGCGATCAATGCCCTGGGTTAGAAACAGTCCTTCGCTGAGACGGTCTTCGGGAACATAGGCAACCCCGGCCCTGATCGCCTTTTGCGGCGTATCGAGCACGGTTTGCGTGCCGTTGATCGAAATGGTGCCGTTGTAACCGGGCATCATGCCAAACAGGGACAGGGCCAGTTCGGTACGACCCGATCCAAGCAGGCCGGAAACACCGACAATCTCGCCCGGTTTGATCGCGAGGTTGATATTGTCGAGATCGTTTCCGTGGGTCAGGTTTTTGGTTTCAATGCGCGGCGGCATCGAACCATATTTCTGCTGGTCCCAGATATAGGGTTCGGAAATGATATCAGACCCGGTCATGTGACGGGTGATCAGGGCTTCGTCAAAATCACCGGTCGGGCCGTCGGCCACTTTCTGACCGTTACGGATGACGGTGATATGTTCGCTGATTTCCAGCATTTCGCGCATTTTGTGACTGACAAACAAAATGGCAATCCCGCGCGACTGGATATCCTTGACGATGCGAAAAAGCGTTTCGATTTCCTTGCCGGTCAGGGCGGTTGTCGGTTCGTCCATGATGATCAGACGGGCATCTGACATCAGCGCACGGGCAATCGCGACAAGCTGTTTGCCCGCCGTGGACAGTTTTTCGACATCGGTATCAAGGTCAAGATCAACCCCGAGACGTTTGACCGCTTCCTTGGCAATCTCGCGGACCTTGCGCCAGTTCAGAACCTGACGCTGTTCGCGAAGCTGCACATTCATGGCAAGGTTTTCGGCCACGGTCAGGTTCCCGAACAGGGAGAAGTCCTGATAGATCACCTGCACCCCATGTTCGATGGATGCCATGGGAGACAGGCTTTCAACCTTGTTGCCATCAATGTAAATCTCGCCGGCATTTGGCTGATATACACCGGACATGATCTTGATCAGGGTCGATTTGCCCGAACCGTTTTCACCGGCAAGACAGTGGATTTCGCCTTTTCGGATCGTCAGCGAAAGATCCTTAAGCGCAACAACGCCGGCAAATTCTTTCCGGACGTTTCGCAATTCAATGAAATTTTCAGACATGACAAGCCCGTCAACGTGAAACAAAGGGCCTGATCTCATAATAAAATGAAGGCGTCCTTAATGGACGCCTTCACCAAAGGATGAAATCAGAAGTTATACTTGTCCATGTTTTCCTTGGTCACACCGACCCAGCCCTGGCCATAAACCAGGTTGGCATTGCTGCCTTCCGGGGTGCTGAGATTGGTGTAACCCGGAAGGCCAAGGTCGAGACCAGCCTTGATCTGGTCGCCTTTGCCGTCGAGCGCCATAATGGCCAGCATGTTCATGGCATAGCCAGCAACCGCCGGATCCCAGAACTGGATGTATTCGATGTCGCCATTTGCCAGATATTCACCGGCAACCGACACCAGACCGGTCCCTGCGAAGTGCAGTTTACCCTGAAGACCGCGTTCGGCGATCAGACGACCGGCACCTGCCGAGGTCGGCATCGGGCCGCCAACGATACCCTGAAGGTCCGGGTAGGTGGTCAGGGTTTCTTTGAGTTTGGTGTAGTCGGTGTTGGCGTCGTCATAGGTTTCGAGACGCTCGGTCGCCAGTTCCATGTCCGGGAAATGTTCTTTCTGGTATTCGACGGCACCGTCGATCCATTCATTCTGGGATTTGGAGGTCAGGCTGCCGACGGTGGCGGCATATTTGCCCTTGCCACCCATGGAGGTCCCGAGGACTTCCATCAGCTTCGCGCCATATGCCTTGTTATCAAACGCTTCGAGGATGTAGTCGGCGTTTTTCAGGTTTGATGCTTCGTGGGCGATCACGATGATACCGCGGTCACGGGCCTTTTTCAGAACCGGTTCGACGGCTTCGACCGAGAACGGCACGATGTTGATGGCATCAACGCCCTGTGCGATCAGGTTTTCAATCAGCTGCACCTGTGCGGCAGCGTCCGCGGCACTCGGTCCGACCATCCAGGTATCGTGACCGGTGTCTGCGCCGAACTGTTCGACACCTTCGCGCATACGGTCAAACCATGCGATACCGTCAACCTTGACCACGGTGGCGATGGAATATTCCTTGCCGGTGGTTTCGGATGTGAATTTCGAAATGATGTCCGGCGTTTTGACCGCTTCGTCTGCATGGGCCGCACCTGCAAGCAGGGAACCGGCGACGACAAGCGATGAAAGAAGCTTGTTCATTGTTACCTCCAAATTGAAATCGTTTTTTTAGCTGGCAGTTTTCTGCGTCTTATTGGCATGAAAGCCAAGGCTTTTCATGCGGTTCGTTCCGAAAACAGCAATTTTCCGGTGGCCGGGATGCGGCCACCGGCACCGTTTACTGACCGATAATCTTAATGCTGGCGCTGGCACCGATGCGTGATGCCCCGGCTGCAATCATCTTGAATGCGTCTTCGGTGGTGCGAACCCCACCCGACGCCTTGACCCCGATATCCGGGCCAACGGTTTTGCGCATCAGGGCGATGTCTTCGGCAGTGGCACCACCGCCGGCGAAACCGGTCGAGGTTTTGACGAAATCAGCACCGGCCTGTCTGGACAGTTCGCAGGCAAGGACTTTCTGTTCGTCGGTGAGCAGGGCTGTTTCGATGATGACCTTGAGGGTGGCATCGCCACAGGCTTCTTTTACCGCGGCAATATCGGCGCGAACGGCATCGGTATCGCCAGCCTTGAGCAGGCCAAGTGCTATGACCATATCGACTTCGCGGGCACCCTGTTCAACCACCCAGCGGGTTTCGGAAACCTTGGCGGAAACCGGATCGGCCCCGAACGGGAAACACACCACCGAGCATGCCAGAACATTGGTATCGGCCAGTTCGCGCACGACCAGCGGGATATAGATCGGATTGACACAGACCGCCTTGAAAGCGTGTTTTCGCGCATCGGCGCACAGCGAGACAATCTGATCGGGGGTGGCATCGGCCGCCAGAAGGGTGTGATCAATATAAGCGGCAAGATCGCCTGCAACGGCGGGAAGTGGAGCATTCGACATGTAACGTTTCCCTCGACGATAACGGGTTGCTATCGCCGTTTTGTTAAATTTTTAACATTTATTGAAATGATCCTGTCATCGGGTTAACATCCGGTCAAGCCAAAAACATATCAGAACAGAACTTGATTGAGTTGCTGCCCGTCTCGCTATAATCAGGGGTTTTAGGATGAAATTTATGGTTGTGCTGAGTGGCTATCGACATCATTTCAGGTGTGTCTGTGGCCTGTCAGCCAGTATATCGGCAGTGAACGGAGTCTGAATGTCGATCAAATCGCAGGACCGGATAGAAGCCCTGACCCGCAATCTGGAGGTCAGCAATGTCATTCGGTTGAAGGATGCCGCCGATCTGCTGGGCGTTTCGGAAATGACGGTCCGCCGTGATGTCGCCAATTGTGAAAATATTTTCACATATATGGGGGGGTACATCACGCTCAAGTCGCCAGCAGCCGGTGGCCTTGGATACATCTTGGACCGTGAACGCGGTTCGCATACCGATCTCAAACGCACAGCCTGTCAGATTGCCGCGCGTTATGTCAAACCGGGCGATACCATATTTCTTGATTGCGGGACGACCATTCCCTATCTCGCCAATGCGTTACCAGAAAATCGGGATATCACGGCGATCTGCTATTCGATCAATGTTGCCGAAATCCTGTGCAAAAAGCCGGGCCTTCGGGTCATCATGCTGGGCGGGATGTATCACGCGTCTTCGGCATCCTTTGCCGATAGCAACAGCGTGAATGCCATTCTGAACCTGAATATCAATACCGCCTTCATGTCGGCGGGCGGGGTCAATATCAGCCGGGGTGTCAGTTGTTCCAACCCCCATGAGGTTGATATCAAACAGGCGGTTCTTGAGACCGCGGCCAACAAGATCCTTGTTGTCGATTCAACAAAGTTCAATGTCATCAAGCCGATGCTTTTTGCCAAGCTGGAGCAGTTCGACATGATCTGTACCGATCCGAAATGTGATCCGGAACTGGCAACCAAAACCGGTTGTCCCCTGATTACGCAATAGCGAAGGGCACAAAACGCTTTAGTTCGGTTCGGCCTGTGTTGCGTCGGCGATTTCTGCGTTCAGCAATTGTATTTCCGCCTCGGTCGCACCGCTGAGCGGGTCGTCCTTTGGAATGTCACGGTAGAGATCGGTAAAGACATTCAGGGCCTGCTGATACTTGTCCTGCTGTTTGAGCATCATGCCATAGTAATAGCGGCTGAGCTGATGGTTTGGCATCTGGCCAAGCGCATGCAGGATCAGATCGCGTGACACCTTGTCAATCTGGCCTTGTTGGGCGGTAATGCGTGTATCGGCATATTCGATAGCGAGTAACGGATTATGACCGGAAAGCGCATAGGCACGCGCAAAGGCGGCAACCGCCCGCTCGATATCGCCCAGACGCAATGACCCACGCGCCAGAACGACCCAGCCCTGCAAATTGCGGGGATTGGCTTCGAGCGACAGGACGATCTGGCTGAGCAGCCGGCGGATTTGCTGATCGGTCTGAAAGTCTGGATCGGTCACATCGTTTGCCGCGGCCGCAGCGGCGGCAAGATTGCGTTCGCCCGCCCGTTCGGAATAGGGACGCGACGGAATTTGTGGCATGCCGATCGCGCTATACAAAATAACTGCGGCAATCACGGGCAGGGTTGAAAAGCCGATCCGCGCCATCGGGCCAAAGGCGCGGCGGGCATCGGGTGTATTGTGGTTATCCACCCCCGCAGGCCGACGCGGCAGGCTGGCATAGATTGCAAGCCCGCCAAACGCGGCAAGTATGACAAGGCCAAGCCAGATCAAAAGGAACCTCGCGACGGGAGAATACTATATGCGGGGCGGCCAAACTGCATCGTTAAGAGCGATCCTGTGACGTGCCAAGGATTTCATCAAGCCGCTTCTGTTCCTGATTGGAAAGCGATTTCGGGCCTGCACCGTCTTCGCGCTGTTTGCGGCGGTAAAAGGCGATCACCGCAATCAGGGCCAGAAATGCCAGAACGGCCGGGCTGATCCACAGGATGTAGGTTTCGGGTTTCAGCGGCGGGTTCAGCAGAACATAATCGCCATAGCGTTCGACGATGTAATCAACGACTTCTTCGTTGCTGTCGCCAGCCACCAGACGTTCGCGCACCAGAATGCGCAGATCACGGGCCAGATCGGCATCGGAATCGTCAATAGACTGGTTTTGACAGACCAGACAGCGCAAGCCCTGACTGATGTCGCGCGCGCGTTCTTCAAGCTTGGGATTGGTCAGCATCTCGTCGGGATTGACGGCAAGAGCCGGGGCCGTATGCAGGCCCAGCAGAATGACAAGGGCCGCGAACAGTGAACAATTTCGACGGATCATCCTTTTAACTCCGCAATCTTTGGCAGCAAGACTTCTTCAAGAACCTGATTTGAGATGGGCCCGACATGTTTGTACCGGATCTGACCGGTGCCATCGATAATAAAGGTTTCCGGCACGCCATAGACCCCGAAATCAATACCGGTTCGCCCGGATAAATCCATCCCGACCGCGGCATAGGGATCGCCAAGTTCATCCAGCCAGTTGACACCGTCCTGCGGGTCTTTTTCCTTGTAGTTCAGGCCATAAACCGGAACGTCAGCCTCACGCGCGAGGCGCTTGATGAGCGGATGTTCCGCACGACATGGAATGCACCAGCTGGCGAACACGTTCAGAACCGACACCTCGCCCTTGGATATATCGGCGCGTGACAATCCGCGGTCACGGCCTGGCAATGGGGGCAACTGGAAATCGGGTGCCGGTTTACCCAGCAAGGCCGACGGCACAACAGATGTATCTTTACCAATATTCGTCAGAAAGACACCGGCAAGAGCAGCAAAGAGTACCAGCGGGATGACTGCGATCCAGAATCTCATGAAGCGGGAACTCCGTTTTTCTTATAGCGCAGGATAATGCGCGTACAGATACTGATAGCACCGCCGATCAGCATCAGTAACATTCCGCCCCAAACCCAGGGCATCATTGGCAGGAACCGGACGGTCACGACACGCCCGCCATCTTCGGCCCGTTCGCCAACGGAAACATGCAAATCCCCATCGCGTCCATGCCAGATATCGGCTTCCTTGGTTTCGATGCCGCGGATCGGATAATAGCGGACTTCGGGGAACAGTTCGGCGACCGGCTGGGCGTTGCGATAGATGATGAAGGTCGCCTTGCGGGTGGCGAAGTTTTCACCGGGCAGCAGCGCCACACCTTCGTATTGCAGGTTATAGGGGCCGATCTGAATACTTTGTCCGGTGCGCGCCGAAAGCGATATCTGCTGTTCCCAGATGGCACTGGCCGATCCCCCGGCGATCAGGATGGCGATCCCGATATGGGCAAAGGTCATGCTGAGATAGCGGGGGCCAAGAAGCTGGAGATTGCGGTATTTGCCTTCGCCGTGGTCGGGTTGACGCCACAGGCGTTCCCAAAGATCACCAAGGGCGGCGGTAAAGACCCAGGCCGCAAGACCGATCCCGAGCAATGGCAGGGGAGACGCATCGATAAAGCGCATCCAGACAAACAGGATCACGATCAGCGACATCATGGCGGCCAGCTTCATCCGCCGCCCGATCTGCCATGCCTCGTCCTTGCGCCAGCGCAGCGTCGGGGCAAAGCCCATCAGAAACAGAAGCGGCAAACCGATCGGGATCAGGGCCTGAACAAAGAACGGTGGGCCAACCGTGATGATATCGCCGCCCAGCCAGCGCAGGAACAGCGGATAAATGGTGCCGATCAGAACGGTGGCCGCCGCAACCGAGAGCATCACACTGTTGAGGAACATGCCGCTTTCGCGCGATACCAGCGAGAAGTCCTTGTCATCGATCATGTCGGTCGCGCACCGCCAGAACATGAAATAGGCCCCGCCAAACAGAACGCAGAAGGCAACCAGAAGGGCAACAGCGTCGCCGCTGCTGAGCAGGGCGGTTGGCAACGGACCCAATAGATCGGAGCGTACGAGGAATGTCCCGAACCAGCCGGCAGCAAAGGCCGACAGCGCCAAAAGAGCCGTCCAGGGTTTCAGGGTTTCGGTTTTTTCAAGAACGGCCCGACAATGCAGGAATGCCGTGGTCAACAGCCAGGGTAGCAATAATGCATTTTCGGATGTATCCCAGTACCACCAGTTGCCCCATGCCTGTTCGGTATAAGCACGGTAGGCGTTGATGGCGATGGCACCGCCCAGCAATGTCCAGGAAATCATCGTCCACGGGCGCAGTTGTTCCGACCATGCACGGTCAAGCTTCGCACCCGGCAGTGCGGCAAAGGTCACCGCGAAAATCACCGATAATCCGGCAAGACCGGCATACAGGATCGGCCCGCGTGCCATACCGGCAAGGTCCTGCAATTCCGGATCAAGACCGTTGCCGTCAAGCGGTGCGATGCCCGACCGGATAAACGGATCGGCGTCAATGATTGTTACCGCCGCCAGAAGGGCGACAATGATGCCAAGGATACCAAGGGCGACACGATCCTGTTCGGTAACGCCGCGCGCAATGCTTTGCAGCGCGTATATCAGTGTCGCCAGTGTGCTGGTCGCAACCCAGAACAGCATGGCGCCGCTATCGGAGATGACGGAGGCACCGATACGGTAAATCATCGGGGTAGATGAATGACTGTAATCGGCCACCACGGGCAGGGTAAAATCACTGACAATAAAGGAATGGATCAGGGCGGCTTCGGCAATGATTGCCAGAACGCACATGGCAAAGGGCAGGGGCCAGACACCGAAACCGACATTTTCGGAAGTCCGGATATTGCCGGTCAGTCCATCTGGCAAGGTTCCGCCGGCAATTGCCGGTGTCATTGTCGTTGTCGGGCCGAGCGCGCGATAGCTTGCGCGAAACAGGGCCGGACAGAACAGGACGGCCTGACAGGTTCCCAATGCAAGAATCAGGATAAGGGCAAAATGTCCAAACTCTGCGATCATGCGTTCTTCAGATTTCCCCGATATGTGGTGTTCACCAAACGAACACCACTCAGCCCCTGCTGTCAAACAGCAAGGCATCCACCCAGTTTAATGCCGCTTTGATGGCTTCAATATGAGGTTTTTATGATGGCAGAATGTGGCTTAATTACGCATCTCTTCGGCGTTGCGGGCTTCGATTTCTTCCCAATAACCGCTTTTTTTCAATGAGTCAGCGACCTCGGGCGGCATGTAGTTTTCATCATGCTTGGCCAGAACTTCGGATGCGATGAACTGGCCCTCGGAACCCATATGGCCCTCGGCGACGACGCCCTGGCCTTCGCGGAACAGGTCGGGAAGGATGCCGGTATAGGAAATGGTGACCGCATTTGCCATGTCGGTGACGATAAAGGTGACGGTTTCACCGCCGCCGAGTTTTTTAAGCGATCCTTCTTCGACGAGGCCGCCGACGCGCAGGCGCTGATCGGGATCAATCGGCGATTTTTCGGCGATTTCGGTCGGGCTGAAGAAGAACACAACCGAATCTTCAAATGCCGTAAGGGCCAAGGCAGCCGCCGCCCCGACCGCCAGAAGGGCAGCCATGACGATATACATGCGTTGACGTTTGCGGGATTTGGCACGCGAAAGAGACACTTTGATATTCTCCGCTCAGGAAGGCTTGGGCTCAGGAAGTCGGGGACTGGTCTGTTGTGCGGGCACGTCTGGGACGGCGAGCTTTCAGAACAGTTTCAAGCTGATCAAGTTCGGTCTGGCTTTGACGAAGGCCACGCAGGGTCATGATCAGAAGAATGATCATCGCAAGGGCTGCGATACCGTAACTGGCCCAGATATAGCTGCCATAGCCGCCCATTGAGAAGAATTCGTTCATTTGCTGGCTCCGGCGTTGTGACCCTGATCATAGGCGAGTTCGTCATGATCGCCGCTGGCAACGGGGCGTTCGTCAAACAGGCCGCTGAGTTGAAGCGCACGGATGCGCCGCTGGTTGAGTTCAAGGCGAACGCGCAGCACCAGAACGATGAAATAATAACCGGTGAAGGCAAAGGCCATGATCAGAAGCGGGGCGAGCATGCTGGGATCGATGCTGGGCCCGCCCATGCGGGCAACCGATGCCGGTTGATGCAGGGTATTCCACCAGTCGACGGAAAATTTGACGATCGGCACATTGATCGCGCCCACCAGTGCCAGGGCCGATCCGGCCTTTGATCCGCGTTCGGGATCGTCAAAGGCATTCACAAGCGCGATATAGCCAAGATAGAGGAACAGCAGGATCAGCATTGATGTCAGACGCGCATCCCACACCCACCATGTTCCCCACATCGGTTCGCCCCAAAGCGACCCGGTAACAAGCGTAAGGGCGGTGAATGTTGCGCCAACCGGTGCGGTGGCGCGCGCGCAGATATCGGCAAGCGGATGTTTCCAGATCAGGCTCATGGCCCCGCAAAGAGCCATGCCGACATAACAGAACAGTCCCATCCATGCCGCGGGCACGTGGATATACATGATGCGGACGGTGTTGCCCTGCTGATAGTCAACCGGCGATCCGATCAGGGCCAGATAAAGCCCGGCGGCGGTCAGAATGACGGTCAGCGCGACCACCCAGGGCATCATGGCCCCGGTCAGTTTCAGAAACACGCTTGGTTTGGCGAAACGATGCATTTTCTCTCGTCCGTTTGCGGCGATGCCGCCGAAGGTCGTCTGTTTTAAGTTATTCCACGGCCTGCCGGATGGCATGGGCCGTGGCAAACGGGGCGGCAGCCAAAGACAGTAACAGGATCGCCCCCATGATCTGTAACTGTGCCTGGGCGGAAATGCCAAGCAATGCGGCCTCGACCGCACCGGCACCGAAAATCAGTACCGGTATATATAGTGGCAGGACCAGCAATGACACCAGCACACCGCCGCGTCGTGCCCCCAAAATCAGTGCCGCACCAATCGCCCCGATCAGGCTGAGTGCCGGTGTGCCGATCAGCATGGCGATCATCAGGGTGCCAAAGCCATCCTGATCCATATTGAGCATCACGGCCATCACGGGTGCCGCAATAATCAGCGGCAGGCCGGTCGTCAGCCAATGGGCGCACACCTTGCCCAGAACCAGCAATTCCAGCGGTGCAGGCGACAGGGTCAGCAATTCCAGCGTGCCATCCTCGTAATCGGTCTGAAAGACACGTTCGAGTGACAGCATGGCCGCCAGCAGGGCCGAGACCCAGATCACACCCGATGCAATGCGCGCCAGAATATTGGCTTCGGGGCCGACACCGAACGGAAACAGGGTGGTGGTTACGATAAAGAAGGCAACCACCATCACGGAATCCGCACCCTGACGCAGGGCCAATCGCAAATCACGACGCAGGATGGCGACAAAGGCATTCATATCGCGGCCTCCGTCGTTCTGCCTTGATCCATGTCGAGTGAGAGATGCTGGTTGGCATCTTCATCATCATGTTCGATCAGCCATTCCATCATCGGGATGGCAAACGGATCAAGATCAAGGATGATCGGTGCCGCGATATCCAGATCGACATGGGTGGAATAAATCACGATGCCGCCTTTGGCCCGGAATTCGGCGATCAGACGCGCCAGTTCGGCACAGCTTTCGCGATCAAGGCCAACGGTCGGCTCGTCGAGCAGCCAAAGGTCGCTTTGGCCCAGCAGGATACGGGCAAGGGCGGTGCGGCGTTTTTGACCACTTGAAAGATATCGCCCGGCGGTTTTGCCAAGGTGATGAATATCAAGGGCGCGAAGCGCCTGATCGATTTCGGCATCAATATCGGAAATACCGCGCAGTTCGGCCCACAGGCGCAGATTATCGCGAACGGTCAGGACCGGTTTGATCGCGTCCTGATGACCAAGGTAATGCAGGCGCGCGCGATGGCCGATTTTATCATCGGCGATATCGTCACCCTGCCAGCGGATGGTGCCGCGGCGCGGGGCCATGAGGCCCGCCATCAGGCGCAAAAGGCTTGATTTTCCTGCACCATTGCGACCGCGCAGCATCACGGCATCGCCGGTATTGGCGCTAAAGGAAAGATCGCCAAAGACCAGACGTTCGCCACGCAGACAGGTCAGATCAGAACCGGTAAAAACTGTCATCTAACTCGTTTGACTGTCGGAATTCATGCCGGATGCGCTTTTTCTATACCGCGCCCGACGTCATTAATCATGCTTTATCCGACATTGGATGTGATGACATTGTTTCAAATCAATCCAAAAAGACGCGAAACGCCGCAGCGATCAAAAATCGGCTGCGGCGCGGGCAAAGCGATAGCAGATCAGAAGCGGATGACCGAGGCACTTCGAACCGGGCCGCCGCGGCCTTCCTGCACAAGGACCGCGACACCACCGTCGCAAGGCTGGTTCAGGGCGAAATCAAGTTCGCGCGGCTTGCCGTCCCACTGCCCAAGATCGATCATTTCGCGCACGACATTGGCATGAACCAGACGCCGCCCGGCATTTTCGCCAGACCGGACATCGCGTGCCTGTTCGCGATCAAACCCGATCAGCCAAAGCTGATAGGACTGCCCGGCAGGCGGGGTATTGAGCATGCCGAGCTTTAATTTGCCACTGGCGGGGCTGGTTCGATTATCTGATAGCAGGGCCAGTTCCGCCCATTCCCGAAGCGGGGTCGTTTCATTGCTGGTGGTGACGATTCGGCCTTTGTCGGTGGCGCGAACGACCTGATCGCCGTTGATCACGACCTGCGGGGTATAGACATAGCGTTCACGCATGCGACCAGCATATTCGCGTTGCCGTTCGGTATTGGCCGCACTGGAAAACGGATCTTCCCAGCCCAGATAGTTCCAGTAATCGACATGAAACGACAGGGCAAGAAGGTCACCATGTTCCTGATTTAATTCGTAAAGAACACGATCCGCCGGAGGGCAGGAATTGCATCCTTCGGATGTGTAAAGCTCGATCACGGCGCGGGGTGACGTGGACTCGCCAGCATGTGCCAGCGATAAACCACCCATGAACGCGGTTCCAAGCATGAAGATAATGGGGCGAAGCTGTTTCATGGATGGATGATGCCCCAAAATGCCTATCAACCACCAATCACAAGGCGTTGAAAGGTCCGTTTGCGCCAAAACGACCGATTTTTGCGCAAAACACGGCAATTTAGACAGGAGATTTCGGGAGATCGGTGTTATTAGCTCCGGTCAATTCCGAAAGGAGGCAAAAGGTCTTCACGGAATGCGTGAGGTGAAATCACCTTTGCGTTTATAGAGAAAAATGAGGAACCGGCACTGCGGCGGGAGCGACTTACCGCGGATGCCAGTCCAAGAAAGGTTTGCAGGCAATGATTAAACGAGAGCATTGGGGGTCACGCCTCGGCTTTATCCTGGCGGCTGCTGGGTCGGCGGTGGGGCTGGGCAACATCTGGAAGTTTCCCTATATGGCGGGCGAGAATGGCGGTGGTGCCTTCTTGCTGATTTATCTGGCGCTGGTTTTCACCATTGGCCTGTCGGTCATGCTGGCTGAAATGGTCATTGGCCGGATGACGGCAAAGAACGCCATTGGCGCGTTTGCAAAGCTCAAGGGCGGTGCATGGCCGCTGGTGGGGCTTTGTGGTGTTGCGGCTGCCTTTATCATCCTGTCATTTTACAGTGTCGTCGCCGGCTGGACGATTTCCTATATGGTCAAATCGATCACCGGGGCGCTGGCGATTGAAGATCCGGCCGCATTGGGCAGCATCTTTGGCGGGTTCATTGCCGATCCGGTTTCGCCGCTGATCTATCATGCGATCTTCATGGCGTTGACGGTTTTTGTCGTCCTGGCGGGTGTTGGTTCGGGTATTGAACGTGCGTCAAAGATTTTGATGCCGGCCCTGTTTGCGTTGTTGCTGGTGCTGATCGTGCGTTCCGTGACCCTGCCGGGTGCGGGCGAAGGCATTGCCTTCCTGCTGTCGCCGGACTTTTCCAAAGTGACATGGGCAACGGTATCGGAAGCGCTTTCGCAGGCGTTCTTCTCGCTTTCGCTTGGGATGGGGGCGATGATTACCTATGGCTCGTATCTGAGCAAAAAGGAAAATATCGCCAGTTCGGCCGGTTGGGTGACGCTGCTTGATACGTCGGTTGCGGTCATGGCCGGTCTTTTGATCCTGCCAGCCGTGTTTGCATTCGGCTTTGATCCAAGTGCCGGTCCGGGGCTGACCTTTATTACGTTGCCAGCGGTGTTTGCGCATATGCCGATGGGGTCGATCTTTGCGTTCATGTTCTTCCTGTTGCTGGGTATTGCGGCATTGACGTCGGCGGTTTCGATCCTTGAGGTGGTTGTTGCCTATTTCGTTGATGACCGTGGCATCAGCCGCAAATGGGCATCGATCACGGTGGGGGTGATCATCTTCCTGCTGGGGATTCCGTCCTCGCTGTCGATGGGGCTTATGGGCGAGTTCAAGATCTTTGGCCTCGGCTTCTTTGATCTGATGGATTATGTCAGCTCGAAATTGCTGCTGCCGATTGGTGGCCTGTTCATCTCGCTGTTTGTCGGCTGGGTTGTCTGGGGCAAGGCCAAGGAAGATATTGCCGCCCATAATGGCGTGGTGCCGTTCTGGATCAATGGCTGGGGCATTATCGTGAAGTTCATCGCACCGCTTGCGATTGCCTTCATTCTGCTGAAGGGACTTGGCGTGCTTTAGGCCGCTTTTTTCACAGCAGAAGACATGCGAAGGGCGGGGAATTTCCCCGCCCTTTTTGCTGGGGATCAAACCGGATCAGGAGGCTTCGGCCGGTCTTTGCTGAGACAGGGTGAGGATTTCATCAGCGCACATCGGTTTGCCCAGAAGGTATCCCTGTATGTAATCGCATCCGGCATCGCGCAGCAGTTTGAGCTGCGCGTTGGTTTCGACACCTTCGGCGACGCATTTTTTGTGCAGGTTCTGCGCCATATTCAGGATGGTGATCGCAAGCGCACTGCCTTCGCGTCCCTGATTGATGTCGTCGACAAAACTGCGATCCATCTTGATCGTGTCAAACGGCAGTTTGCGCAGGTAGCTGAGACTGGAAAAACCGGTGCCAAAATCATCGAGTGCGATTTTGACGCCCAGATCGCGAATGCGCTGCATGTTGGCGCGCATTTCTTCGATATTCTGCATGAACAGGCTTTCGGTGATTTCTATTTCCAGCCGGTCTGCCGCCATGCCCTTTTCGACCAGAATGGTTCTGATCTGTTCGGCAAGATCAATGGTGCCATAGAATTGCTGGACCGAGACATTCACCGCCATCGTGACGTTGTGCAGGCCCTTTTCACGCCATGCGACCGCCTGACGGCAGGCGTGACGCAATACCCAGCGCCCCAGTTCGCCGATCACGCCCATTTCCTCGGCTACCGGAACAAAGACCGAGGGGGGGATCGCCCCCCGTTGCGGATGGTTCCAGCGCAACAGGGCTTCGACGCCGTGCAGGTTGCCGGTGCGGGCTTCGAATTGCGGTTGATAGACCAGATGAAATTCATCGCGATCCAGCGCCTGACGCAGGGCACTTTCAAGGGCAAGGTCGGCATCGCTGCGTGAATGACTGGCGCGGTTATAGCGGCTGAACCGGTTTCGGCCCTGTTCCTTGGAATGCATCATCGCAATTTCGGCATTGCGCAAAAGATTGGCGGTATCGTTGGCGTCGTGCGGGAAGGATGCGATGCCGATGCTGGCCGAAATATAGATTTCCTGTCCCTTGCTGGTCAGGTGCGGTTGGTTTAACGCTTTTAAAAGATCATCGGCCAGTGCGGCATCATCATCGGCGGAAGTCCCCCCCGAAAGCAGAATGGCATATTCATCCGCACCAACACGCGCCAGAACACCCCCCTGATCCAGACGGCGATGCAGCCGACGGGCAACTTCGACCAGAACGTCGTCACCGTCACTGTGTCCCAGTGTGTTGTTCACCCGCTGGAAATTATCGATATCGAGCAGCAGGATCGTCAGGCGGGTTCCCTTGCGGCGGGACTCGCCGATGCCGTGGGCCAGCAGTTCAAGGAACCGGCGGCGATTGGGATAGCCGGTCAGTTCGTCAATATGGGCAAGCCGCAGAATGTCTTCGCGGTTTTTCTTGCGTTCGCTGATGTCGGTAAAGATCGAGGCATACTGGCTGATCTGGCCATCGGCATCACGGATCGCGATGATCGACAGCCATTCGGGATAAATTTCGCCGGATTTGCGGCGGTTCCAGATTTCGCCTTCCCATTTGCCGTGCTGTTGAATATCGCGCCACATCGAGGTGTAAAATTCGCGAGACTGACGACCCGATTGCAGGATATTGGGGTTTTTGCCGATCACGTCCGATGCGTTGTAACCCGTGACCCGGGTGAAGGCCGGATTGACCAGTTCGATCGTGCCATCGGCGGCACAGACCATGATCCCGTCCGGCGATGTTTCAATGATCTTGTCTGCCAGAAACAGCGACCGGCGGGCCTTGGTCAGTTCGACATCGCGGCCCTCCATCACGGACCTGAGATGGGCGAAGTAATCCTGTTCGATGAATTCCAGCAGATCGGCGAATGACAGAACACCGATGACATTGCCGGTTTCATCAATGACCGCAAGATGGCGGATATGTTGGGCCAGCATCGTGTCGCGGGCGTTGTTCAGGCTGGACTTGGCGGAAATGACACGCAGCGGACGGCTGGCAATTTCGATGGCCGGTGTTGCGTGATCGCCATTGGCAAGATTGCGCAGGATATCGCGTTCGGTAATGATCCCGGTGTGATCAAGCATCGAAACCGGGTCGGTCGCGACCGACGGATCATAGACAATCGCACAATCGCATTTGGCATCATGCATGCGCGCGCGCAGTTCCGACATCGGGATATCGCCATCGACAAAGATTGTCGTGCGGCGGATGGCGGCCCCGACATCCCCATCGCCCAGTTTGCGCCAACTGCCCTGTTGGCGGATCAGGTCAGACTGGCTGATGATTCCGGCAAGGCGGTTTTCCGCATCCACGCTGACCAGATGACGGACATGGCGTTCGCGCATACGGATGATGGCGGCCTCGGGCGTGGCATGGACCGATATGCTGTGAACCGGGGCCGACATCCATTTCGATATCGGCTCGTTCAGGGTGGCTTCGCAGTCGGCGGGCAGGGACAGGCAATCCTTTTCCGTCCAGATTCCGATCGGCAGGTGATCCTGTGTCACGATGATGGAGCTGCAATTGGCTTCGCGCATCATGTCGATGGCCTGACCAATCGCGGTTTCCGGCCCGCAACGCAACACGATGCCGGGGGAAATCGTACCTACAGTCAGGTGGGTGGTATTGCCATCGGCAAAACTGGGGCGCGTCATGATAACCTGTTGCTGTCCAAATCCTGTCAGGTGCCCGGTTTGCGGGCATTATTGGTTAGAGTCAGGACCCATCCCTATCAAATCGTCGGGACGGCTGACTTGTTATAAATCAATGGATATATGTGGTTTGGGTTTGTCGCAATTTAAAGATGCGTTCCACGCAAAAACACCCCCGTCCTTGACAGACGGGGGTGTTTCGCATTCAGCAGGCTTCTGATTTCAGGCGAAATCAGGCAGCTTTCATCATGTTACGCAGAACGAACTGCAGAATGCCGCCGTTCTGGTAGTAAAGGACTTCGTTTTCGGTATCGATACGGCAGGTGGCAATGACCTCTTCGGTGGAGCCATCCTTGCGCGTGATACGAACCGTAACGTCCTGCATCGGGTTGATACCGTTGCCGATACCCAGAACGTCGAAGACTTCGGTGCCGTCGAGCTTGTAAGTCGCACGACCTTCACCATTCTTGAACTGCAACGGCAGGACGCCCATGCAGACCAGGTTGGTGCGGTGGATACGTTCGAAGCTTTCGGCCAGAACAGCTTTGACGCCAAGCAGGTTGGTGCCTTTGGCTGCCCAGTCACGGGACGAACCGGTGCCGTATTCCTTACCGGCGATGACAACCAGCGGGGTGCCCTCGGCCTGGTAACGCATGGCAACATCATAGACCCAGCCCTGTTCGCCGGACGGGTAATGAACCGAAACACCGCCTTCGGTGCCCGGTGCCATTTCGTTGCGGATACGGATGTTGGCAAAGGTGCCGCGCATCATGACTTCGTGGTTCCCGCGGCGTGCGCCATAGGAGTTGAAGTCACGAACCGCAACGCCGTGCGCCTTGAGGTATTCACCTGCCGGGCTTTCTTCCTTGATCGAACCGGCCGGAGAAATGTGGTCGGTGGTCACGGAGTCAGCAAGGATCAGGAGCGGACGTGCACCATGAACTTCCGAGAACGCACCCGGTTCTTTCGCCATATTGACGAAGTAGGGCGGGTTCTGGACGTAGGTCGATTTGCCATCCCATTCGAAGGTTTCGCCTTCGGTGACTTCGATTTCCTGCCACGGTTTCGGGCCGGCAAAGATGTTGTCATAACGATCTTTGTACATCGAAGCAGAGATCGAGGATGCGATGGTGTCCGCGATTTCCTTGTTGGTCGGCCAGATGTCTTTCATGAAGACGTCTTTGCCATCTTTGTCGGTGCCGATCGGGTCTTTGTTCAGATCGACCTTCAGGTTACCGGCAAGGGCATAGGCAACAACCAGCGGCGGGGAGGCAAGATAGTTTGCCTTGACCTGCGGGCTGATACGACCTTCGAAGTTACGGTTGCCCGACAGAACGGCGGTCACGAGCATGTCGTTGCCGTCAATTGCCTCGATGATCGGGTCGGCCAGCGGACCGGAGTTCCCGATACAGGTGGTGCAACCGAAACCGGCAACGTTAAAGCCGAGCTTGTCGAGATAGGTCTGAAGACCGGCTTTTTCGAGATAGTCGGCAACAACCAGCGAGCCCGGTGCAAGCGAGGTTTTCACCCACGGTTTGCTTTTAAGGCCGAGTTCAACCGCTTTTTTCGCCAGCAGGCCGGCTGCGATCAGCACGCTCGGGTTCGAGGTGTTGGTGCAGGACGTGATGGCGGCAATAACGACGTTACCGTCTTTCATTGCGAAGTTTTCGTTCGAAACCGGAACAGAACGATCCGCATCAACACCCGGTGCCATGTCGGCAAAGGTCTTGGTGAAGCTTGAAACGGCATCTTTGAGCAGAACGCGGTCCTGCGGACGTTTCGGACCGGACAGAGCCGGTTCAACGGTCGAGATGTCGAGTTCAAGGGTCGAGGTATATTCGGCTTCGAAGCTCGGGTCGCGCCACATGCCCTGTTCTTTGGCATATGCTTCGACCAGTGCGATCTGTTCTTCGGAACGACCGGTGTTACGCATATAGTTCAGCGTTTCATCGTCAATCGGGAAGAAGCCACAGGTCGCACCGTATTCCGGTGCCATGTTACCGATGGTCGCACGATCCGGCAGGCTCATATGATCCAGCGCGTCGCCATAGAATTCGACGAACTTGCCAACAACGCCCTTCTCGCGGAGCATCTGAACGACGCGCAGCACGAGGTCGGTTGCGGTGATGCCTTCTTTCATCGAGCCGGTCAGTTTGAAACCGACGACTTCGGGGATCAGCATCGAGATCGGCTGGCCGAGCATGGCTGCTTCGGCTTCGAGACCGCCAACACCCCAGCCCAGAACGGCAAGGCCGTTGACCATGGTGGTGTGGGAATCGGTACCAACCAGCGTATCGGGGTAGGCAACGGTTTTGCCGTTATCATCCTTGCCGGTCCATACGACCTTGGCGAGATGTTCGACGTTCACCTGGTGGCAGATGCCAGCCCCCGGCGGAACGATGCGGAAATTGTTGAACGCATTCTGGCCCCAGCGCAGGAACTCGTAGCGTTCGCCGTTACGTTCGAACTCGACTTCCATGTTTTTGTCGAGTGCGTCGTCGGTGCCAAAGAAGTCGATCATGACCGAGTGGTCAATGACGAGGTCAACAGGTGAAAGCGGGTTCACCTTCTGGGCGTCGCCGCCCATCTTGACGACGGCATCGCGCATCGCGGCAAGGTCAACAACGGCAGGAACGCCGGTGAAGTCCTGCATCAGGACGCGGGCCGGACGATAGTTGATCTCGTGCGAGCTCGAACGGGATTTGAGCCACTCGACAACAGCTTTGACATCGTCGGTTTTGACAGTGAAATCGTCTTCGTAGCGCAGAAGGTTTTCCAGAACGACCTTCAGCGTAAACGGAAGCTTGGAAACGTCGCCGATTTTTTCGGAAGCAACTTTAAGGCTGTAATAGTCGTAGGACTTGTCCCCGACATTCAGCGTGCGGCGCGTTTGCAGGTTGTCTTTGCCACAAATGGACATCAGACCCTCCTCAAGGTGGTTAAAGGGCTTGTCGTGACAAGACACCCCGACCGTCGGAGCGCCGAGCGGTGGGCTATCTGTATCTCGTGACGCGGGTCACGGCTACATATGTATGTGCCACGGGGTTACACCACAATTCCCCCTGAAAGTCCAGACCCGCAAAAGGGTCATTCTTGAAATCCCTGCGATAACAACGAATTGGTGAATGGTTGGCGCGTAATGGCAATCAGAAGGTATCTGATTCGGGTGAAAAACACCGTAAATCCGCCCGGAGATCATTCGCGAGTCCACAGGATCACCGCCATATCTGGAAAGACTCGAATGTAGAGGATGGCCTGTACTATTGGGGGAAATCCTGTCCGAAGGGGAACGAATCGGGTGATCGCCTGAATGCAACAGGGGACAATTTCGGCATTTGTCAGAACACAGTTGGTGCAGCGCGAACAGGAACCTGAATGTTGCGATGCAATAATTTTCAGCCTTTCAGTATGCGGGTTGTGTCGTGATGACCTTACGGAATTATAGGTAGAAGTGCATTCATCAGACCAGAACGCAAAAATTGTGCGGCGCGAATTTGTGAAAAGTGTCAATCCGTTGCTGTGCAACACGTTGACGTCATTTGCTGAAATTGGTACTTAAATACGTATTAAATGTGCCAAGCCCGGTTTCCGTAAGGTCCGGGTCAGATAAAAACCGGTACATCATCAGGGAAACTGAACAAGAGGCACGGGGTATCCACCTTAAAATCCGGTCAACCGGAAAAAGGGGTGCCTGCGGCCCAAGTCAGGGAGGATAAGCGACGTTATGACGTCACAGGGTCCCATTTTGCAGATCAGCGACGTATCGCTTGTGTTTGGCGGCGTGCGCGCGCTAAGCGACGTCAGCTTTTCCGTCCAGCCCGGCGAGCTGTTTTCAATCATTGGCCCGAACGGGGCCGGCAAGACATCGATGCTGAACTGCATTTCGGGTCGGTATCAGCCAACCACCGGGTCAGTGTCCTTCAAGGGGCAGGATGTCACGGGGCTTAAGCCCAATGACCGGGCCGAGCTTGGCGTTGGCCGTACCTTCCAGAATCTGGCGCTGTTTGGCCATATGAACGTTCTGGACAATATCATGGTCGGGCGGCATCACCTGCTTAAGAACAATTTTCTGACCGGGCCGCTTTACTGGTTTTCCGGGGCGCAGAAGGAAGAGCTTGAACATCGTCGTTTCTGCGAGGATGTGATTGATTTTCTGGAAATTTCCCATATTCGCAAGGCGACGGCGGGCACGCTGTCCTATGGCCTTCGCAAACGGGTCGAACTGGCGCGTGCGGTGGCGCTGCGCCCTGATCTGATCCTGCTGGATGAACCGATGGCAGGCATGAACCTTGAAGAAAAAGAGGACATGGCGCGCTTTATCATCGACCTCAATGAAGAATGGGGCATGACGGTGGTGATGATCGAGCATGACATGGGGGTTGTGATGGATATCTCCAACCGGGTCATGGTTCTGGATTTCGGGCGCAAGATTGCCGAAGGGTTGCCTGACGAAGTCATGGCCAATGCCCATGTCAAAAAAGCCTATCTGGGCGAAGACGACGACGTGACCGACGAAGACGAGCAGGTGGCCTGAAGATGAGCAGCAATACCCCGGAATATGCCGATGTCCAGGCGCTCGATACCTTTCCAAAAGTGCTGGCCTATAATGCGCGCCATTGGGGCGATGAAGTTGCGATGCGCGAAAAGGAATTCGGCATCTGGCAGGAATTTAGCTGGAAAGATTACAATGACCGGGTCAAGTGGATGTCGCTTGGCCTGCGCGACATGGGCATCAAACCCGGCGATGTGATCGGCCTGATCGGTGAAAACCGCCCGGAATGGGTTTGGGGCGAAGTTGCCGCCCATGCCCTGCGCGCCATGTCGGTCGGGCTGTATCAGGACAGCCTGCACGAAGAGGTTGCCTATCTGATCACCTATTCCGGCGCACGGGTTCTGATCGCTGAAGACGAAGAACAATGTGACAAGCTGATTGAGCTGGCCGACCAGATTCCGACGGTTGAGCATATTGTTTACTGCGATCCGCGCGGTATGCGGAAATACGATGATCCGCGGTTGATGGATGTCGAAAAACTTTATGAACTGGGCCGGTCGATCGAGGCCAGGGACCCCGGTGCCTATGATGCGATGGTGGCTGATACGCGCGGTGATGAATGCGCCATTCTGTGCACCACATCGGGCACGACGTCCAAACCGAAAATGGCGATGCTCAATGCCGGTGATTTTTTGGATCATTGCGCAGCCTATTTGCGCGCTGACCCGAAATATCCCGGGGATGATTATGTTTCGGTTCTGCCGCTGCCATGGATCATGGAACAGGTTTATGTGGTCGGTCAGTCGCTGATCAGCCGCCAGATCGTGAATTTTGTTGAAGAACAGGAAACCATGATGGCCGATCTTCGCGAGATCGGACCGAACTTTGTCCTGCTGGCGCCGCGTGTATGGGAATCCATCGCGGCCGATGTGCGGGCACGGATGATGGATTCAACCCTGTTCAAACAGAAAATGTATGATTTCGGCATGGCCTTGGCCCGGACCGCGCTTGATAACGGCGGGCATTCGAAATTTGCCGATGTGATCCTGATGAATGCGCTTAAGGACCGGCTGGGCTTTTCCAATTTGCGCTCGGCGGCGACCGGCGGGGCGGCCATGGGGCCGGAAACCTTCAAGTTCTTTCATGCCATGGGCGTTCCGTTGCGCCAGCTTTACGGTCAGACCGAGCTGTGCGGGGCCTATACCATCCATCAGCCCGACGACATTGATTTTGATACGGTCGGCAAGGCGTTTGATAATTCGGAAATCCGGGTCATCAATGCCGATGAAAACGGGGTTGGCGAAATCGTTGCCCGGACATCGGGCATGTTCACCAGCTATTATAAAAATCAGGCGTCCTATGACGAGGATGTCCATGACGGCTGGATGCATACCGGGGATGCCGGGTACTTTAAGGAAGGCAATCAGCACCTTGTGGTGATTGACCGTCTTAAAGATCTGGCGGAAACATCGACCGGGGTGCGGTACTCGCCGCAATTTATTGAAAACAAACTGAAATTCTCGCCATTCATCGCCGAGGCCGTCATCCTTGGCAAGGGATTGCCGTTCCTGTCGACCATGATCTGTATCCGGTATTCGATCATGGCCAAATGGGCCGAGCAGCGCGGGATTGCCTTTACCAACTATACCAATCTGTCGGCCCAGCCGCAGGTTTATGACATGATCGTTGATGAAATTCGGCAGGTGAATGAAACCCTGCCCGAGGCCCAGCGGATCAAGCGTTTCCTGCTGCTGTATAAAGAACTTGATGCCGATGACGGCGAATTGACCCGCACGCGCAAAGTACGCCGCAGTGTGGTTGCCGAAAAATATGCCGACATTATCGATGCGGTTTATGCCGGCAATGACAAGGTTGATATCGACACCATGATCACCTTCCAGGACGGGTCAAAAACCCGCATCCAGACCAGTGTCAGGGTTGTCGATCTGGACGGGAACAATGCCGCAAAGACGGCACCCAAAGCCGCCGAGTAAGGCAGCGATAAAAACTGTGCGCCCCGATTGCCTGATCGGCAGCGGGGCCGCCATTACAGGGATGGCAACATGAATTTCGAACTTCTGTTTCAGCTTCTGCTTAACGGGCTGATTGTCGGAACATTGTATGGCGTCGTCGCCATGTGTTTCGTGCTGATCTACAAATCGACCCAGATCGTGAACTTCGCACAGGGCGAGTTCCTGTTGATCGGGGCGTGGGTCTGTTACGCATTCCTTGTCGAAATGCATATGCCGTTCTGGCTGGGCTTTATCTTTACATTACTGTTCATGATGGCGTTTGGCATCATTTTGCAAATGGTGGTTCTGCGCCCGATGATTGGCGAGCCGATCATTTCGGTGATCATGGTGACGATCGGGCTTTCGATTTTCTTCCAGGCGGCGACCAAATGGATATTCGGTGCGACCACGGCGACCTATCCGCAGGTGTTTGA
>TARA_R100000049_G_C1957748_1_pt1 | contig 44995 bp, 38 predicted proteins | sample TARA_R100000049 | Tara Oceans TARA_R100000049 (sample SAMEA2619992) | marine metagenome | biome: marine biome (ENVO:00000447); feature: mesopelagic zone (ENVO:00000213) & marine oxygen minimum zone (ENVO:01000065); material: "saline water (ENVO:00002010), including plankton... | reverse complement strand
CCCATCCGAAACCCCAACCAGCAACCAAGAAACGACAAAGCCATGACAGAAACCATTCTGGTAACAGGTGCCAGCAAGGGGATCGGTGCCGCAACCGCGCGCCGTCTTGCAAGGGACGGTTTTGATATCGTCGTCCATTATCATTCCGATCTGGCCGGGGCCGAAGCCGTCCGTGATGATATCATCGCCCTTGGCCGCACGGCCCGCCTGATCCAGTTCGATATCGCTGACCGCGATGCCACGCGCACCGCAATCGAGGCCGACATTGCCGATCATGGCGCGCCCTATGGTGTGATCCTCAATGCCGGGCTGACCCGCGATGGACCTTTCCCGGCCCTTGAAGACGACGATTGGGACCGGGTTCTGCACACCAATCTCGATGGTTTTTACAATGTGATCAAACCGCTGATCATGCCGATCATTCAACGGCGCAAGGGCGGGCGGATTGTCGCGCTCACCTCCATCGCCGGGATCGCCGGCAATCGCGGGCAGGTCAATTACGCCGCCTCAAAGGCCGGGATCATCGGGGCGGTCAAATCGCTTGCCCTTGAACTCGCCAAACGCAAAATCACCGTCAATGCCGTTGCCCCTGGCGTGATCGAAACCCAGATGACCGGCGACCTGCCAGAGGACGAGGTCAAGGCGATGATCCCGATGCGTCGCTATGGCACCACCGACGAGGTCGCGGGCACCATCGCGTTTCTGTGCAGCCCCGATGCGTCCTACATCACGCGTCAGGTCATCAGTGTGAATGGGGGCATGTTATGAGCAAAGGCACATCCTCCACCCGCCGCGTGGTCATCACCGGCATGGCGGGCATCACCGCCCTTGGTGATAATTGGGAAACCATTTCATCGCGCATGGCAGCGGGTGAAACCGGCATCCGGCGCATGCACGATTGGGACGGCAAATATGATCTGCGTACCCGCCTGGCAGCCCCCGTGCAGGATTTCACGCTCAAGGGCAAATTCAGCCGCAAACAGCTCCGCAGCATGGGCCGTGTCGCGCAGATGTCGGTCGATGCCACCGACAAGGCATTGGAAATGGCCGGCCTTCGTGATGATACCGCCATCCTTCAGGGCGGGCGTCTTGGCATTGCCTATGGCTCGTCATTTGGCAGCACCCCGCCCGTTCTCGGCTTCACCCGCCTGATGGAACATGGCGACAGCAACGCCATCACCGCCACCAGCTACATCCAGATGATGAGCCACACGGCAGCCGTCAATATCGGCGTGCTATACGGCATTTCCGGGCGCATCATCCCGACCTCGACCGCCTGCACATCGGGCAGCATGGGGATCGGTTACGCCTACGAGGCGATCAAATTCGGCATGCAGGACCTGATGATCGCCGGTGGGGCCGAAGAACTCTGCCCCACCATGGTCGCCGTGTTCGATACCCTGTTTGCCACAAGTACGTCCAACGACGCCCCCGAACTGTCCCCGCGCCCCTATGATGCAAGGCGCGATGGTCTGGTAATCGGCGAAGGGGCCGGAACGCTTATTCTGGAAGAATACGAACACGCCAAGGCCCGCGGGGCGACCATTTACGGCGAAATCGTCGGCTTCGCCAGCAATTCGGACGGCGCACATATTACCCAACCTGCGGCGGATAAAATGGAAGTCGCCCTTCGTAAATCGCTTGAAAGTGCCGGGCTGTCATCATCGGATATCGATATCGTCAATGGCCACGGCACCGCAACCGATCATGGCGACCTCGCCGAAAGCAGGGCGACACGTGCGGTGTTTGACCGCGCCATTCCGATGCACACGCTCAAGGGCCATTTCGGCCACAGCCTTGGTGCATGTGGTGCCATCGAAGCGTGGCTTGGCCTTGAAATGATGCGCGAAGGCAAATTTGTCGCCACCGCCAATCTTGAACAGGTCGACCCGGAATGCGCCGAACTTGATTACATCTTTGGCGACGCCAGAAGCCTCTCGGCGGAACATATGATGAGCAACAATTTCGCCTTTGGCGGCATCAACACATCCCTGATCTTCCGGCAAATCTGATTTTACCGGCCCAACAAAAAACCCCGGCATCTGCCGGGGTTTTGCGTTTCAGGCCGCATTTCTATCCGCCGGGATCGATGCCGTCGCCTCGATCTCGATCAATGCCTCGTCTTCGACAAGCGCGCTTACCACCACCATCGTCATCGCCGGGAAATTCTTGCCAAGCACGCGGCGATAGGCCTCGCCGACCTCGCGCTGTTTCGCAAGATATTCCTTCTTGTCGACCACGTACCATGTCAGCCTTGTCAGGTGTTCCGGCCCGCCACCGGCGGCCTCAAGCACATCGACGATATTGCGCAGCGCCTGTTCCATCTGACCGACGAAATCCTTGGCGACAAAGACCTGATCGGCCGTCCAGCCGATCTGCCCGCCGATATAAAGCGGTACCCCGTCGGCCAGCACGCCATTTGCGTAACCCTTGGGCGGTTTCCATCCGTCTGGCTGAATGATTTTATGCATCTTTTTCTACCATTTCATTGATTTCGTTGTCGATTTTGGCACGCAAATCATCGGGCCACGGCACCGATTTCCCGGCACCCCTTCTGGTAAACACCAACGTTGCTGTCATCGAAAGGCGTTGCTCATCACCACAGACAGCCGTGATTTCAAGATCAAGGCTGGACCGCCCCAACCGTTTCGGCACCAACCGAAACTCAAGCATCTCGCCAAGGCGGCTGGGCGCGGTAAAGCTGATCTGCAGCCCCGCGGTCGGCACCGCCACCTCGTCAACCCCGTGCATCTGCGCAAAGCTGAAGCCGATGCGGTCCTCAAACCATTCTTCGACCGTCGCATTGATCATTTCGAAATAGCGCGGATAAAAAACGATCCCCGCCGGGTCGCAATGCTGAAACAGGACTTTCTGGGCATAGGTGAATGTCGTCATCTCACACCCCCAGATACCGGTCGGCAAGGTCGTCGGTCAAATCGCCAACCGCCCCGGTCCATGCGGTAACGCCCTTTTCGACCACCACATAACGGTCCGCAACGCCGGATAATTCTTTAAGCGACTTATCGACGACAAGGATCGAAAGACCCGATTGCTTCAACCGGTTGATCGCAGCCCAAATCTCTTGGCGCACCACCGGTGCCAGGCCTTCTGTTGCTTCGTCAAGGATCAAAAGCCGTGGGTTGGTCATCAATGCCCGCCCGATGGCCAGCATCTGCTGCTCCCCCCCCGAAAGCGTCATCGCCTTCTGATCGCGCCGTTCGGCAAGCCGTGGGAAAAGGTCCGCCACCCGGTCAAAATCCCATTCACCGGCGCGTGCTGCCGCCATCAGGTTTTCCATCACGCTTAACCGGGCAAAGCACCGCCGCCCTTCGGGGACAAGCCCGATGCCAAGCCGTGCGGCCTTGTGCGATGGCAGTTTCGCAAGGTCGGTATCAGCAAAGCGGACCTCCCCATCCCGGTGGCTCATCATCCGGCAGATGGTCTTGATCGTCGTGGTCTTGCCCATGCCGTTGCGCCCCATAAGCGCAACCGCCTCACCCTCATTCACGATCAGATCGACGCCAAACAGCGCCTGCGACGCACCATAAAATGCGGTGATGCCTGATACTTCCAGAAGTGCGCTCATGATCAGGCTTCCTCCCCCAGATACGCCCGCTTGACGTCTTCATTGCCACGAATATCGTCAACCGTGCCGGTCGCAATCACCCGGCCATAGACCAGAACCGAAATCCGGTCGGCCAGCGCAAAAACCGCGTCCATATCGTGCTCCACCAGCAGGATCGGCGCTTCTGCCCGCAACCCGTCAAGGAACCCGGTCAGGCGTTTCGATCCTTCCGGCCCCATGCCCGCCATCGGCTCGTCGAGCAAAAAGGCACGCGGCTTAAGTGCCAGCGCAACCGCCATTTCAAGCTGCCTGCGTTCGCCGTGCGATATGTCGGCGGCCCGCATCTGGGCCCGGTCGGCAAGGCCAACCCGCTCCAATTGCGCCATCGCAGGTTCGATCAACGACGCATCGCTCAGAACCGGCTTGAAAAACCGGAAGATTTTCCCGCTGACCGATTGCTGCGCCAGAACCACGTTCTGAAGCACCGAGAATTCCGGCATCAGGGACGACACCTGAAATGTCCGCGCCAATCCCATGCGGGATCGTTCCACCGCATCCAGTTCATTGATATCGCGCCCGCCAAAGCGGATGTTACCGCTATCGGATTTGATCTCGCCCGCAATCTGCTTGATCAGGGTGGATTTCCCCGCCCCGTTTGGCCCGATCAGGGCATGGATTTCACCGGGCATAAGGTCCAGCGACACATTGTCACTTGCGCGCAACGCACCGAACTGCTTGGTGACATTGGATAGTGAAAGAATGGCTTCAGGCATGTTTGCGCTCCCCCGCCAGAAGTCCGATCAGGCCACCGCGTGCAAACAGCACCACCACCAGCAACAGAATACCCAGTGGCAATTGCCAGTATTCAAACATGCCGCCCAGAAGATGTTCCAGAATGATGTAAAGTGCCGCCCCCGCGACCGGACCAAACAGCCGCCCGACCCCGCCAAGAATGACAAACACCATGATTTCACCCGACATATGCCATGACAGCATCGACGGGCTGACAAACCGGTTCAGATCGGCATAAAGCGCACCGGCCCATGCGGTAATCATCGCCGAAATCACAAACGCCACCAGCCGCACCCGAAACGGCGCAATGCCAATCGCCATCATCCGCTGGCTGTTTTGCCGCGCCCCATGCAGGGCCAAACCAAACCGCGACCGGATCAGCACGGCTGAAAACGCAATCGCAACACCAAGCATCGCAGCACACAGCGCAAAGAAGCTGATCGGATCAAGCGTGTTGAGCCCCGGGAAGCTGTTGCGCACATAGATCGAAAGCCCGTCTTCCCCACCATAGGCAGGCCAGGAAATCGCGAAATAATAAATCATCTGCGCAAAGGCCAGCGTGATCATGATGAAATAGACCCCGCTGGTCCGAAGCGTGATCGCCCCGATCAAAAGCGCCACCAAAGCCGATGCAATCAATGCCACGATCCAGATGACAATCATCTGTGTCGTACCGTTGATTTCAAAGGGTGCCGTCATGATCGGCTCGTAATTCAGCGCATGGCTGGCAAGGATCCCGGCGGCATAGCCCCCGATCCCGAAAAATGCCGCATGACCAAATGACACAAGCCCGCCAAAGCCAAGCGCGATGTTAAGCCCGACCCCCGCCATGCCAAGGATCGCAACCTTTGTCGCAAGCGTGATGATAAACGGTTCGCCCATGATCTGCGCGATCACCGGCACCGCAATCAGCAACGCCGCCAGAACGATATTAAGGATGGTTTCGCGGTTCATGCTCATATCAGGCTTCCGTCCCGAACAAACCGCTTGGCCGCAGGAAAAGCACCAGCGCCATAACGATATAAATCAGCATCGATGCAAGGGCCGACCCAATCGCCGTCGCACTTGCCGGATCAAAAAACGCCTCGAACCCAAGCGGCAGCAAAAACCGCCCCATCGTGTCGGTAAAGCCGACCAGTAACGACCCGACAAGCGCGCCCTTGATCGACCCGATCCCGCCAATCACGATAACAACGAATGCCAAAATCAAAACCGGCTCGCCCATGCCGACCTGAACCGATTGCGTGGTTCCGACAAACGCCCCCGCCAGCCCGGCCAACGCAGCACCCAGCGCAAAAACAATCGTGTAAAGCCGGTCGATATTGATCCCGAGTGCGGCAATCATTTCACGGTCGGCTTCACCGGCACGGATGCGCGTGCCAAGCCGTGTCTTGCCAATCAGCAGGAACAGCCCGCCCGCCACGATCAGACCAGCCACAATAATCGCCAGCCGGAAAATCGGATATTGCGATCCACCAGGGATAGTTAGCGTGCCCGAAAGGGCTTCGGGGACATTTAAAAACAGCGGGAAAGACCCGAAAATCCACCGGGTTCCTTCGGAAAAAATAAGAATAAGCGCAAATGTCGCCAGCACCTGATCAAGGTGATCACGTTTATAAAGCCTGCGGATCACCAGCATCTCGACCAGCGCGCCTGCAAGGGCGGCCGCCATCAAACTCGCGACAAGGCCAAGCCAGAATGAACCGGTCCACGCCGCAACGACCGCGCACGCAAACGCGCCCACCATATAAAGCGACCCGTGCGCCAGATTGATCAGCCCCATAACGCCAAAAACAAGCGTCAGACCCGATGCCATCAGAAACAGCATGACCCCCGACTGAAGGCCGTTCAGAAGCTGTTCCAGAAATAAAGAAAACATAAAGGAAAACTCCGTCGCAAGATGGCGGGCATCAGCCCCGGAAACCGGGCACCAATGCCCGCCGAACCTGCCAGTCTATGAAACAGACTTCGTCGTTACATCGCACATTCCGATGCATAGGCATCGGCATGATCGATAAGGGCTGTGCCAATGATCTTGTTGGTCAGAACGTCGCCTTCCTTCACCACTTCACGGACATAGATGTCCTGGATCGGGTGCTGGTTCGGGCCAAAGATGAATTTGCCACGGACGGAATTGAAGTCGGCAGCGCGCAATGCATCACGGAAGGCGTCCTTGTCATTGACGTCTGCCTTGCCCATTGCCGACAGCAGCAGGTTGGCGGTATCAAAGCCATATGACGCATAGATCGACGGCAGGCGGCCATATTCCGCCTGGAAGGTTTCGACAAACGCCTTGTTGGTGTCGTTGTCGATATCCTTGGACCAGTTGGCGGTGTTTTTGATGCCAATCGCCGCATCGCCAATCGCGCCAAGAATCCCCTGATCAAGCGAGAATGCAGGACCGATCAACGGAATATCCACACCCGACTGGGCATACTGTTTCATGAACGCAATGCCCATGCCGCCCGGCAGGAAGAAGAACACGCTATCCGCACCCGATGCACGGATCTGTGCGATTTCGGCCGCATAGTCGGTCTGACCAAGCTTGGTGTAAACCTCGCCCGATACATCACCCAGATAGAAACGCTTGAAACCGGCGATGGAATCCTTACCCGCCGGATAGTTCGGCGCCATCACAAAGGTTTTCTCGTAACCGGCACTGGTCGCATAACCGCCTGCGGCTTCATGCAGGTTGTCGTTCTGATACGAAACGCTGAAATAATTCGGGTTGCAGCCCTTGCCCGCCAATTGCGACGGTGCGGCATTGACCGAAAGATAAAACTTGTCCTGTGCCACCGCCGACGGCACCACCGCCATCGCCAGGTTCGACCAGATGATACCGGTCAGGACATCGACCTTCTCGCTCTGGATCATTTTATCGGCCAGCTGAACCGCGATATCGGGTTTCTGCTGATCGTCTTCGATCACAACCGTCAGGTCCGGGTTATTGGCCTGCTTGACGGCGAGCATGAAACCATCACGCGCATCGATGCCAAGCCCCGCACCGCCCCCCGAAAGGGTCGTGATCATGCCAACCTTGACCGGCTCGGCCTGTGCCGCCCCTGCCATCAAAAGCGCAGCCAAAGCTGCGATTGTCGTCTTAGTGCCCTTCATCAAAGCCTCCGTGTTTATATGTTTTTATCTACTCAGCAACACGTTGATCCCGCGACTTTTTCTATCGTCTGTCGTCGCAGTTTTGTGAACCTGATGCCTGCCCCTGATTTTGCAGTGTTCCATCAGGCCCGTCCATCCTCAAAGCGTGGTTCGCACCCGCCAGAGTTCCGGAAACAGTTCAACTTCCAGCATTTTTTTAAGGTAACTCACCCCGCCGGTCCCCCCGGTCCCGCGTTTGAAGCCAATGACGCGTTCCACCGTGGTCACATGGTTGAACCGCCAACGCCGGAAATAATCCTCAAAATCCACCAGCTTCTCGGCCAGCTCATAAAGCGGCCAATGCTTTTCAGGCGCGTTGTAAACCCGATGCCACGCCGCAATCACATCGTCATGTGCTTCGTATGGCGCACTGACATCGCGCGATAACACCGCATCGGGCACCGCGATGCCTTCACGCGCCAGAAGGGCCAGCGCCTCGTCATAAAGGCTGGGCGTTGCCAGTTCGGCGTTAAGCATCTCGGTAATGTCATCGCGGTGCGCATGCGGGCGCAACATCGCATGGTTACGATTGCCTAACATAAACTCGATCTGGCGATACTGGTATGACTGGAAGCCCGACGACGGGCCCAGCGCATCGCGAAATGTCGTATAGTCGCTGGGCGTCATGGTCCGCAAAACGTCCCACGCATTGTTCAATTGCTCGAATATGCGCGATACCCGTGCGAGCATCTTGAATGCCGGTTGCAGGCGACCTTCGCGGATGGCATCGCGTGCCGCCGTAATTTCCCGGATCGCAAGCTTCATCCACAATTCGGATGTCTGATGCTGAATGATAAACAGCAATTCATCCTGCGCATCGGTCAAGGGATGCTGGGCGGTCAGAACCGCATCCAGCGCCAGATAATCGCCATACGACATCTGATCGGAAAAATCGGTTTTGGCCCCTTCGGTGCTGGGGTCATAGGGCTGGTTCATCGGGCAGCCGGTATTTTTGGCTTTATCGCTCATGTCACGGCATTCCTTTTGTGGAATTCCGGCTTGTCCCAGGCCCGCGTTTCCATGATTTCGGCCAGAATTCTGACCGCCCCATCAACATCGTTGTTGTCGATATAAAGCGGGGTAAAGCCGAACCGGATGATATCGGGTGCCCTGAAATCGCCAATCACGCCGCGCGCGATCAAGGCCTGCATCACCGCATAGCCATTTTCAAACCTGAACGATATCTGCGATCCCCGCTTGTTGGCATCCCGCGGGCTTGCCAGTTCCAGCATCGGGCAGCTTGCCTCGACCCCGGCGATGAACTGCTCGCAAAGCTCAATGCTGCGTTTGCGGATATCGGCCATCTCGATCCCATCCCACGCCTTCATCGCCTCTTCCAGAACCGTCATCTGAATGACCGGCGGGGTGCCGACCCGCATCCGCGAAACATCCGGGGCCGGGCTGTATTCAAGGTCAAAGGCAAACGGGGCCGCATGACCAAGCCATCCCGACAATGCCGGGCGCACGGTCTTCGCATGATCGGGCCGGACATAAATAAATGCCGGCGCACCGGGGCCACCGTTAAGGTATTTATAGGTGCACCCCACCGCAAAATCGGCTTCACATCCCGCAAGATCAACCGGAACTGCCCCCGCCGAATGCGCCAGATCCCAGATCACGATTGCGCCCGCATCATGGGCCATCTTCGTGATCCGTTTCATGTCATACATCCGCCCGGTGCGATAATCGACATGGGTCAGCATCAAAACCGCCAAGTCCTCGTTGATCAGGCTTTCGACATCTTCCGGGTTTGGCGTCTTAAGAACATGGCCCTTATCAAGGCTTTTGATCAACCCGTCGGCGATATAAAGGTCGGTCGGGAAATTGCCATTGTCGGAAACCACCACCTTGCGATCCGGCTTCATTTCAAGCGCACTGGCAAGCGCCTGATAAACCTTGATCGACAAAGTATCGCCCATCACCACCGTACCCGGTGCCGCCCCGATCAGACGCGCGACCAGATCGCCAACGCGCTTGGGCTGCTCCATCCACCGGGCATCGTTCCAGCCGCGGATAAGCATCTCGCCCCATTCATCACTGATCATGGATTTGGCGCGCGCGGCTGCGGTTTTCGGCATCGCACCCAATGAATTCCCGTCAAGGTAAATCACCCCGTCAGGGATATGGAACAAGGCTTTGGTGGCGGCAAAGTCAATCATGCAGACATTTCCTGTTTCAATCGGAATCGCTGGATTTTTCCAGTCGCGGTTTTGGGTAGTGCCTCGATAAACAATATCGAACGCGGATATTTATAAGGTGCAATCGTCGCCTTGACATGATCCTGCAAAAGCTTCGCCATTTCGGGTGACGGATTGGCATTCGGGGTCAATACCACATGCGCCTGCACGATATAACCGCGTTCCTCGTCAGCAGCCGCCACCACCGCACATTCCGCCACATCCGGGTGCGACAGCAACGCCGCCTCGACCTCCGGCCCGGCAATGTTATAGCCCGACGAAACGATCATATCGTCGTTACGCGCGGCAAAATGGAAATAGCCCTCGCTATCGACAAAAAACGCATCCCCCGTCAGGTTCCAGCCATCGCGCACATAGCCATGCTGCCGATCATCGGCCAGATACCGGCACCCGGTCGGCCCGCGCACCGCAAGCTTGCCAATCGTGCCGATGGGAAGTTCGTTCATTTCATCATCAACGATCCGGGCTTCATATCCGCCCACCGGCCGTCCGGTGCAGGCCGGATGACTGTCGCCAAACCGGTTGGAAATAAAGATATGCAGCATCTCGGTCGCGCCAATCCCGTCCAGCATCGGCTTGCCGGTCTTTTCCATCCATGCCTTGTAAACCGGGGCTGGCAATGTTTCCCCCGCCGAAACGGCGGCACGAAGGGATGATAAATCCGCCCCGTCATCCATCGCCGCCAGCATCGCCCGATAGGCCGTCGGTGCGGTAAAGCACACGGTTGCCTTATAGGTCTCGATGATTTCAATCATGTTGGGCGGCGATGCCTTTTCAAGCAACGTCGCGGTCGCCCCGAACCGAAGTGGAAAAACCGCCAACCCGCCAAGCCCGAATGTAAAGGCCAAGGGCGGCGACCCGACAAAAACATCATCAGGCGTCACGTTAAGCACTTCCCTGGCATAGCCATCGGCAATGATCAGAAGATCACGATGGAAATGCATGGTGGCCTTGGGCTCCCCCGTGGTGCCGGATGTGAAACCCAGCAACGCCACATCATCGCGTCCGGTCTTGACCGCCTCATATTTCACCGATTTGGTAAGCGCAATGCGATCCAGTTCCGCGTCATGATTGGCCGTACCGTCAAAGCCGATCACCTTTTTAAGGAACCTGCTGTCCTTGGCACACGCCACCAGCTCATCCATCAGCCGCGTATCGCAAAGGGCAAATTCGATCTCGGCCTTGTCAACGATCTGGGCCAGTTCCCCTGCACGCAGCATCGGCATGGTATTGACCACAACCGCCCCGGCCTTGGTTGCGGCCAGCCAGCAGGCCACCATCGCCGGATTATTGGCCGACCGGATCAAAATCCGGTTGCCGGGCTTGACGCCATAATCCTCGGCCAGCGCATGGGCAATGCGGTTGGTCCAGTCGGATAATTCCTTGTATGTCCGCTGGCGGCCATTGCCGATCAGGGCGGTATTGTCACCAAATCCCTGTTCGACCATCCGGTCGGTCAACTCGACCCCGGCATTGAGATATTCGGGATACTGAAACTTTTCGAGGTTAAAGACCGGCCAACTTTCGACCGGTGGCAGATTGTCCCTTGCGAACGTATCGCTATGTGCGGTCGGACCCAGAACGTGCGACATGGTTAAGCCCCTGATACAGCTATTTTTGTGCCAGCGTTTGCCGTGCAATGATTATTTTTTGGACGTCTGACGCACCTTCATAAATCCGAAGGGCGCGAATTTCCCTATACAGCGTTTCAACGATGTGACCAGAACGCACACCATCGCCGCCATGTATTTGTACCGCCTTGTCGATGACGGTTTGGGCATGATCGGTTGAATAAAGTTTTGCCATCGCGGCCTCGCGCGACACCCGCGATGCCCCGCTGTCTTTCAGCCACGCGGCGCGATAAACCAGAAGCGCACTGGCATCGACATCAAGCGCCATGTCGGCCACATGCCCCTGCACCATCTGCAAATCAAAAAGCGGCGCACCAAACAGTTCGCGGGACTGAACGCGACTGATGGTTTCATCCAACGCACGACGGGCAAAGCCCAATGCAGCCGCGGCAACGGTCGACCGGAACACGTCCAGAACCGACATCGCGATCTTGAACCCTTCGCCGGGAAGGCCAATCAGGCTGCTTGCCGGAATGCGGCAATCATCAAATTTCAACCGCGCCAATGGATGCGGCGCAATGGTTTCCAGCCGTTCGGCAATCGAAAGCCCCGCTGTGTCGGCGGGCACCAGAAACGCCGATAGCCCCTTGGCCCCCGGTGCCTCGCCAGTGCGCGCAAACACGCAATAAAAATCGGCAATCCCGCCATTGGAAATCCAGGTTTTCTCGCCATTCAGCACGAAATGGCCGCCATCGGATCGCGCATCCAGCGCGATATTGGCAACATCCGATCCCGATTGCGGTTCGGTCAGGGCAAAGGCCGCAATCGCCTTGCCGGAACGGACCTTGGGCAGAATACCCGCCCGCTGCGCTCTGGTGCCAAACAGCGAAATCGCCCCGCTGCCAAGCCCCTGCATGGCAAAGGCAAAATCGGCCAGCCCGTCATAACGCGCCAGCGTCTCGCGGATCAGGCAAAGCGACCGGACGTCAAGCTTCGCCCCGTCAATATCCGGGTCAATCGCGGCATGTTTCAGCCACCCGCCATCATTAAGCCGCGCCACCAGATCGCGGCACGCCCCATCCACATCATGATGATCGATACCGTCAAGATTGGCCCCCGCCCACGCATCAAGCCGTGCGGCAAGGTCGCGGTGCCGGTCTTCGAAAAACGGCCAGTCAAGATAGGACGTATCAGCCATCAGTTCCCCTCGAACACCGGTTTTTCCTTGGCGACAAATGCCTTATAGGCGCGGTTGAAATCCTCGGTCTGCATGCAGATCGCCTGCGCCTGTGCTTCGGCTTCAATCGCCTGTTCGATCCCCATATTCCATTCCTGCGCCAGCATGGTTTTCGTCATCATGTGGCCGAAATTCGGGCCTTCGGAAATCCGGGTTGCCAACGCAATCGCCTCGGCCTCCAGAACATCGCCCTCGACCAGCCGGTTATAAAACCCCCAACGCTCGCCCTCATCGGCACTCATGGATCGCCCGGTATAAAGAAGTTCGGCTGCACGGCCCTGCCCGATGATGCGCGGCAGGATCGCACATGCCCCCATGTCACACCCCGCAAGCCCGACACGGGTAAACAGGAATGCGGTTTTGGATGCCGGGGTCGCAATGCGCAAATCGGATGCCATCGCAATGATCGCCCCGGCACCAACGCAAATGCCATCGACGGCTGCAATCACCGGCTTGCCACAGCCAATGATCGCCTTGACCAGATCACCGGTCATGCGGGTAAATTCCAAAAGCCCCTTCATGTCCTTGTCGATCAGCGGGCCGATAATGTCGTGCACATCCCCGCCCGAACAGAAATTGCCGCCGTTCGATCCAAAGACCACCGCCTTGATATCATCGGCATAAACCAGATCGCGGAACGTATCGCGAAGCTCGGCATAACTCTCGAACGTCAGCGGGTTTTTGCGTTCCGGCCGATCCAGCGAAATGACCGCAACATCGCCTTCCATGCGCCAGTTGAAATGCTTTGGCGTGATGTTTGCCATCTTAGTCATGGTGCGCCTCGTTATGATGATAAACAGTCCGAAGAATACGGATCAGGGCATCGGCATCATGGGCCGACAGATCGGAAAACAGCTCGGACACCCAGCCTTCATGCACAAGGGCCCGCTCGGCAAAATCCTTTTCGCCCGCTTCCGTCAGGCGCACGATGGATGCCCGGCGATCATTTTCGACCGGCACGCGCACCAGCATCCCCTCGGTCACAAGCCGGTCAACAATCCCGGTGACATTTCCGTTTGATACCATCAACGCACTTGAAAGCTCGCTCATGCGCATCCCGTCGCGGGATCGGTAAAGCGCTGCCATCACGTCAAAGCGCGGCAAAGTGGACCCGAATTCAAGGCGCATCTTCTCGCGAAGCTCGCCCTCGATCTTGCGCGACACTTTCAGGATTTGCAGCCACGCCCTAAGGCGCGCCTTTGAGATATCGGGCGAAATATCCGATGTCTCGTTGTGCGGCAGATCGGGGTCGCGGACTGTCTTATCCATATTCATATCTCTCCTCCCGATACCGAAATCGCCTGTCCGGTGATAGATGCGGCCTGGCTGCTTGCCAGCCACATCACGGTCTCGGCAACTTCTTCGGGCGCGATGAACCGGTTCTGCGGATTGATCTTCGCAAGGCTTGCGCGCGCGTCTTCCGCACTCATGCCGGTTTTCGCAACGATATTGGCAACCGATTGTTCAAGCATCGGCGTTTCCATGAAACCGGGGCAAACCGCATTGACCGTGATCGGCGTTGCTGCAAGCTCGGTCGCAAGGCTTTTGACTAGCCCGATAACCGCATGCTTTGCCGCGCAATAGGCGGTGACATAGGCATAACCCTTAAGCCCCGCCGTCGATGCAATCGAAATCAACCGACCGGGCTTGGCGCGGTCCATCACGTTCAACCCTTCGCGGAACGTCAAAAACGTCCCCGTAAGGTTCACATCCATCGTGCGCTTCCAAAGATCGGTGGATGTTTTGCCAAATGGCGCGCTTTCGGCCATGCCCGCATTGGCAATCACCAGATCGGGCGCACCGGTCACATCGCAAAATGTGCCAAACATCGCGCGCACCGATGCCTCGTCCGTCACATCGGCGGGAATGGCGGTGATACCCGGATGTCTTGCCACCTCGGCCAGCATGTCGGCACGGCGGCCTGATACCGCGACCTTGACCCCGGCATCGGCCAGCATACGGGCCATCACGGCCCCCACACCCGTCCCGCCGCCGGTAATCAATGCTGTGCTGATGGCAAGGTTTCCCATGGGGTTACACCTTCCCGGTCATGACGTCGGACCGTTCCGCCAGACGCCACATCTGATCACGCCCGGCATGGTACGGTTCCGGCCAGTTTTCCGTCCGGTTGCCAAGCGTTGCCGCCGCATGCAGCGTCCAGTACGGATCGGCCAGATGCGGCCGCGCAAGGCACACAAGGTCCGCCCGTCCCGCCATCAGGATCGAATTGACGTGATCGGGTTCGTAAATATTGCCAACCGCCATGGTTGCCATATGCGCTTCGTTGCGGATCCGGTCGGAAAATGGCGTCTGGAACATGCGGCCATAGACGGGACGGGCGGCCTTGGTCGTCTGGCCTGCCGACACGTCACAGATATCAACATCATGGGCCTGCAACATCCGGGCGATCTCGACCGCTTCTTCGGGCGTGACACCGTCATCCCCGACCCAGTCATTGGCCGAAATACGCACCGATAACGGCTTGTGCGCCGGCCATGCGGCACGCACCGCGTCAATCACTTCCAACGGATACCGCATCCGGTTTTCAAGCGACCCGCCATATTCATCATCGCGCGTATTGCTAACCGGGCTGATAAAGGATGACAGAAGGTATCCGTGGGCCGCATGGACCTCGATCATGTCAAAGCCCGCCCGATCCGCCATTTCGGCGGCCGCGACGAACTGATCGCGCACCCTATCCATATCATCGCGCGTCATCGGTTTTGGCGTCTGGTTGCGATCCGACCATGCAATGTCGGATGCCGACAATAACGGCCAGTTACCCGATTTCAGCGGCGCATCCATTTCTTCCCAGCCAAGCTGCGTTGAACCCTTGCGCCCGGAATGGCCGATCTGCGCACAGATTTTGGCATCCGTTTCGGAATGCACGAAATCGGTAATCCGTTTCCACGCTGCCTCGTGCGATGGCGCGTAAAAACCGGGGCAGCCCGGCGTGATGCGGCCGGTATCGGAAACACAGGTCATTTCGGTATAAACCAGCCCCGCGCCACCCTTGGCCCGCTCGGCATAATGCACCAGATGCCAGTCGGTCGGGCAGCCATCCACCGCCTTGTACTGCGCCATCGGCGACACCACGATGCGGTTTTTCAGTTTCATGTCACGCAATGTAAACGGCACGAACATCGGGTGACGGACTTCGTCATTCGCCGGTATCCCCGCCTGCCGCTGGAACCATCCCTCGGCATCTTTCAGCCACTTGGCATCACGCATCCGAAGGTTCTCATGGCTGATGCGCTGCGACCGGGTCAGAAGCGAATAGGTGAACTGCACCGGATCGAAATGGAAATACCGTTCGATCTCCTCGAACCATTCCATCGAATTGCGTGCCGCTGATTGCAGGCGCAAAACCTCCAACCGGCGTTCGTCTTCATATTTGGCAAAGGCGGACGGCAAATCGGCCTCGGAATGCAGGTAATTGGCAAGCCCGATGGCACTTTCAAGCGCAAGCTTGGTGCCCGATCCGATGGAAAAATGCGCCGTCGCCGCCGCATCGCCCATAAGAACGATATTCTCATGCGACCATGTTTTGCAAAGCACGCGCGGGAAGCTCAACCACGCCGACCCGCGCACATGATTAGCATTGCTGATAAGCGCATGACCGCCCAGATGGTCCTTGAAGATTTCCTCGCAGGTGGCAATCGACTCTTCCTTGGTCATGTCGCCAAAACCATAGGCTTCCCAGGTTGCCTGCGAACATTCGACGATGAAGGTCGCGGTCTTGTCATCAAACTGATAGGCGTGCGCCCAGACCCAGCCCTTCTCGGTTTCCTCGAAAATGAACGTAAAGGCATCATCGAATTTCTGATGTGTGCCCAGCCAGACAAACTTGCATTTCCGCGTATCGATATCGGGCTGGAATTTATCGGCAAACTCGGTGCGGGTTTTGGAATTAAGCCCGTCGGATGCGACGACAAGGTCAAATTCCCTAGCATAATGCGCGGCACTTTCGGCCTCGGTCTCAAACCGTAAATCAACGCCCAATTCGCGTGCCCGCTGCTGCAACAGGATCAAAAGCTGCTTGCGCCCGATGCCGCAAAAACCATGTCCGGTCGATACGGTTTTTTCACCGCGATACAGAACCGCAACATCATCCCAGTATGAAAAATGCGCCCGGATCGCCTCGGCACTTTTGGCATCGTTTTCCGCAAGGTTATTAAGCGTCTCGTCGGACAACACAACGCCCCAGCCGAACGTGTCGTCTGGCTTGTTGCGCTCAAACACCACGACCTCATGACCGGGATCACGCAATTTCATCGAAATCGCAAAATAAAGCCCCGCAGGACCGCCACCCAAACAAGCTATTCTCACCTGATTTTCCCTTCTTGATATGGGGGTCTTTGCCCCGGTTGTTTTGGGAAACTTCAAAAACGGTACGCCTGCCCGACATTTATTTCAAGCATAAAATATTTGGGTTTGAAATATCTGGATTTTCCCCTAGAATTCCCGAAACAAGACGATGCAAGTTGCTTCAAGCAAGCCAACAACAAGGTATCTCTGATGTCCGACCTGCGGTCATGTTTCCGCGAGCCAATTCCTGAAATTGCGATAGCGGCTCAGTATTTGGATGCTGCGGTAACCGAGCATCTAAAGGGGGAACATGAACAGGCCGCCACGCTGATCAAACGATCAGATATGCCGATCATCCGGGACTGGACGGAATCAATCTGGGGCAAGAACAGCCCCTACGTTTCCTCTGGCAGGATTTCTGGCGCAGCACCTGTTCTGACCAAAGGGCAACGGTTCGCAGCCCGGATGCCAAATGCGCTGGAAAAAAAGCATCTCCATGAACGGGATGCTTTTCATTGCCGTTTTTGCGGCATTCCCGTCATTCGCAAAGAAGTCCGTGCGAAATTGGCAATTCTCTACCCAGACTCTTTAAAATGGGGCCGGAAAAACACCGAACAACACGCCGCATTTCAAGCGATGTGGCTTCAGTATGATCACGTGATCCCCCACGCAAGGGGCGGCAACAATGACCTCGATAATCTGGTGATTACGTGCGCACCATGTAACTTTGGGCGCATGAACTTTCTGATCGAAGAAGTCGGGCTCCTTGATCCCAGAACCAGAGAGCCTTTTCGTAGCTCTTGGGACGGGCTGGAACGATTGATGACGTGATTCGATACTGAAGGACCTGACGAAGCCTATTGCGGGCTGAAACCGAAACCCGCTCTAAAAAAGGGATGATAAAAACAATGATCACCAACTGGGACGACGCATACGCCAATGGCGATTACATCACGGGTGCGGCAGAATTTCCCGGCATGTGGGCCAAACTGGCAGCAGCCTTCCGCGATGAAATGGTGGCCTCAGGCCGGGCGGAACTGGATGTGGCCTATGGCAATGCCGAGCGTGAAAAATACGACCTGTTCCTGCCCGAAGGCAGCCCAAAGGGCGCGGTCGTTTTCGTGCATGGCGGCTATTGGAAGGCATTTGATAAATCGACATGGTCGCATCTGGCACGCGGGGCTGTTGCGCGCGGCTGGGCGGTCTGCCTGCCAAGCTACACCTTGGCCCCCGATGCCCGCCTGTCGGAAATCACCCGCCAGATCGGGGCGGCGATTGATCATGTTGCCAACCGCATTTCTGGCCCCATTCACCTGACCGGCCATTCGGCGGGTGGTCATCTGGTCAGCCGGATGAACTGCGTCTCCTCGCCCCTGTCAGCGGCCACACAGGCACGCATCAAAAACACGGTATCGATCAGCGGCCTGCACGATCTGCGCCCGCTTCTGAAAACCGCGATGAATGATGTGCTGAAACTCGACGAAGCCGAAGCAATCGCCGAAAGTGCCGCCCTCATCCGTCCGCATCTGCCATGCTCCATCACCTGCTGGGTCGGCGCGGATGAACGGCCGGAATTTGTTCGTCAGAGCGACCTTCTTGCCAATATCTGGACCGGGCTTGGTGCATCGACCCGCGCGGTCGAGGCCCCCGGCAAACACCATTTCGACGTCATCGCCGATCTGGCCGATCCGGACTCTGATCTGGTCGCCTGCCTGCTGCATCCGATCGAGCCGGAGGACGCATAATGTCCACACTGTCCACAATGCCCCCCGTCAGCCTCACAACCGAAAACGACACCGCGATCATCACGATTGATCACCCGCCGATCAACGCCACCAGCCATGCCGTCCGTCTGGGAATCTGGGATGCGCTCGATCAGGTCAACCGCGATGACGCGATCCGTGCCGCAATCCTGATCTGTGCAGGGTCCACCTTTATCGCCGGTGCCGATGTCACCGAATTTGGCAAACCGCCGCTGGACCCGATCCTGCCCGATCTGATCCTGAAACTCGAACAATCGACCAAGCCACTGATTGCCGCCCTTCACGGCAATGCGCTTGGCGGCGGGCTTGAGGTCGCACTCGGCTGTCATTACCGCATCGCCACGGCGACGGCCAAACTCGGCCTGCCCGAAGTCAATCTTGGCCTGATCCCCGGTGCCGGTGGGACCGTGCGATTGCCCCGCCTGATCGCGGTTGAAAACGCAATTGCCATGATCACCGGCGGCAAGCCGGTCACAGCCACCACCGCCCTTGATTTCGGCCTGATCGACGAAATTGCGGATATCGGAAATGGCGATTTGCTGGTTGCGGCAATCGCCTTGGCCGAACGGATCAAAAACGATCCCTGCCCGGCCGCCCTGATCGACCGCACCCCGCTCAATGCCCCGGATGCCGATGCTTGGGATGCAATCCTTGCCGGGATCGGCAAAAAGGCCCGTGGGCAGGATGCCCCGGTGATTGCCGCCCAAACCATCCGGGCCGCCGTCACCGGCGATGCCAGAACCGCCCTTGGGATCGAACGCGAAAACTTCATTCGCCTTCGCGACAGTGACCAGTCAAAGGCACTGCGTCATATTTTCTTTGCCGAACGATCCGTTGCCAAGCTTCCCGAACTGGCCGGCGTCGCCCCCCGCCCCCTTCACGAAATCGGTGTCATTGGCGGCGGCATCATGGGGGCCGGTATCGCCACCGCCGCCCTTCTGGCCGGTTATGCCGTGGTGATGATCGAACGCGATGACGACGCCTGTGAACGCGGCATCGCCAATGTCCGCCATCATCTCGGCGGGTCGCTCAAACGCGGCATCATCACCCAGTCCCGCCATGACCAGCTTCTGGGCGATCTCGTCAGCAGCACGGATTACGCCGCCCTCGCCGATTGCGATCTGGTGATCGAGGCCGTGTTCGAAGACATGGCCATCAAGCACGACGTGTTTGCCAAACTCTCCGCCCATTGCAAACCCGATGCGGTGCTGGCATCCAATACCTCCTATCTCGACATCGATGCGATTGCGACCGCCTGCCCCCATCCCGAACGGGTGATCGGCCTGCATTTCTTCTCCCCGGCGCATGTGATGAAATTGCTCGAAGTCGTCCGCACCCGCTTGGCGAACCCCGCCTCGCTGGCAACGGCCCTTGCCTTCGCCAGACGGCTGGGCAAGATCGCGGTCCCTTGCGGGGTGTGTGATGGCTTCATCGGCAACCGGATCATGTCGGCCTATCGCAAACATTGCGAATACATGCTCGAAGACGGATCTCTCCCGTCTGACATTGACCGCGCCATGACCAATTTCGGCTTCCCGATGGGCCTGTTTGCCATGCAGGACATGGCCGGCCTTGAAATCTCATGGGCCACGCGCAAACGCCTGGCCCCCACCCGCGATCCGAATGAACGATATGTCGCCCTTGGGGATTACCTCTGTGAAATGGGCCGTTTCGGGCGCAAGAATGGCCTTGGATGGTATCGCTATGATGAACATGGCAAAGCTTTCCCTGATCCTGTTGTCGATGAACTGGTGATCGCTGAGTCGGCGAAAAAGGGCATCAAGCGCCGCCCGTTTTCCGATGCCGAAATCATCGAAACCATCCTGTCTGCCATGCAGGCAGAAGGCGAAAAAATCCTCGCCGAAGGCATCGCGCACAGCCCGGACGCCATCGATGTCGTGATGGTCAACGGCTACGGCTTCCCCCGCCACAAGGGCGGGCCGATGCACCTTAAAAAGACCGCCTGAACACCCGAAATCCGGGGCTTTCGCGGCCCCGGAAAGGTGCCCGACCCCGGCCCTTCTCCACCATCACCCCGACCCGCGCAGCGGCACAAACTTGGCACAAACCGGGCGCAACTCGGGCATAAAGCCCCCCAAATGACGCTCAACTGGTGCTCAAACAGCCCGCAAACCGGGCACAACTCTCCCGCTTGGCCGCCTTTGACTGCTTTTGACTGCCGTTTGTCCCCCGCTTGACCGCCAACAAAACGGCCAAAATCGCCGCTCGTGGCCATAATACGAACCGCCAATCTGGCTGCCCGCCGCACACTGCACACCACATACCACCAAAACAAAAACGCCCACCGGGAAATTCCCGACGGGCGCAATTCTGGTGTTGACTTGGTTCTTATAGCAGACCAAAAAGAACAAATCAAGAACTTTTTAGCATGGCCGGTGTTTTTTTTCGCCTACCCGACCAGAACTTCCTTGCCACTCGCAAGCGATTCAAGCGCCGCATCGGCCAGAATCAACGCTTTCAGGCCATCTGCACCGCTGGGATAGTTGCTGGTTTTACCCGCCACCACATCACAGAATGTCGTCAGCTCGATGCGATAGGCATCGGCATAACGCGACATGAAGAAATCCATCAACGGTTCGGCGGTATAGCCCGCCCCGTTCGCCACCGTCACCGACGTGGTGCGATGGTTTCCGGCCTCGACCAGACCTTTTGAGCCATGCACTTCGATGCGCTGGTCATAACCATATGTCGCACGGCGCGAATTGGTGATCACCGCCATCCGACCACTTTTGGTCCGAAGGGTTGCCGCCGCACTATCGACATCACCCGTCGCCTTGATTGCCGGGTCGGTCAGAACCGCACCGGTGGCATAGACCGATACAATCTCCTCGCCCAGAAGGAAGCGCGCCATATCAAGGTCATGGATCATCATATCGCGGAAAAGCCCGCCCGACCGTTTGATATAATCGACCGGCGGCGCGGATGGATCGCGCGACGTGATCTGCACCATTTCAACATCACCAATCGCGCCCGCGTCAATTTCGGCCCGAAGGCGGGCAAAACTGGGGTCAAAACGGCGGTTGAAACCAACCATCAGGACCGCACCGGTTTCCTCGACCACCTTAAGGCAATCGCGCACCCGCCCGGCATCCAGATCGACCGGCTTTTCACAGAAAATCGCCTTGCCCGCCCGCGCGGCCAGTTCGATCTGATCGGCATGAAGGTCGGTTGGGGTGGCAATGATAACGGCGTGAATATTGCCATCCGCCATGATTTCCTCGACCGTCGCACGGGTCGCCCCGGTAAGGGCAATCGCGTTTTCCGCCGCGGCATCGACCGGGTCGAAAACCTTGGCGATTTTGGCATTTGGCAGGGCCTGAACGGCTTTGGCGTGGGTGATGCCGATACGGCCAGCACCAAGAAGTCCGATATTAAGCATGTCTGACATCCTGAAAGGACAAATGTTGCGAAGATGGGAATACGGAAAACGGGTTATTTGCTGTCGCGCTGGAAAATCCAGTCATGATCGGGATGGTTCTGGAACCGCCATTTGCGCATCGGCCCGGCCATGACATTCAGGTAATACATCTCATAGCCATAAGGACTGCCGCACGGGTGATGCCCCTTGGGCACCAGCACCACATCGCCGTCCGAAACCGCCATGGTTTCGTCAAGCTCCCCATCCTCGGTAAACACCCGCTGGAAACCGAAACCCTGCTTGGGGTTAAGCCGGTGATAATAGGTTTCCTCAAGGTATGTCATGTCGGGATAATTATCCTCGTCATGGCGGTGCGGCGGATAGCTTGACCAGTTACCGGACGGGGTGAAAACCTCGGTCACGAGAAGACTGTCGGCAATATCCTTTTCCTCCATCGCAATCGGATGGATGTATCGGGTATTGGCCCCCTTGCCGCGTTCGACCAGCTCGATATCGCTGATCACGCGGGCCGGATAATTTCCCTTGCCCGGTGCGGTACAGACCGCCAGAACGCAATCGGTTGTGGCCTTGGCATTCCAGCTGGCATCGTTGGGCGCATAGACACAGGCAGGCGGGATACGTTCAAACACGCTCATGCGTTTGCCCAGTTCCCCGAAATTCTGATCGCCCACCGTGATTTCGGCCTTGCCTTCGACAAGGACCAAAATCACTTCGCGGTCGCCCGTCGGCTCGGCTGCCGTTTCACCGGCTTTCAGGTGATAAAGACCGAACCCGACATAGCCCCAATTGGCACTTTGGGCGGTAATGTCATGGACCTTTCCACGGGTCCCCGACGGTTTTCTCAGCAGATCGGCCATCAGGCTTCTCCCTTATCCAGTCCGGTTTTCTGCGCCATCGCACGCAGCGCCTTAAGCCCCATCGACTGATATTTGAACGGATTGCGCACGACCGGGTCCTGTTCGGCCTCGATCACCAGCCAGCCGGAATAATCATGCTCGGCCGCGATCTTCAGAACCGGTTCGAAATCAACAATGCCTTCCTCGTCGCCGGGCACGGTAAACACCCCGCGCCGCACCCCTTCAAGGAAGCTCAGATGCTGATTGCGCACCTGCTCGGCGATTTTCGGACGCACGTTTTTGCAATGGATATGCGCCACCCGATCCATATAACGGCTGGCCAGTTCTTCGGGATTTGCCCCGCCAAACCATGCGTGGCCTGTATCCAGCAACAAATGCGTTTTCGGGCCGGTATGGGCCATGAAGGCATGAATTTCATCAGCCGTTTCAACAATTGTGCCCATATGGTGATGATACACCAATGTCACACCCTGATCGGCGCAATAGGCGGCAATCGCCTCAACATCCGCGCCAAATTTCGCCCATTTGTCCGCTGGCAAAACGGGGCTTTCGGACAAGGCGGCATTGTCATTGCCGTGGATCGCATTGCTGGTTTCACACACGATGCACACCTTGCATCCCATCGCTTTCAGCAAATCCAGATGCGGCTGGATCGCCTTTTTCTCGTCCTCGACCGAATGGGTCAGAAGGTTAAGCGAATGCCAGCCCGACACGAATTTAAGCCCGTTGGGGTCAAGCTTGGCCTTGAGTGCCGCCGGTTCGGTCGGCATCTTGTGGCCTTTTTCAATCCCGTCAAAACCGATTTCGCCTGCTTCGGACAAACAGGTTTCAAGGCTGATTTCAGCACCCAGCGTCTGATCATCGTCATTGGACCAGGCAATCGGGTTGGTACCGTAAAGGATCATTTTCTTAATCTCCGGGGCGCTGTTGTTTAAGCGCAGCTTCGTAATTTTTGCGGGCTTCGTTCACTGTTGGCCGCACCGAAACTTCCGGCACGGCAACATCCCACCAATGACCACCGGCGTCGGTGCTTGGCAGGGGATCGGTATCAATGACAATGGCGTATGACCGGTCGGCCTTGCGCGCACGTTCCATCGCCGCTTCCAGTTCGCTGATCGACGATACCTTTTCGGCAATCGCCCCCATCGATCCGGCATGGGCGGTGAAATCAATCGCGGACGGCACCACATGGCGTGCGGTATCCAGAAGGTTGTTGAAACTCTCCCCACCCGTCGCCATCTGCAACCGGTTGATACAGCCATAACCACGGTTATCAAGGATCACGGTGATGATCTTGTGGCCCAGCATCACACTGGTCGCCAGTTCGGAATTCATCATCATGTATGACCCGTCACCGACCATCACGACGACCTCGCGGTCGGGCTGTGCCATCTTGACCCCAAGCCCGCCGGCAATTTCATATCCCATGCAGGAAAAGCCGTATTCAACGTGATAACCGTTGGGTTTTGCCGCCTTCCAAAGCTTGTGCAGCTCGCCGGGCAGACCACCCGCCGCACAAACCACAATCGCATCGTCATCAACACTGCGCTGAACCGCACCAATCACCTGCGCATCGGTCGGAAGGGCATTGCCCGTTGGTGTTGCCGTCACCTTGTCCACCGCCGCAATCCAATCGGATTTAAGCCCGGCATCAATCGCCGGTGCCCGGTAATCGCCCAGCATGTTGCCAATTTCGGCAAGGGTGATTTTGGCATCCCCCGTCACCGCAATCGCATTATGTTTGGCCGCGTCATAGGCCGCGACATTGATCGACAGAATGCGCCGATCCGGATGCTTGAAAAGGGCCCAGCTGCCGGTGGTGAAATCCTGCAACCGTGTCCCGACCGCAATGATCAGATCGGCATTTTCGGCAATCGCATTGGCACTGCTTGCCCCCGTGACACCAATGGAACCAAGGTTAAGATCATCATCCCACGGCATGGACGATTTACCCGCCTGCGTTTCCCCAACCGGAATATTGTGACGATGGGCGAACTCGGCCAGGGCATCGCAGGCACCTGCATAATGCACTCCGCCACCGGCAATGATCATTGGCTGTTTGGCAGCCTTGATCGCCGCCACCGCCGCGTCAAGCTGATCCAGATCGGCGCGCGGACGCTGGGTTTTCCAGATTTTGGTCTCAAAGAAACTTTCGGGCCAGTCAAAGGCTTCTGCCTGCACATCCTGACAGAATGCCAATGTCACCGGGCCGCAATCAGCCGGATCGGTCAATGTCGCCATGGCGCGTGGCAGGGCGGTCAAAAGCTGCTCGGCGCGCATGATGCGGTCAAAATAACGGCTGACCGGCTTGAAACAGTCATTGGCCGAAATCGTGCCATCGCCGAAATCCTCGACCTGCTGCAACACCGGGTCGGGGGCGCGATTGGCAAACACATCGCCGGGCACAAACAGGACCGGCAGGCGGTTGACATGCGCCAATGCGGCGGCCGTGACCATATTGGTCGCGCCGGGCCCGATCGATGTCGTGACCGTCATGGCACGTTTGCGGTTTGATGCCTTGGCATAGGCAATGGCGGCATGCGCCATGCCCTGTTCGTTATGGCCGCGCCAGGTCGGGAAATCATCGCCAATACCGTGCAATGCCTCGCCCATTCCGGCGACATTGCCATGACCGAAAATCGCCCAGCACCCGCCGAAAAACGGTACACCGTCTTCGTTCTGCTGTTTGCTCAGATACCGCACCATCGCCTGGGCGGCGGTTAATCGAACGGTTTTCATGCCGCTCCTCCCGATTTTTTGCGCGCCGCATCCCATGTGGTGCAAAGCGCGCGATATTTTTCCGCCATCTGTGTAACGGCTGTTTGATCGTCAATGTTACCCGCAAGCCAGTCGCGTGCAACCCCGGCAAAGATCGTCCGCCCGACGGCAAAGCCCCTGACCATGTCATGCTTGGCCGCAACCTCGAAACTTGCCACCAGTTCGGCTTCGGGCGCTTCAAGACCCAGAACGACGATGCCCCGGCAATAAGGATCATGGCGCGAAATCATGTCACAGGCATGACGCCATGCCGCGTCCGATTTCATCGGTTCCAGCTTCCACCAATCGGGATAAACCCCGATCTCATAGAACCGCTCGATGATTTTCGCCGTCGTCTGATCATCACAGGCCGCAACCTTTGACGGGATGATTTCCAACAGGAATTCAAGCCGGTTGGCCCGTGCCCCATCCGCCAGCCGCTTGATGGTTTCTTCCTGATCTTCCTTCATCGCCGCGTCATCATCGGGGTGATAGAAACACAGCACCTTGACGACATGCTCGACCGGCCATTCGGCAAGCTTGCTTCCGATATCCGGGCCAATTTCCAATCGTAACGGACGCGATCCCGGCAATTCAACCGGCCGCCCGATCCAAAGCCCGGTGCCAGCCGCGGCATAAAGCGCATCACGGCCAAGGCGCGGTTCGCACAGGATGCCATAACCCGGCTTATCACCCGCCACATCGCGCACCGAACGCAGGCAAAGCTCCTTGAACGGCCCGATCCGGTCGCGCGAAACGCCAACCTCATCGGCCAGGTCTTCAAGCTGCATGCGGTGATCAAAGGCAAAAACCCGCATTTCCGGCCAGTCACCCATCCGGTTGGTCGACCAATGGATCTGCTCCAGCTCCGCATCATGACGCAGCGACGGGTTCTTGATCCCCCGATCAAAGAAGAACTGCAATTCGTCCCAGCTTGGATAAGCCGGCGTACAGCCATGCCGCGACACGGCAAACGCGCCGCACGCATTGGCATATTTAAGCGACGTTTCCCAGTCCTGATCCGTCAGCCACCCCTTAAGCAGGCCGGACATAAACCCATCACCCGCGCCCAAAACGTTAAACACCTCGACCGGAAAACCGGGGCCGGAAATACCGTCATCAAGCTTCGCGCCAATCTTGCCGGTAAAGGCAACCGCCCCCATCGGCCCGCGCTTGCACACCAGTGTCGCGTTCGACGTAACCCGCACATTTTCAAGCGCCTCAAGCGTATCGGTCGTGCCACCGGCAATGTGAAACTCTTCCTCGGTCCCGACGATCAGGTCAAAAAGATGCAATGTCGCTTGCAGTTCCTTGGTCACCTTGTCCGATGCAATGAAGCGGTTTTCACCATCCCCATGCCCCGACAATCCCCAAAGATTGGGCCGGTAATCAATATCAAGGGCCGTTTTGGCCCCGTTTTCCCGCGCCAGTTTCAATGCCTTCAGCACGGCCGCCCGGGTGCGCGGATGCGATAAATGCGTCCCCGTCACCGTGACGCACCGCGCATCGGCAATAAATTCGGGATCAATATCATCCTCGCACAGCGCCATATCGGCACAGTTTTCCCGATAGAAAATCAACGGAAACTGTTCCTGATCGCGCACGCCCAGAAGGACAAGGGCGGTCAGACGTTCCGGATCGGTGACAACACCACGGACATCGACACCCTCGGCCAGCAACTGTTCGCGGATGAAACGCCCCATGTGCTCGTCGCCCACCCGCGTGATCAGGGCCGATTTCAGGCCAAGCCGCGCGGTGCCACACGCCATATTGGTCGGTGATCCGCCGATATATTTGTTAAAGGATGCCATATCCTCAAGTCGGCCGCCGATCTGCGCCCCGTAAAGATCAACCGATGATCGTCCGATGGTAATGACATCAAGCTTTTTCATCAGATCGTCCCCCCAAGCGACCCTTCAAGCTCGGCCAGTTCCTGACCGCCCGCCATCAGATCCTGCAATTCTTCGGGTTTGATATCACCGCGCTTTGCCGTGCCATGTGTCTGGCCACGGTTCAAAACCGTGAAACGGTCGCCCACCGCCATGGCATGGCGCACGTTATGGGTAATGAAAATCACCCCGATGCCCGATTTGCGCACCCTGTCGATGGTCGCAAGGACATTGGATGTCTGCCGCACGCCAAGGGCGGATGTCGGTTCATCCAGAATAAGCACCTTGGCCCCGAAATAGACCGCGCGCGCAATCGCCACCGTCTGCCGTTCGCCCCCCGAAAGGGTGCCGACGGCCTGTTCCGGCTCGCGCAGATTAATCCCCATGCGCGCCATTTCGTTCAGTGTGACGGAATTGGCGTGATCGAAATCGATCCATTTGAACGGGCCGAAACTTTTGCGCGGTTCACGCCCCATCCAGAAATTGCGCGTCACCGACATCAACGGGATCATCGCCAGATCCTGATAAACCGTTGCAATGCCGCTTTCCATGGCGTCACGCGGGCTTTCAAAAACGACGTCCTTGCCGCCAACCCTCATCGTTCCCTTGGTCGGTTTATGGACCCCCGACATGGTTTTGATAAAGGTCGACTTGCCCGCCCCGTTATCGCCCAGCAGACAATGGCATTCGCCTTCCATCACATCGAACGACACCCCGCCCAGCGCAATCACCGGACCAAAATGCTTTTCGATATTGTTCATTTCAATCAATGGCGTGCTCATCACCGTTCTCCCGTGATCATGCGGCGGATATAGGTGTTCATGATGACGGCAAGGATCAGGATACCGCCCAGGAACACACGGAACAGCGAACTTTCAGCCCCGGCAAAGAAAAGCCCCTGCTGAACCACACCGAAAATCAGCGCGCCAAGTGCTGCCCCGATGACCGATCCATATCCCCCGGTCAGAAGCGCCCCGCCGATCACCACACAGATGATCGCTTCAAATTCTTTCAAAAGTCCGCGGTCTGCAGCGGCCGAACCGAATTCCATCACCTGACAGGTGGCGAAAACCGTGGCACAGAACGCGGTAAACATGAACATCAGGATTTTGACCCGATTGACCGGCACGCCGACATAACGTGCGGCTTGCGCATCCCCGCCGGATGCAAAAATCCAGTTCCCAAACCGGGTTTTGGTCAAAAGCCAGTGCCCGAAAATCACCAGCACCACCGCCCAGACCACCAGCATCGGCAGGCCTTCGACAACCGGCTGCCCCTCGCGCGAACCACGCGTAAAGGTATCAAGCAGTCCAAGATCGGCAAACCACTGGAACAGGTCCTTGAAAATCACGCCGCCAAACAGAAATGCCAGCGGATCACCCTCTGCGGCTTCCTTGACCCCGCCAATAATCGTCTGGCGCGTGGTCAGGATGGATAACCAGATCGTCAAACCGCGCAGGATATAAAGAAATGCAAGGGTGACGATAAAGCTCGGCAACCCGGTCTTGATCACAAGGAACCCGTTTAACGCGCCAAGCCCGACACAAATGACAAAGGCCGCAATGATCGACAGCCACACCGGCCATCCCAGATGGACCGACAGGATGGCAATCACCACCCCGGCAAAACCGATCATCGATCCGACCGACAGATCAAATTCGCCGGCAATCATCAAAAGGCAGGCACCAACCGCAATAATGGCAAACTGCGCAGAAACCACGCCCCAGTTCTGCACCCCTTCGGGCGAGAACATGCCGCTATCGCCCGCGATCATGAAGAAGAAAACAAAGACCAGGATCGTGCCGCAAATAGCACCCAGTTCCGGTCGGATCATGGCACGTCGAAGGGTTGAGACTTGCTTGAGCCGCTCGTCCGTCATGACATCACTCTTTTATCTGGCAGGTGAGTTTTGCCAGGGGGCGGCACGCTGCCCACCCCCTGACGGGAGGAATGCTTAACGGAATTCGCCAGCGTATTTTTCAACAAGCGCGATATTGTCCTTGGTGATGAAACCGGGACCGGAATTGATGTTGCCGGACGGCAGAACACCATATCGTGCATAGTTGGTCAGGATAACGACCGGCAGATACCCCTGAAGGTAAGGCTGCTGATCAATGGCGAAATTGATCTCGCCCTTTTTGATCGCTTCGGCGATTTCGCTGGAAAGATCGAACGTGCCAAACATGATCTGACCGGCAAGACCGGCATCACGAACGGCGGCCAGGGTCGGATGGGCCGAATTCGGGCCAAGTGTCAGGATCGCATCGACATCCTTGTTGGTATTCAGATAGGCCGCGACCTTGTTCTTCACTTCCGACGGATCCATGCCGCTATCGATCATCTGGCTGCCAAGCTCGACGCCAAGCGCATCGGCAAAGCCACGGCAACGCTCAACCGATGCCGGGTTGGTGATGTAATGGTTCACACAGACAAATGATTTCGCACCGGCGGCTGCGGCACGTTTGCCCGCCCCGAAACCGGCATCATATTCCGGCTGACCAACATGCATCAGCGCACCAAGCTCGGCCGACTGTTCAACGGTGCCGGAATTGATGGTGATCACCGGAATACCGCGATCAACCGCATCCATGATCGGGCCTTTAAGCACGTTGAAATCGGCGATGGTGACAATGATGCCATCCGGGTTGGTGGCCGCTGCCTGCTCGACAATACGGGCCATATCGGCCAGATCGCCGGTCGGCGGGTTGCGGTAATCAACCGTGACTTCCATCTGGTCGCCTGCGACCTTGATGGCATTCTTGATGGTGTTCCACCAGCTGTCCGAGTCCGGTGCATGGCTGATCAGAACGAATTTTTCGTCTTCTGCCGAAGCAGTCCCGGTAAATCCGGCAAAGGCAATGGCAGCGGCCGCAATTGCGGTCAAAGTCTTCTTCATCGTTAGCCTCCCTAGTGGCTTTGAAACGGGGCCGCATTTTGCGCCCCGATGCGTCGACTGAATGTTCAGTGAACGGTCCGGCCTGTGATTTCTTAAGGCGTCACTTTTTACCGGGCCTCGCTTCGGGGTCAGGTACCCCGAATTCGATGAATGGAATTTTTATTCCATTTTTATTTTGATGCAACAAATTTTTTCTATTCGCTTGCCCGATCCCGTTTTGCCCCAATCGCCACCGCCAACGAAATCGCCAGCGAAAGCGTGGCCGACAGCGCCCTGAAGGCCCCGACATCGACTTCGGACACCGCAAGGGTCAGGGCGTCAATCCGCCGAAGCGGACTTGTCATCGTATCGGTAATCGCAACAACCGGGTTGCCGAGTCCCCGTGCATAGGCCGCCAGATCGATGGTTTCCTGCGAATAGGGGGCAAAGGTAATGGCAATCATCACATCGCCCTTGCGAATGGCATGACGCGGGTTAAGCTTCCCCACCCCGTCATGCAAAACCGCCGGGATGTCCATCTTTTCAAACGCATAGGATAAATAACTCGCCACCGGAAAGGCGCGTCTGAACCCGACAATATGGATCATCGGGGCAGCCGCCAGCACATTGACCGCTTCTTCAAGCAATCCGGCATCAATCGACGACGCCAGATTTTCAAGCGACAGCCGCCCGGCCTCGACAAACTCCGCCAAAAGCGCACTGGGGCTATCGGCCCCGCTTGCCCGAAGATTTTCCAATCGCGTCGCGTAATCGGGCCATTTCTGGGCATAGGTTTCGCGAAACATTTTCTGCATTTCGGAAAATCCCGAAAAGCCCAGCAACTGGCAAAACCGCATGAAGGCCGATGGTTGCACCCCCGCCCCGGCGGACAGTTCCGCCACGGTCGAAACCGCAATACGGTCTGTATTCTGGGCGACAAATTCGGCGCATTGCCTCAATCTTTTGGGCATTGCCTCCGATATTTCAGCCAGCCGATGATTGAATTCTTCAAGCGAGACCGGCGCGGTTTGTTCCGTCATGGCGTACGGGTTTCCTGTTTTTGTTTTTGCTTGACGCTGGATGTATTCCATGATCATCCATTTTATAGAATAAAAATTCTATTTTGATACAGACAGGGAGTCCAGCGAAATGGCATCCATCGGTATTGGCCTTATCGGCACCGGTTTCATGGGCAAGGCGCATGCGCTTGCATTTGGCGCGGTTCGCGCCGTGATGGGCGATGTCCCTGATGTCCGTCTTGAACTGCTCTGTGATACCCCGGCGGACAAGGCCAGAACCATGGCCGATCAGTTCGGCTTTGCGCGTGCCACCGATGACTGGAAGGCCCTGATTGCCGATCCGGCGGTCGATATCGTATCGATCACCACCCCCAATATGCTGCATTTTGACATGGCGCTGGCCGCAATTGCGGCGGGCAAGCATGTCTATTGCGAAAAGCCGCTGGCCCTGACGCTTGATCAGGCGCGTGCGATGCGCGATGCGGCGCGCAAGGCCGGGGTGAAAACCATGGTCGGCTATAATTACATCAAAAACCCCGCCTTTACCCATGCCTGCAAACTGGTGCGCGAGGGTGCGATTGGCGACATTGTGCATTTTCGCGGCTGGGTGGACGAGGATTATCAGGCCAACCCCGAACTCCCCTGGACCTGGCGCAGCACGATTGCCGACGCTGGTTTGGGCGCACTTGGCGATCTGGGATGTCATCTGGTTTCGATGACCTATGGCCTTGTTGGCCCGATCGACAGTCTGATTGCCGATATGCAGACGGTCCATGAAACCCGCCCGCTGGCCGATGGGGCGGGCCGGGCAAAGGTCGAAAACGAAGATACCGCAACCGCCCTTGTCCGCTTTGCCAATGGCGCACAGGGCAGCATTTCAACCTCCCGCTCCGCCTGGGGGCGCAAAAACCGGCTGGCATGGGAAGTCCACGGCACAAAGGGCATGCTGTGCTTTGATCAGGAACGGCTGAACGAATTGCAGCTTTACCGCAACGAAGGCCCGACCGCCAAACAGGGCTTCACCACCATCCTGACCGGCCCGGAACATCCGCCTTATGGCAATTTCTGTCCGGCACCGGGCCATCAGCTTGGCTTTAACGACCTCAAGGTCATCGAAGCCGCCGCCCTTCTGCGCGCCATCCGCGACAATCACGCTGCCTATCCGGGCTTTGACGATGCGTTTGAATTCGAAAAGGTCATCCACGCGGTTGCCCTGTCGGCCCGCGAAGAACGGCGTGTAAAAATCGACGACCTTTAACGCACGGCATTATCGGAAGGGCTCAAGCGTCCGACATATGTTCGGGCTTGCCCTTCCACTTGGCAAAAAGCACCAATATCCCCGCCCTCTGCTGTGCTTTTGATTTTGCAGGCATGGTTTCCATCCTTCTTTGGTGTGTTTCACACCCCAAACGGTCGGCGCTTCCCAAAGATGCCCTATAAACAGCCAAGCAACATGCGCAAGACAGGCTGCAATTTGACCGTCAATACGCCACCGATAATGAAAAGGCCGGAACAGCATTTCTGCTATTCCGGCCTTCATCATTCAGGAGCCGACGGGAGGTCTCGGCTCCCTCAGTGAACCAGCGGCAATTCCTTGCGGTCGCCCTCAAGCGTCCATTCCATTGGATTAAGAGCACGGCCCTCGGCCGATACGACGCCGTTTTGATGGAACAACACCGCGCCATATTGCGCATCTTCGATACGATATGTGCCATCGGTATCAACATGAACATCAAGCGCATGGCTATTGGCAAATTTCGCCAAATCACCGGCATGTCCCAGTCGAACAACCCATATCCCATCACGCCCCGCAAGACGCAATTCATGCCCGGCCGACCCGCCCGTTTGCACAAGCTCCAAAGGTCCCGACGCCGATATAAGCAACGCACCCTCGCCCGAACGTGCCGACGCCCGATATCCATCGACATGCCATTCATCAAACGCCAATGTCGGGAACCATGCATGGGTAAAATCAGGTTGCGGTGCCACACCTTCAAACCGGACAATCGCCAGATCACGATATTGCTGAACGCGTGGAACACTTGCCGATCCGCCCCAGAAGGACGGGCGACCAAAACCGGATTGAACAATTTCGCCGGGATGGTTGATGAATATCTGTGCGCCCGGTTCGCGACCGATCCGCGCCTGAAGAAGCGTTTCCTGATATCCCCAGTCCCGCCAGCGATAAAGGGCGGCACTTCCCATCGCGGTTTCACTGGTTTTGTAATGATACAATCGGCAAAACGCATTTTCGCCCTGCCAGAAAGTCCATTCCTGCGCGGTATCGCGTTTCTCCCAGCAGGCAATGTCGGCAAGATCAGGCAATTCAAGCCCATGATCACGCAACGCCAAAGCCATCTGGGCCAGGCAATTCACATGCGCCCCAAACTGCCCTTTGCCCCACAACAATCTGGCAAGACCGTTCAGTTCCAAAGTATCGGCGACGCAAAGTGAATGCTCGTAACTTCGGCCCTGCGCCCCGGTAATGACGCCGTGATGCGCCGAATTGGCAATCATGGTGATCAGTCGGGTAATGGCCCCAGATGCCCGTTTCCGAATGACTTCGTCGGGTGCAAGCGCAAACAGGGCCGCCAGCCCTTTAAGATCAATCGGGAAATAGGTTCCGGAATTGAATTCCGCCATTTCGGCCGCTTCGAAATGATCGAACCACGCCATCAGGCGCTCATAACCGGCCTGTTTCTGTGCGGTGCCATTCCTATCTGCGCGCCGGAAATGTGACTGCGGCAACAGGTTCCCTGCCAGATAGGCAGAAGTATGGAACAACAATGCATGGTTTTCCGAGAAATACCACTGAACATCGTTGCCCGGCTCATCCATCCAGTAACGGAATTCAAGAATAGCGGCATCGATACGCGCGACCAAAGATGCAGGGAGCCGATCCGCAAACACAATGCGCGTCCACAAAAGCGGAACCAGCGCAAAATCAGCACAGTCATAACACTGCTCGATCCCCGGCAAAGCCGTGTTGATGATTGCCTCGGCACGCGCCAACGCCACCTCATCCCCGACGGCCGCACAGGCAAGTGCGGTTTCGGTATCGGTTTCACCGTTCTTTGCAATCCATGCAAGGCTTTCGGCAATGCGCGCCTCAAGGTTTTCCGGTGCTGGCCCGGTTACAGAACGCCAACTGACTTCCGCACCAAGCCGCGCTTCGGATGCAAAATCGCCGCACTGGAACGCAAATCCGAAATACCGGTAATCTGCCGGAAAATCGTTCGACGATGCCAGACGCACGCGATCTGCCCCCGCGGGAATTTCAAACGTCACATCATCATGATCATGCGACATGAAATGACCGGCAACCCTGACCCGGCCGCGAACCTTGTCAGGAAACGGCACAGGCATGACAAGCCAGATATCATCACTGTCATAGAATTTACGATCAAGATGCATGGCATCAACAGCCGCCTCGACCGCAGATACGGCGTCAGGTTCCGCCGGAAAACAATTCCCCGCCTCTGCCTTTGGGCCGTCAATCCAGACAAGCGCAATACGGATAACCGCATCGCGCTCGCACAGATCTTCAAACTGGACGGCAACCTCGTTGTGGCCCTGTTTCAGATCGGCCTCAAACTCGACCTCGTCCATGGCATTCCGGGTCGCGGGCGAAAGCCACGCAACCGCCCGCCCGTTCACATAAACGCGCGCGGCCCCACAAATACCCAATCGCAACCGCGCAGGGCCTGCATCCATGGCATTGATCGCCGTTCTCGCCCACCCCTGAATATGGGTTGCCCGGAACCAGAACCCCGAAAGATCAAGAAACGGTGATCCACCTGGCAAAATGTTCCTTGCCTTCCGCCAGTCAGGGAACGGCAGTTCGGCAATTTCTTTGCCACGGCGTTCGGCAATATAAGCGGTCCGGCAGGGATAGGTATGCGGGATGAAATTCTTTTCCTTTGTCAGGAAAAAGGTTGAATCCATCTCGCCTTCCATCGGCATATCCGCCACATCATATGCCCGTTCTTCAAGCGACGTGACCTGCCAGTAAGGAACGGATGCTCCGGATTTAAGCAGCATGACTTAACGCAGCTCCTTAATGGCAACCGGCGAAACATCGGTATATTCCTGATTTTCCCCGGTCATGCCCCACACAAAACCATACGGCCCGGTACCGGCCCCCATATGAATGGACCAGGCTGGCGACAGGACGACATCGCCATTTGCCACAACCAGATGACGGGTATTATCCGGGCGCCCCATGAAATGCATAACCCGGTCTTCATCCGAAAGATCGAAATAGCAATAGGCCTCCATGCGGCGCTCATGCAGGTGCGGCGGCATGGTGTTCCAGACCGAACCCTTCGCCGGATCGGTAATGCCCATCAGCAACAGACAGGATGGCGCGACCTCTGGATGAATATACATCGCCAGGGAACGGCGATTGCTTTTCTCGGCATCCCCCATCTCAAGGATTTTCGATTCCGCACGCGTGATCAGACGCGTCGGCACTGAATGCCCCGCCGGGACCGAATTCATATAAAAACGTGCCGGGCTTTTGGCATCATCACTGCCCAGCGAAACGGTTTCAGCACCACGGCCGATATAAAGAACATCGCGGTTTGCAAGCTCATAGCGCGTTCCGTCCACCTCGATCCAGCCCGCGCCGCCAAGGTTTGCAATGCCCATTTCGCGTGCATCAAAGAACAGGTTCGTCCCGACATCTTTGCCATCGCCAAAGCCAAGCGCCTTTTCCCCCGGAACGGCACCACCGACAATCATCCGATCAAAATGAGTATACGCAAAGCTGATCTGACCCGGCACAAAGAGACGCTCGACCATAAAATTCTCGCGCAACTGGGTCGTATTCATTCCATCGATCTGATCGGGACCGGCACCATAGCGTTGTTCCATAGCCACGGGATATCTCCTAAGGATGTTCCTGCACGTTCAGCCACCGTTTGGATCGGTGACGCACTTTATAAATTCGCAGAAGCAGGAAGCTGGCTTCCTGTTCCGCACAGGAAAAAACATCACACCAAGAAATTTTTCGTGCAATATGTAAATAAATTCCACAAACTGATGAGAATCAGGAAAGGGAAAAACATGGCAGTTAGCGGACGCACGAAGATAAGCGACATCGCCTCGCGTCTTGGGGTTTCTACGGCAACCGTATCACGCGCCCTAAGCGGCAATGGCTATGTCCGCGAACATCTCGCCTCCAGAATCCGGGCTGCGGCCATTGAAATGAACTACGCCGTTTCAAGCACCACTGCCGGGCAAAAGGTCCTGATTGTTTCCTCGCAAGAGGCCATGATCGATTTCAAACGCAGCCAGTTCACCATGTATGTTCTCGAAGGGGTTCGCGAACGCGCCGAAAGCCGGGACATCCGCATAGAATCTTACATCTATCAGCCCAATCAACGCTTCGAAGACCTCTACAACGCGGCACAGGCCCCGGATTTGATCGGTCTTTTGCTTGTTTCCGTCGATGATGCGACACTCGATTATGTGCGCGCCTCGGATATGCCTGCCGTCCTGGTCAATGGTGACGATCCGGAAATGCAGCTAAGCTCGGTCACGCCATGCAATCGATCGGCGGCCTCCCTGGCGACCAAACATCTTATCAATCAGGGACACCGCCATATCCTGTTTCTCAATCGCCCCGGCAGGCGCACGATTCAGCGCCGCTTCGAAGGATGGCGCGACGCCATGGCCGAACATTACAATCCCGACTATGTGATTGATATCGACGACTGGACCGCCGAAGCCGCAAGCCAGCGCATTACCGAGGTCATCGAAAGCAACCTTTCTTTCAGCGCCATTGTCGCTGCTGGCGATATCCTGGCTGTCGGCGCTGTTTCCGCCCTGCAAGCCAAGGGCTACAACGTCCCGAAAGATGTTTCTGTGGTCGGCATTGATGGCCTGCCCCAGGGCCAATACATGTCACCTGCGCTGACATCGGTCAAAATTCCGATGCAGACAGTCGGCGCGCTGTCGCTGGATCTGCTGATTGAAACCTGCCGACTGACCAATGCCGATATTGAAATGCCCGCACGCCGGATTGAACTGGCGTGCGAGCTCATTAACCGCGAAAGCGTCGGCCCGCCACCGGCCAAACTACGCTGACAGACATGACCGGCCAAACGTGATCAGGGCGCCACAAACCGCCCTATCGCGCAAGCCAGCCACCATCAACATTCAAAATGGCACCTGAAACATAATCAGACGCGGGCGCTGCCAGATAAACCGCTGTTTCCGCGATATCATCAGGACGTCCCCAACGCCCTGCCGGAATACGTTCCAGAATGGCCGCAGACCGATCAGGATCATCACGCAACGCCTGTGTATTGCTTGTCGCGATATAGCCCGGCGCAATCGCATTCACATTGATACCGCGTGCCGTCCACTCATTTGCCAGAATACGGGTCAAACCGGCCACACCATGCTTGGATGTGGTGTAGGACGGAACCCGAATACCCCCCTGAAACGATAAAAGCGACGCGATATTCACAATCTTGCCCTGCCCGCCGCGCGCAAAGACCTCCCTGGCAAATGCCTGCGCGGTAAAGAACACCGCCTTGGCATTCACATCCATGACGGCGTCCCAGTCTTCTTCGGTAAAATCGATGCAATCGGCGCGGCGGATAATCCCCGCATTATTGACCAGAATGTCGATATTGGCACCCTCAAACAGGGCCGCCCCCGCCATCGGATCAGCAAAATCAACAATGACCTCGCTTGCGACACCGCCCGCATCACCGACCATTGCAACCGTTTCGCTACAGCTTCGCCGTCCTGCACAGACAACTTCCGCACCTGCGCGTGCCATGGCGACGGCAATAGCCTGCCCTATTCCGGCATTGGCACCGGTTACCAAAGCTTTTCGACCGCTCAGCGAGAACGCATTCATGATATAACTCCGCTTGGATAGGATTAGGTATGGGTGAACGTCACATCAGCCCAAGGAACCGCGGCAATGCCAACGTGATCCAGGGGACATAAGTGGTCAGAAGCAAGGCCGCCGATGTCGCAAAGAAGAACGGCAGGATCGGCCTTACCACCTGATCAATGCGCAGATTGGCAACCGCACACCCGACAAAAAGGACGCTCCCGACCGGTGGTGTCATCGACCCAACCCCAAGGTTAAAGATCATGATGATCCCTAAATGCACCGGATGAATGCCGATCTCGGTCGCAATCGGCAAAAAGATCGGGGTGAAAATCAACACTGCCGGCGTCAGATCCATGAAAAACCCGATGATCAGCAGACAGACATTCATCACCAGCAAAATCACAATGGGATTGTCAAAGGTCAGAATGGTCTCGGCAATGACATCGGGAATCCCGGCAATCGTCATGACATAGGACATGATGCCCGATGCCGCGATCAGAAACAGGATCGAACAACTCGTAACCGCCGACGATTTCAAAGCTTCCAGATATTCCTGCAAGCTTGCCATCCGGTACATCAACGACAGAACAAATGAATACAGAACGGCAACCGCCGCACCTTCTGTCGCGGTAAAAGCCCCGATCGCAATGCCACCAATGACCAGGATAATCATCAATAACGGCGGCAACGCCTGCCATGTCACATGCAGAATTTCCGACCAGCCGACACTACCTTCCGTGCGATAACCGCGACGCATGGCAAAAAAGGTAATGACCATCATAACCGATAGCCCCATCAGGATGCCCGGAAGATACCCGCCAAGAAACAGGGCGGAGATCGACGTCCCGCCAGACACCAGCGAAAACAGGATTAAAGGTCCGCTTGGCGGGATCAGAATACCGGTGGGCGCCGATGCAATATTCACCGCTGCCGAAAACGCGGGATCATACCCCTCTTTGCGCTGCAACGGCCCCATAACCCCGCCAACGGCGGCCGCAGCAGCAATGGACGACCCGGAAATCGAGCCAAACAGCATATTGGCCAGCACATTGGTATGGGCCAATGCACCGGGCATACGCCCGCCCAGCAACTTCGCCAGATTGATCAGGCGGATTGCGATACCGCCCTTGTTCATGATGTTTCCCGCCAGCACAAAAAACGGGATGGCCAGAAGCGTAAAACTGTCGATGCCCGAAAACATCTTTTGGGCGCTGACAAAACTGATCACGCTTGATGGCAAATAGGCAAAGCCCGTCACAACCGACGAAACACCAATTGCAATCGAAATCGGTGTTCCAAGGGCAAGAAGGCCGAAAAACAGCGCAAACAGCACAATTGCCGCACCCGCAGGATCAAGCATGAAATCAACAAGCGCATCCATTTCAAACTGTCTCCTGCACTTCTTCAACCGGCGCCAGTTGACCCAGACCGATCAGAATAATATTAAGGGCCTGCAACAGAATGATCAGGCCCGCCGACACCGGAACCGCAAGGTAAACCATCCCCATCGGGATCTGCATGATCGGCGAAAGCTGCGCCATTGCAGACATGCTCGCCCCCCAGCCACCGATCAGCATCGTAAAGCTGGCAAATGCGATGGAAATAAGCCCGTTCAGCATCGCCAGCCCTTTGCGCCACCACATCGGCCCCAGAAAAACCAGCAGATCAAGCGACAGATGTTTACGGCTGCCAAAACAGTAAGCCGACCCCAGAAGCGCCATCCAGATCATCGTAAATCGAAGCGTTTCTTCCGTGAACAAGGCAGGCGTTGCCAGCACATAGCGGGTGAAAACCTGCCACAGCATCAGGACCACCATGCAGCACAACGTGATTGAAATAATCACCAGCAGCAGGCGCTCAATACCATGCTTGAGAGATTGCAACACTTCGCGTTTCCTCCGTCGAAGTTGCCTGGCGCAGACAGGCATTCTTTTTATTTCGATTATCCCCAGACCATGCGATGTGAAAACAATATCTGCAATCTGAAAATTATTTTCATAAACATTTCGGAACCGGACTTACACGTTAAAGCAGGATGATGCAACCGGCGCTGCGCAGCCAAACTGCGCTCCATCACATTCAAAAGATTATCAAACCCGGACAAATCTCTGACCTCAAAGATATTGGCGCGCACTCTGTCCCAAACGTGAATGCCGACGCCCCTTTCGCGCGGTTTCCTCATGTTTGCTTGGCCGCCCGCGAATGAAAATTTATTACATATGGAAATTTTATTTTCACAATGACAGTTTTATCCACATGTCATCGATGAAATGCGGTGACATTTTCGTCACCGCCAATCGGGCGGAAAAAAATCCAAGGGAGGAAAACAATGAAATATCAGAAACTTGCCTTGACCTTAACTGCAATCGCCACTCTTGCGGTCGGCCAGGCAGAGGCCAAAACACGTTTGACTCTGGCCAATTCGCTGTCGGCGGACCACCCGACCAGCACCGCCCTGCAACAATTTGCTGATGAAGTCAAAGAACGTACAGATGGCGAAGTTACCATTCAGCTGTTCTTAAATGCGGTTCTGGGGTCCGAGCGCGAAGTCCTCGAACAGCTTCAGAACGGTGCGGTTGACATGACCCGTGTGAGCGCAGGCAACCTCGAAAACTTTGACCCGGTATTCAAGGCATTCACCCTGCCTTATATCTTCAAGGGCGAAGACCATTTCTATCGCGTCATGACCGGACCGGTCGCAGACGAGGTCTATAACGCCACAGAAGGCAGCGGCTTTGTCGGCCTGACCTTCTTCGACAGCGGCGCACGTTCGTTCTATACCACCGATAAACCGATCAATACGCCAGAAGACCTTGCTGGCCAGAAAATCCGGGTTCTGAACTCCAACAGCTCGATCCGCATGGTCGAAATGATGGGGGGCTCCCCGACACCGATGCCCTACGCCGAAATCTATACTGCCCTGCAAATGGGCGTGATTGATGGTGCGGAAAACAACGTCACGGCTTTGACCATCGGTCGTCACGGCGAAGTCGCCAAATTCTATTCGCAGGACGAACATCTTCGCATTCCGGACTTCCTGGTGATCTCCAACGCGGCGGCAGAAAAACTCACCGACGAACAGAACGCCATCGTCAAGGAAGCTGCTCTAAACGCGACTGAATCCTTCCGTGCGCTCTGGGACCAGGCCGTCAAGGATTCGACCGCAGAAGCAGAAAAGATGGGGGTGACCTTTGTCTCCCCGGATCAGGCCCCCTTCCGCGAAAAAGTCATGCCGCTGCTTGACGAGTATCGCAACGATCCGGATTTCGGCGGTCTTCTGACCCAGATTCTCGAAACCGAATAATTTTCCGCTCCGCGCCACCAAATTCCTTCAGAAAAAACAGCGAGACATAATAATGGGAACCGATACCGTCAGCCTTCACCACGAATTGAAAGAGAAAATCTCTCAGATAGTGACAGGCTTACGTAACCTGCGAGACGAAGGACAATTCAACGAGCCGAACCTTGATGGAACAGCCGGTGATTATGTCAGTTTCGATAGTTGGGAATGGCCACAGGGTGTCGGTCTGTATGGAATTGCACAACTCTGGCTCCAGACCAGAGACGCAGAAGCGCGGAGTATTCTGGAAAATTGGTACGAAAAACAGCTTTCCCGGGGCCTGCCGCCCCAGAATGTGAACACGACAGCCCCCATGCTGGCCCTGTCCATTCTGTGGCAGCAGACCCGGGATCCTCGATGGGAACCTGTTCTTGACGATTGGGCAAACCGTCTGATCGCAGAAGCCCCGCGCACCACGTCCGGCGGGTTCCAGCACGATGTTTCAGACAAGATCAATAACGGCGAACTGTGGGACGATACCCTGTTCATGCTCGCCCTGTTTCTGGCATCCTACGGTCAGGCTTCCGGCCGAAAAGACCTGATCGACGAAGCCAAATTCCAGTTTCTGGTCCACACCCACTATCTTTGCGAACCCGAAACCGGCCTGTGGTTCCATGGCTGGACCTTCGATGGAAATCACAATTTCGCCCGTGCGCGCTGGGCGCGCGGCAATTCATGGATTTCGGCAGGAATACTCGATCTTATTGATCTTGCCGATCTTGATGCCGCCACACGCCGCTATCTGCTATGGGTTGTCAAGGCACAGCTATCAAGCCTGATCGACTATCAGACCCAAAACGGCACATGGCACACACTGGTCGATGATCCAACTTCTTACGAGGAAATCTCGGCAACCTCTGCAATCGGTTATGCGCTGCTCAAAGGATATCGGCTGGGCCTTGGCCCCGAAAGCTGGAAAACGGCCGGTCAAAAGGCTCTGCATGCCGTGCTTGGCAACATCGACAGTAATGGCGTCGTGCAACAGGTTTCCTACGGCACCCGCATGGGACATGACCTTGAATTCTACAAGAACATCCCCCTGCACCCCACTGGCTATGGCCAATCCATGGCGCTTCTGTGTCTCGTCGAAGCTCTCAATCACATAAACGAATAGAATTGCGCTTCAACTGAAGTTTCGAAAGCCCCTGTCCGCATTGCGACAGGGGCTCTTTTATAAGTTTTCAGCGAAGCCTATCGGCCAAAATCGAACCAAAATCACGACAAGACAATGATCCGGCAAGGTCTGCTGTTCGCGTTTCCGGATTTTTCAGCATTTCGGAAATTGTCTTATCCAGCCTGTTTGCAGCCTGCTGCAAATCGCTGCGACCGGTTTCTGCCCCCTTCCAATCCAGAAGCAGAACGGTCGACAGCAAAAGCGATACGGGGTTGGCGATATTCTTGCCTGCAATATCGGGGGCTGAACCATGCGATGCCTGCGCAATCGCATTTTCATCCCCGACATTGAGTGACCCGGAAAGCCCAAGCCCACCGGCCAGCTCCGCCGCCTCATTCGAAAGGATGTCGCCAAACATGTTGGTCGTTACAATCACGTCAAACGCATCTGGCGTTCTGACCAGAAGTGATGCCATCGCATCAACATGTTCTTCGCGAACCGTAAGTCCGCCCTGCTCGGCTGCGGCTTTCTCTGCTTCGGATAAAAACAGACCGTCGCTAAGTTTTAAAACATTGGCTTTGTGCACAATGGTCAGATGCCCGCGACGTTTGGCCGCAAGACGTGCAGCAAATGCCGACACCCGATAACTTCCCTGGCGCGTCACCTTGCGCATCGCCAGCGCAAGATCAGGGGTTGGCATCACCTCGCCGGTGCCCGCATACATGGTGCGATCGGCATAAAAACCTTCTGTGTTCTCACGCACAATCACTAGATCCATATTCCGGGCCAAAGCAGGAAGACCTTCAAACACCTTCGAAGGCCTTACATTGGCATACAGATCAAGATTGATGCGCAATGCCGCAGAAGGATTGATCCCACCCTGATCTGCCGGAGGATAATGCGCGGTATCAACCGGTCCCAGAATGGTCAGATCAGCCTTGCGGGCACGCTCGATCAATTCCGGGGTAATGGTGGCACCGTGTTTTTCCAATGATGCAAATCCGACATCTTCGCTGGTAAATTTTAATCCCAGCGAAAACGAACGATCCAATGCCTCAAGCACATTGCGGGTGACAGCCGTAATTTCCGGTCCGATCCCGTCGCCCGGCAATAAAAGAACATCCACGACCCTAAACCTCCGTCAGAATATTTTCAGGAACAAGAACCCGACCTTCAAACAACCGGCGTGCGGTGCGGATCACCCCGCCGGAAATCACCGAAAGATTTGGTCCCGATCCTTCGATGGTAAGTTCCACCGCAATCATGCCACTTGGATGTTCAATCTGAATCCACTGTTGCGGCAAGGCCTTGAGACTGATCATACCATCAACGATGCTTCCTGAAAGTGATGCGCAACTGGCAACACAAATCGCACCGGTCACCGCATGGGTTGCATGGCAATTATGCGGCACAAAATAGCGCGATGTAATATCGCCACCTTTTGTCGGCTCGGACAGAATGGCCATTTTCGGAACAACCTTACCGGTACAATCGCCAAGCCCCATTAGTTCCGATGCTTTGCGGCGCACGGCTTCCATCCGCGCAATCAGTTCTGCATTGCCGTCAAGCTGCGCCTTTGTTTCGTTCCCCGTTATTCCAAGATCGCGGGCGCGAAACATCACCATCGGAACCGCCACATCAATACAGGTCACTTCAAGCCCGTCGATATAGTTGATCGGTTTCCCCGTTGGCAGGAGCCGACCGGTTTTGCTGCCCATGATATCCTTGAACCGCAATATCAGCGGGGACGCAGTCCCGGGCACGCCATCAATCGCCGCATCCCCGCTATAAGTCACCTTTCCGCCGGGTGTCGCAACCAGGACATCAACCAATGCACCGACATTTTTATTGTAAATGCGGACCAGCGTTTGATCCCCTGTAACCGGCACCAAACCGGCCTCAATCGCAAACGGGGCAACTGCCGCGGTCATGTTCCCGCAATTCGGATTTACGTCAACCTCTGCCCTGTCGATGGCTACCTGGGCAAACAGGAACTCGACATCTGCATCCGGTCGGCTGGATGGCGCAACAATGCATGATTTGCTGGTTAACGTATCGGCACCGCCAATTCCATCAATCTGACGTTTGTCTGGTGACCCCATCGCCGCAAGCAAAAGACGATCACGCGCGGCAACGTCTTCGGGCAAATCACTGGCCAAAAAGATCGGCCCTTTTGATGTTCCGCCGCGCATCATGACGCAGGGAACGGCATGTTGGTCATTCACAATCACGGTATTTTTCATGTCGATCACCCCAGCGGCCAGGGAAGTTCAATCAGGTCCTGAAGCATCCCGGCCGGGA
>TARA_R100000049_G_C1957750_1_pt1 | contig 45544 bp, 41 predicted proteins | sample TARA_R100000049 | Tara Oceans TARA_R100000049 (sample SAMEA2619992) | marine metagenome | biome: marine biome (ENVO:00000447); feature: mesopelagic zone (ENVO:00000213) & marine oxygen minimum zone (ENVO:01000065); material: "saline water (ENVO:00002010), including plankton... | reverse complement strand
TACGGTTTGACCGATGGAACTTCTTTGGGACGGATATATTGAACCGCTGGTCTGGATCGTCGCCAAGATTTTGGCGATTGTTGTCCCGCTGCTGGTTGCTGTCGCCTATCTGACCTATGCCGAGCGCAAGGTCATCGGTGCGATGCAGTTGCGCAAAGGCCCGAACGTTGTGGGGCCGTTTGGTCTTCTGCAACCGCTGGCCGATGGTCTGAAACTGTTTCTGAAAGAAACGATTGTTCCGACCAGTGCCAACAAGGGCGTGTTTATCATTGCCCCGATGCTGACCTTCATTCTGGCGATCATTGCCTGGGCGGTTATCCCGTTCGACGAGGGCATGGTTCTGGCCGATCTGAATGTCGGCATTCTGTACCTGTTCGCGATTTCATCGCTGGGTGTTTACGGTATCGTGATGGCCGGTTGGGCGTCGAACTCGAAATACGCCTTCCTTGGTGCGCTGCGTTCCGGCGCACAGATGGTGTCCTACGAGATTTCGATTGGCCTGATCATCATTTCGGTTCTGCTGACCACCGGGTCGCTTAACCTTAGCGATATCGTTCGCGGTCAGGTTGGCGGCATCTGGGAATGGAACTTCATCTATCACCTGCCGATGTTTGTGGTCTTCATCGTGTCGATCCTGGCCGAAACGAACCGTGCGCCGTTTGACCTTCCGGAAGCGGAAGCCGAACTGGTGTCGGGTTATAACGTCGATTATTCGGCAATGACCTTTGCGCTGTTCTTCCTGGGTGAATACGCGAACATGATCCTGATGAGCGGTCTTTGCGCCGTTCTGTTCCTGGGCGGCTGGACCGCGCCGCTGCCGGTGCTGGAATTCATCCCTGGCGCGATCTGGTTCATTCTGAAGATCTGCTTCGTTCTGTTCATTTTCCTCTGGGTGCGTGCGACATTCCCGCGTTACCGCTATGACCAGCTGATGCGTCTGGGTTGGAAAGTCTTCCTGCCGCTGTCATTTGCCTGGGTCATGCTGGTCGCCACGTTCCTGGTTGCTTTTGACAAGGTCCCGGCCTGATCGCCGCGCATCGGAGAGAGAGAGGTAAACGATGTCATTTATTGATCGGACGGCCCGGAGCTTCCTGCTGGTGGAACTCGTTTCCGGTATGGCGCTCACCCTGAAATACATGTTCAAGCCCAAGGTGACGCTGAACTATCCGTATGAAAAGGGTCCGCTGAGCCCGCGTTTCCGTGGCGAACATGCGCTGCGCCGTTATCCCAACGGGGAAGAGCGTTGCATTGCGTGCAAACTTTGCGAGGCGATCTGTCCCGCGCAGGCCATCACCATCGAGGTTGAGCCGCGCGACGACGGTTCGCGGCGTACGACGCGCTACGATATCGATATGACGAAATGCATCTATTGCGGTTTCTGCGAGGAAGCCTGTCCGGTGGATGCAATCGTTGAAGGTCCGAACTTCGAGTTCGCAACCGAAAACCGCGAGGAGCTTCTCTATGACAAGGATAAGCTTCTGGCAAATGGCGAGCGTTGGGAAGCCGAGCTTGCTGCACGATTGGAGGCAGACGCACCTTATCGGTAAGTGTCGCGTCTGATCGTATAAAGAGAGTTCATGGGCCGCTTTCTGCTGTTGGGGCAGGGCGGCTCGCCAAGGGGGTACCTTATGGTCGTACAGGCTTTGGCTTTTTACCTGTTTGCTACTGTCGCGGTTCTGTCCGCGACTGCGGTTGTGACCGTTCGCAACCCGGTGCATTCGGTACTGCTGCTGATTTTGACATTTTTTAACGCAGCCGGGCTTTTCGTCCTGCTGGGTGCTGAGTTTCTCGCCATGCTGCTCGTCGTCGTCTATGTCGGCGCGGTCGCGGTTCTGTTCCTGTTCGTCGTCATGATGCTCGACATCAACTTTGTCGAGATGCGCGAAGGTTTCCTCAACTATCTGCCGATCGGGGTTCTGATCGCGCTGGTGCTGTTTGTGGAACTGGCCTTTGTCGGCGCGGGCTGGGCTTTGTCAGATGACAAGATCGCCGTTCTGGCGCATCCGACGCCCGCCGGACTGACCAATGTCGAGGCGCTTGGCCAACTGATCTACACCGATTACGCATACATCTTCCAGGCTGCTGGTCTGGTGCTGCTTGTTGCGATGATTGGCGCAATTGTCCTGACGCTGCGTACCCGCGAGGGTGTCCGCCGTCAGAAAATCTCCGAGCAGGTCAAACGCGATCGCGCTGACACGCTTGAAGTCAAAAAAGTTCCGGTCGGTAGGGGGATCTGATGGAAATCGGTCTTGCACATTATTTGACCGTCGCGGCGATCCTTTTCACACTCGGGATCTTTGGCATCTTCATGAACCGCAAGAACGTCATCATCATCATGATGTCGATCGAGCTGATGCTGCTGGCAGTCAATATCAACCTTGTCGCGTTCTCGTCGTTCCTTGGCGACCTCGTCGGACAGGTCTTCACCATCTTCGTCCTGACCGTTGCCGCCGCCGAGGCAGCGATCGGTCTTGCGATCCTGGTGGTCTATTTCCGTAACCGCGGCACGATTGCGGTTGAAGACATCAACATGATGAAGGGGTAAGGCAGATATGTATCCTCTGATTGTATTCCTGCCCCTGATCGCTGCCACGATTGCCGGCATCATTACGCTGGCCGGTGCCATGTCGTCCGCGTCCGGTGCCGAGCATGACAGCAGCCATCATCATGGTGTTTCGACGTCTGATCGCATTTCCCAGCTGATTACGGTGGGCGGTGTCGTTACGGCCTTCATCATTTCGATTTTCGCCTTTGTCGATGTTGCGATTGGCGGCAACCCGGTGACGGTTCAGCTGTTTACCTGGATTTCTTCGGGTAACTTCACGGCTGAATGGGCGCTTCGTTTTGATACGCTGACCTGTGTCATGCTGATTGTTGTGACCGGTGTATCGTCGATGGTGCATATCTATTCCATCGGTTACATGTCGCACGATCCCGACAAGCCGCGTTTCATGGCGTATCTGTCGCTGTTTACCTTTGCCATGCTGATGCTGGTGACTGCCGACAACCTGATCCAGCTGTTCTTTGGCTGGGAAGGGGTGGGGCTTGCGTCCTATCTTCTGATCGGTTTCTGGTATTCCAAGCCGTCGGCATCGGCCGCCGCGATCAAGGCGTTTGTCGTTAACCGTGTCGGTGACTTTGGCTTTGCGCTGGGTATCTTTGCGGTTTATGTCCTGTTCGATAGCGTTCAGTTCGACGTGATCTTTGGCAATGCCGAAGAAGTTGCCGGAACGACGCTTTTGTTCCTTGGTCATGAATTCTCGGCCCTTGAGATCACCTGTTTCCTTCTGTTCATCGGTGCGATGGGCAAATCGGCACAGCTTGGCCTGCATACGTGGTTGCCTGATGCGATGGAAGGCCCGACACCGGTTTCCGCCCTTATTCACGCGGCAACCATGGTGACGGCCGGTGTGTTCATGGTTGCGCGCCTGTCGCCGATCTTTGAATATGCCGAAACCACGCTTGCGATCATTACCGTTGTCGGCGCATCGACTGCGTTCTTTGCAGCGACCATTGGTTGCGTTCAGAACGACATCAAGCGCGTGATCGCCTATTCGACCTGTTCGCAGCTTGGTTACATGTTCTTTGCGTGTGGCGTGTCGGCCTATTCGGCGGGCGTGTTCCACCTGATGACGCACGGCTTCTTCAAGGCGCTTTTGTTCCTTGGTGCCGGTTCGGTCATCCATGCGATGTCCGACGAGCAGGACATGCGCAAGATGGGCGGCATCTATAAGATGGTTCCGCTGACCTTTGCGGTGATGATGGTTGGCACGCTTGCGATTACCGGTTTCCCCGGTCTTGCGGGCTTCTATTCCAAGGACCTTGTCATCGAAAGCGCGTTTGCGGCTCATACCGCGGTCGGGACTTATGCCTTCTGGGCCGGTATCCTGGCGGCACTGATGACGTCGTTCTATAGCTGGCGTCTGATCTTCATGACCTTCTTTGGCACCCCGCGTGCGGACGAGCGGACCATGGCCCATGTCCATGAAAGCCCGGCCGTCATGACGCTGCCGCTTCTGTTCCTGACCATCGGTGCGATCTTTGCCGGCTGGTACGCCAAGGACTGGTTCGGTGGTGGTGACTATGAAGAGATGCTGGCATTCTGGAACGGCGCGATCTTCATGGCCGAAGGTCATCAGGCTCTTGAACATGCACACCATGTTCCGGGCTGGGTCAAACTGGCACCGTTTGTTGCCATGGTATCGGGCTTTGTCATCGCACTTGTGATGTACAAGCTGGTTCCGTCGCTGCCGCGGCAGTTGGCCAATACCTTCAACGGTCTGTATCGCTTTGCGCTGAACAAATGGTACTTCGACGAGCTTTACGACAAGATTTTCGTCAAGCCGGCCTTCTATCTTGGCTATGGCTTCTGGAAATCGGGCGATGGCGCGCTGATCGACGGTGTCGGTCCGGACGGTGTCGCCGCAGCATGCCGTAACATTGCACGTCGCGTCAGCGCCCTTCAGAGCGGTTTCGTCTATCACTATGCGTTTGCGATGCTGATCGGTATTGCCGCCTTGGTGTCTTACACAATTTGGAAGATGGGTTAACGGGCGATGAGCGATTATCCAATTCTTTCGATCGTCACCTTTTTACCGCTGATCGGCGCACTGTTCGTGCTGCTGATCCGCGGGGAAGAGGCGAATGTCGCCCGCAACTCCCGATGGGTTGCTTTGTGGACGTCGGGTTTCACCTTCCTCGCATCGTTGATGCTGTGGGTGAATTTCGATAGCACCACGGCCGATTTCCAGTTCGTTGAAAAAGCCGACTGGATGCCGGGCCTGAACATTTCCTATCACATGGGCGTGGATGGCATTTCGATGCTGTTCGTGCTTCTGGCGACCTTCCTGACGCCGATCTGCATTCTGTCGGCATGGGAAGCAATCCAGAAACGTGTCAAGGAATACATGATCGCGTTCCTGATCCTGGAAACGATGATGGTCGGTATGTTCAGCGCGCTTGACGGTCTGCTGTTCTATCTGTTCTTCGAAGGCGTTCTGATCCCGATGTTCATCATCATCGGTGTCTGGGGCGGTCAGCGTCGTGTTTATGCAGCCTTCAAGCTGTTCCTTTACACGCTGCTGGGTTCCGTTCTGATGCTGGTGGCGCTGCTTGCGATGTATTTCGAAGCAGGCACCACCGACATCCCGACACTGATGGCGCACGGGTTCAGCTATAATATGCAGCTTTGGCTGTGGCTGGCGTTCTTTGCATCCTTTGCCGTCAAGGTGCCGATGTGGCCGGTTCATACCTGGTTGCCCGATGCCCACGTTGAGGCACCGACGGCAGGTTCGGTGATCCTTGCCGGTGTGCTTCTGAAAATGGGTGGTTACGGGTTCCTGCGGTTCTCGTTGCCGATGATGCCGCTGGCGTCGGAAACCTTTGCCCCGCTGGTGTTTACGCTGTCGATTGTGGCGATCATCTATACGTCGCTGGTCGCATTGGCACAGCAGGACATGAAAAAGCTGATTGCCTATTCGTCGGTGGCCCATATGGGGATTGTCACGATTGGTGCCTTCACCTTTAACCAGCATGGTATCGAAGGTTCGATCTTCCAGATGCTGAGCCATGGTGTGGTATCGGGCGCGTTGTTCCTGTGTGTTGGTGTGGTTTATGACCGCATGCATACCCGCGAGATCGATGCGTATGGCGGTCTTGTGCACCGTATGCCTGGTTATGCCGTTATCTTCATGTTCTTTACGATGGCGTCTGTCGGTCTTCCGGGGACGGGTGGTTTCGTTGGCGAAATCCTGGCATTGCTGGGCGCGTTCGAAGCCAATACCTGGGTGGCATTCTTTGCCGCAACCGGTCTGATCCTTGGTGCGGCTTATGCGCTGTATCTCTATCGCCGCATCGTGTTCGGGGCCCTTACCAAGGAAAACCTTAAGTCGATCCTTGATATGAGCCCGCGTGAATGGCTGATCTTTGCACCGCTTGTGATCATCGTTCTGTGGATGGGGGTCTATCCGGTCTCCTTCCTCGACATCATGCATGTTTCGGTTGAACACCTCGTCAACCAGGTCGAAACGGCGCAGGCTGCCGCAGCTCAGGCTGCGCAGCTGGCGGCGAATTGAGGGGAATGAACATGGGAGTTTCTATGCTCAACCTCGGGGCGGCATTGCCCGAAATCTTTATGGCCGTTTCGGCCCTAGCCCTTCTGATGCTTGGCGTGTTTGCCGGCAAGGACAAGGCTTTCCGCACCGTTTCATGGCTTGCGGTTGCAGCCCAGATCATCGCCCTTGTGCTGGTGGTTCTGGGTGACGGCGGGGTGGCGTTCTATGGCCAGTTCACGGCAGATGCCTTTGCCAAATTCACCAAGGTGATGATCCTGATCGGTTCGTCGATTGGTATCGTGATGGCGATGAATTACGCCGAACGCGAAAACATGTCGCGGTTCGAATTCCCGATCCTGATCCTGCTTGCCACACTTGGCATGATGGCGATGGTATCGGCGACCGACATGCTGTCGCTGTATCTTGGCCTTGAGCTTCAGTCGCTCGCACTTTACGTGATTGCGGCGATCCGCCGCGACACCGTTCGCGCCACGGAATCGGGCCTGAAATACTTCGTTCTGGGGTCGATTGCATCGGGTATGCTGCTGTATGGCATGTCGATGGTCTATGGCTTTACCGGTTCGACCAACTTCGTCGTTCTGGGCGATGTGATCAGCAATGGCGGCCTTTCGGTCGGAACGCTGGTTGGTCTGGCCTTCATGTTTGCCGGTCTGTGCTTCAAGGTTTCCGCGGTTCCGTTCCATATGTGGACCCCGGACGTCTATGAAGGAGCACCGACCCCGGTTACGGCGTTCTTTGCGGTTGCGCCGAAGATTGCCGGTCTGGCGCTGTTTGTGCGTGTTGCGGTTGGCCCGTTTGCCGGTGTTGTCGAAGACTGGCAGCAGATCATCGTTCTGGTGTCGATCCTGTCGATGGCATGGGGTTCGTTCGCGGCGCTTCGCCAGGACAATATCAAACGTCTGATGGCCTATTCATCCATCGGTCACGTTGGTTTCGCACTGGTTGGCCTTGCGGCCGGTACGGCAGAGGGCGTGCAGGGTATTCTGGTTTATCTGGGGATTTACCTTGTGATGAACCTTGGCACCTTTGCCGTGATCCTGTCGATGCGTCGCAATGACCGCATGGTCGAGGAAATCACCGATCTGGCCGGTCTGGCCAAGACCAAGCCGCTGATGGCGGCGGTGGCCGCGATCCTGATGTTCTCGATGGCCGGTATTCCGCCGCTTGCAGGGTTCTTTGGCAAGTTCTATGTGTTCAAGGCAGCGGTTGATGCCGGTCTTGTGACGCTGGCGGTGATCGGTCTGGTGACCTCGGTCGTCAGTGCCTATTACTATCTGCGGATCATCAAGGTGATGTATTTCGACGAGCCGGTCGAAGCGTTCGACAAGAACGGCACCGAGATGAATGTGATCATGGCTGTTGCGACGGTCATTCTTCTGGCTTTCGTCTTCTTCCCGAACCCGTTGATGGATAGTGCCGGCGTTGCCGCGACGGCCTTGCTCGGGCAGTAAGGATGACCAAGCCGACGATCCGGCTTCCTGAAGGTTTTTATCTTCATGAACTGGAAGTGATCGACAGCACGAATGAAGAGGCGAAACGCCTTGCTGATAAGGGCGCCCCAAGTGGCGCCCTTATTTGGGCCCGCCAACAGACATCGGGCAGGGGACGGCGCGGCCGCGCATGGACATCCCCGGTTGGCAATCTTTATTCTTCCCTTTTGCTGCGTCCGGATTGCCCGCTTTTTGAAGCGGCAAAACTGACATTCCTGATTGCGGTTGCCCTGGCCGAGGCGATTGAGCTGGTGACAGGCAATCGGGTCAGGCCGGATTGCAAATGGCCCAATGACCTGATGGTCAATGGTCGCAAGATTTCGGGTATTCTTCTGGAAAGTGCATCGAATAACGGTTCGGAAACCGATTATCTGGTGATCGGAGCCGGGGTGAATGTTGCGTTTTATCCCGATGATGCCGAACGCCCGGCGACGTCGCTTTCAGCGCTTGGCGCGCCGGTTTCGGTGGGCGAACTGATTTCGGCCTATGTCGGGAGGGTGGCAGACTGGTTGCCCGTATGGGAAGCGCAGGGTTTTGCCCCGGTGCGTGACGCCTGGCTTCGGCGGGCATACGGGATTGGTGCGCCGGTGATTGCGCGCCTGACCGAAAGGACGCTTGAGGGCATGTTTGTCGGGCTTGATGACGACGGATCGCTTGTTTTAAGAGAAACGGGCGGGATGGAACATCGCATCGGCGCTGGCGAAGTGTTTTTTAAAGCATAAATAACACGGGACGATAACGGGGAGACGAAACATCATGTTGCTGGCGATTGATGCCGGGAATACCAACATCGTTTTCGCGGTGTTTGACGGCGATACGATCAAGGGGCAGTGGCGCTGTTCGACGACGGTTGAACGCACGGCTGATGAACTTGGCGTGTGGCTGCATCATCTGTTTACCCTGTCGGATGTGCCGAAAGATGCGATTACGGGCGCAATCATCGCAACCGTGGTTCCGGCGGCGGAATTCAGCCTTAAAACCCTGTGCCGACGTTATTTCAATGTCGAGCCGATGCTGGTGGGCGACCCGGCGGTTGATCTGGATATGAAGATCATCATGGACCGGCCAAGCGAGGTCGGGGCCGACCGGCTTGTCAATGCGGTTGCAGCCCACAAGCTTTTTGGCGGGCCGCTTGTGGTTCTGGATTTCGGGACGGCGACCACGTTTGACGTGATCGATGAAGAAGGCAATTATCTTGGCGGTGTGATTGCGCCAGGTGTTAACCTTTCGATCAAGGCGCTGCATATGGCAGCAGCCCAGTTGCCGATGGTCGCCATCGAGGCCCCGCGCAATGTGATTGGCAAGAACACGATCGAGGCGATGCAGTCCGGGGTTTACTGGGGCTATGTTGCGATGATCGAGGGGCTTCTGGCGCGCATTCGCATGCAGCAGGGCGTTGATAACATGAAAGTTGTCGCGACCGGTGGTCTGGCACCGTTATTTACCAAGGCGGTTGACGAGATCGAACATCTGCATGGCGATCTGACCATGCTGGGGCTTTTGATGATTTATCGCCGCAACAGCGAAAAATCGAACTAGACTGTTAACCGACATTGACTGTGAAGTGACGCGGGTGCGCCCCGTGATCGTGTTTCTCACCGCTGAAAGACAAGGGTGATCATCCGTGGATTTGTATTTGCCGAAAGACGAATTGCTGTTTGTGCCGCTGGGGGGATCTGGCGAAATTGGCATGAACCTCAATTTGTACGGATATGACGATCAGTGGCTGATGGTCGATATGGGCGTTTCCTTTGGCGAGGAAGGTCTGCCCGGTGTCGATGTTGTCATGCCCGATCCGACCTTTATCGAGGAACGCAAAGACAAACTTCTTGGCCTTGTACTGACCCATGCGCATGAGGATCACCTTGGCGCGGTGCCGTATCTTTGGCCACGGTTGAAATGCCCGATCTATGCCACCCCGTTTGCCGCCGAGTTCCTGAAGGCCAAACTGGCGGAAACCGATTTTGCCGATCAGGTGCCGATCCATGTGATCGAGCTTGGCGGGCGGTTCAAAAAGGGGCCGTTTGACATCGAATTCGTCACCATGACCCATTCGATCCTTGAACCCAACGCGCTTGCGATCCGCACCCCCAAGGGGCTTGTGGTGCATACCGGCGACTGGAAATTTGACCCCGAGCCACAGATTGGCGAGGCATCCGACGTCAAGAAGCTTGAGGCGCTGGGCGATGAAGGGGTCATGGCGCTGATTTGTGATTCCACCAACGTCTTTTCCGAAGGCAAAGCCGGATCGGAAGGCGATGTAGCCAAGAACCTGTCAAAACTGTTTGCCGAAACGCCGCAGGGCCGGATTGCGGTTGCGTGCTTTGCGACCAACGTTGCGCGGTTGCAGTCGATTGTTGAAGCGGCACATGAAAACAACCGCTGTGTCGGGTTGGCCGGGCGGTCATTGAACCGTGTGACCGAAGCCGCACGAGCGGTTGGCTATCTGACATCCTATCCGAACCTTCTGACCGATGAAGACGCGATGGAGGTCCCCAAGGATCAGGTATTGCTGATCTGTACAGGGTCGCAGGGCGAACCGCGTGCGGCAATGTCGCGTATTGCCAAGGGCGATCATCCGACCGTGCAGCTTGATCCGGGCGATACGGTGGTGTTTTCGGCGCGCGAAATTCCGGGCAATGAAAAATCCATCGGTTATATCCAGAACCTTTTGATCAGGCGCGGTATCCGCGTGATTACCGCGCGTGATGAGCCGATCCATGTTTCGGGCCATCCGGGCAGGCAGGATCTGGCGCGGATGTATCAGTTGACACGTCCGAAAATCCTTGTGCCGGTGCACGGCGAAACCCGCCATCTGTGTGAACAGGCGGCCCTTGGCGCGGAATGCCAGATCCCTGAGCAGGTGATCCCGCATGACGGGACGGTCATTCGCCTGTCGCCGGGCAGTGCGCACGTGATTGGCGTTGCCGAAAGCGGCGTGCTTTGCCTTGATGGCGGGCGGTTGCTGAAACGGGATTCCGAAACCATCCGCAACCGTAATCGCATTGTGTGGAACGGTGTGATGTTTGTGACCGTGGTGCTGAACCAGTTTGGCGAGATGGTCGGCGAGCCGATGATTACGGCACCGAGCCTGTTTGACGAGGTCGGCGATGATGTCCGCCTTGATCATTTTGCAGCCGAGATCGGCAACCGGGTTGATCAGTTGAATGATGACGAGGTGCTTGACGATGCGGCGGTGATCCTTGCGATCCGGCAATCCCTGCGTCGTCCGGTGCGTCAGCGGCTTGGCAAGCGGCCAATGATCGAGGTGCATCTTGTGCGGGTGAACGAGCAGGGCTAGGCAGTTTGGGAAGGCGGCATGCGACCAAATGGGCGGTTGTCTTTGTCGTGATGTGCATCCTAGATTGTCGGTGATCGGGCAGATCACATTGCAGGAGTAGAACATGATTGGACGGCTGAACCATGTGGCGATTGCGGTGCCGGACCTTGCGGAAGGTATCCGGCTTTATCGTGATGTACTGGGGGCGAAGGTTTCCGACCCGCAGGACGAACCAGATCATGGGGTGACTGTGGTTTTTGTCGAACTGCCCAACACCAAGATCGAATTGCTCTATCCGCTGGGTGAGGGATCGCCGATACAGGGGTTCCTTGATAAAAACACATCGGGCGGCATTCATCATGTCTGCTATGAGGTTGAGGATATTCTGGCGGCGCGTGATCAGCTTCTGAAAAACGGTGCGCGCGTGCTGGGCACGGGGGAGCCGAAGATCGGGGCGCATGGCAAGCCGGTTCTGTTCCTGCATCCCAAGGATTTTAACGGGACGCTTGTTGAGCTTGAACAGGTTTAAGTTTCTTTCCCGCCGTATCGGCCCTTCTTCCCGCAACCAAGAAAAGAGTGCAGCATGAACTGGTTTTCCGCGATCCTTGTTTACATCGTGATCTGGTGGCTGGTGCTGTTCATGGTGTTGCCGTTCGGCGTGAAGCGCGAAGAGAATGTTCAGCCCGGCCATGATAGTGGCGCGCCGCAAAAGCCGCATATGTGGAAGAAGGTTCTGGCAACCAGCCTGATCTCGGCGATTTTGTGGCTGGTGGCGTATTTCGTGATTACCAGTGGCATGATCGAAGTCCGCCCGCCGCAATGATCGGGCGACGGCATTCAGAAACAAACCCCGCACATTTTTGTTGCGGGGTTTTTGTTTGGCCGGACTGCACAAAATATCGGGGAAGGGGGGGCGGAAAAGGCATCAATCGGGAAAAGCCAAAAAAAAAGCAAGATCACAAGGATCTTGCTAAGATGCTATTTTTATAGCTGTTTTCCCGTAATCTTTTTTTGCTTCCTCCTAAGACCTGGGCACTTGGCACAGGTTTTATTTCGACGTCGCGCCTGCTTCTTGTATGCTTATTGGCAACAAAGCCTCCCGCAATTTTATGAGCGGCTGCGATACGTCTTCCGCAACGATCTTGCGCCGTTAGCGGAGGATCAAAAAGCCACATATTTCACTTTTGTGCAAGATGTTTTGACCAAAATTCACAGATGAATCGATGCTGCACCGCACATAAATAGGATGGACCGGCGATATGAAGAGTTTTGTAATGACCCGCCCTATGAAAATCGGGAATTATCCTGTGAATCTCATGCTTTCGATGCTTGTTGCTGGCGTGATCATGACCGGTGCGGGGGGCGTTTGGGCACAAAGCGACTCCCCCTTGCCGGGGCCGAAGGCAGGGGAAAATGCCGCGCCGGATGGGGCAGGTGCTGCGGATGCTGAGAAGGCAAAGCCAACCATCACGGTCACGCGGTCGGCCTGTCAGCAACTGGTCAGCCATGTGCCCGATGACGATGTGGCCTATAAGCCCGGTGTGGATGTTTATGGGCGCAAGGTCGCCCCGGCCGATCTGGATGGCGGCAGCCCGATCCTGGATGCGCTGCCCAAGGAAATCGAATTTCCGGTGACGATTGATTTCTTTGAATATGCCGGTATTTCCGTGCCGGACGGGATCAGCGGCGAGTCCAATATCGGCAGGATCACCTACCGCAACGGGCGGGTGTATTTCAATGATATCCCGCTTGGCAACGAGGCGGGGCAGGATGAATTGGCCGCGGCGTGCCGGGCGGCAGGGTTCCGTTAAGGTTGTACCTGAAAAAGCCCGTGTGTCTTCGCAAACCTGCCACGATTGGCAGTTAGATCACCCGTTGCCGATATAAAGCAAGTTCCGGCTTGCGTTTCGGGCTGTGCTGTCGCATTTTCCGGGCAAGGTCTTTTGTATACCTGATATTTTTCAGCTTTGATCATCACGAGGCATTGATGCGTCTTTCCCAGTTCTTTCTGCCAACCCTCAAGGAAACGCCGGCAGAAGCACAGATCGCTTCCCATCGACTGATGCTGCGTGCCGGTATGGTGCGCCAGCTTTCGGCAGGGATTTATTCCTGGCTGCCGCTTGGCTATCGCGTGCTTAAAAAGATCGAACAGATCGTGCGCGAAGAGCAGGACGCGATTGGCTTTAACGAATTGCTGATGCCGACCATCCAGCCAGCCGAGCTTTGGCAGGAAAGCGGACGGTATGAGGATTACGGCCTTGAGATGCTGCGCATTACCGACCGTCATGATCGCAACATGCTGTTCGGGCCGACCAACGAGGAAGCGATCACCGATATCTTCCGCAAGGATGTCCGGTCCTATAAGCAGCTTCCGCAGATGCTCTATCACATTCAGTGGAAATTCCGCGACGAGATCCGCCCGCGCTTTGGCGTGATGCGGGGGCGCGAATTCCTGATGAAGGATGCCTATTCGTTCGATATCGATTACGAAAGTTCGCGGCACGCCTATAACAAGATTTTCCTGGCTTATTGCCGGACCTTTGCACGACTTGGCGTCAAGGCGATCCCGATGGTGGCCGATACCGGCCCGATTGGCGGCGACCTTAGCCATGAATTCATCATTCTGGCGGAAACCGGCGAAAGCGAAGTGTTCTGCGACAAGAAGTGGCTGGACAAGGACCTGACGGGCAAGGGTGTTGATCTGAATGATCGTACCGGGCTTGAAAACTGGGTCCAGACGACGCTTGAAGATTATGCCGCGACCGAAGACAAGCATGATCCGGCCAACAGCCCGATTTCCGGTGACGACATGATCGCGACGCGCGGGATCGAAGTTGGCCATATCTTCCATTTCGGGACCAAATATTCCGAACCGATGGGTGCGACCGTGCTTGGCCCGGATGGCAAGGAAGTACCGGTACAGATGGGGTCCTACGGCATCGGCGTTTCGCGCCTTGTTGGTGCGCTGATCGAGGCATCGCACGACGAAAACGGCATCATCTGGCCGGAATCGGTTGCACCCTACAAGGTTGGCCTGATCAACCTTCGGACCGGGGATGATGAATGCGATGCGGCGTGCGAAGATGTTTACGCCAAGCTGCATAATGCCGGTATCGAAGTGCTTTATGATGACCGCGACATTCGCGCGGGCGGCAAGTTTGCCGATATGGACCTGATCGGTCTGCCGTGGCAGATCGTGATTGGCCCGAAAGGCATCAAGGCCGGTGTGGTCGAGCTTAAAAACCGCAAATCGGGCGAGCGGACGGAAGTCACGCTTGAGGCGGCACTTAACCAGATTGGCGCCTGATTACGACTTTGCAAACGGGGCAGTCTTGGCTGCCCCGTCCTGATTTCCGGAATTCTTTCCGACACGCTTCCACGAGGATCTTTTGCGCATGTTCAGTCCGTTCGAACGTCTGGTGGCTTTCCGCTACCTACGTCCCCGTCGGCAAGAGGGCTTTGTTTCCGTCATCGCCATCTTTTCGCTGCTTGGCATCATGCTGGGCGTTGCGACCCTGATTATCGTCATGTCGGTCATGAACGGGTTCCGGGCCGAATTACTTGGACGTATTCTGGGGCTGAACGGACATATATCGGTTTACGCGCAAAGCCCCGATGGCCTGCCCAATTATGATGCGATTGAAAAGAAGATCGCGGAAACCGGCAATGTGACCCTTGTGACCCCGGTGGTCGAGGGGCAGGTGCTGGCATCGAATAACGGCCGGTCAACCGGGGCCATCGTGCGCGGGGTCCGTGCCGAAGACATCGCCAAGCGCAAGACGATTGCCGATAACATCGTTTTCGGATCGCTTGATGATTTCAAGGGGGACGATAGCGTGATCATGGGCGCGCGTCTTGCCATGAAACTTGGCGTCGGGGTGGGGGATAATGTCAATCTGATCTCGCCCAAGGGCAACGTGACGGCGTTCGGGTCCGTGCCGCGCGTGCGGGCCTATAAGGTGGTCGGGCTGTTTGATATCGGCATGTATGAATATGACAGCGGCTTTATCTTCATGCCGCTTCAGGCCGCACAGATTTATTTCCGCCTGCCGGAAAAAATCAGCCATTTTGAAGTGATGCTTGAAGACCCGTCACGCCTGTCATCAAGCATGAACGACCTGTTGTCGAACCTTTCGGGAGAGCAGCTTCGGCTGGTCAATTGGCAGCAGTCAAATTCCGGGTTTTTCAATGCATTACAGGTCGAACGTAATGTGATGTTCCTGATCCTGACACTGATTATTCTGGTGGCGGCATTCAACATCATTTCGGGCATGGTGATGCTGGTGAAGGACAAGGGACGCGATATCGCGATCCTGCGGACCATGGGGGCGACACGGTCATCGGTGATGCGCATCTTTTTCCTGGCAGGGGCATCCATCGGGGTGCTTGGCACGTTAAGCGGCCTGATCCTTGGCGTTTTGTTCTGCCTGAATATCGAAAATATCCGCCAGTTCATCCAGACCCTGACGGGGACCGATCTGTTTAATGCGGAAATCTATTTCCTGTCGCAGCTCCCGGCAGACATGGATATCAGCGAAGTGGTGCTGGTTTGTGTGATGTCGCTTAGTCTGTCGTTCCTGGCGACGGTTTATCCGGCATGGCGTGCATCGCGCCTCGATCCGGTGGAGGCCCTTCGTTATGAGTGACATGATCAAGACAACCGCCAAGGAGCGGGCGCAGAAAGTCGTGTTGCGGCTTGAAAAGATTGATCGGGTGTTCAATCAGGGCCCCGATCAGCTTGAAATCCTGAAATCCGTCGATCTGGAAATCCATCAGGGCGAGATCGTCGCCCTTGTCGGGCCGTCGGGGGCGGGTAAATCAACCCTGCTTCAGATTGCGGGGCTGCTTGAAAAGCCCGATGGCGGCATGGTTTCGATTGGCGGAAAACGCAGCACGGATCTTTCCGATCTGGCGCGCACCGAAATGCGCCGCAAGCATATCGGGTTCGTGTATCAGTATCATCATCTGCTGCCGGAATTTTCGGCGATTGAAAATGTCGTCATTCCGCAGATGATCAATGGCCTGAAACGGGCGGATGCGACCGAACGCGGGCTTGAACTGCTGCGCTGTCTTGGGCTGGAGAAACGGGCAGAACATCGCCCGGCACGGCTTTCGGGCGGGGAACAGCAGCGGGTGGCGATTGCGCGTGCGCTTGCCAATGTGCCCGATGTGCTGTTTGCCGACGAGCCGACCGGCAACCTTGATCCGCATACGGCGGAAACGGTGTTCGGGATGTTGATGACACTGGTGCGGGAAACCGGTCTGGCGTCGCTGATTGCGACCCATAACCCGGAACTGGCGCGGCAGATGGACCGGGTTGTGACCCTGCGTGACGGGCATCTGGTCGAACTTGATCCCGATACTCTTTCGTAATCCGTCGAAATTCTTTAAGTTGGCAGAGCACCGCGCCCCGGAGTGATCCGGGGTGGCCGGTTTCCTGCCTTTGCCATTTATCGTCCGGGATTTTCTGCAATGGAAAACGGTTTCGTCCATCTTCGTGTTCACACCAACTATTCGCTTGCCGAAGGTGCCATCACGACGAAGGAACTGGCAAAGCTGTGCGAGGCGGATGGCCAGCCCGCGGTTGCGATGACCGATACCAACAACATGTTCGGCGCGCTCGATTTTTCAGGGGTGATGAGCGGGTCGGGTATCCAGCCGATCCTTGGCGTGCAGATCGGGGTGGAACGGTTTGGCGATCAGCCGGTGATCGGCAAGATTTCACGCGAACCGGACCCGGACAATCTGGTCCTGATTGCGAAGAATGACCGCGGGTATTTCAACCTTCTGAAGATCGTTTCGCGCGCGCATATGACCAGTGAAGCGGGAAGTGAGCCCAAGGCGCTTTATGATCATATCGAAAAATACAGTTCCGACATCATCTGCCTGACCGGCGGGCCGACCGGGCCGTTGGCACGATTGATTGCCGAGGAGCAGCACGAGGCGGCGAACGATTGCCTGAACAAGCTTTCGGGGATATTTGGCAACCGGCTTTATATCGAATTGCAGCGCCATGGCGAACCGATCGAGGAAAAGGTCGAGCCGGGGCTGATCCGGCTGGCCTATGAGCATAATATCCCGATGGTCGCGACCAATGACTGCTTTTTCCCCAAGGCGGAAATGTATGAAGCCCACGATGTGTTCATCTGCATCGGGCAGGGCGCGGTTGTGGGGCAGGAAGACCGGTGGCGTTTAACGCCCGAACACCGGTTTAAAACCGCCGCCGAGATGCGCGATCTTTTCGCCGACATTCCCGAGGCCTGCGACAATACGCTGGCGATTGCCAAGCGGTGTTCGTGGCATGTCGAAAAGATCGACCCGATCCTGCCGCCGTTTGATTGTGGTGAAGGCCGCACCGAGGTCGATGAGCTGCGCCATATGTCCGAGGAGGGCCTTAAGGGCCGCCTTGCGAAATATGTCTTTACCGAGGACATGACGGATGCGCAGAAGGAAGAAATCGCCAAACCCTATTGGGAGCGCCTTGAATACGAGCTTGGCATCATCAATCAGATGGGGTTTCCGGGCTACTTCCTGATCGTTGCGGACTTTATCCAGTGGGCGAAGGACCATGAAATCCCGGTGGGGCCGGGGCGTGGTTCGGGTGCGGGGTCGCTTGTTGCCTATGCGCTTCTGATTACTGATCTTGATCCGTTGCATTTCTCGTTGCTGTTTGAACGCTTCCTGAACCCGGAACGTGTTTCCATGCCCGACTTTGACGTCGATTTCTGTCAGGACCGGCGCGGCGAGGTGATTGAATATGTTCAGCGCAAATACGGACATGACCGTGTGGCGCAGATCATCACATTCGGTAAGTTGCAGGCAAAGGCCGCAGTGCGCGACGTCGGCCGCGTGTTGAGCATCCCGTATGGCTATGTCGATAAAATCTGTAAAATGATTCCGGGTGATCCGGCCAAGCCGATCCCGCTTAAGGAAGCCATCGACATGGAGCCGGACCTGCGCCGGATTGCGCGCGAAGACCCGGATATTGACCGGCTGCTTTCCATCGCGATGCAGATCGAGGGGCTTTATCGTAACTCGTCCACCCACGCCGCCGGGGTTGTGATCGGCGACCGTGACCTTGACGAACTTGTGCCGCTTTATCGTGATCCGCGGTCCGATATGCCGGTGACCCAGTTCAACATGAAATATGTTGAAAATGCCGGTCTGGTGAAGTTCGACTTCCTTGGTCTTAAGACTTTGACGGTGATTATCGAGGCCGTCAATCTAATGCGTCTTCGAAAAGACGTCCCGCAAGACTTTGATATCAGTGCCATTCCCCTTGATGATCGGGTGGCGTTCAAGCTGCTTTCGGCGGCCGAGACGGTCGGTGTGTTCCAGCTTGAATCCCAGGGCATGCAGGATGTTTTGCGCGGGCTTAAGCCCGATACGATTGAAGATATCATCGCGGTCGTGGCGCTGTATCGTCCGGGGCCGATGGACAATATCCCGCATTACATCGCACGTAAGCATGGTCTGGAAGAGCCGGATTACATGCACCCGATGTTGCAGCCGATCCTCGAAGAAACCTATGGCATCATGATCTATCAGGAACAGGTCATGCAGCTTGCCCAGACGATGTCGGGCTATTCGCTTGGCGGTGCAGACCTTTTGCGTCGTGCGATGGGTAAAAAGATCGCCGAGGAAATGGAATTGCAGCGCTCGCTGTTTGTTGACGGGGCGGAAAAGAACGGGGTGCCACGCGGGCAGGCGTCCGACATCTTTGATCAGGTCGCCAAGTTCGCATCCTATGGCTTTAACAAATCGCACGCGGCGGCCTATGCGCTGGTGGCGTATCAGACAGCGTATCTCAAGGCGAATTATCCGGTCGAATTCATGGCCGCGCTGATGACGCTTGATATGCACAACACCGAAAAACTTGCGATTTTCAAGCAGGAGGTCGAACGCCTTGGCATCGAAATCCTGCCGCCCTGCATCAATAATTCGCAAGTGGCGTTTTCGGTCGAAAATCATGATGGGGTGCGCAAAATCCGTTATGCACTGGCGGCCGTGCGCAACGTTGGTGATGCGGCAATGGAAAGCCTTGTGGCGGAGCGCGAGGCCAATGGTCCGTTCCGGGACCTGACCGATTTTGCATCGCGCATCGATAGCCGTGCGGTCAATAAACGGTTGCTTGAAAACCTTGTGCGGGCAGGCGCGCTTGATTGCCTGACGACAAACCGCAAGGTCATGTTCGAGCATGTCGACCGGGTGATGGCGGTTGCCCAGCGCGAAATGCAGGCGCGCAACAATGACCAGATTTCGATGTTTGGCGAGGATACCGGATTTGGCAAGGATGCCATCCGGTTGCCCGATGAACGCGATTGGGTGCCGATGGAAAAACTGACCGAGGAATTTTCGGCGGTTGGTTTTTACCTGTCGGCGCATCCGCTTGATACCTTTGGCAAAAGTCTTCAGCGGATCGGTATTGCACCTATCAAGGAGCTTCCGGCCCGTATGCGTGCCCAGAACAAGGGATCGATCAAGCTTGCCGGGACCCTGATCAATGCGCGTGAAATGATTTCGAAAAAGAACGGATCGAAATTCGCCTTCGTGATGTTTTCCGATCCGACGGGCAGCTTTGAAGTCGCCTTCTGGGCCGAGGCATGGGCGGCCTATAAGGAAATCATCAATGCCGGGCGTCCGGTATTGCTTGTGGTGGCGGCCGAAATGCGCGAAGGGCAGCTTCGCATTCAGGGGCAGAAGGTTGAAGACCTTGAGCATGCCGTTTCCGGGGCAGCCGAGGGCATTCGCATTCGCCTGAACCGTCCTGATCCGGTGGTGGAAATCCGAGAACTGCTTGAAAAAGCGGGGAAAGGGCGCGGTCTGGTCAGTCTTTCGACGGTATGTGCCGATGGCCGTATTGCCGAGGTCGAGCTTGAAGATACCTATAAGGTCGGACCGTCGCTTATCGGGGCGGTCGGGGCCATTCCGGGTGTCGAACTGGCCGAGGAAATCTGATTGGTGCGTGTGCTGTGAAATTGTGATCGTGCTTCGGGTTCACTTTCACGCGGTTTGAGCGTACTTTAAGGCTTGCATTCTTTGCAGGAGGGGGCTAAAACCCGCCCCGAACATCGCACGCGGGAGCGTGGCGAATAATGCGTTATGCAGAAATTCGTCCATCCGGTGTTTCACGCAAGACGGCGTGAAATTCCCTTCCGCGGAGGTATTAACCGGAAAAAGGTAGGAATTTATCATGGCTTTGCCAACCTTTACCATGCGTCAGCTGATGGAAGCTGGCGTCCACTTTGGTCACCACACCCGCCGTTGGAACCCGAAGATGAAGCAGTTCATCTTTGGCGCACGCAACGACATTCACATCCTGAACCTTCAGGAAACCGTTCCGATGCTGCATCGTGCGATGCAGGCGGTTCGTGACGTCACCGCTGGTGGTGGTCGCGTTCTGTTCGTCGGTACCAAGCGTCAGGCTTCGCCGGTCATCGCAGAAGCTGCAAAGCGTTGCGGTCAGTACTATGTGAACCATCGCTGGCTCGGCGGTATGCTGACCAACTGGAACACCGTTTCCAACTCGATCAAACGCCTGAAAGAACAGGAAGAAATCCTGTCTGCCGGTGCAGAAGGTCTGACCAAAAAAGAAATCCTGAACCTGACCCGTTCGCGCGACAAGCTTGAACGCGCGCTTGGCGGGATCAAGGACATGGGTGGTCTTCCCGACATCATCGTCGTGGTCGACACCAACAAGGAAGCGCTTGCTGTTCACGAAGCCAAGAACCTGAACATTCCGGTTGTTGCTATTCTGGACACCAACTCGGATCCGGCAAACGTTGCATACCCGATCCCGGGTAACGACGATGCGATCCGTGCGATCCAGCTGTATTGCGACCTGTTCGTTGGCGCAGTTCTGGACGGCATCCAGCAGGAAATGACTGCTTCTGGCGCGGACCTCGGTGAAGCCGAAGAAGTCCCGGCTGAAGCCGCTGCTGTTGAAGAAGCCGCACAGGAAGCAGCTTCCGCATAAGTTTCACTTTGTACCTGATGAAACGGCGGCTAGCATGCCGCCGTTTCTTTAGGTGTTCACTGATCGCGTAATAGGGGCTTTAAAAATGGCTATTACCGCTGCTCTGGTTAAAGAGCTTCGCGAAACCACCGGCGCTGGCATGATGGATTGCAAAAAGGCGCTGTCCGAAACCGAAGGTAATCTTGAAGCTGCTGTTGACTGGCTTCGTACCAAAGGTCTTGCTGCTGCTGCCAAGAAAGCAGGCCGTGTTGCTGCTGAGGGTCTGGTGGGTGTTGCTGTTAACGGTACTTCCGGTGCCGTTGTCGAACTCAACTCCGAAACCGACTTCGTTTCGCGTAACGAAGACTTCCAGAAATTCGTCGCAGAAATCGCAAACCAGGCCGTTTCGGCCAATGGTGATATCGATGCGCTGAAAGCAACCCCGTTCCCGGGTACGTCGCGCAACGTAGAAGAACAGGTTACCCACATGATCGCCACCATCGGCGAAAACATGAACCTGCGTCGTTCGGCTGGTATCTCGGTCGAGAAGGGCGCTGTTGCGTCCTACATCCATTCCGCGATTGCACCGAACCTCGGCAAAATCGGCGTTCTGGTTGCGCTTGAATCCGAAGCGGATGCGAGCGTTCTTGAAGGCCTTGGCAAACAGATCGCAATGCATATTGCTGCAACCAACCCGGCTTCGGCCACGGTTGACGATCTGGATCCGGAACTGGTCGAGCGCGAGAAATCCGTTCTGACCGAACAGGCCAAAGAATCGGGCCGCCCGATTGAAATCATCGAAAAGATGATCGAAGGTCGTATCCGTAAATATTACGAGCAGGTCGTTCTGGTTGAACAGACCTTCGTGATTGACGGCGAAAGCAAAGTCAAAGACGTGATTGCAAATGCTGCTAAAGACGCTGGCAAGCCGATCACCCTTAAGGGCTTTGTGCGCTTCGAACTCGGTGAAGGCATTGAGCGCGAAGAAAAAGACTTTGCTGCAGAAGTTGCTGAGCAGCTTAAGAAATAAACATCTGATCGAAATGGTGCGTCGCGTGCCATTTCGTGTATGATCCCAGACCGGCGAGGTCGGCAGCGCATAATCGCCCTGTTACTCGCCGGTCTTTTTATATCTGAATTTTGCTGAACCGGGTTTCGGGACAGTTTGAAATATCGGCAGTAAGAGGCAATCCAACATGGCAGAAAACGGCCAACTGAAATTTCGTCGTGTCCTTCTGAAACTTTCGGGTGAGGGGCTTCTGGGAAAACAGCAATACGGGATTGATCCCGAGACGGTTGACCGGATCGCAAGCGAAATCAAAGCCGTTCATGACATGGGTGCCGAGGTTTGCATGGTGATTGGCGGAGGGAACATCTTCCGCGGGGTCAAGGGTGCCTCCCAGGGCATGGAACGTGCCACGGCCGACTATATGGGCATGTTGGCCACCATCATGAACGCACTGGCCGTTCAGAACGCGCTTGAGCGGCACGGGGTCCAGACCCGTGTGCAGTCGGCCATTCCGATGTCATCGGTTTGTGAGCCTTATATCCGCCGTCGTGCGGTGCGCCACATGGAAAAGGGCCGGGTGGTGATTTTTGCGGCCGGGACCGGCAACCCGTTCTTTACCACCGATACGGCAGCAGCACTTCGCGCGGTTGAAATGGGCTGTGACGCGTTGCTTAAGGGGACGCAGGTTGACGGCGTTTACACCGCCGATCCTAAGATCGACCCGACCGCGGAACGCTATGATTCCCTGACCTATATGGACGTTCTTGCCAAAGATTTGCGTGTCATGGATGCATCGGCTATTTCTCTGGCACGCGAAAATGATATTCCGGTTATTGTATTTTCTTTGCATAATCCCGGCGCCTTTGCCGATGTGGTTTGTGCAAAAGGTAAGTTTACGATTATTTCGAATGGAGACTAAAGGTGTCTGACGTTGCTGGCCTAAAAAAGGACCTTGCCCGCCGTATGGAAGGGGCTGTTGAAGTTTTGCACAAGGAATTTACCGGACTTCGGACCGGGCGTGCCAGTGCAAGCCTTCTAGAACCGGTCATGGTTGAAGCCTACGGCGTGCCGACCCCGCTTAACCAGGTTGCGTCTGTCAGTGTTCCGGAATCGCGGATGCTTTCGGTACAGGTCTGGGACAAGAGCATGGTTAAATCGGTCGAAAAAGCGATCCGTGACTCGGGCCTTGGCCTGAACCCGGCGGCCGACGGGACGCTTGTTCGGGTGCCGATCCCGGCATTGAACGAGGAACGTCGTGCGGAGCTGTCCAAGGTTGCCGGAAAATATGCCGAGCAGGCCAAGATTTCGGTTCGTAACGTCCGCCGTGACGGTATTGACCAGATCAAAAAATGGGAAAAAGACAGCGTGATCTCGAAAGATGACCTCCATAACGAGGAAAAAGAGATCCAGAAGCTGACCGACAAGGTTATCAGCGAGATCGACGAAGTGCTTGCCCATAAAGAACAGGAAATCATGCAAGTCTGATCATGACGGTGCTGGCATCTCAACCCAACCCTTCAGATCTGCGAGCTGTGCCGCGTCATGTTGCCATCATTATGGATGGCAACGGGCGCTGGGCAAAGTTGCGCGGAAAGCCCCGTACGATGGGTCATCGTTCGGGGGTAGAGGCCGTGCGTCGCACCGTCGAAGCCGCAGCCGAAATCGGTATCGAGTATCTGACACTTTACGGATTTTCGACCGAGAACTGGAAACGGCCGGAAAGTGAAGTCAGCGACCTGATGGGGTTGCTTCGCCTGTTCATCAAGCGTGAACTGGCGACCCTGCACAAAAATGGGGTCCGTATCCGTATCATCGGTGACCGGACCCGTTTTGACGATGATATTCGCGTGCTTCTGGCCAACGCCGAGGAACGCACGCAGGGCAATACCCGTTTGAACCTGACCATTGCGCTAAGCTATGGTGCGCGGGCCGAGATTGCCGATGCCATGCGCCAGATCGCGCAAAAAGTCGCGGCTGGAGAAATTCAGGCCGATGCCATTGATGAAAGCGTGGTTGAAGCGCATCTGATGACGGTCGGGATGCCCGATCCGGATCTGCTGATCCGGACCAGTGGCGAGCAGCGCATCAGCAATTTCCTGCTTTGGCAGTCGGCCTATACCGAGTTTGTGTTCGATGACGTCCTTTGGCCGGATTTCGGACGCGAACATCTTGAAAAAGCGATAGAAAACTTTGCCGGACGGGAGCGGCGTTTTGGTGCAGTCATCTGAAGCCCGACGCCAGGAAGATACAAATTCAGGATTGAAGCCACGGGTTGTTTCCGCGCTGGTGATGACACCGGTCGCGGTTGCGGCGGTATGGTTCGGGTCACCGTATTTCGAGATTCTCGTTTTTCTGTTTTCGGTTGGCATGATGTGGGAATGGACGCGGATGTGCGTTCCGGGGCATGTCAATTCGGTTTCGGTTGTTGCCGCGGTATCCCTTGCCGTTTCGATGCTGTTCATGACGACCGGGGAATATCTTCTTATCATTCCGGCGGTGTTGGTCGGGGCGGTAACCGCGGCATTGCGGCCGGGCAAGGATCGGTTTCTCGCGGCATTTGGCATTATCTATATCTCGCTTGCGGCACTGGCGGCGCACTGGCTGCGCAGCATGCATGGGGATGGTCTGCTGTTGATCATGTGGCTGTTCTTTCTTGTGTGGGCGACCGATACGGGGGCCTATGCCTTTGGCAAGGCGATTGGCGGCCCGAAACTGGCGCCGCGTTTCAGCCCCAAGAAAACCTGGGCGGGGCTTATTGGCGGCATGTTGTGTGCGATGCTGATCGGCGGGCTGATCACCTATTTCAGCGGCAATGCCATTCAGGTTTCCATCGTGCTGGCAAGCGGGGTTCTGGCGATTGTGGCACAGATCGGGGATCTTGGAGAATCAGCGCTTAAGCGCCATTTCAAGGTCAAGGACAGCAGCCACCTGATCCCGGGGCATGGCGGGGTGCTTGACCGTGCTGATGGGATGTTGTCGGTTTTTCCTGTCGCGTTTGTTATTGTGTATTTCATTGGATTGTCGTTGCGCTAGGGCAGGGTCCCTGGTTGCAGAAATCCGCTATGCTGGTGTTTGATGACAATTAAGAAATCAGTCTGCGTGCTTGGCGTGACCGGATCGGTCGGCAGCAGCACCGTAGACATCCTGAAAGCACATTCAGACAAATATGCCGTGGATGCCGTTACGGCCCATCGAAATGTTCAAGGGTTGGCCAAGGCCGCCATTGAACTTGGTGCTGCGATGGCGGTTATCGCCGATGAAAGCCTTTATGAAGACCTGAAATCCGCCCTGTCTGGCACGGACATTCTGGTCGCGGCCGGTGATGAAGCATTGGTCGAAGCGGCATCGCGCCCGTCTGATATCGTCATTGCCGCGATCATTGGTGCAGCAGGCCTTAAGGCGACGCTGGCGGCCATTCGCCGCGGGGCGCGGGTTGGCCTTGCCAACAAGGAAACGCTGGTTTGTGCCGGTGATCTGATGATGGCGGAAGTCGCGAAATACAAGGCGACGCTGATCCCGGTTGATTCCGAACATAGTGCGATTTTCCAGGTGCTTGAACAGAAGTCGGTCGACAAGGTTGACCGTATTCTTCTGACGGCATCTGGCGGGCCATTCCGGGAATGGTCGCTTGACGATATGAAATCGGTGTCACCAAAGCAGGCGCTGGCCCATCCCAACTGGGATATGGGGGCCAAGATTTCGATTGATTCGGCAACCATGATGAACAAGGGCCTTGAATTGATCGAGGCCTGTCGTCTGTTTCCGGTGCCTGAAGAACGCATCGAGGTTGTCGTGCATCCGCAATCTGTCGTGCATAGCATGGTGGAATATTCCGACGGATCGGTACTGGCGCAATTGGGATCGCCCGATATGCGGACCCCGATTGCCTATGCGCTTTCATGGCCGGAAAGAATACGTGTCGATGTAGCGCGTCTTGATTTTGCCACGATCGGACAGTTGAACTTTACCGCGCCGGATATGAAACGGTTCCCGGCTCTTCGTCTGGCGCGCGAAGCGCTGCGTGCGGGGGGGACGGTGCCGACGGTATTGAATGCTGCAAACGAGATTGCCGTGGGGGCGTTTCTGGGCGGAAAGCTTACCTTCCTGCAAATTGCCGAAACGGTCGAGCGCATGATGAACAGGATTGCGGCATCACCGTTACGAGATCTCGACCAGATGTTTGATCTTGATGATATGATCCGTCGTGAAACGCTGGGTCTGATCAAAACCGGTCTTTGAATACCAAAAATGCGGGGTTCGCCCCGAAAAAGGAACGTCTTTCATGGAAACCCTTCTTGCTTTTCTGTTTGTTCTTTCGGTCCTGGTGTTTGTTCATGAATATGGGCATTACTGGGTTGCGATCCGCAATGGTGTAAAGGTTGAAGCGTTTTCAATCGGATTCGGTCCGGAGCTTTTTGGCTGGTACGACAAAAAGGGCACGCGCTGGAAAGTCAGCCTTTTGCCGCTTGGCGGGTATGTCAAAATGTTTGGCGACATGAACCCGGCCAGTGCGGGGCAGCGCGACGACCTTAATGAAGAAGAACGCCAGCATGCGTTTCATCACAAAAGCCTGATGTCGCGTGCGGCCATCGTTTTTGCCGGTCCGTTGGCCAATTTCCTGTTTGCGATTGTGGTTTTCACCGTTCTGTTTGCCGCCGTTGGCCAGCAGCGCGCCCTGCCGGTGGTGGGCGAGGCGGTTGACGGCAGCCCGGCGGCGGTTGCCGGATTGCAGCCCCATGACCGGATCAATGCGATCAATGGGCAGCCGATTGCGTGGTTCAGCGAGCTTTCGGACGTGATCCGGGGCAATGCCGGTGCGCCGGTTTCGCTTTCGGTAATGCGTGACGGGCAGGAAATCGACATTCAGGTGACGCCGGAAGCCGTAACGACTGGTGAAGGTGACGACGTACAGACATTCGGTCGTCTGGGCGTGACCGCCGGTGCGTTTGAAACCCAGCGCGATGGAATTATCGATGCGACCGGCAAGGCGTTTTCATCGACCTGGAATCTGATTTCGCAGACATTGTCGGCATTGGGTGAGATGATTTCGGGCGAACGTGACAGTTCCGAACTTGGCGGTCCGATCCGCATCGCGCAGATGTCGGGCGAGGTTGCCGAGGGGGGGATTGGACCGCTTCTGTTCTTTATGGCGTATCTTTCGATCAGCCTTGGGTTGATTAACCTGATGCCTGTTCCGGTTCTGGATGGTGGTCATCTGGTGTTTTATGCGATTGAGGCCATTCGCGGTAAGCCCTTGGGCGCAAAAGCACAAGAATATGGTTTCCGTCTTGGGGCAGGTTTGGTATTCAGCTTAATCATCTTTGCAACTTGGAACGACCTGACGCAGTTGGGCGTCTGGAATTTCTTCAAAGGCCTGGTAGGCTGATGATATACGGCATCAGGGGGTTGAATTTGCTGCGTAATGTAAAAGCGGCTGCGTTAGCAGCAGTCTTGCTTGGTGGAACCGCGCCAACCATAATTCCGATAGTGGCCTACGCGCAGGGATCAAGCGTTATTCGCGAGATCCGTGTTGACGGCAATAACCGTATCGAAAGCGAGACGGTTAACGCATACCTGTCGGTAAAAGAGGGCGATCCCTACGATCCGCAAAAAATCAACGAATCGCTGAAGTCGCTGTTTTCAACCGGCCTGTTTGCCGACGTGTCGATCGGATTTGATCAGGGCGTTCTGAAAATCAATGTGGTTGAAAACCCGATCATCAACCGGATCGCCTTTGAGGGCAACACGCGCCTGAAGGACGACGTGCTTGGTACGGAACTTCAGTTGCGCCCTCGTGTCGTTTACACCCGCACCAAGGTTCAGGCTGATGTGCAGCGTATTCTTGAGCTGTACCGTCGCTCCGGCCGGTTTGCCGCGACCGTTGAGCCCAAAGTCATTCAGCTTGAACAGAATCGTGTCGACCTTGTCTTTGAAATTGACGAGGGCGAGGCCACCGGGGTGCGCAAGGTCAACTTCGTTGGAAACAAGGCATTTGACGATGGTGAATTGTCCGAAGTTATCCGGACAACCGAAAGCGCCTGGTGGAAAATCCTGACTTCTGACGATAACTATGACCCGGATCGCGTCACGTTCGACCGCGAACTTCTGCGTCGTTACTATCTTTCAGCCGGTTATGCCGATTTCCAGGTTCTGTCTTCCGTGGCCGAACTGACGCCTGATCGGTCTGATTTCTTTATCACCTACACGGTCAGCGAAGGTCAGCGTTACAAGTTTGGCGATATCAATATCGTATCGCAGATCGACAAGATCGATCCGGCGACATTGACGCCCCTGATCGAGATTGAAAAAGGCGACTGGTACAATGCCGACCTTGTTGATGATGCGATTGATGCCCTGACCAACAGCATCGGTGACCAGGGTTATGCATTCATTGATATTCGCCCGAATATCCAGCGTGACCGCGAGACCGGCGTTATCAATATCACCTTCACCATCGCCGAAGGTCCGAAGGTTTATGTCGAACGCATCGACGTGGTTGGCAACGTCCGCACGCTTGACGAAGTTGTCCGTCGTGAATTCCGCCTTGTTGAAGGTGACGCGTTCAGCAGTTCGAAACTCAAACGTTCGCGCCAGCGTGTTGAAAACCTGAACTTCTTTAAATCGGTTGACGTCAAGACCCTGCCGGGCAGTTCGCCCGACCAGACGGTTCTTGAGGTTGATGTTGAAGAAAAGTCGACCGGCGAGTTTTCGATTGGTGCCGGGTACGGCACGGATGATGGTGCCTTCGGTCAGGCCGGTATCCGCGAACGCAACCTGCTTGGCAAAGGGCAGGACCTGCGTCTTGGCTTTACGATTGGGTCATCCAGCCAGCAGGTCGATCTGTCCTTTACCGAGCCGTACTTCCTTGATCGGGATGTCAGTGCGGGCTTTGATATCTATCGCCGCGAAGAAGACAATCAGGACGAAAGTTCATATGACGAAAAGCAGACCGGTATCGGTTTGCGGTCCGGTTTCCGTTATTCCGAAGCATTGTCGCAGTCGGTGCGTTACGGGTATGCGGTTAACGAATATTCCGACATCGATAGCGACGCATCGCGTCTGCTTCGTGAAGAAGACCCCGAGTTTTCCGAGTCAACGATTGGTCAGACGCTTACCTATGATCAGCGCGACAGCACGCTTACGCCGAAAGAAGGCTATTTCGTTCAGGTTTCCAACGATTTCGCCGGGCTTGGCGGTTCGGAAACCTATCTTCGTACACGCGTGAATGGCGGGTACTACTATCCGCTTGATCGCGAAAAGACGTGGGTGCTGTCGACCAAGGCGTCGACCGGTTACATCTTTGGTATTGGCGACGATACGCGTATTTCGCAGCGCTTCTTTACAGGTGGTGCAAACCTTCGTGGTTTTGAATCGGCCGGTGTCGGGCCGCGCGATATTGCAACGAAAGATGCGGTTGGCGGCAAATTCTTCTATACCGGTACCGTGCAGATGGACTTCCCGTTAGGGTTGCCGTCCGAATTTGCACTTACCGGTCGTGTATTCAGTGATTTCGGTGCTTCCGAGGGGGTTGATGGCGCACGGCCTGGTGAAATCTATGATGAAGGTTCGCTCAGGGCGTCTGTTGGTTTTGGGGTAGGCTGGGAATCTCCGTTTGGCCCGATTGGTGTTGACCTTTCGCAGGCTGTTCTCAAAGAAGACTTCGACAAAGAGGAAGTGTTCCGACTGAGTTTCGGAACCAGATTCTGATGAAAATGATGAAATCTATCCAGACCGCCTTCCTTGCGATTGTTCTGGCATTCGCATCAGTAACAATGGCGTCGGCGCAGGAAAATGCTGCCGGAAATACAGAGGCCGTTGTGATGATTGTCGATTTTGAAGGCATTATGCGTGAAGCATCTGCCATGCAGGATATGACAAAGCAGATCAAAACGCGTCAGGAAGCCTATCAGCAGGAAATCGAAAAGCGCCAGCAGGGTCTGCGGAAGGAAGAGCAGGAAATCGCCCAGCAGCGAACCCTTCTGTCTGCCGATGTTATTCAGCAGAAACAGAAAGAATTTCAGCAGAAAGTTGCCGATTTTCAGAAGTTTGCACAGGGGCGCAACCGTATTCTGGATCAGGCGCTTAATGAATCGCGCGTGAAATTCCAGAAAACGCTGATTGAAGTAATTGCCGATGTTGCCGAGCAGCGCAAGGCAACGCTGGTACTGCACAAAAGTCAGGTGATCCTGCATGCCAACGCCATGGATGCGTCCAAGGAAGTATTTGACCTTGTGAACAAGGCCATGCCGACCCTTACCGTCGAGTTCAAGGAAGCCTCCTGATGGCTGATTCCCGGTTTTTCAAACGCAAGGGACCGTTCAGCGTTCAGGAAATTGCCGAACTGACCGGAGCGGAACTGGTGAATGCACCTGATCCGTCACGCCGCTTTGATGATGTGTCACCGCTTCAGAATGCGGATGCATCGATCCTGAGCTTCTTTGACAATCGCAAATATCTTGATGCCTTTGTCAGCAGTTCTGCCGGCGGGTGTTTTGTCCGGCCAGAGTTCGTTGATCGTGCGCCTGCCGATATGGTGCTGTTCACGACCAGCGATCCGTACCGGGCATATGCCAAGGCGGCAACGGCATATTATCCGTTTGACGCCGCCAATGGTGTTGTTTCACCGCACGCGATTGTCGCCGATACCGCCATGATCGGCAAAGGTGTTCAGATCGACGCCGGGGCCGTGATTGGCGAGAATTGCGAAATTGGCGATGGCGTCATCATTTCCAGCAATGCGGTGATCGGTGAAGGTGTCGTGATCGGGGCCGGAAGCAGGATCGGTGCCGGGGCGACAATCAGCCATTGCCTGATTGGCAATCTGTGCCTGATTTATCCGGGGGCTCGCATCGGGCAGGATGGTTTCGGATTTGCCATGGGCGCACAGGGGCACCTTAAAGTGCCGCAGCTTGGCCGTGTCGTGATTGGCAATGATGTCGAAGTCGGGGCCAATTCGACAATCGACCGGGGGGCGGGGCCTGATACGGTGATTGGCAATGGTTGCCGTATCGACAACCTTGTTCAGATCGGCCATAACGTCGAACTTGGCATGGGATGTGTTATCGTTTCCCAGGTCGGGATTTCAGGATCGACCAAGCTTGGCAATTTTGTTGTTGCCGCGGGTCAGGCCGGGATTACCGGACATCTTGAAATTGGTGATGGCGCGAAAATTGCCGCGCAATCTGGTGTCATGAAAAATATCGGCGCGGGCGAAACCGTTGGCGGCAGCCCCGCTGTGCCGGTAATGGAATATCATAAACAGACCGTGGCCTTATCGCGGCTGATACGGAAAAAGAAGTAAGGGCAATACCTATGACCGAATTGGTAAGTGTTGATATTCAGCGCATTCTGGAAATGATTCCGCATCGTTATCCGTTCCTGCTGATCGACAAGGTTGTTGATATTGCTGTCGACGATTCCGCCGTTGGCATCAAAAACGTGACGATGAACGAGCCGCAATTTACCGGCCATTTCCCGGAACAGCCGATCATGCCTGGCGTTCTGATCATCGAAAGCATGGCGCAGACGGCGGCCATTCTTGTGGTTCAGACCCTTGGTGAGGATGCCGAAGGCAAGCTGGTTTATTTCATGAGTATTGATAACGCTCGGTTCCGCAAGCCGGTTGTGCCGGGTGACGTCATGCATATTCATGTGAAGAAAAAACAGAGCCGTGGCCCGGTCTGGAAGTTTGAAAGTGAAGTCCGCGTTAACGATCAGGTCGTTGCAGAAGCCACCATCGCCGCGATGATCCGGGGCAACTGATAATGTCAAAAGTGCATCCAACCGCCATTGTCGAAGACGGCGCCCAGATTGGCCAGGATGTAGAAATCGGTCCGTACTGTGTTGTCGGACCGCAGGCGGTTCTGGGTGATCGCGTCAAGCTGCACAGCCATGTCGTGGTCGCCGGAATTACGTCAATTGGTGAAGACAGTACGATCTTTCCGTTTGCGTCAGTTGGTCATGCGCCGCAGGATTTGAAATTCAAGAACGAACCCTCGCGTCTGATCATTGGCAAACGCAACAAGATCCGAGAAGGGGCGACCCTTAATCCCGGCACAGAAGGCGGCGGGATGGAGACCACGATTGGCGATGACTGCCTGTTTATGGCAGGCGCGCATGTCGGGCATGACTGCCATATTGGCAATCATTGCATTCTGGTCAATAACGGGACCCTTGCTGGCCATGTCATGGTCGACGATTTTGCGATTGTCGGCGGTCTTTCGGCGGTGCATCAGTTTGTCCGCATTGGCAAACATGCGATGATCGGCGGCATGACCGGTGTTGAAAGCGATATCATTCCTTATGGTTCGGTGATTGGTAACCGTGCTTATCTTTCGGGGCTTAACCTTGTCGGGTTGAAGCGCCGCGGATTTGATCGCGAGACCATTCATGCGCTTCGCAAGGCGTATCGTCTTTTGTTTGCGCAGGAAGGTACGCTTGCCGAGCGGGTTGAGGAAGTCTCGAAAGATTTCGAGGATGTCGGGCCGGTCATGGAAATCATCACCTTCCTGAAAGCGGAAAGCATGCGTTCCGTATGTACGCCGAAATATGACAGCTCCGCAGGATAACCCCGCAGCAAAGCTTGGTATCATTGCCGGGGGTGGTGCGCTTCCCGCCCGTTTGGCGGCTGCGGCGACGGCTGCCGGGCGGGATGTTTTTATCGTGAAGCTTGATGCCCATGCCGATGATCCGGCATTGGATGCATATCCCCATACGTCGCTTCGCATCGGGGCGGCGGCGAAAATCCTTGATCGTCTGAAATCCGAAGAATGCCGTGATGTTGTCCTTGCGGGCAAGGTTGCGCGTCCATCATTTGCATCGATCCGGCCCGATTGGCGGGCGGCGAAATTGCTGATGAAAGTCGGGATGAAGTCGCTTGGCGATGATGGTTTGCTGCGTCTGGTTGCCGGTGAGCTTGAACGTGACGGTTTCCGTCTGGTCGGCGCACACGAGATTTTGAGCGACCTCGCGGTTGAGGAAGGTGTTCTGGGCAAGGTGAAGCCCGATGCACAGGCGATGGCCGATGCACAGCACGGTCTGAAGGTTGCCCGGGTTTTGGGTGCCGCCGATGTCGGACAGGGCTGTGTCGTGCAGCAGGGGCTTGTTCTGGCACTTGAAGCCATCGAAGGCACGGATGAAATGATCCGGCGGTCTGCCGGCTATCGCCGCGAAGGTGTTGGCGGTGTTCTGGTGAAGTCGGCAAAGCCGCAGCAGGACAGGCGTCTTGACCTTCCGGCGATTGGTGTTTCGACCGTGGAAAATGCGCATGATGCCGGATTGCGCGGCATTGCGTTGCTTGCGGGTGGCACGATGATCATTGATCGCAAGAAAACCGTCAAACGTGCCGATGAACTTGGATTGTTCATTGTCGGGATTTCGGTGCAGGAACCGGCACAGGATGAATAAACCAAAAATCCAGACCGCGAAAATCATGCTGGTGGCCGGCGAGGCATCCGGGGATCAGTTGGGTGGTCGGTTGATGTCGGCCATAAAGGCGCGTCATCCCGAAATCCGTTTCATCGGTGTTGGTGGCCCGCGCATGACGGGTGAGGGGCTTGAGAGCCTGTTTCCTATGGATGAGATGTCGGTTATGGGCCTTGCCGAGGTTCTGCCGCATATTCCGCATTTGTTAAAACGTATCCGCCAGACGGCGGAATATGCCCTTGAGCAGCAGCCTGATGTGGTCATCACCATTGATGCCCCGGATTTCAGTTTTCGCGTTGGCAAGAAGCTGAAAGGCAGGGGGATTCCGCTGGTGCATTATGTTGCGCCGTCGGTCTGGGCATGGCGGCCGGGGCGGGCAAAGAAGATTGCGGGTTTCCTCGATCATTTGTTGGCGTTGCTGCCGTTCGAGCCGCCCTATTTCGAGCGGGTCGGGCTTCCGACCAGCTTTATCGGGCATTCCGCGGTCGAGGAACGGCATGGCGGCGATGCGGACCGATTCCGTGAACAGCACGGTATCGCAGCGGACTGCAAAATCCTGACGGTTCTTCCGGGCAGTCGCAATTCGGAAGTCACCCGTCTGTTGCCGGTTTTCCGAGATGTCTGCGAACGATTGGATGAGGATTTCCCCGATGCAAGAATTGTTGTGCCGACGGTGAGCAAGGTTGCACAGGTTGTCGGTGATGCGGTTGCCGACTGGCCGCTGCGCCCGATTGTCGTGACCGGGGATCAGGACAGGCGCGATGCGTTTGCCGCGTCCCATGCGGCCCTTGCGGCATCCGGGACCGTGTCGCTTGAACTGGCGATAACGGGGGTGCCGCATGTGATCGGCTATAAATTAAGCCCGATTACGGCATGGATTGCGCGGCGATTGTTGCGGATTGATACGGTGACCATCGTCAATCTGGTGCTTGGCAAAAAGCTTGTGCCGGAATTCCTGCAACAGGATTGCAGGCCGAACCGTATCGTGCCGGTTCTGAAATCGCTTATGGCCGACGGCGAAGGTCGGGCGGCGCAACTGGACGGGTTCGACGCGGCCACAACCATGCTTGGCTTTGGCGACCGGCCGCCGAGCGAGAAGGCCGCGGACGTCATCCTTGAAATCATAGAGAAAAATTCATCTGCCAAGACTGGCATTAGCGGGCAATAACGCATAGTTTGGCGTCATTGACCAATCAATGACGGAGGCTTTTCCAATGCGTTATTTGCACACCATGGTGCGTGTCGAGGATGTGGATGCATCCATGCGTTTCTACTGCGAACTGCTTGGCATGAAAGAAACCCGGCGCATTGAAAGCGAGAAGGGGCGTTTCACCCTGATTTATCTTGCGCCGCCTGCCGATGAAGCCAGTGCCAAGGTCAACAAGGCCCCGGAACTTGAACTGACTTATAACTGGGACCCGGAAAGCTATTCCGGCGGGCGCAATTTCGGCCATCTTGCCTATGAGGTCGACGATATTTATGCGCTTTGCCAGAAGCTGATGGATGCGGGTGTCACCATTAACCGTCCGCCGCGTGACGGCCATATGGCGTTTGTCCGTTCGCCGGACGGGATTTCGATTGAATTCCTGCAAAAGGGCGAAAGCCTTGCCCCGGCCGAGCCATGGGCCAGCATGGAAAACACCGGCTCCTGGTAACGCAGCACCCAATTGATCAAAACGCAAAAAGGCCCGGAATGATCCGGGCCTTTTCTGTATCAATCGTGGCGCAGATTAACGCTTGTTGACCGGAACGAACGGACGTTCGGAAACACCGGTGAACAACTGGCGCGGACGGCCGATTTTCTGCGACGGATCTTCGATCATTTCTTTCCACTGGGCGATCCAGCCGACGGTACGGGCAACTGCGAACAGCACGGTGAACATGCTTTCCGGGATGCCCATCGCCTTGAAGATGATGCCCGAATAGAAATCGACGTTCGGATAGAGTTTCTTCTCGATGAAGTACTCGTCTTCGCGTGCGATGCGTTCGAGTTCCTGTGCAACGTCAAGCAGCGGGTCCTGTACATTGAGTTCCTTGAGAACTTCGTGGCAGGTTTCCTGCATGACCTTGGCGCGCGGGTCGTAGTTTTTGTAAACCCGGTGACCAAAGCCCATCAGACGGAACGGATCGTTCTTGTCTTTTGCCTTGTTGACGAATTCCGGAATGTTTTTCACATCGCCGATTTCGTTGAGCATTTTCAGAACGGCTTCGTTCGCACCGCCATGTGCCGGACCCCAGAGGGAGGCAATACCGGCAGCGATACATGCAAACGGATTTGCCCCAGAAGAACCGGCCAGACGGACGGTCGAGGTCGATGCGTTCTGTTCGTGGTCGGCATGAAGGATCAGGATACGATCCATTGCGCGCGCAAGGACCGGGTTGACTTCATAGTCTTCGCACGGGTTGCCGAACATCATCTGCAGGAAGTTTTCTGCATAGCCGAGTTTGTTGTTCGGATAACGGAACGGCTGACCGATCGAGTATTTATACGCCATCGCAGCGATGGTCGGCATTTTCGCGATCAGGCGATAGGCCGAGATCAGGCGCTGGTTCGGGTCGTTGATGTCGGTGCTGTCATGATAGAAAGCAGACATCGCGCCAACCACACCGCACATAATGGCCATCGGGTGGGCGTCGCGGCGGAAACCGTTATAGAAATTGCGCATCTGCTCATGCACCATGGTGTGCATGGTGATGTCATTTTCAAATTGCGCCTTGTCTTTTGCATTCGGCAGATCGCCGTAAATCAGCAAATAGCAAACTTCGAGGAAATCGGATTGTTCGGCAAGCTCATCAATGGCATAGCCGCGGTGACGCAGGATGCCGACATCGCCGTCAATATAGGTCAGCTCGGACTGGCAGGAGCCGGTCGAGGTGAAGCCCGGGTCATAGGTGAAATATCCGGTTTCGGAGTAGAGTTTCCGAATGTCGATTACAGACGGACCAACGCTACCCTCGATCACCGGCAATTCGATCGACTTGCCAGTGGCATTGTCGGTCAGTGTCACGGTGTGGGAAGTCTTGGAATTCTGAGCCATGACTATTTTTCCTTCCCTGTTTGAACGAACACGGTTTTCAAGTTGTGTGCAGCATAGTGCTGCGGCGCACAAAGCGCAAATTCAGTGTTTAAGTTTTTTATTTTACGCTGTTATTGGGCATCGAATTTGCGGATGCGTTTCAGCGTTTGGGATTTGCCAAGCACGATCATTACTTCGAAGATGCCAGGCGATGAGTTGGAACCGGTGAGCACGGCCCGCAAGGGCTGCGCGACTTTGCCGAGTTTCTGATCGAGTTTTTCGGCAATGTTGCGAACGCTTGCGTCAACGTTCTCTTCTGTCCAGTTTTCAAGCGCGTCGAGTTCCTTTGCCAGTTCGGCAAACAGGCCTTCGGGGGCGCTATCAATCAGGGACTGAGCTTTCTCGTTAAACGACATGACGCCGTCCGTAACATAGAAGGCCGAAGAGTCGGCGAGCTCGATGAGTGTCTTGGCTCTTTCTTTAAGCCCTGACATGCCTTTGATCAAGATTTCTTTTTGCGCTGCGTCAATTGCATCGACGCCAATCTGTTTTGCGATCAGCGGTGCAATGTCGTTTGCAAGGCGGGTATCATCCGCTTGGCGCAGATAAACGCCATTGAGGTTGGTCAGTTTGGCGAAGTCGAAACGCGCCGCACCCTTGCCAACATCTTTGATGTCAAACCATTCAATGGCCTGTTCCTGGGAAATGATTTCCTCGTCCCCGTGACCCCAGCCAAGACGCAGCAGGTAGTTGTTTACCGCTTCGGGCAGGAAACCCATTTCATCGCGATAGGCATCAACACCCAGCGCACCATGACGTTTGGACAGCTTGGCGCCGTCCGGGCCGTGGATCAGCGGAATATGGGCAAAGGTCGGGACATCCCATCCCATCGCGTCGTAAAGCGCCTTCTGGCGAAACGCATTGGTCAGATGGTCATCGCCACGGATCACGTGAGTAATGCCCATATCGTGGTCATCGACAACGACCGACAGCATATAGGTCGGGGTGCCATCGCCACGCAGAATAACGTAATCGTCAAGCTGTTCATTGGCAACGCGGACATCGCCCTGTACCTGATCGGAAATCACGGCATCGCCGTCCTGCGGTGCCTTCAGACGCACGACAGGTTTGACGCCAGCCGGGGCGTCGGATGCATCGCGGTCGCGCCAGGTGCCGTCATATTTCATCGGGCGGCCTTCGGCGCGGGCCTTTTCGCGCATTTCCTGAAGTTCTTGCTGCGAGCAATAGCAATAATAGGCTTTCCCGGCCTTGATCAGTTCATGGGCGACTTCGGCGTGGCGGTCGCGACGGGCGAACTGGAAGGTCGGTTCTTCGTCTGCGGTCAGGCCAAGCCAGCTTAGCCCATCAAAGATGGCATCGACGGCTTCGGGGGTGGACCGTTCCCGGTCGGTGTCTTCGATGCGCAGCAGGAATTTGCCGCCGGTGTGTTTGGCATAAAGCCAGTTATAAAGGGCGGTGCGTGCGCCGCCGATATGTAGAAACCCGGTCGGAGACGGGGCAAAACGGGTAACAACCGTCATTCACTCTATCCGTTGGCTGGATGTTGTTGCTTGTCGTAATGACTTTTGGCGTGCACGCTATAACACATATGCGGCGGTGTTGCACCACAGCCGATGATAGATAGAAACTGTGCGCCGGGCAGGCTATTGTACATTCGTCGAATAAGTCGTGATGGAATTAATAAAAATCAATATGTTGCGAGAATATTTTCGCAAACAGGATTGTTGTTGGCCGCGCGCAGAAATTCCTGGATCCTGTGCACGGTTATATTCTTCGGGTTGGGATGTGCGGCGTATTTTTCACTTCCTGCGCGCCTGACGGTACAGCAAGCCGGCCTTGCGGTGATTCTTTTGCTGTCCGGATTGTGGATTTCGCGACGCTGGGTTTTGCCATTCTTTGGCATTCTGCTGCTGGCGGGTTTTTGTGGCGGGTTGCTGATTGCATCCATCCATCTTGAAAGGGCGCCATCCGGGCTTCTGACCAAGACGCTTTACATGACAGAGATCGAGGGCGACATCACGCTTCTGGAACCACGGGGCGGGCGGATGCGCATGACCGTGGCACCAATGCGGATCGCGGGGCTTGAGGACCGGGCATTTGACTGGAAGGTGCGATTGAGCCTTCCGGGTGGGGATGAGCTTTCCGTTGGGGATCATATCGTGGCAACGGCACGGCTGTTTCCGTTGCGCGCGGCCTCCGCGCCGGGCGACCCGGATTTTTCACGCGGATTATATCTGGACGGGATCGGGGCGACCGGGTTTGTTTTCGGCCATAAATATAGTGTGACCAAGAAGGCCGAAACAGGAATGATGCAGCCGGTTTCGGACCGGATCGAAAGTCTGCGCCTGACGATCATGACGGCAATCGATCAGAGCCTTACCGGCGCAGAGGCCGGGATTGCCAAGGCACTGATTGTCGGCGAACGCGGCGATGTCAGTGCGAAAATTGCCGATGATCTTCGCAAATCGGGATTGGCGCATCTTCTGGCGATTTCCGGGCTGCATATGGGGCTTTTAAGCGGGACGGTTTTCTTTTTCCTGCGGTTTGGCATGGCGGCCATTCCCGCCCTTGCGCTGCGGTTTCCGATCAAGAAATGGGCGGCTATCGGGGCGATGGGAGCAGCCGTGATCTATCTTGGCCTGTCAGGGGCCAGTGTGCCGACGCAGCGTGCCTTTGTGACGTTGACGATTGTCTGGATTGCGTTGCTGCTGGATCGGCGGGCGATATCGTTGCGGTTGGTGGCGTTTGCGGCGCTGGTTGTTCTGATCCTGCGGCCCGATGCGGTATTGGGGCCAAGCTTTCAGCTTTCCTTTGCGGCGGTGTCGGTTCTGGTGGCGTTTTATGATGGTCCGGGCAGGCGATGGTTTGACAAGTCGGGGGATCGGTCATGGCTATTCCGGCTTTGGCTGTTTTTTGCCGGGCTGGTGATGACCGGGTTGCTGGTTACGGCGGTGACCGCGCCGATCATCGGGTTTCATTTCGGGCGGATTTCGATGATCGGGATCGTGTCCAACCTGATTGCCATTCCGGTGATGGCGTTCTGGGTGATGCCGCTGATTGTGGCGACGCTTGTTCTGATGCCGTTCGGAGCCGGGGGACTGGCATTGTGGTTGATGAAGCCGGGACTGACATTGTTGATTGAAACCGCAAGCCTTGCCGCCGATCAGGCCTGGGGGCTTTGGCATGTCGAGCAGTTTAGTGCCGTATTTGCCATCGGCATCATGATGGCGATGGCCTGGTGGCTGGTCTGGCGGGGGAACGCGATTGCCCGGTTGGCTGTCATTCCGTTATGCGTGGCGATTGCGGCGCAAATCCTGTATCGCCCGGCGGATATTCTGGTTTCGGGGGATCAGGAAAGCTGGGCAATTCGCGACAGGGTGCGCGACAAACTTGTCCTGCCCGAAGGCATTTCGGATTTTCAGCAGTCGGTCTGGATGGCGCGATTTGGTATCGCCGATCATGATGCCGGCAATGTCATCGAAAAATGCGACGCAACGGTTTGTTCCGTCAGGATCGCCGGACGGCAGGTGATCATTGCCAATGATCTTGCCAATCCGTTCTATGCATGCCGCCATGGCGATATGATCATCAGCCTGAAACGCGATATGCCGCGTGATATCTGTGCGCCGGATGTGACTGTCATCGATGATGACCTGTTGTGGTGGCAGGGGGGCGTCTCGGTTGCGTTGCGGCCCGATGCTGCCCCGGTGATCGAAACCGTGCGTGAAACGTCCGGCATCTGGCCGTGGATTATCATCGGGGGCAGGGTGGTCAAATAAAAAACGCCGCCAGGCAAGGCCGACGGCGTTTCTTTCGGTTTGTTCGGTTTATTCGGTATTCTATCAGTATTGGCGGAGCAAACCGATCAGACGTCCCTGAATGCGGACACGATCAGGCGACAGCGCGCGCGTTTCATAACGCGCATTGGCCGGTTCCAGCAGAACTTCGCCACGGCCACGTTTCAGGCGTTTCAGAGTGGCTTCGGCGTCGTCGACCAGTGCGACAACGATGGAGCCATCATTGGCCTGTTCGCAACGCTGGATCAGGACGGTGTCGCCATCGAGAATACCGGCATCGATCATCGAATCACCGGAAACTTCAAGCGCATAGTGATCGCCGGTTCCCAGAAGCGCTGCCGGGACCTGCACCATTGTGGTCTGATCGCGAAGGGCTTCGATCGGGGTACCCGCCGCAATCCGGCCAAACAGCGGCAGGGAAACGGATTCACCCGATTCCGAAAAGGCCGAAGGCACGGTTGCCGGCCGATGCGCAGCCTTTCGCGCGGAGGCGATAGAGGTAACATTGTTGGGCGTTTCCGCGGCGTCGTCATCATTATTATCCGGAAGACGCAGGACTTCGAGCGCGCGGGCCCGATGGGCGAGACGGCGAATAAAACCGCGTTCCTCAAGCCCGGTGATCAGGCGATGAATGCCGGATTTGGATTTCAGGCTCAGGGCTTCTTTCATCTCGTCAAAAGAGGGCGAGATGCCATGATCGCGAAGGTAATTATCGATATAGACCAGCAATTCGTATTGCTTGCGCGTCAGCATGATTTTTTCCGAACCAGTAATAAGAACAAACCGAATACATAAATGTTCTACTTTGGTTCTGCTTGTTCGTCAAGCACCACAACCCGAAAAATCACCGTTTAAGGGCATTCTTTCGGTCAAGAAACGAAATTTGGGTATTTCCAGGGATCAGTCGGCGGTGAAAGTACCCGACTTTCCGCCTTCCTTGTGGACAACGCGAATATCGGTAATCCGCATGGCTTTATCGACCGCCTTGCACATATCGAACACGGTAAGTGCGGTAACGGAAACGGCGGTCAGGGCTTCCATTTCCACCCCGGTTTTGCCGGTGGTTTTGCATGTCGCGACAATATCTACCGCATCGGTGTCAGTTGCGAGTTCCAGCGTGACTTCGGCCGAGGTTAGAGGCAGGGGATGGCAAAGCGGGATCAGGTCAGCGGTTTTCTTGGCCCCCATAATCCCGGCAAGCTGGGCGATGCCAAGAACGTCGCCCTTTTTATGGCCGCGTTCGGCAATCAGCCGGGCCGTTTCCGCCGACATCAGGACACGGCCCTTTGCGATGGCGACGCGCGCGGTATCGGTCTTGGCCGAAATATCGACCATGACGGCATTACCAGCAGCGTCGATATGCGAAAGTTTGTCTGCCATGCCTGTATCCTGTAACGGTATCAGGCCGCGAGGCCAAGAATATTGCGGGTGGCGGCGGTTACGTCGTCCTGACGCATCAGGCTTTCGCCGATCAGGAAGCATTGCGCGCCGACCTTTGCCATGCGGGCGAGGTCATCGTGTGTGAACAGGCCGCTTTCGGCGACCAGCATCCGGCTGTCATCGACCATACCAGCGAGTTCTTCGGTCGTGGTCAGGGAGACTTCGAGCGTTTTCAGATTGCGGTTGTTCACGCCGAGAAGCTTTGATTTCAGTTTCAGGGCGCGTTCGAGTTCCGGGGCGTTGTGCACCTCGATCAGGACATCCATGCCAAGGCTGTTTGCTGCGTCTTCAAGCTCGGCGGCCTGAGCGTCTTCGAGGGCTGCCATGATCAGAAGGATGCAATCGGCACCCAACGCCCGGGCTTCGGTCACCTGATAGGGGTCAAGCATGAAATCCTTGCGCAGGACCGGCAGGTCAACGGCGGCACGTGCCGCGATCAGATAGCTGTCATCGCCCTGGAAATAGGGGATGTCGGTCAGGACCGACAGGCAACTTGCCCCACCGGCCTTATAGGCCTGTGCTAGAACGGGCGGATTGAAATCCGGGCGGATCAGGCCCTTGGACGGGGATGCCTTTTTAATCTCGGCAATCAGGCCGTAACGACCATCCGCAACCGATGTTTCAAGCGCCCTAATGAAGCCGCGTGGGGCGGATTGCGATCTGGCGGCGGTTTCGAGGTCGGCAAGTGACTTTCGCGCCTTGCAGGCAGCGATATGATCGCGTTTGTCGTTACAGATACGTTCGAGTACGTCGCTCACGCTGCGGTCCCCTGATTGGAAATGCGGACAAGTGCCTGCAGGGTTTCTGCGGCTTTGCCGGAATCGATTGCGGTGCGGGCCTTTGCGATGCCATCGGCAAGATCGGTTGCGATGTCGGTCACCACAAGGGCGGCTGCGGCATTCAGCAGAACGATATCGCGATAGGCGCTTTTTTTACCGGCAAGAAGATCGAGAATGGCCTGCGCGTTTGTCTGGGCGTCGCCGCCTTTAAGCGCATCAAGGGTGACGATTTCAAGGCCGTAATCTTCGGGGTTGATTTCAAAGGTCGTAACCGTGCCGTTTTTGACTTCGGCGACAAAGGTCGGGCCGGTTGTTGAAATTTCATCAAGGCCGCTATGACCATAGACAACCCATGCATGTTCGGAACCAAGGCGGTTCAGCACATGGGCAATCGGTTCGACCCATTCACGGGCGAAAACACCCATGACCTGGCGTTTGGTTTTGGCCGGGTTGGCCAGCGGTCCCAGCAGGTTGAAGATCGTGCGCGTGCCCATTTCAACGCGGGTCGGCATCACGTGACGCACGGCCGAGTGATGGCGCGTTGCCATCATGAAGCACAGATTGATTTCCTTTAGCGCCTTTTCAAGAAGCGCCATATCGGCATCGAGATTGACGCCAAGCGCCATCAGAACATCGGCCGATCCCGATTTTGACGACGCCGCGCGGTTGCCGTGCTTGGCAACGATGGCGCCGCAGGCCGCCGCAACGATTGCCGCCCCGGTCGAGATATTGAAGGTGCCGCTGCCATCGCCACCAGTACCACAGGTATCAACCGCATTGGGCGGGGCGATAATGCCGGTCGCCTTGGAGCGCATGACACGCGCCGCCCCGGTGATTTCATCGACCGTTTCACCGCGCAGGCGCAGCGCCATCAGGAAAGCCCCCATCTGCGACGGCGTTGCCTGACCGGACATCAGAACGTCGAAGGCCTGTTCGGCCTGTTCTTCGTTCAGTTTTTCGCCATTTGCGACTTTGGCCAGGATCGGCTTCAGGTCATATTCAGTCGACATGCGGGTTTCCTCGGTTAGCGGTCCGGTGCGGTTTCATGCGCCGGGGAAGTCTATAAAATTCTTCAAAAGGGCATGGCCATGTTCGGATGCGATGCTTTCGGGATGGAACTGGACACCATGAATCTGATGCTGTTTGTGACGCAGCCCCATGATCAGACCATCCCCGTTTTCCGCCGTGATTTCAAGGCAATCGGGCAGGGTTGCGCGATCAACAACCAATGAATGGTAACGGGTCGCTTCAAACGGGCTGGGCAGGCCGTTAAACACGCTTTTGCCTTCGTGCACCATCGCATCGGTTTTGCCATGCATGCATTCGGGCGCGCGCACGACATTGCCGCCAAAGGCCTGACCGATGCCCTGATGACCAAGGCAGACGCCAAGCAGCTTAACCTTGCCCGCCGATGCCCTGATCAGATCAAGACAGATACCCGCGCGATCCGGATCGCAGGGACCGGGCGAGATCACGATGCCTTCGGGCTTTAAAGCCAGCGCATCATCAACCGAGATTTCATCATTGCGGCGGACGTCGACCTCGGGACCGAGTTCGCGCAGATAGTGCCACAGATTGAATGTGAAGCTGTCGTAATTATCGATGAGGAGATACATCGTGGCGCCGGGCTGTGAATATCAGATCGGGCAGAGAATAAACGGCATTGCCGCTACGTCAAGCGATTGCAAAAACCATTTTCCTGCCATTGTTTGCGGTCTTTGTTTGCGGCTTTAACAGGGTGCTAACCTGATCGGGTTTAAAAGCTTCCAAACACAAGCCGCGATAATTGGCGTATAATCACCATATGGGTAACACGACCCAGCAAACGAGACTGGAGACCAGAGCGTGGCACGCCGGGCACAACCCGCCAAAAAGAAAAAAGCGGCACCGCGAAAAACAGGCCGTAGCAAGGCTGCACCGAAGAGGAAATCGGGCGGCATTGGCCGTTTCATGCTGGGCGGTGCGATTGTGGCGGGCACCATTTCGGCATTCATTGCAGCAGGCAGTATGCTTGAGCTGGATCGCGCGTCGCGTGATCTTGGCGAACGGGCCGCCAATTCAGAACCGGAATATACGCCAGCACCGGCCCCGGTACCGGAAAGCCGCAATTATGATTTCAGCGAAAGCAACGGCAATCGCGACCGGACCGGATATATGGTCGGTGAACGTGTGCCGGGTGAAAAAACTGCGCCCGAAACCAGACAACCGCAGAAGGCACCGGTCACAAAGTCGCCTGAACCTGCCGTGTCGCCCGATACCGGCGGGATCAGCGGGGGCGCGCATAGTGATGGTCCGCCGCCATGGCAGAAATTCGCAGCCCTTACCCCTGATACGGGAACCGCACCGGTTATCGCGATTGTGATTGATGATGCGGGCCTTGATCAGCCGCGCACCGCACGCACCATCGAGTTGCCGGGACCGGTGACGATTTCCTATCTGCCCTATGCGCGCGACCTTCAGCGTCAGGTGAATGATGCGCGCGGGCGGGGGCATGAAGTGATGCTTCATATGCCGATGGAGCCGTCGTCGGCATTGGTCGATCCAGGTCCGCATGCGTTGCGCACCGGATTTGACCGCGACAAGATATTGGGCGAGATGACCTGGATGCTGGACCGGTTTTATGGCTATGTCGGTGTGAATAATCACATGGGCAGCAAATTCACATCCGACCCGGAACGCATGCAGGTGGTGATGGAGGTGATGAAATCACGCGGGCTTCTGTTCCTTGATTCCAAAACCAGTGCCAAGTCGGTCGGATTTTCGATGGCACGCCAATATGATGTCCCGGCGCTTGAGCGCGACGTGTTCATTGATGACGCCGATGATGCCACCAAAATTGCCGAAATGCTGGCGCGGACGGAAAAGGTTGCAATCAATCAGGGATTTGCGATTGCGATTGGCCATCCGCGTGACCTGACGCTGGAGGCCCTGCAAAAATGGATTCCCGCCATTCAGGCGAAGGGATTTGTTCTGGTGCCGGTGACCGACATCCTGCGACGAACAAGTCCGAGTGCGACAGGTTGATAAAGAACAAGGCCCGCAGATGAAGCGGGCCTTGTTCTTTTGTTCCAAAATGCAGGAAATCAGGCGAAGCGATGGGCTTCGCGGGCGGCGGCCATAAGCGCGCCTGCCTTGTTCTGGCATTCCTTGTGTTCGAGTTCCGGTTTGCTGTCTACGACAATCCCGGCACCGGCCTGGATATGAATCTGTTCGTCCTTGATGACCGCAGTGCGCAGCGCGATGCAGGTATCCATCGAT
>TARA_R100000049_G_C1957752_1_pt1 | contig 45684 bp, 42 predicted proteins | sample TARA_R100000049 | Tara Oceans TARA_R100000049 (sample SAMEA2619992) | marine metagenome | biome: marine biome (ENVO:00000447); feature: mesopelagic zone (ENVO:00000213) & marine oxygen minimum zone (ENVO:01000065); material: "saline water (ENVO:00002010), including plankton... | reverse complement strand
GGGCGGCGATTGTGCGCAATCTGGTTTCGGCCGGGCATCATGTCTTTGCCCTGGCACGCAACGAAAACAGTGCCGCCCATCTTGCCGTCATGGGCGCATGGCCGATCCGCGGCGACATTCACAATCCCGGCCCGTGGTGCGATAAACTGCCCGTTGTCGATGCCGTCATCCATGCCGCATGTGATTTTTCCGCCGATATGGGCGCGGTTGATGCCGGGATGCTGATCGAATTGCTGCACGTTCTGCATCGCCAATCCGGGCCAAAGGCCCCCGCCCTGCCACGCTTCATCTATACTGGCGGAAGCTGGCTTTACCCCGCGATGAAATCTTCTGACGCCATCCATGATGAAAAAACGCCCTTTGCCCCGGTGCCGGGTTTTGAATGGATGGTCGCAGGGCTCACCAAAATCCTGTCCGATCCGGCCCTGCATGGCATGGTGATCCATCCCGCCACCGTCTATCGCACCGATCCGCCGTCTCGCACCCGCCCGACCTTGCCGGGCGGGGCGCTTCATGACATGGCCCGCAGGGCGCGCGATGAAAACCGCGTTCGGATTGTTGGCGATGGGCCGGGGGATGAAGTCGTCTGGCCGCTGATCCATGCCGATGATCTGGCCGATCTTTATCGGCTGGTGCTTGAAAACGGCGAACGCGGTCAAAGCTATATCGGGGTTGGCATCGAAGGTATCGCGACTGGCGATCTTGCCCGTCAGATCGCGCAAACCTTTGGCCGGGCCGATTGCGAGATCGAGCATATCAGCCCCGATGACATCGCCCGCGAATACGGGCAATGGGCGCTTGGCCTTGCGCACAGCCACCGCATGACCAGCCAGAAGGCGATCCGCGAACTCGGCTGGCAACCGCGCCATACCGATATCGCGCGTGACCTGCAAAGCTGCTGCGGGGTTTCCGCAGCAGCCTAATCCTCAAATCCGGCCAAGCAATACCAGCGCGACCACGATAATCAGCACGACGCCCAGCAAACCGATGCTGGTGTGACCAAAACCATAGCCATACCCGCCAAAGCGGCCGCTAAACCCGCCCAGCAGGAAAATCACGAGCAGAACGATAAGGATAATACCTACTAATGACATTTGGATCGTCTCCTGTTTTGTTTAAAATAATAAAGTGAATCTTGGCTTTATTCTTGCGGCCCGTTTGGCGTTTGCTGATGCGAAAGCCGCAGCCACACACCGTCATCGTTCAGATAGGTCGAGGTACAAAGTGCTTCGTAAATCGGGTCTTCGGCCCGTTCCGCCGAGACGCAATAGGCCAGAACCGCAACATCGCCCTTGCGCGTGATCGCAAGATCGCTGAATGCCACCGTCCGCCATCTTTGGGCGACCGCGTTGTTGCGCCAGATCGCCTCATCCACCAGAATACCCGCCGGATAGGGCAAAACCGCAATCGCCCCCTTGGCCGTCAGGTGATGAACACCATCCGCCCCTTCGGTCCAGAACTTCTTTTCAAGCACCCATAGATCGTCTTTGTCTGTCATCAATTGGCCTTTGCGCACAATTTGGGAATCAATCCGCAGAAGAAGCATCAGGCTTGGCGGCGGATGGGGCTTCTATTTGCCGAACCAGAAAACGGCGACCTGAATCACCAGAAACGCAATCGCGACCATCAGATAAAGCCGGTTGCCAAGGATATCGGGCAGTATTGTGCCTGTGCCTGTGCCTGCGTTTGCCTGACGCGTGCGATCCGCCAGCTCCCCGCCGGGCAGGGATGCGATCATTCGGCTTACCGCGTCGGCACGTTCGGCAATCACCGATGGCACATCGGTAAAGCGCGCAACAAGCCCGTCAAGCCGTTCCCACGCGGATTTTTTCGGCAGCGCCGCAAGGTCGGATGCCTCCTGCCACGGATCAACACCAAGCCGTGCCAGCATCGACAGAACCGTAACACTGGTCCCTTTGCTGTCATCACCAACCGGCATTTGCAGGAACTGGTCGTATTTTGTGTCAAGACCGATAGACGAGGAATAATGCGCCACAACAAGCCCCTTGACCAGCACGGTTCGGATCGGCCAGACAGACCATCCCGAAGTGTTCCCCCGAAATACTCTGGGGCTGGAAAAGAAACACCTGTCGGATATTGTAGTCGCCAATTGTATTTTCAGGACTGATGCAGGTTAGGGTTGTTGTTGAAAATCGTGCTGAAATCCTAATGCTTGCCGCTGATCGCGTTAAGCCCGACCACCCCGCCAATGATCATCAACAGGAAAACCGCCTTTAATACGCTCATCGGTTCCTTGAAAAACATCATCCCGATCACCGCCACCGCCGCCGTGCCAAGCCCCGACCACACCGCATAGGCCGTGCTGACCGGGATCGTGCGCAACGTTAATGACAGCACCCAGAAACTGACCCCGTAAAGCGACAGGCTCAAAACCGCAAACCGCCAATCGGTAAAACCGTTGGAAAATTTAAGCGACACCGTCCCGACCACTTCAAGGCAGATCGCGCCCAACAGATAAACCCACGCCAGCATTACCAACCCCTTCACGGTCAAAGATTTGTGCGCCCAAAATGGCCAAAACCAACGCGCGGGGCAAGCCATCCGTCGCGATAATTTTCGACCTGCCCCGATCTGCATCAAACCACCTGCCAAAGCCATTGCGTATAACTGCACGCCAAGGCACATTGCGGGCACATTGCGGCCCGGCCACCAACATGCGACACTGCGCCCGGATTTGAAGCCCGAATAAAACAGGGATAATGACATGATCGAAACCGATATTCTGATTGCAGGCGGCGGCATCGCCGGCATGAGTGCGGCGGCCCGCTTTGCCGCCGACGGCCACAGGATCATGATTGTCGATCCCGCCCCCGCCGACATTGGCGAGGGGACGGACCTTCGCACCACCGCCTTCCTGCAACCGGGCATCGATACCCTTAAAAAGGCTGGTGTCTGGGACGCGATCAAACCCACGGGTGCCGAACTTCGCGTCATGCGCATTGTCGATGCCGGGGGCACTGAAATGACCCCGCGCGAAACCGCCGATTTTGATGGGGCCGAAACCACGCAGGGCTTCTTTGGCTGGAATGTCTCGAACAAGGCCGCGCGTGTTTCGCTGATGGCGAAACTTGAAACGCTGCCCAATGTCGATTTCCGCTTTTCCACCACCGTCACCGGCTTCACCGGCACCGCACGTTATGGCGAGGCCACATTATCCGGCGGCGAAACCGTCCGCGCCAAGCTGGTCGTGGCCGCCGACGGCCGCAATTCATCGCTTCGCGAATTTGCCGGGATCAAGCATCGCCGCTGGGCCTATGATCAAAGTGCGCTGGTCTTTGTCGTCACCCACGACAAACCGCATGACAATATCTCGACCGAAATCCACCGCACCGGCGGGCCGCTGACCCTGGTTCCCATGCCCGATCTCAATGGCAAACCCTGCTCGTCCGTCGTCTGGATGACGCCCGCCGACCGCGCCCAGCAGCTTTACAATATGGATGACGCCACCCTTTCGGCTGAAATCACCCGTGACACCATGTCGATGTTTGGCCCGCTTACGGTCGCAAGCCCGCGCGCGGTCTGGCCGATGATATCACAGGTCCCGTCACGCCTGATTTCGGCAAGGCTTGCATTGGTCGCCGAAGCCGCCCACGTCGTCCCGCCGATTGGTGCGCAGGGGCTTAACATGAGCCTGCACGACATCGAAACCCTGGCCGACCTGATGGCAAAGGCCAAGCTCAAGGGCGAGGATATCGGGGCCACCACGTTGCTTAAATCCTACGAACGCAAACAGCTTCCCAAAACGCTCGCACGGGTTGGCGGCATTGATCTGCTCAACCGCGCATCCATGTTCGAACCCAGAACACTGCGCGATCTGCGCTATGCGGGCCTCACCGCCATCAACCGCATCGGCCCGCTGCGTAAACTCGCGATCAAGGTCGGGGTGGGGAAATAACTTAGCCCCACCCGGTTCCGCCAAAACAGTCAAACAATCAGCTTCCCATCCGGCCCGAAAAACGGATGTGGTCCGTCATACCGGTCAAGATAGGCCAGATGCGTCATCAAATTATGCTGCCCCGCATCCCACACATGCAGATGCATCGCGGGCGGTTCCATGACAAAGGCCGATGGTCCATCGGCGCGTAAATCAAACGCCACCTGATGGGCGACCGACGGGCCGATCATCAACGGCACCCCGGCCCAGATCGTATGGATCGGGCGATGCACATGGCCACAGAAAATCGCCTTGATCCGGTCACGATGCACCGAAACGATTGCCGCGAGTTCTTCCGCACCTTCGCCCAGATTTTGCGCGTCCATATGGGCAATACCGGTCACAATCGGCGGATGATGCATGAAAATCGCGCAATCCCGGCCATCCCCGTCCAGAAGCACATCGCGCAGCCAGTCAAGCTGTGTCTTCCCCAGAACGCCACCCGGTTTGCCTTCATCAAGCGTATCCAGCGCAATCAGGCGCAGCGGAAAATCATCGACCACATAATTCACAAATCCGGTATCGGCCCCAACCGGCGTGGCATCGGGAAAAGCTGCCCGCAGCGGCCCGCGTCGGTCATGGTTCCCCGGCACCATGAAATACGGGATCGTCAGTTTGGTCAGGATTTCCGCTACCAGCGCATATTCTTGCTGGTCGCCAAGGTCGCCAATATCGCCGGTAAACAGCACCACATCGGGGCGCGGCACCATCGCCATCACATGGGCAACCGCCTTTTCAAGCGCGCCTGCGGTATCCACCTTGCGATAGGCAAGCCTGCGGCCCGCCCCGATATGCAGGTCGGTCAATTGTGCAATCAGCATTTTCTTTGATTTCTTTCTTTTGTTTTATGACTGGGCCGCAACAGCGGGAAAAACCGTCAGCCGGTCGGCATTGACCCGGCAATGCACATCGGCCCCGGCTTCAATCACGTCATCGGCATGGGTATCCATCGTGATCGCCTGCGGGCCAATCCCCGACACGGTCAGTCGCAACCGTTCACCCAGATACGAAACTGCCTCGACCCGGCCGGTAAAATGCGCCTCGCTCAGGTCACAGGGCGAAAGCCCGTCCGCCCGGAAATAAAGCTCCACCGGGCCCTGATCGATAATCGCGCCATGACGCGGATCAAACGCATCGACCGCATCAAAAACATGGGTCCCGATATGCAATCGCCCGTCGCGCATCTGCCCTGTCATCCGGTTGGCCGCGCCGACGAAATCGGCGACAAACGGGTTTTGCGGCTTGCGGTAAATCTCGCGCGGGGTGCCGATCTGCGCGATCTCGCCCTTTTGCATCACCACAATCCGATCCCCCAGCGCCATGGCTTCTTCCTGATCATGGGTGACGTAAACCGCCGTAATGCCAAGCTTGCGCAGAAGCGCATTGATCTCGGTGCGCAACCTTACGCGCAGTTTCGCATCCAGTGCGGTCAGGGGTTCGTCGAGCAACAAGACACGCGGCTGCACCGCAATCGCGCGCGCCAATGCCACACGCTGGCGCTGCCCGCCCGAAAGCTGGTCAATCCGCCGGTCCGCCAGCATATCGATATGCATCATTTCCAGCATCGCATCGACGCGTGCATCGCGTTCTTTGCCCGGCACCCCATGCACCTTAAGCCCATAGGCAACGTTTTCCGCCACCGTCATATTGGGAAACAGCGCATAGGACTGAAACACCATGCCGACCCGGCGTTTTTCAATCGACTGGCGGGTGACATCATCCCCGTCAAAGCTGATCACACCGCCCGCGTCAGAAAATTCCAACCCGGCAATCATGCGCAAAATCGTCGTCTTGCCGCATCCCGACGGGCCAAGCAGAACAATCGTTTCCCCGCCCTCAATCGTCAGGTCAAAGGGGGCCAGGGCGCGCGTGCCATCGGCAAAGGTTTTCGCACAATTGCGAAGTCTGATCTGCGTACTCATAACGTATCCTCCGCCGTATCAATGCGTCTGGATGCGCGACTGCCCCGGTTGGCAAGTGCCTGCATCGCAATCAGCAACGGCATGATCAAAACAAAGAAAATCAGGGTATAGGCACTGCCGATTTCAAGGCGCATGGATGCATAGGCATCGGCAAGACCAACCGGCAATGTCTTGGTTAACGGCGTATGCAGCATCCAGGTCAGGTTGAATTCCCCGATGGAAAGCGTCACCACCATAAGCGCCCCTGCCAGAATACCCGGCTTGGCATTGGGCACGATCACGCCAAAGAACCGCCGCCAGAACCCGGCCCCAAGGCTTGCCGCCCCTTCTTCCAGCATCTTCATATCCATCGCTGCCATCACGGCCGCGACAGAGCGCACCATGAAAGGCAGGGTAAACAAAACATGCCCGGTCAGGATGAAAAGCCAGCTTGATCTGTATCCACTGACCCCGCCATAGGTGATCAGCAACGCCAGCGCCAATGCCAGCCCCGGTATGGCCACCGGAAGTGTCAGCAATTCCTCAAACAGCCGCATCATCCGGCTGGGCCGTCGCACCAGCACATAAGCCAGCGGCACACCCGCCACCAACGTCACCACAAGGCACGCCATCGCAATGCCAAGCGACAGCAGGATGCTTTGCGCATAAAGGTCCCAGACCTCGAAGATCCAGCGCAACGTCAATCCCGACGATAGCCCCTTGAACACATTGACCGTCACCCCGGCCAATGCCGACATCACCACCGGCACCACGATAAACAGGCACAGCACAATCGTCAGGCCAAGCTGGCTGTAAAATTTCCCGTCACGCCGCATGATCACGCTCCCCCACCGGTGCCCGATGTCGCACCATTACCAACAAAAATGCGCACCGCGGCCAGAACCGCCCATGTCATCGCACCCAACGCGATGCTGAGCGCCGCTGCCACCGCGATATTGGCGTTTCGGGTAAATTCGGTATAGATCACCATCGGCAGAACATCGATATCGGTCGCCAGCGTAAAGGCCGTGCCAAACGCCCCCATCGCGGTCGCAAAACAGATCGCACCCGACGACACAAGACCGGGCAGAAGCCCCGGCAGGATCACATCCCGGACCACCCGCCATGTCGGAGCACCCAGCGACCGGGCGGCTTCTTCAAGCTGCGGATCAAGCTTCTCGGCCGATGCCATGACGGCCAAAATCACCCGCGGGATCGAAAAATAAAGATAGCCGACAAACAGCCCGGTGATTTCATAGGCAAAGACGATCTTCTCGCCCCAAAGCGCATCCGTGACCGACCCGATCACGCCCTGCCGTCCCGCCAGCATGATCACCATGAACCCAACCACCGTCCCCGGAAACGAGAGCGGCAGGGTCAAAAGGGCGGTAATCACATTGCGCCCGGCAAACCGGTTGCGCACCAGAAACAGCCCGCAAATCCCGCACAGAATAAGCGCCGTCACCGTCACCCCCGCCGACATCACAAGCGTCTGGATCAAACTGGCGAGATAACGCTCATTTGTCAGGATCACGAAATAGGTCGCAAGCCCGTCCGGCCCATCCGCCACCCGCATCGCCACCAGCGCCATCGGAAGGATAAAAAACGCCGCCACAATGATCAGGCCGGGCAACATCAACAATGCCAGAATGGCCGGGCTTCCCGCCCCCGGCGTTGCCCGCCCGAAAACACGGGATAATAAAGACAATGGGAAAGAAGGGCGCGAACGCCCCTCTTTGATATGTTCAACCGACGACACTTACCGCACCTCGGACAGATAACGCTCGCCAAAACCGGCCTGAACTTCGGCCATCTTGGCGTAATCGACCGGCTGGGAACGCTCATATTCCGCGGCCGGAAGGAACTTTTCGGAGGCTTCCGGCGACATCGCCGATGCAATCACCGGGCGCAGGAACGCATTGGCCCAATGGGCCTGCCCCGCATCCGACATCACATAATCGAGAACCTTCTTGCCATTGTCCGCATGCGGCCCGTTTTTCACCAGGCTCATGACATAGGGAACGGCAACCGTGCCCTCGGTCGGGATGACAAAGGCGACACTCGCCTCGTCCTTGTATTTCGCACGATAGGCATTGAAATCATAATCGATCAGGATCGGAATTTCGCCCGACAGAACCCGCGCATAGGCGGTCTGTTTCGGCACGATCGGATCGTTTGCTTTCAGTTTTTTGAAAAACTCGATCCCCGGCGTGAAATCGTCAAGCGATCCACCCATCGCCCGGTTGATCGCAACCGCACCGGCATAACCGACAAACGCGCTTGACGGGTCAAGATAGCCCACCATGCCCTTGTATTCCGGCTTCAAAAGGTCCGACCAGCTTTGCGGAACCGGTGCCCCGCCAAGGGCTTCGGTATTGACAAAAAGCCCGATGGTGCCGGAATGAATGGCAAACCACGCGCCGTTCTCATCTTTCAGGCCCGCCGGGATCTTGTCGAAATTGGCCGGTTTGTAATCGGCAACAACGCCTTCCTCTTTGGCCTTGATGCCAAACGAAACCCCGTAATAGGCCACATCGGCAACCGGATTATCCTTTTCCGCCAGAAGCTGGGATAACGTCTGACCGGAATTCTTGTTGTCCTGCGGCACATCGATTTTAAGGTCGCGCGCAATGTTCTTAAGCTGCCCGCCCCAATCGGCCCATTCTGGCGGACAGTTATAGCAAATCGCAACATCTTCGGCGAAGGCAGGCTGCGCAGCCACAACAGCAAACGCCGCACCCATGACAAGTTGTTTGAAACGCACTTTTGATCTTCCTATACTCGGGTTGATGAACGGCGTCGGGAATCCCCTCGGAATGCTCCAATGGAGTCCCCGTCGCTTAGATGATGAGGCAGCAACAAACTCTGCGGGTTTGTCTGCCCCTTGATCAGGCCGCGCAGGAATGCAAGCGCCTGCCGGCCCATCTCCTGGGTGGGTTGAACTGCCGAACACAGCTTTGGCGTGATCAGCCCACCCACCGAAATTCCGTCAATACCGCCAACCGAAACATCACCGGGCACCGATAACCCATGCGCCCGGCACGCGCTGATCGCGGCAATCGCCAGCATGTCGGTCGAACAGACAATCCCCGTGACCGCATCCGGCCCCAACAGCAGATCGCGTAATGGCTCCACCAGATCGGTCTCACCAAACCGCACCTGCACCAGATGCTTCTTCTCAATCCCGGCTTCATCAAGCGCCCGGCAAAACCCGTCATAGCGCTGGCGCGACCGGTCCGAACTTTCAAACTGGCCTGCCACCATCACAAGCGACCGGTGCCCCTTGGCAATCATGGCGTTGGTGATGTCAAAGGCGGACTTTGCGTTATCAACACTGATCGCGGCGATATCGGCACGTTCGGGCTGGTTAAACAGCAACACGAACGGGATTTTCTCGGCCAGCAGCAAATCCACCACCGGATTGTTATCCGCATTGGCAAGTGTCAGGATCAACCCGTCGACGCGATTGTTCAAAAGGGCTGAAACCGCCCCCATTTCGCGTTCGGGATCATAATTGGAGGATGTCAGAAGGACGGTAAGCCCCTCGATATTGGCTTCCTGCTCGATCCCCTGCACCGATGTGGCAAATACCGGGTTGGCAAGGGTCGGCACCAGAACGCCGACCGTGCGGGTCTGGCTCATCTTCAACCGGCGGCCATTGATGTTGGGCCGGTAATTCAGATACCGCATCGCCGCGGTCACGATTTCGGCGGTTTCCGCCGGAACCTCGCCGGGGAAATTGATCACCCGCGATACCGTCGCAATAGAAAGACCGGACTTGCGCGCCACATCGCGCATGGTGGGTTTTGACGACATACCAGAACTCCTGTAACGCCCCCACCATAGGCAAGTTACAAGTCAGTCTGATAACGCATTTGTTGCCGTTTTATGAACATTTGAAACGTTTACATCGGCAGAAAACCGCGATTTCACAAAGCCGCGACCCTGCCCTGAAACCCGACACCCCAAGCCCCGGCATGGCCCCGCCCCCTTGTTTTTCCCCGCCAGCCCGGCCCCGAATATCCCACCCGTCGGCACATCCCCAACCTTCGCTCCGCCCACGACGCGCACGCCCAAAAATCGTCACCCCCGCGCCATATGCGCGGCTTTCGCGCATATACACTTGACCCGTGCCGCCCATCACCAAAATATAATTAATGATCAAAAAAGGTGGAGGCATCCGCAATGACCCCGAAGCCCCCGAAATCCGCTTTCCCGCGTCGAAAGGCTCCGGCAGCAGGAAATCCTCATGACTTTCCACCAACCGATCCGCTATGGGACAGCTTCTTTGACACACAAAGCGTCTCGGATGATTTCATGAGAACCCGCAACCAGCCGAAGATGGAAAAATGTTAAAAGCTGAGTAACCTCATAAAGGAACTGAATTTCCATCCCCCCAACCTTCGTCCAGAACCTGTCGATATTGCCTGACTAAAAATTTGCACAACACACCCCGTATGTGATCCAATCCGGCGTGCATTTCAAAGGGATATACAACGCCCCATTGCAGGAAAGGGTCGCGTCTTGAGCTGGTTGCTCTTCATGGACGAAAGTGGTCATGACCATCGCAACATGCCGATGGAGGTTCGCGGCGGCGTCGCCATTCATGCAAGTCGTATCTGGGATTTTGTCCGTGATTTCCATCAGGCCGAACTGGACTGTTTCGGGGTGCGTCTTGCGGAATACAGCAAAGAAATCAAAGGCAGCAAATTACTTGATCTCAAACGTGTCAAATGGGCGGATGCCTCCGCCACGCTTGATGCCAATATCCGCCACAACGGGGTAAGGCGCTTTCTCACAAAGGGACTGCAAAAAGAAAGTCCCGCAGCACGTGATTTTGCGGCCTACGGCCAAGCCAGCATCCTTATGGCACATGCGATCTTTGATCTTTTGCACAAACATAATGCAAAGATCTTTGCCAGCCTGATCCCGTGCGGGGCCAAGCCCCCGAAGGATTATCAATATCCCCATTTCCTGCGCAAAGATCATATCTTTTTGCAGGAACGCTTCTTCTACTTTCTGGAAATGGAACAGCAACACGGCCTGTTCGTCATGGACCAGACCGAGAAGGCAAATGACAGGCGGTTTGTCCGAAAGCTTCAGGATTATTACCTGAAAACGGCAGCCGGCCGACACAGAACACGCTGGATCGTTCCCGCCCCGCTATTTGTTGATTCGGAAATGTCGCCCGGCGTTCAGGCAGCAGATCTTTGTTTGTATTGCATCAATTGGGGATTTCGCCTGCCGGAATGGTCTTTTACCGGACCGCAACGCGACGACATCGCAATCGGCTTCGCCCCGCGCTGTCACGCTCTGCAATTTTCAGGGGACGGATATCGCGACGGCAAGACCTTCAAAACCTACGGAATTTTTTACGTTCCCGATCCGTACACTGCCCGCGACAAATAAAAAAGGAGGTAAAGCCCCGAATAATCATCCCTCAAGGCTATCGCCAAGCGGACCATCTTCGGGCCGAACCTCCAGCATCAAAATGGCACCGGCCCTGCCCTTTGTCAATATGAACCGGCTTGCACAGCACCCCTCTCCCCCCTCAACTCTGATGCAACCGCAACTCCGCCATAAAACCATCCGGCTTGCCGGGGCGCGGGGAATGGAGCGTTAATTCCCCATTGATATTGCCAACGATGGTTTTGACAATCGAAAGGCCAAGCCCCGCCCCGCTGGCCTTGGTATTGGATCGTTTGAACCGCGATGTCAGGTCATCAAGGTCTTCGGGCCGCACCGCATCGCCCGCGTTCGAAACCCTGACCGTGTCGCTGCCAATGACTTCCACCATGACCTTTTCCTGATCGCTGCCATGTTTAAGCGCGTTTTCAATCAGGTTGCGCATGCAGATCGCAAAGGCATCGTGATCGATATTGGCCGAAAGCGCAGTTGCCGATCTGGCGTCAAAGGCGATGCGCCCCGCCCCATCGGCCACCCGTTCCAGATCATCAATCACAAGCCCCAGTGTCGCGCACAGTTTCTGGTTTTCGCCGGTCGGGCTGGTGCCGACCCCGGCCTCGGCGCGGGCCAGTTGCAAAAGCTTTTCTGATAGCCGCGACAACCGTTTCAGGCTTTCCTCGGTCTGCCGGGCCCGGATGCGCCCCGGATGGTCTTCGGGCAGTTCGAGCACAAGCCTTTGCGTCTGCGCCAATGCCGCGGCAATCGGGGTGCGCAATTCATGCGCGCTATGCGCGGTAAAGGTCCGCTCGGCACTGAGTGCCGCATCAAGCTTTTCCATCAGCCGGTTGACGGCGGTGACGATGGTGCTGATTTCCTCGGGCGCATCGTCGAGTTCAAGGGGCTGCAGATTGCCCTCGCCACGTTCCTCGATTGCATCGCGGACGCGCAACACCGGGCTTAACCCCCGCCGGAGTGCTACGATCACCCCGATAATCACCGCCGGGATCAGCAGCACAATCGGCAGGAACTGCGCCATCACGCTTTCAAAAAGCGCCTCGCGCCGGTGTTCAAGCGGCTCTGCCACCTGAATGATCCGCGTGCCCCCCAGAAGGACGGCGGTATAAATGCGGAAATCCTGCTCGTTATAAAATCCTTCGATCAGGGGCGCTTCAAACGGATTTTCCTGCGCGTTATAGGACCGCAGCAAAAGCCCGCCCCCGCCCTCACGCACCTGATACATCAGGTAATCCTCGCCAAGTTCCTCGTCCCCGTCGCCATCCCCGTGGTCCTCGGTGCGGATTTCGCCCTTGGCCGGGCTTGGCAGCACTTCCTGCGCACTCCCGCCATCATGGCGTTGCAGATAGTCATCAATCAGCGGCGCATAGCGATAGGCCGTGGTGACAAGGCTGTTATCGAACGCTTCCTGCATTTCGTGATACATGCTGTAACCGGCCAGAACCGACCCCGCCAGCCAGAAGATACTGACCGTCACCGTCAATCGCCGCGCCAGCATGAATTGCAGGCTGTTTTTGGCCATCTTGCTCATAAGCTCGGATCATCCTTCAATGCGATAACCAACGCCGCGCACGGTATGGATCACCGCCTTGCCCAGCTTGCGCCGCAGGCGGCTGACATAAACCTCGACCGTGTTGCTTTCGATTTCCGCGCCAAATTCATAAAGCGCTTCTTCAAGCTGTGCCTTGGATAATGTCGCGCCCGGACGGCGCAGCAATTGATCCAGCAACGCCCATTCCCGCGATGTCAGGTCGGTCTGCTGCCCGTCGATCACAACCGACCGGCTGGCAAGATCAACCTCAATCGCACCGCCGTTATCCCCCGAAAGCCGGATCAACGGGTTCGGGTTGCCCGAATAACGCCGGGCGACGGCAAGCAACCGTGCCGACAGCTCATGCAGGTCAAACGGCTTGACCAGATAATCATCCGCCCCGGCATTCAGCCCGGCAATCCGGTCTGAAATCTGGTCCTGCGCGGTCAGGATGATGCACGGCGTCACACTGCCCGCCCGCCGCATGCCGCGCAAAAGATCAATCCCCCTGCCATCGGGCAGGTTCAGGTCAAGCAGCAGCACATCATAAGGTGTGCCGCGCAACATGATCTCGGCCTCGACCACACTTTCGGTCATGTCGACCGCATCCCCCGACGCCAGCAAATGGTCGCGCACCGCCTCGGCCAGATAACGTTCATCTTCCACCAGCAAAATCCGCATCGCGCCCCGCGTCCCCGTTTCCCGTTCGAATACGATCCCAAACCGGCAGATATGCCGTGCAAAGCTGACAACAACCTGAAGGCCGGACCAAACCCCGTTCAGCTTCCTGTCAGCAAACCGCGTCAGGATCACCCCATTCGATACGCCAACCTTGACTGTTTCAAATTGATCTTAAAGGACCCCGACAATGAAAAGAACGCTTTTCCCGACTGCCTCTGCTGCGGCCTCCGCAACCGCACTGACCTTCGCCCTTCTGGCGGGTGCCGCCTTGACCCTGCAATCCGCCCCGGCACGCGCCAGCGATGATCTGTGCAACGTCCCCAAAGCCGAATGGCAGCCGATGGAAAACCTTGAGGCCAAGCTGACGGCCGATGGCTGGACCGTCAAGAAAATCAAAACCGAAGACGGCTGCTACGAAGTTTACGCCAAGACGCCGGATGGCAAGCGGGTCGAGGCCTATTTCAACCCGAAAACCTTCGAAGCCGTCAAAACCAAAGAAGACTGATTACGGCCTTTCCAATCCGATCTTCTCGAACCGCACCCTGTTGCCCCCGCTCCGGTGATGTGACGCTCCCTCACCCGCCCATCACCGGAGCATCCGCCAAAAAGGAACCCGATCAATGCAGGTTAAAGTCTGGGACCCGCTGGTCCGTATTTTTCACTGGGGCCTGGCGGCAAGTTTCGCCCTCGCCTGGATCACCGCTGATGAATGGGATGCCCTGCATCACTGGGCCGGTTATGCCGCCGGCGGCCTGATTGGCTTTCGCCTGATCTGGGGTCTGATCGGCTCGCGCTATGCCCGTTTCTCGCAATTCATCCGCCGCCCGTCGGTCGTGATGGCCTATCTTGGCGATATCATCACCGGCCGCGAAAACCGCTATATCGGCCATAACCCGGCCGGGGCTGCGATGATTGTCGCCCTGATCATCGGCATGATCGGCTGTGCGCTCACGGGCTGGATGTACACCACCGACGCCTTCTGGGGTGTGGACTGGGTCGAAGAAACCCACGAATTCCTTGCCAATGCACTGCTTGCCCTTGTGCTGGTCCATATTGGCGGGGTGCTGCTGGCAAGCCTGCGCCACCACGAAAACCTTGTCCGCGCCATGATCAATGGCCGCAAACGGGTTGCCGGGTCTGACGATATTTCCTGATTTTTCGATGTCCCTTACGGGCGGGTTTATCCCCGCCCGTTTTTTGTGCGCGGACGCATGGCGGCGTTACGCCCTATCGCCCATCACGCGCGCCGGATTGCCGACCACCGTGACACCGGGTTCGACATTTTTTGTCACCACCGAACCGGCCCCGACAATCGCATCATCGCCGATGCAAACCCCGGGCAGGATGATCGCCCCGCCGCCGATCCAGACATTCCTGCCAATCGTCACCGGCAGCGCGATTTCAAGATGCTGCTTTCGAAGCTCCGGGTCCTTGTGATGCTGCGCGCAGTAAATCTGCACATTCGGGCCTAGCATTGAATGATCACCGATGATCACCGAAGCCGTATCAAGGATCGTGCAGCCGACATTGATGAACACATCGCGCCCAAGGTGGATATTGACCCCGTATGCACAATGAAACCGCGTTTCGATCCGCGCGTCTTCAGCACATTCCGCAAACAGCGCACGCAGCTTCGGCGCGATATTGCCGCGCTCCGACGGGCTCATCATGCTGTGTTCATGCACCGCCTCATGGGCACGGGCGCGCATGGCATCAAGTTCCGGGTCAAGGCAGCTATACCACTGCCCTGCCTTCATTTTTTCAAACTCGCTTTGGGGCATATCGATCCGGGGCGTTGTTAAGGATGGCGGGGCCCAGATTACGCCCCGCCCGCATCTCGCGCAAATAAAAGAAACCCGCATATGTGGGGGCATATGCGGGTTTTACGGCAGGTCAGATCAGGGGGGAGACATCTTCAAACCTGCCAGTCGGGTCGTCAGGGAGGCGGCAGAAAATCGTTACTTCACGACAAGCCTGTAATTGGGCGTGGTATTAAGCGGGCAGCTATAAAGATACTCACCGGGCGTAAGCGTCACGGCATAATCCTTGGTCTTGCCCTTAAGCAACCCGCCGCCCGACACCGAAATCTTCTGGCTCAATATCTTGTCGGTCCAGTCATAATCCTTGTCACGCAGCCAGAAACCGACCTCATAGGGCACGCCCTCATTCGCCACCCGGAAAATGTAATCACCGGGCGGTAGGGTCATTTCACCGGCCTTTGCCACCCGCGCATCACCGCTTTCGTTATTGATCGCAACGCAATCGGCTTTCTTGGTGCTGGTGTAATGATGGTTGGTGCCCTCGGGCTCCAGAAACTGGCAGGGCACCTGCGTGATTTCGATAACCTGCGGGGCGGCCTGCGACGGGGCGGCAAACCCTGCCAGCATCGCCATCGCAATCCCGCCACCCATAACAACCGATTTCAACATCTGCTTTCTCCGGATTGATCTTTCCATCCGGTGTACCCGCCTTTGCCCGAAACCGGAAATCAAGCCCCGATCACAGCTTGGAGAGCCGCGCGAGAGCAGCCCTCCGCGCCGCAACCTCAAAACCCACCACCGAGCCCGCAAGCCCCATGGACTCCCGCCTTCGCGGGAGTGACGAACGGATGGAAAACCCCTCCCCCCAAAAACCGTCATTCCCGCGCACGCGGGAATCCAGCCCTTCGTGCCACATCCTCAAACCCCGCCGCCGACCTCATTGCCCCTCTCAGGTCAATCCGGCGCAAACAGATCAAGGTCCAGTGTCGGCCGCTCGCCAATATCGCCGCGATGTTTGCGCAAAAACTTCGCTGCCGCCTCGCGCCCCTTGTCGCGCAGCATGGTCATGAAATCCCATTCGGCATTGAGTTTGGAGGATTGATCAAGCTCCAGCATCACATCACTTGCGATGCAATGCATCCGCATCGCCCCCCATTTGCTGGCCTCACACGCATGGGTCGGCGCATCGTGGCGCAGGATCGCAATCATCCGAAGCTCCTTCATCAGGCTGCTATTAAACGATACCTCGTTGAGCCGATTGGCAATCTCGCGCGATGTTTTCGGCACGCCGGGCCGTTTGACCGGGTTGATCTGCACCAGAACCGTATCATCCGATCCGCATTCGCGCACCAGCGGCCCAAGGCTCGGATTGCCGGAATATCCGCCGTCCCAATAGGGCACCCCGTCAATCTCAATCGCCTTGTAAATCGTCGGCAGACAGGCCGACGCCAGCAGCACATCCACCGTGATATCGGGGTTGCGAAACACCCGCCCCTGCCCGGTTTCCACATTGGTCGCGGTGACAAAAAGCTTGGCCGGGCTTTCATTGATCGCCCTGAAATCGACAACCTCGTTCAAAATCGCGGCTAACGGATTATCCCCCGCCGGGTTCAGATCATAGGGCGAAAACATCTTCGCACTCATATCCAGCCACATATAAGCCAGCGAGTTTTCAAGCGACCAGTTGCCAAACAGAATATCAATCGGGCTGCGCTGAAGCGGACTGAACCGGGCCGCTTCCGATACCGCCCGCCAGAATGTCTCAAGGTCGATCCGGGCCCCCTCATAGCCACCCTTGGCAAAGCCCGACGTCACCACCGCGGCATTCATCGCCCCGGCCGAGGTCCCCGAAATCGCCTCAACCGTGATTTCCTCATCCTCAAGCAACCGGTCAAGCACGCCCCACGTAAACGCCCCATGCGACCCGCCGCCCTGCAACGCCAGACTGATATGCTTGCGCGGCTTTCTGGCCTTGCCGTTACCATTGGTCTTGCCGCCGGTTTTGCCGTTCGCGCTCCCGCGCCCGTTCGCCTTGCTCTTCGCCGTCGACGTCTTCGCACTCTCGCTCATGCCAACTCCTGCGTCACATCACTCGCGGGCCACGCCCACCCTCATGATATGTTGCACATGCGAAGAATTGCCAGTTTGGAAGGGTTAAAATTGGCCAGGAACCGGATCAGTTTGCCCTCCACCCCACGCGGTGCAAACCAATGGCAAGCCAATGGCACACCGCCAGATACATCCCACTGTCAATTTATCAAGCTTTTCCAAACATATAAAAACACGAATATGCTTGCTTCCCTCAACGATTTTCCCCAAAAGTTCAGGAACAGTTTCAGTGCGATATTCACATATAGGGGTGGGGAAATGAACACACGCAGAATGGCTGCGGCCTTGATGCTTGGCACAATGACGGCAATGATTTCGGGGATCACTCCGGCATTTGCCGAAGATGCAAAATCCACCCAGAACTGGCAGGGCCTCTATGGCGGTCTGGCACTGGGCGGTGCCTATAGTGCCGCAAATCCGGACTCAAACGCTATCGTGTCGCCCTATTTCTTCGCGGGGGACAAGACACAGCTTGACCCGTTGCTGCAACGGAAGATCGACGGATGGGATGTCACCGGCTCGTTACTGGCAGGGTATGACTGGCAAACTGGCAACATCACCTACGGGCTTGAAGGCGATGTCAGCGTGATGGATTTCTCTGAAACCGAGAATTTCAGCGGAAACTACAACACAAATGCCAACGCGTTTAGCAGCAGCACAACCATTGAAACAAACTTCTCGCTAAGCCTGCGGCCAAAAATCGGATATGTGCAGGACAGGGTCCAGCTTTACGCCTCTTTGGGCCCGTCCATCAGCCGGTTTAAAACCACACACCGGTTCAGCGACGCAGCCCCGAACAGCATGACCTTCACCGATACCAAAACCGCCATCGGCGTTTCATCGGCGATCGGTGCGGGTTATATGCTTGACGATGGCTGGGTCCTGCGCGGCGATTATGTCTTCAGCTACTATCCCGACATCACTGATGGCAGCGACAATCTGGACAATGCAAACACCGACGATTTCAAATATGACTCGGATTTCCAATCCCATAATATCCGCATTGGCCTGATCAAACGCTTCTAGGATCAAGTCCCAGGGTCAGACCCTAGGGTCGGGATACCGGCACGCGCCAAAGTCAAAACGCACCAGAATGCCGCACCACGCCCGCCTTCTGGTGCGGCATTCTCTTTGCGAGTAACACCGCCCCTCACCCCCACTCAATCGCCGCAGGCAAATCCATTTTCGGGGCCTGTTCCATCACCATCGCAAGGAAGATCCGCGCAATCGGCGACAGGCTTCTGCTTTGCCGCGTGATGATGCCAATCGGGCGTTTGCGGATGGGTTCGCACAGCGGCACGAAGGCCAGCTTTCCGGGCGCGGCAAGGTCGGCAACCCGCGCGGCCAGTTCCGGCAGCACCGTGATCCCCACCCCTTCGGCCACCATCGCGGCCAGTGTCAGCGTATTGGATGTTTCGACAATCGGGCGCAATTGCGCGACCGGGTCGATCATCGCACTGCCCGGCCCGTCCTTGGCCCCGCCGCCGTTGCCGTTCGGGATCGCATCCGATTGGCGGGATTTCGCCATTTTCGCCACCCGCTCAATCGCCCGTTCACTGGCATTCGCCCGGCGCAAGGCCATTTGCGCCTCGGGCAGGCCAAGGGCGGCGGCGCGTTTCAGCACGTCGGAGGCCGCGACCTCCGCCGGGTCCACCGGCACCTCTCCCGCGCCACCGCCACCAGAACCGGCAGTGCCACCAGCACCACCGGCCCAGCTTCCCGGTGCCGCCATCATCGCGCGCGTGCCCGATTCCGGGCCCAGCCCGACAAAGGCCTGATCGGCCAGTTCCGACCACGCAATCGCGCGGCGCGTGGCAAAGGCATGGGTCGGGCGGCACAGCACCCCGAACCGGTCGGAAAACAGCGGGCTGAACGCAATATCGGGCAGGGCATGCCATTCCCCGGCAATGCCGAAATCCGCCTCGTTGCGCGCCACCGCCTCATGCACCTCGCCCGCGTTCAACTCGTCCAGGCGAAGCCGTGCATCGGGATGTTCATCGACAAACCGGCTGATCACGCCGGGCAGAATGCGCGTCAGGACCGAGGGCGCGGCGGCAATGCGGATCGTCCCGCCAATCCCCTTGGACAGCGCATCAAGATCGCCAAGCGCCTCTTCAAACTCGCTGATCAACCGGCGTGCGGTGGGCAAAAACCGCGCGCCCGTGGCGCTCAACGTCACCTGGCGCGTCGTGCGATCAAAAAGCGGCGTGCCCGCCACATCCTCGAACTGCCGGATCGTCGCCGTCAATCCCGACGGCGTCAGCCCCAAAACCTCCGCCGCAGCGGTAAAAGTGCCATGATCGGCGACCGCCACAAAAACCCGCATATGGCGCAAACTGATGGAAGACAGCATGTTTCATCCGCTAACTGGTTGACCGGACTGCAACACTAACGGGTAACGCGCCGATTGTGCAGCTATTCCTGCATGCGCCCGCTCATTCCGCGCCAAACCGCCCCGCCCCACGCAGCACAACACCACAGGACAGCCCGGCCCAGCGCACCGCAGCGCCCCACCACCCCGTCATTCCCGCGCAGGCGGGAATCCAGTCCTTCGTGCCGCATCCGCCAAAATCGCCACCGAACCCGCCGCCCAATGGATTCCGGGTCTTCGCCCGGAATGACGGATAGGGGATGAGCTTGCCGACGACAAAACCTCTCCCGCCCCCACCGGTTTTATATCGCCAAACGCTACTTTAAAGGGCATTCTGACGCGCAATCACACCCGCGCAAAACAGAGAATGAACCCAGGGATATGACGGAAGAAGTCGAACAGAAAAGACCAACGCTGGAAGGCGAAGCAGCCCTCAGACTTTGGCGTCAGGGGCCGGATGCTTGGAACAGTTGGATTGATCAACATCCGGGTTGGAATATCAGCTTTGAGGGTGTTGATTTCTCAACCGAGAGAGATCCTTACGGAAACCTGTCTTTCGCAGACTATCATTTCGGTGACGGCAACGTAAACTTCTCCAATGCCACTTTCGGCAAGGGCGACGTCCGCTTCTTTGGGGCGATTTTTAGTGGCGATAACGTCGACTTCTCTGGAACCAACTTCGGCGATGGCAACGTGATCTTCTATGATACCGCTTTCGGCCACGCCAACATGTACTTCGCTGGAGCCACTTTCGGCACTGGTAACGTGTACTTCTCTGATGCCAAATTTGGCAATGGCGACCTGTATTTTTATGGTACCAACTTCGGTGACGGTGACCTGTACTTCTATGATACTACTTTCGGCAAGGGTGAAATAAACTTCAGCCAGACTCAGATCAGCAACTTACATTTTAGCCCAGAAACTACAGGAACCAGCCACATTAAGGCAGAAGGATTATCCATCAAAGGTCGCGCTATTTTCAACCTTCCCCCCTCTGCTGCCCGTTTAAAATCCTTCAATCTGCACAGCGCATCTTTTGATGGTCCGCTAACTCTCAGAGGCAATCTATCAATCATCCCGGACCTGCGCGGCACCCGATACTCACATCAGGTTGATCTCAGCGACCTGAAAGTCAAACTCCCGCGCATATCACCAACACTTGGCTGGCCGCCGAAACTCTCGCTCGTGGCAGAAGACCCGCAAGACGGCGCAAGATTACGCCGCCTCAAAGAAATCGCCGAAACCAACAAGGATCATCAGGCCGCCTTGCGTTTTTCCGCCGATGAAAACCGGGCGAAACGCTGGATCGAAACCTCGTGGTTTGGCTCGGTTCTCGATATGGCCTTTAGTGCGTTCAGCAATTACGGCCAAAGCATATTGCGACCTTCTTTCTGGCTTGGCGTCATCTTTGCCCTAAGCATGTATGCCTACAAAGCCAAGCAGATACCAAAGCTCGCAACCGATGGCTGGGCGGATTGGGTGCAAGCTGCCCTGCTCTCGGCCAGCAACAGCCTGCCCTTCCTGCCGCAATCGCGCGAATTACGTACAGGTGCCTTACAAGCCCTTTACGACACGACCGATCCTAGCTCATTCATAGACGCCCTCATGATCACCCAAGGCGTTCTCAGTTTCATCTTCCTGTTCCTGATCGGCCTTGGCCTGCGCAACCGGTTCCGTCTGTAACGCGCGGCACGGTCAATCGCCCCACCCCGGTCATTCCCGCGAAGGCGGGAATCCAGTCCTTGGTGCCGCATCCGCCAAAATCACCACCGGAGCCACCGCCCCATGGCCTCTCGCCTCTGCGGGAGGGGCGGAACAACGAAGCGGCCCGCGATAGCTGGCACAAGCGATCATGTCGGGACTTCGCCGCCCCGGTTCCGGCTCACCCCACCCGCCCTTCCGGGCACAGGCCCGGTCGCCATCGCACCACAGGCACCCGATTTCGCTTCGTGGGAATGTCGGGTCGGGAACGGATCAGAGTCAGAATCAGGGGCGGAAATGTGGCTCAGACAGCATCAACAAAAATCATATGATAAGACTTTTATAATTTCCGGTAACGGCGGTGCTTCAAAGCCCTGAACACCGCCGTTTTCCTGATGGATCGGGACCATTTGCGCGCCAAAGCGATAGTATAATTTATACTAAATTCATTATACTCATATGATACGACTTTAACAAAACCGACGCCGGAGCCCTTTTTTGTCCCTTCGGCACGGTCGGCACGGGGTCGCCGACCGGGTTGAAAAATCGGATTATTCACTAAAAATGAATAATCCTTCGGAATTTTAAATTTGTCTATTTAATCGGCCTCCTGTCAAATGGGAAAAATAACGCCGCCCGCGCCGCAAAAAAGCCCAGAGAGACATCATGACCGTGCCCGCCCCGACCGCCAAGCCGACACCCGCGCCCAAACCCGCCCCCCGCAGCTTTTCGCGCTTCAACCGTCTGCCGGTCCTGACCCCGGACCGCTCGCTTGACAGTCTCACACTCGGTTTCCTCAAAGCCCTTGAAAAAGAAGGCAAATTTGCCGGTGAAATCCATGCCGATTTCCCGTCCCGCCTGATCAATGCCACCGATAACAGCGTCTACCAAGTGATGCCGACCGCTGTCCTGCAGCCCAGAAACCGCAATGATATCAACGTTGTGATGGAACTGGCCGGGCGCGAGGAATTCAGCGAGGTCAAAATCACCCCCCGTGGTGGTGGCACCGGCACCAATGGCCAGTCTCTCAACAATACCATCACCCTTGATACATCCAAGCATCTCAATAACATACTGGGTTTTGATGCCGAAAAGGGGCTGGTCCATGTCGAACCGGGCGTGGTCCTTGATCAGCTGAATGCTTGGCTCAAACCGCACGGTTTCTTCTTCCCGCCCGCCGTATCCACCGCCAGCCGGGCGACCATCGGCGGCATGATCGGGTCCGATAGCTCCGGCAAGGGATCGCGGATTTATGGCAAAACAAGCCATTATATCAATGACATGACCACGGTTCTGATCGACGGCACCGATTTCCACACCCACGCGATGAGTGCCACGGACGCCGCCGAAATCATGGCACGCGAGGATCGGACCGGTCGGCTTTACCGCAAAATCCATGATGAAATCATGCCGCGTCGCGATCAGATCAACGCGATTTTCCCGGAAATGAACCGCGGGCTTACGGGCTATAACCTCAAGGAAGCCGTTTCGGATCAAGGGGATATGAATTTAAGCTTCCTGATCGCCGGGGCGGAGGGCAGTCTTGGCATGGTCAAGGAAATCACGCTCCGTGTTATTCCGCTGCCAAAGCACAAGGCGGTCACGGTGGTGCGTTATGACAGCTTCGACAGCGCGCTACGCCATGTCGGCACCCTCGTGCAGTTTGACCCGGTCGCGATTGAGAGCATCGATGACAAGGTCATGGAGCTGGCAAAGCAGGATGAAAGCTGGCATCTGCTGGGCAAATTGCTGGGCACAGAGGGCAGCACGGTCCAGACACGCGGCTTCAATGTCGTTGAATTTGTTGGCGAAACGCCCGAGGAAGTCGCGGCAAAACAGGCCGAACTGCGCGCCTATCTTGAGGCCAACCCGGATGCCGATTATGCCCCCATCGGCTTTGTGCAGGCAACCGATCCCACGCAAATCGCCGCCATCTGGTCAATCCGGGCGAAATCGGTTGGCCTGCTTGGCAATCTGGAGGGCAAACGCCGCGCGACCCCCTTTGTCGAAGATACCGCTGTTCCACCCGAAAACCTTGCCGATTTTATCGCGGAATTCCGCGCTTTGCTCGACGCCGAAGGTCTTGATTACGGCATGTTTGGCCATGTCGATGTCGGCTGTCTGCATGTCCGCCCGTTGCTTGACATGTGTGACGAGCAGGACGAAGCGCGCCTGCGCCGTGTGTCGGACAGGGTTGTGGACCTGACCAAAAAATATAACGGCCTGATCTGGGGCGAACATGGCAAGGGTTTCCGCGGCGAATATTCCCCGACCTATTTCGGGCCGGAGCTTTATGATGTGCTCAAGCGCATCAAGGAAGCCTTTGATCCGGAAGGACAATTAAACCCCGGCAAGATCGCCTCCCCCTATTCGAAAAACACCCCGATCACCGCAATTGACGAAGCCCCGATGCGTGGCCAGCTTGACCGCCAGATCGAAGACAGGCTGCGTGATGAATACCTTAACGCGACGCGCTGCAACGGCAACGGGGCCTGCTTTAACTGGGACCTGATGGATGCGATGTGCCCGTCCTACAAAGTCACACGCGACCGCGTTCATTCGCCCAAGGGCCGGGCGGGCCTTGTCCGTGAATGGATCCGGCAGCTTTCGGTCGGTACCGATCCGCGCAATCAGGACCTCGCCGTGATCAATGCGCGCGATTTCTCGCACGATGTCTATGATGCCATGGCCGGTTGCCTGTCCTGCAAGGCCTGTGCGGGGCAATGCCCGGTCAAGGTCGATATTCCGGAAATGAAATCACGGTTTCTGGAGGCCTATCACACCCGCTACAAACGGCCGGTAAAGGACTATGTGATTGCACAGCTTGAAAGCATCGCGCCCCTGATGGCAAAGGCCCCCTTGCTTTTCAATACTTTACAGTCAATTCCGCCGCTGCCGTGGATTTTCAAAAGCCTGATCGGCCTGACCGACCTGCCGAAACTCAGCCGCCAAAGCGTGCGTTCGGCCCTGCGCAAACGCGGCATCGGCCCGTTCAAACTGGCCGATCTTGAAGCATTATCAGATGCCGATCGTGCCAAATCCGTGGTGCTTTTGCAAGATTGCTTCACCAGCCACTATGACATCGATGTTTTCACCGCCCATATCGACCTGCTGCAAAAGCTTGGCTACCGCGTTTTCGTGCCGCCCTATCGCCCGAATGGCAAGGCCTTGCATGTGAAGGGCTTCCTCAAACGCTTTGATTATCAGGCCAGACAAAACGATATCGTCTATGGCCGATTGGCGAAAACCGGCGTGCCGCTGATCGGGATCGAGGCCAGCGTGACGCTGACCTATCGGCAGGAATATGCCCAGCGCCTTGGCACGGACCGCCCGGATTACCGCGTGCATCTGTTCCATGAATGGCTGGCGGGCGAGATCACGGAAAACCGCCTCACCATGCCCACAAACAACGGGAATGCAGGGGGTACGGCCCCGGCAACCCTCTTCCCGCATTGCACGGAAAAAACATCGATCCCCGATGTCGGCGTCAAATGGCAAAAGATTTTCGAGGCCTTCGGCATCAAACTCGCGACCGGGAAAACCGGATGCTGCGGCATGGCCGGCGTTTACGGCCACGAAACCCGCCATCAGGAAACCTCCCGCGCCCTTTATGACCAAAGCTGGAAAAAGAAAGTCGATCAGACGGGCTTGGATAACATGCTCGTCACCGGCTATTCCTGCCGCTGTCAGGTCGCACGATTTGAAGGGGCGAAGCCCAAGCATCCCGTGGAATATCTGGCGGAGTTGGTCTAAGCCCCATCAACGGAAAAATTATCTCCGCTAAAAATCTATGACTTTGAAATACATAGTTCATTTTCGAGAGAAAGGATTTCTTCTTGCTTCGTGAGAGAGTTTATTTCAAAGTTTTATTAAAATTTGCCTTCAATTAGGCATCATCAGCTTTGAGCGCATTCAAAGCATACAAATACTGAGTTATAATCTTTCGATTTTAGCTAAAACCAAGCCGTATTAACATTTTCTGTCCCCCAAAAGAACGTGGAGAGCCCCCTACGATGGCAGGTAACAGAATACGACATCTTGATGCTCTGCTTGGGGTGGACGCATGGCACAAGAAGAAAAATCGATCATCAAAAATAATGACAATCCATGCGCGCGTACATTTTCATAAAGGAAGGCTCGGTGGAGGCGACAACGACAATGTCGAATTCGCAGTCAGGTTAAAAGCAGCAGAAATATTAGCTCGACCAGTTGGTGATGTTAAAATCAACCCCGAGAAAACACTTGATCTTTCTCGCGTCAAAACAGTGAATCACACAGAAAGCATTAAGGAACAGAAGTCATCCAAGGTTGGTGGAGGGCTTGCATTAATAGCCAAAACCAGCGGAATCCTCGCAGATGCAAGCCTCGTTGCCGAAGCCAATACCACAAAGCAGCACGAGCGACAGCTTACAAATAATCGCGATTTATTTGAGATAAAAATCACAACAACTTACGGCAACGATGGCAATCCAATATGGTTGTTGTCACCCGCACATGAACTACAAGCAGGAAATAGCCAAGAGGCTTTTTTAGAGGGTAGCGGATGGGATCCTAAAGAACAGCCTCTAATGACGATACGCGATGAGAGAGGCAAAGATTCCAAAGCTTTAGAACCGGAAGTACAGCTTACCATTCGGTGCAAAAGAGAAGATATCCATATTAGCGATATCCGTTACAAGGCAGAGAACCTTGAATGGAAAGATACAAAAAAGTCTGATCCCAAAAAACTATTTCTGGCAGAACAGTTTCTGAGGAACAAGCTTATGGAAACTGGCCTCTCCTTCGACAAAAGCGGAGCAAATCATAGCACGTTCACGCTATGCGATCTGTCTACGGCCCCTATGATCGAAGAGGAATGGGAAGATGAGTGATGATAAAGAATGGAATATCCCAGCCATACAACGAATCTTCTCAAGTCAGTCAACTGAAATTGCACGAATAGCTGACGATGCAGGAATAGATAAATCAAAAATATTTAAAAACATTTCGCCAATGTCAATCCCTTTCACAGATCACTCAATAATTGAATTTGACATAGATGGAACATTTACTTTATTCGGAACATTCGAAGCAGAATTTCGACACACAGACAAAAATAAAAACGTGAAATTTTTTGGTAGATTTATATCTATAACGACCAAAAAAGATTATGAATCAAAAATAGTTGAAATGGAAATAAACAAAAAAAACTCCATAAAGAAACTTATAAAAAAAGAAGAACTAGAAAAATCAATGGAAATTGATTTGTTTAACTTCAGAAACAAAGAAATATCTTCGGAAATTTCAAAAAAATCAAATCAGTACGGCGAAAAATATACACCACACTTTAAAAGCATGCCCACGTCACGACCTTTAGGATTCTTTGAGAAATTTAAACCGTACACAAGAGCAACAAAAATCGGACAGTTAAGCTTCTTTTCTGAAATCGAAGATGAAATAAAAAAGGAGATTAACATAAAAATAAAAATTGAAAACCACGAAGAGGGATTAGAAGAATATGGAAAAATAGATATTGAAGAAAAATTATGCAAAGAAATAATAAAAGAAATACAATCAAACGAAACAACCTAAACTCAAAAAAATATACAAACAAAACCTAGAATGTTATTTTCATAATCACAAAAACGGCAACAAATTGCGGATGTGATCCCCAAACGCGCTAATCGCCGGGCTGCGCGCGGTGCTTGATGTCACGACCTGCAAACCCAGTTGCGGCAAGGCAGGCATCGGGGATTTGAGGATGTAAAGGTCCGCCGGGACGGCCTTTTGCATCATGACACTGATCGCAAGGCCGGACCGTGCCACCGCGATCAGGCCGGTCAGGCTATTGCTGGCATAGGATATTTTATAGCGCATCCCCGCCTCATCCATCGCATCACAGGCCGCCTTGTGATCCATGGCGTTTGAGGCCGGCATCGCAAGCGGAATGGCGCCATCGGGGAAATCATGGAGTTCCAGCGCCGGTTTGCTTCCGACCCAGGCGAGCTGTTCGGTGCGCACGATCTTTTGCCGGTCATGGATTTCCGGGGTCGAGGTGATGGCCATATCGATCTGGCTGGCATGCAGCAGGCGGTTCAATTCCGGGCTTGGTGCCGACACCACCTTGATCTCGACATCCGGGTGGATGGTGCCAAAGCTTTTAAGCAGGGCCGGGAAAAACGTGATCAGGTAATCCTCGGGACAGCCAAACACCATCGAGCCATGCAATCCCTTGTCGGAAAAGGCCGAAACGGCCTCGTCATGCAGGCGCAAAATCCGTTCGGCATAGCCCAGAAACCGTTCCCCCGCCCCGGTCAGGCTGACGCCGCTACCACTTCGGTGAAACAGGCTTTGGCCCAGCGTTTCCTCAAGCCGCTGGATCTGCATGGTCACGGTTGACTGGGTGCGGCCCACCTGAATGGCGGTGGCGCTGAGCGTGCCGGAATGCGCGGCCCGCACGAATGTCGCAAGCAGTTTGAGATCAAGCAAAGTCTGCATCGCCGCACCAGCATTATATCAATTTTTCCAATACCAGAATGCCATAACTATCAATTTTACGGGTGGCGTGCCAGCAGATACGATGAGGATCAGCCACAAGACACACGTTTTCAGGGAGCCCATCATGTCGCACAACGCCGATCCGAAATTCTGGGACACCGCCCAAAAACACCTGATCCGCTACGGCGGCACGTTCGAACCGGCCATCATCGAACGCGCCAAGGGATCCTTCGTTTATGATGCCGATGATCGCCCCATTCTGGATTTCACATCGGGTCAAATGAGTGCGCTTTTGGGTCACGGACACCCGAAAATCGTCGAAACCGTGCAAAGCCAGGTCGAAAAGGTCGCCCATCTGTTTAGCGGCATGCTGTCCCGCCCGGTGGTGACATTGGCCGAACGTCTGGCGGAACTGGCACCGGGGCTGGATCGGGTTTTGCTGGTTTCCACCGGGGCCGAGTCCAACGAGGCCGCGATCCGCATGGCAAAGCTTGTCACCGGCAAGCATGAAATCGTCGCCTTTTCCAAAAGCTGGCACGGAATGACCGGCGTTGCCGCATCGGCAACCTATAGCGCCGGGCGCAAGGGATATGGCCCGGCCGCGGTCGGATCATTCGCCATTCCCGCCCCGAATGCGTTTCGCCCGCGGTTCAAACATGCTGATGGGTCGCTTGATTGGCAGACGGAGCTTGATGACGCGTTTAATCTGGTCGATAGCCAGTCGACCGGCAATCTTGCCGCCTTTATTGCCGAGCCGATCCTGTCATCGGGCGGCATGTTGCCCCTGCCCAAGGGATACTTGGCCGCCCTTAAACAGAAATGCGTTGAACGCGGCATGTTGCTTATTCTGGACGAGGCCCAGACGGGCGTGGGCCGCACCGGCGATATGTTCGCCTTTGAACGCGATGGCGTGACACCCGATATCATGACCCTGTCCAAAACCATCGGTGCCGGCCTGCCGCTTGCCGCCGTCATGACCACGGCTGAAATCGAGGATGCCGCCCATGAAAAGGGCTTCCTGTTCTATACCACCCATGTGTCCGATCCCCTGCCCGCAGCTGTCGGTGTGACGGTGCTTGACGTGGTGCGCGACGAGAAACTGGTCGACCGCGCCCGGACATCGGGTCAGAAGCTGTTTGATGGATTATCAAGGCTCAAAGACCGCTTTGACTGTATCGGCGATGTGCGCGGGCGTGGGCTTATGCTCGGTGTGGAGATCGTCAAACGTGGCGCGGATGGACAGTTCCGGGAACCCGATCATGAACTGGGGGCGGCGATTGCGACCGAGGCATTCAGAAACGGGCTTAGCATGAATATCGTCAAGCTGCCCGGCATGGGCGGTGTGTTCCGCATTGCCCCGCCGCTGACGATTAGCGACGCGGAGCTCGACCTTGGCCTGTCGATCATAGCCAAATCGATTGAAGGCGCATTGTCGGGCCGCTAATCGCCCCCTACTCACCCCGCCAAAAAAGACAAAAACCCGGCTGATCTCTTACCAACCGGGCTTTTATCGTATCGGATATCGTCGGACCTAGCGCGTCAAAACCTCGGCAGCTTCGCGGGTACGTTTGACCGATCCGCCAACCCCGCTTGAAATCGTGCGGATTTCGTCAAGCCGCCGGACAAGCTCATCGACCGATACGGCCATTGTCTGCATGTTTTGCGACACGCTTTCGGTCACCGCACTCTGTTCTTCGACCGAGGACGAAATATTGGTCACGCTATCGCGCGCCGTTTCGATGGAACCACGAATGGTTTCAAGCGAATTGACAACCTCGTTTGAAATTTCCTGAACACCACTGATTTCGGCCGAAATCTGATCAGTGGCCTTGGCCGCCTGATTGGCTAGGTTTTTGACCTCGTTGGCGACCACGGCAAAGCCTTTGCCAGCCTCGCCCGCGCGAGCGGACTCAATGGTTGCGTTAAGCGCCAGCAGGTTGATCTGCCCGGCGATGCCCTGAATGACTTCGACAATGCCGGTCATTGCGGCAACCACATCGGCCATTTTCTGGGTCGACTGGTTGGCGTTGACGGTTTGCGAGAACGCACGTTCGGTTTCATCGCGGCTTTGCGCCATGCTGCGCGAGATTTCGGCAATTGATGCCGATAATTCCTCGGCACTGGCGGCAACGGTCTGGACCGAGTTGGAGCTTTGCGCCGCGGCGGATGTGCCGCTCAGGGCGGCCTTGTCGAGGCTTGCGATATTGCTGTCAATTTCGGTGAAATTGTTGTCAATCATCGCTTTCAGGTCGATCAGAAGCTGCACCTGCTCGGTAATATCGGTAGCGAGCTTGATCACCCGTTCAGGTTTGCCATTCTGATCAAAAATCGGGTTATAGGTCGCCTCAAGCCAGACTTCCCTGCCGCCTTTTGCAAGTCGCTTGAACTGTGCGGCCTGCACATCACCCCGACGCAGGCTGGCCCAGAAATCCTTATACTCGGTTGATTGGGCATAGCCCGGGGCGACAAACATGCTGTGATGCTTGCCGACAACCTCCCCTTCGGAATAGCCCATGGTTTTCAGGAAGTTCGCATTGGCCTTAAGGATTTTGCCCGTCAGATCAAATTCGATCATCGCCTGGGATCGGTCAATCGCGGTCAGAACGCCGTCGTTAAGCGCCCGTTCCTTGCGACGTGCGGTGATATCGGTCGCAAATTTGATGACCTTTACCGGCTTTCCTGCCGCATTCAGGATCGGGTTATAGGTCGCTTCAAGCCAGACTGTATCCCCGTCCTTGCGCACACGTTGAAATGCATCGGCGACGAATTTTCCATCCGAAAGGGTTTTCCAGAACTGCTTGTATTCCGGGCTTTTTGCGTAATCGGCAGTGACGAAAATGGCATGCTGCTTGCCGACGATATCGCCAAGCTCATAGCCCATCGTCGAAAGGAAATTGGCATTGGCCGTCAGGATTTTGCCATCCAGCGAAAATTCGATCACCGCCATCGATCTGCCAAGGGCTTCATAGATCTGCTGTCCTTGTGAAGATCCATTGTTCCCGAAAATATTGAAAGCCATTGCACCTATCCCCTTTTCACCCGATTACGACTGCGCAAGGGAAAAACACCTATACCGCGCAACCAAACCTATCCTAAAGTATGTATTTGATACTATATTTCAAGAGGAAAAATTCACAGAAGTGCGGTATGGCACATTTTTTCAACCACAACTTTTGGATAAACCATTATGCCATTACGCATAATAGCCTGATCCCCTCTATTGACACCCAACGCGATATACCGGTTCAATCAAGCGTTTCCGTCGCCAAATGAAAGGCCCCGCCATGATCCGTCATATCGTCCTGATCAAATTCAAACCCGGTATTGAGGAGGCCGTGATTGACAGCCTGTTTGATGCACTGGCAGAACTTGGCAACCAGATCGCAGGCATGCGCGGATTTGATGGCGGCGTATCGGTCAGCCCGGAAAAACTCGAACAGGGTTTCACGCATGGTTTCTGCATCGATTTTGACGATGCCAGGGCGCGCGATGCCTATCTCGTGCATCCGGCACATCAGGCGCTGGGTGCCGAACTGGTCAAAGCCGCCGATGGCGAGATTTCCGGGCTGATCGTGTTTGATCTGGAGATGTAAGAATCAGCTTTAGCCGTTCAAAGGTAAAACAGCTTTCAGCAAAGGGCAAAAGCACCGGTCGGTATTTTATCAAGCGCTGCCGGCCTTGCGAAAAAGAAACCCTGCATTTCTTCAACACCAAGCGCCTGCATCCTTTGCGCGACATTGGCGTCTTCGACACCTTCGGCAACAACGCGCAGGCCCAGATCATGCGAAGCTTTCACAACCCACGCGGCAAATGATGATTTGAGACAATCCCCGTTTGCTGTTGCGATGAATTCGCGATCAATCTTGACCCCGGCGAAAACACCGGTTTCCAGAAGCTCCACCGAATTGCTGCCCGAACCGAAGTCATCAATGTAAATCGCAACACCCCGGTTTTTAAGCATTTTGGCATTGGCAAGAAATGCCGGATCTTTGACGATGTCGCTATGTTCGGTGATTTCGACTTCGATCTTGATATCGCGAAGCAGCATATCGCTTCGGAAATGAAGGATTTCTTCGAGAAAGCAATTATTGCGAATGGAATAGGGCGAACAGTTGATCGAGACGGTCGGCGAAAAATCGAACCGGGACCGGATATCCTTGGCCTGCCTGCGCACTTCATTCATCACCGCTGTGGTCAGCAGGTTGATGGCCGGATGCCCTTCGCAGGCCAGAATGATTTCCTCAAGAAGGAAACGTTTCTGAAGGTTCGGAAAACGGATCAGGACTTCAAGCCCGCAGGCCAAGCCGGTCTTTGTCTCGATGCGCGGCTGAAAGACAATCGAATAACCGTTATTTTTGATCGCCCGCATGACCAGCCCCGGTGTAATCAGGGTCCCGGCCAGATCAATCGCCCGCGAACTCAGCGCCTGTTCGATGGATTTGCGGATCAGTTCAATCGATGCGGGCTTGGATAATATGCACGATACAAAAGCCGTGTTGATGGCCTTGTTCATTGCAGAATTATCAAGATGCCCCGATAGCAGGACACGCGGGATATTCGGCGCAATACTGACCATTTCGCGTAACAACCGCATGCCGGAAAAGCCCGGCATGGCCAGATCCGAAACAATCACGTCAACTTTTCGATGATTATCGCGCAGCCATGAAAGAGCCTCGACCGGATCGGAGAAGGAAACCACGTTGTAACGCAGCCCCAGGGCCCGTACAACGCCACGCAGCAGATTTTCGTCATCATCGACAAAAACGACGGTCGGTTTGAAGGGGTTAACGTTGTTCATATTTGCAAAGCCTTCCCGATGAAGCAGAACGCGATCCCGCAGTGCTTCACACAACCGATCGCCCGTTACATGCCGGACCCTATGGCGGGTCGGGATTTCAAAACATCCCCATATGGGGACTAAATCGCCCGTCCTTCCCGATATCGTCACAAACATGACACTTCATATTTGACGCCACGCCCGCATAATACCTGTGGTAGAATTTCATCCTTCACCACGCCACGGCGACATGAGCATCGGGGCACGTCATGCGGATTGCTGCGTTTAACGTCGAAAACCTGTTTGACCGGGCAAAAGTCTTTAACGATGAAAACCCCGAAGCCCATCGCGATGTGCTGGATGCCCATGCAGAACTAAACAAGCTGTTTGAAAAGCCGGTTTACAGCGATGCCGACAAGGCACAGATGTTAACGCTGATAACAAAACTGGGCATGTTGCGCGGCGACGAAGGCCCCTTTACCCGCATTCGCAAAATCCGTGGCCAGCTGATTTCACGCCCGCGCCCGCCAAAACAACCCTATATCAAGGCCGATGGCCGTGATGACTGGGTCGGCTGGTGCGAGCTTCGCATGGGGTCGGTGGACGAGGCCGCGATGCTTAACACCGGGCGCATGATCGGTGATATCGGGGCAGATGTTCTGGCACTGGTCGAGATCGAAAGCCGCCCGGTATTGTTGGCGTTTCAGGATTTCATGCGCGAAAAGGGCGTTTTGCCGGTGCCCTATCGCCATATGATGATCATTGATGGCAATGACGGGCGCGGCATTGATGTCGGCCTTGCTACCCACGAAGGTTACCCGATTGGCGAAATGCGCAGCCACGTCGATGACCTGAAACCCGACGGTGCCCCGATTTTCAGCCGCGATTGCCCGGAATATGAAATCATCACACCATCGGGCGCGCAGATCATGGTTCTGCCCAACCATTTCAAAAGCAAATATGGCGGCAATGACCCGGCAAGCCGCGCCAAGCGACTGGCGCAATCATTGGCGGTTGCCGCCTATTACAATCGTCTGATCGCCGAGGGGTTCGAAAATATAGTGGTTCTGGGCGATCTTAACGATACCCCCGACAGTCCCGAACTTGATCCGTTGCTGCATGGTACGGCCCTTCGGGATGTTTCGGCCCACCCGAGCTTTACCGAGTTTGAATTCAATGCCGGTAATGGCGACCGTGGGACCGGCACGCATGGCCTTGGCAATGATGATGATAAAATCGATTATCTTTTGTTATCGCCTGCCCTGTTTGACCGCGTCACCAAGGGTGGCATTTACCGCAAGGGCATCTGGCCAGGATCACGCCCGCCGCGTTGGGAAACCTATCCCGACCTGATCAGGAAACATCAGGCAGCATCGGATCATCACCTGATCTGGGCTGATATCGATATCTAAGCGCGTTGGATCACAATACCTTTCGCGACCTTCCTGATACTTTTCTAAATTGCGTAAGATCAAAGATTTACCTTGCTGTTCAGGTCAGGATCATTCCAGACTTTATCGCGTTAAAGCTATAACCTGCTTGCGATAACCCCTATATGCCGATGGCACATCCGTGGCCACAAACCCGGCAATCCTGTCTTGGAGGGCGGAATGAGCAAACTGCGCGTGCCTTTGGCGATCCTTGTCGTGATCATCGCGATTGCCGGGGGCGGTTACTATTACTGGCAGCAAAATCAGGAAACCCTTCCCGAATTCATCGCCAGCGGCAATGGCCGGATCGAGGCCGAAGAAGTCCGGGTGGCAACCAAATATGCCGGCCGGGTCGACGAGGTTCTGGTCGATGAGGGCGATGTGGTCCAAGCCGGTCAGGTTCTGGCGCGGATGGATACGGCCGAACTTCAGGCCAGCCTTGCCAAGGCCCGCGCCGAAGTTGCGAGTGCGCAACAAGGCATTTTCGAAGCCAGGGCCGATATCGCTCAGAAAGAAAGCCAGCTTTCGCTCGCGCAGCGACAGCTTGAACGCGCCAACGAGCTTGTCAAAAACAACAATATCGCGCGTGAACAGGTCGATCAGCGCAAATCGGAACGCGACGTGGCCGAGGCCGCCCTTGCGGCGGCAAAATCGCGCCTGACAAGCAGCGAACGTAATGTCGAAGCCGCCCAGGCCGAACTTGACCGCATTCAGGTGCAGATCAATGATTCCGTGCTTAAGGCACCGCGCGGCGGGCGGGTGCAATATCGCCTTGCCGAACCCGGCGAAGTTCTTGCGGGTGGCGACCCGGTGGTAACGGTTCTGGACCTCACCGATGTTTACATGACGATCTTCCTGCCGACCCGGCAGGCCGGTTTGGCCTTTGTCGGCAACGAGGCGCGCATTGTTCTGGATGCCGCACCGAATTTTGTGATCCCGGCCTATGTATCATTCGTTGCTGATGATGCACAATTCACCCCGCGCGAGGTCGAAACCAGAAGTGAACGCGACAAGCTGATGTTCCGGGTTAAAATCCGCATCGCGCGCGAATTGCTTGAAGAGCATAGCAAACGGGTCAAAACCGGCCTGCCCGGCGAGGCCTATGTCATGCTGGCCGATCATAAAAACTGGCCGGAACGCTTTACCCCCAATGTTCCCGATGACGCGACACTGAACCAGAGCCTTCAGGAATGAGTAATGCTCCTGCAAATGGCGCAAATCTTGCCGCGCGGCTGGACCATGTCCGCCACCGATACGGCCATGTTCATGCGCTTGACGATATCAGCCTCGATATCCCCACAGGTCGGACCATCGGCTTTATCGGGCCCGATGGTGTGGGTAAATCCACCGCCCTTGCCCTGATATCGGGTGCGCGCAAATTGCAGGATGGCGTGGTCGAGACGCTGGGCGGGCCGATGGACGACACGCGCCACCGAAACAGCGTTCTGCCCAAAATCGCCTATATGCCCCAGGGACTGGGCAAGAACCTTTATATGGACCTGACGATCCGCGAGAACCTTGAATTCTTTGGCCGTTTGTTTGGCCAGTCGGCGCGCGAACGCAATGACCGGATTGAAAAGCTGGTAAAGGCGACCGGCCTTGAACCCTTTACCGAGCGCGCAGCCGGCAAGCTTTCCGGCGGGATGAAGCAGAAGCTTGGCCTGTGTTGTGCCCTGATCCATGATCCGGAAATATTGATACTGGACGAACCGACAACCGGCGTCGATCCCCTGTCACGTCGACAGTTCTGGGAACTGATCGACCAGATCCGCAAAACCCAAAGCGGCATGACCGTGCTGGTCGCAACCGCCTATATGGATGAAGCCGCCCGTTTCGACCAACTGATTGCGATGAATGACGGCAAGGTGCTGGCAAGCGGCACAGCGGACGAGATTTTGGAGCGCACCGGGGCCGATAACCTTGAGACCGCGTTTGTAAGGCTGCTGCCCGAAGAAGAACGCAAGGGCCATAAGGACCTTGTCATTCCGCCGCGCACCACACATGGCGATGTTCCGGCCATCGTCGCGGACGGCCTGACCATGCGGTTTGGCGATTTTACAGCCGTCGATAATGTCAGTTTCCGCATCGAAAAAGGCGAGATTTTCGGGTTTCTCGGCTCGAACGGGTGCGGCAAGACGACAACCATGAAGATGCTGACCGGGCTTTTGCCCGCGACCGAAGGCACGGCAGAGCTTTTCGGCAAACCGGTCGATGGGCAGGATACCGAACTTCGCAAACGGGTCGGCTATATGAGCCAGGCCTTTTCGCTTTATGCCGAGCTGAGCGTCTATCAGAACCTGGAGCTTCACGCGCGGCTGTTTCATCTGCCGTCAGATCGGATTAAGCCGCGGATTGACGAGCTTTCGGAGCGGTTCGGCCTGACCGAATATCACGATGACATGGCTGAAAGCCTGCCGCTTGGTGTGCGGCAACGTTTATCGCTGGCGGTTGCCATCATTCACAGCCCGGAAATCCTGATACTGGACGAACCGACATCGGGCGTCGATCCGGTGGCACGTGACGCGTTCTGGCAATTGCTGGTCGAGCTTTCGCGCGATCAGGGGGTGACGATTTTTATCTCTACCCATTTCATGAACGAGGCGGAACGCTGTGATCGCATATCGCTGATGCATGCGGGCAAGGTATTGATTAGCGACACCCCGCATGAAATCACGCAGAAACGCGGTTGCGAAACGCTTGAAGAAGCCTTCATCAGCCATCTGGAAGAAGCCAGCGGCATTGATGACAACGCCCCTGCCCCGGATGCATCGGCCATTGGCGGGGACGATGAAACCGCGCCTGCGAAATGGAAACCGGCCAAGGCATCGATTTTCAGTTTGCGCCGTTTGTGGGCCTATTCACTGCGCGAAACCATGGAACTGATCCGCGATCCGATCCGGTTGATGTTTGCCTTGCTGGGTACGGCGATTCTGATGCCGGTTTTCGGGCTTGGCATTACCTTTGACGTTGAAAATCTGACATATGCTGCACTCGACCGCGACAGGACGGAAACCAGTCGCACCTATCTTGAAAACCTTGCAGGGTCGCGATATTTCAGCGAACAGCCGCCGTTAAACAGCAATGACGAACTCGAACAGCGGTTGCTGTCGGGCGATATCACGCTGGCGATTGAAATTCCGCCGGGATTTGGCCGCGACCTTGAAGCCGGACGCAGCCCCGAAGTCGCCGCAACCATCGATGGCACCATGCCGTTTCGCGCCGAAACCATCCATGGCTATGTCGAAGGCATTCACAGCAAATATCTGAACGAACGCAGCATGCGCAACACAGGTTTGCCCGCGCAAACTCTGCCGGTAAGCATTGAGACACGCTATCGCTATAATCAGGATTTCAAAAGCATCTATGCCATGGTGCCATCGGTGATTGCGCTGCTGCTGATGTTTATCCCCGCCGTTCTGATGGCGGTCGGCGTGGTGCGTGAAAAGGAACTGGGATCGATCACCAACCTTTATGTCACGCCGGTCACGCGGATCGAATTCCTGATTGGCAAACAATTGCCCTATGTCGGGTTGGGGCTGATCAATTTCGTTCTGATGGTGGCGATGGCGCTGTTCTGGTTCGAAGTCCCGATGCGGGGCAATCCGCTTACCCTTATTGTCGGGGCCTTCCTGTTTGTTTTTGCCACAACCGGTTTGGGGCTTTTGATTTCGTCCTTCACCAAGACCCAGATCGCCGCACTGTTCGGAACCGCGATTGCGACGATGGTGCCATCAGTGATGTTTTCCGGAATGATGCAGCCGATATCCTCGCTTGAAGGGGCGCCCGCCGTGCTTTCGACCATCATGCCGACATCGCATTTCATGTCGATCAGTGTCGGGGTCTTTACCAAGGCGCTTGGCTTTGCCGAACTTTATCCGGAAATCATAACGCTTGTGATTTTCTTCCCGGTATTAACCACCCTTTCGATGCTGCTGCTTAAAAAGCAGGAGGCGTAAATTTGATGTTTGGCAAACGGATTGAAAATATCTATCGCCTCGGCATCAAGGAGCTTTTCAGCCTCCGTCGCGATGTCGTGTTGCTGATCCTGATCTGCTGGGCGTTTTCATTTGCGATTTACAATGCCGCCACCGGTTTTTCCCATGACCTTAAAAACGCATCGATCGCGATTGCCGATCTGGACAAATCCAAATTGTCGCGCCAGATCGGCGATGCGTTTCTGCAACCATTTTTCAAGATACCCGGGGAAATCAGCGAAGGTGACATTGACGCGGCCATGGATGGCGGCGAATACACCTTTGTTCTGGTGATCCCGCCCGATTTTGAAAAGAATCTGATTGCCGGTCATCAACCGGAAATTCAGCTTAACATCGATGCCACCGCCATGATGCAGGCCGGGATCGGCCAAGGCTATGTCAGCAATATCATCGCCCAGGAAGTCCGGACCTTCATGGGCGGGGTTTCAGCCTATGTCGCGGCAAATCACGAACCACCGGCGACACTTGTGACACGTTATGCCTATAACGAAAACGCCACCAGTTCATGGTTCACCAGCACGATGGAGATCATCAACAACATCACAATGCTGTCGATCATCCTCTCGGGAGCAGCACTTATTCGTGAACGCGAACATGGCACGATTGAACATCTGCTGGTGATGCCGCTTGATCCGTTTGAAATCATGCTGGCAAAGGTCTGGGCCAACGGTCTTGTGATCCTGATCGCCAGTGCGGTATCGCTGTTCTTTGTCGTCGAACTGATGCTGGGCGTGCCGATTATCGGCTCCAAGCTGCTGTTCTTTACCGGAACCATGCTGTATCTGTTTTTTGCCACCGCCCTTGGCATTTTCCTTGCGACCATGACGAAATCAATGCCGCAATTCGGGCTTCTCTTCATCCTTGTCGTATTGCCGATGCGGATGTTGTCAGGCGGGAATACGCCGCTTGAAAGCATGCCTGAAACGCTTCAGAACATCATGCAATTCGTCCCGTCCAGCCACTTTGTCAGCTTCGCACAGGCGATCCTGTATCGCGATGCCGGGATAGATGTCGTCTGGCAGGAATTTCTGATCGTCTTCGTGATCGCCGCCCTGTTCTTCGCCTTCAGCGCAATCAGGTTCCGCAAAAGCATCGCGGCAATGCGATAGGACGCATTGCCGCCATTCATTGAAATCTTTGATGCCGAACCTAGCCAACCGTTTTTTGCGACGCGGTCAGGGATGACCGTTCACGCGCGACATAGGCCCCATATCCCTTTTCCCCGATCAGCCTGCCGTCTTTGACAACAGTTTTGCCGCGCACCATCGTGTGTATCGGCCAGCCGGAAATTTCCAGCCCTTCGAACGGGGTATAATCCGCCCCCTGGGCGAGCAGATCATTGGTAATGGTGACCTTCTTTTCCGGGTCCCAAAGGACGATATCCGCATCCGAACCAATCGCAATCGTGCCCTTTTGCGGATACATGCCGTAAAGCTTGGCGTGATTGGTCGCGGTGATCGCGACAAAGCGGCACAGATCAATCCGCCCCTTTTGAACACCTTCGGAAAACAGGATCGGCAGACGGGTGGCAACACCGGGGATGCCGTTGGGGATCCAACGGAAGCTTTTCCTGCCCTTTTCATTAAGCTTGCCCGCCGGATCGTCAAACCGGAATGGGCAATGATCGGATGAAAACAGATCAAAGACGCCGCGTTCGATCCCATCCCAGCAGGCATCCTGACTGGCCTTGTCACGCGGCGGTGGGGAACAGACAAACTTTGCCCCCTCCATTTCCGACTGATCAAGATCATCGGCCGTCAGCATCAGATATTGCGGGCAGGTTTCCCCGACAACCTTGCTGCCGCGCATCCGGGCCCGTTCGATTTCTTCCATGGCTTCGCGGTTCGAAACATGAACGATGACAATCGGCGTATCGACAATTTCGGCCAGCGATAAAGCGCGATGGGTTGCTTCGCGTTCAGCCGCAATCGGACGGGTCGTGGCATGGAATTTCGCCGCCAGATCACCATTGGCTTCGTGCCGCCCGATCAGGAAACGAATGGCATCCTCGTTTTCACAATGCACCATCACCAATGCACCCGACCGCCGCGCACTTTCAAGCGTATCAAGGATTTCATCATCTCGCAGACGCAACCCGTCATAGGTCATGAAAACCTTGATCGACGTATAGCCATCCTCCACCAGCGCCGGAAGCTCCTGCCCCAGAACCGCCGGGGTCGGATCGGTGACGATCAGGTGAAAGGCGACATCGATATGGCATTCGCCGTCTGCCTTGGCATGATAGACCTTTAATGATTCCCGAAGGCTGTCACCCTTTTCCTGCATGCAGAAACTCAGGATAGAGGTATTGCCCCCCATCGCCGCCGACCGCGTCCCGGTTTCGAAATCGTCGGCCATGACGATCCCGTCGCCCGATGGTTGGGAAATGTGGACGTGGCTGTCGATCCCGCCGGGCATCACATAAAGCCCGGTGGCATCGACAATATCGTCACTGCCATCAAGATTTGCGGCAATCGCGGCAATGCGCCCGTCGACAATCCCGATATCGCCGCGGTAAATGTCGCTGGCGGTAACGATTGTGCCGTTTTTGATGATGCGGTCAAACTGCATGTGATCGGCTCCCCTATCGTGCGGCAGCGGCGGATTTACCGGCATTGAGCATCCGGTCGAAGGCCGCAGTCAGACGATCAACTTCTTCAACCGTATTGTAATGAACCATCGAAACCCGGACCATGCCGCCATGGTCGGTGACATCAAGATATTCCGCCAGACGACGGGAATGGAAATCACCAAACCGGATGGCGATTTTTTCGTCATCAATGATTTTGCAGACCTCGCTGGCATCCATGCCATCAAAGCGGAAGCTGATGGTTGGAATTCGAATGCCATCGCGGTTGTCCGAACGGCCAATGATCGTGCAATCATTACGGCTGCGAAGGTATCCCAGCAACCGTTCGACAAGGGCGTTTTCCTGCAAGGTGATGGCGTCATAGGCAGCAACGATTTTTTGCCGCACCGAACCGGTTTCGGCAGTCATTTCACCAAGTTTCACAAGATAATCGACAATGCCGCAGGTGGCATAGGCAAGCTCGTAATTCGGATTACCGGGTTCAAGTTTGCCCGGCACCTTATCCTTGCCATAGAAGTAATGATAAAGCGTATCGAGTTCGAGCAGATGGTCGTATTTGCCATACATCAGCGCATAATGCGGCCCATAGGTCTTATAGAGGCTGAAGACATAGTAATCGGCGTCAAATGCCTGCACATCAACCGCACGATGCGGGGCATAGGCCACCGCATCAACGCAAATACGCGCCCCGCGCGCATGGACGAAATCAGCAATCTGGCGGATCGGATTGATTTCACCAAGAATGTTGGACACATGGGTCACGCATACAAGTCTGGTGCGGTCGGTCATAAGCGGCTCAAGGTCTTTCAGATCAAGCCTTAACTGTTCGCGATCCAGTGGCCAGAACTTCACCTTGATCCCGGCACTTTGCAGTCTGTCCCACGGACCGATATTGGATTCATGATCGGCAACCGTAACGATGATTTCATCACCCTTCGACAGCTGGCTTTGCATGGCCCGGGCAAGGTTTTGCAATAGTGCTGTGGTCGAGCTTCCGAACACGATTTCTTCGGGGCGGCTGGCATTGACCAGATGCATCGCACTGGTGCGCGCTTCAAGCAGCGCCTCGGCCGCCTTTTGCGACACCTCGTAAGAACCGCCGATCTGAACGTTTTTATCAAACAGGAATGTATTGATCCGTTCCACCGCCGATTTCAGGATTTGCGAGCCCCCTGCATTGTCAAAAAGCACCCAGCCCTTTGACAGACCGGGAAACTGGCTGCGCACAAAATCCATATCGAGCTGTTTGTTGGTTGTCATAAACTATCCTCCGGAATGTCCGTGTTTTTTATTTGTTTTTCAGTGATCAAGAACGGCGTGCAGGAAGCTTTTCGTGCGCGTTTCGACCGGTTGATCAAAAATCTGTGTCGGGGGACCGGCTTCGATGATGTTGCCACCATCCATGAAAATGACGCGATCCGCGACCTGGCGGGCAAAGCCCATTTCATGGGTCACAATCACCATCGTCACCCCTGTCCCGGCCAGCTTTTTCATGACATCAAGAACCTCGCCAACCATTTCCGGATCAAGGGCCGATGTCGGTTCATCAAACAAAAGAACCTTTGGCTCCATCGCCAGCGCACGGGCAATCGCGACACGCTGCTGCTGGCCCCCTGAAAGCTGCCCGGGATATTTATCGGCCTGTTCGGAAATGCCGACCCGCTGCAACAGGTTGCGTGCATGTTTTTCGGCATCAGCCGTTTTGGCATGGCGCACCCGCATCGGTGCCAGCATGACATTGCGCAGCACCGTCATATGCGGGAACAGGTTGAAGGACTGAAACACCATGCCGACTTCAGCGCGGACCTTGGCCAATGCACGGCCCGGCTTGACCGGGATGCCATCCACCGTGATCTCGCTTTCGGCGTCGAATGCCTCAAGATGATTGATGCACCGGATCAGGGTCGATTTCCCTGACCCGGACGGACCGATGACACAGACGACTTCGCCCTGTGCGATATCAAGGTCAATCCCGTGCAGAACCTTGAACGAACCATATGCTTTTTTAAGATTACTGATCGTGATCAGGGCCGCCATTATCGTTTCCCCTTGCTGTAACGTTTTTCAAGTCGGGCAACGACACACACCATCGGCCAAAGCAAGATCAGATAAATCAGTGCCGCCCCGATCAGGGGGGTCGGGTTTGCCGACAATGCCTGCGCCTGGGTCGCCTGTTTCAAAAGGTCGGGCATGGCAACGACCGACGCCAGTGCCGTGTCTTTCATCACATTGATGCAATTGTTGGTCAGTGGCGGGATCACGATGCGGATGGCCTGGGGCAGAATCACGTCAATCATCGTGTGACGATTGGAAAGACCAAGCGCGGCCGATGCTTCGAATTGGCCATGTGGAATGGCCTCGATCCCCGCGCGGAAAATTTCGGCGGTGTAGGCCGATGACACCAAAGTCAGCGCCGTAACCGCAGACAGAAAAGGCGACAGACGAATGCCGACAAACGGCAGCGCGTAATAAACAACAATCAGCAGAACAAGCAGCGGGATCGATCGGAAAATATCGATGTAAAGCCTGACAATTACACACACAAACCCCGGTGCATAAAGCCGCGTCACTGCAAGAAAAAGACCGCCAACAAGGCCGCAAACAATACTGGTGACGCCGATTTGCAATGTCACCAGCAACCCAGACATCAGTTGCGGCAAGCTTGCAAGCAACACCGGGACATTAAAGAATGTCGATAGAAGGTCCATAATACTACCACTTCGATAAGGAGTGTCGGCGGCAGGCCGAAACCCACCGCCGGACGGGACGGAACGCCCTGTTACTTCAGGGTCGGCATATCCATGACCGCGACGGTCGAAGTGGTTTCTTCGGGTTTTGCACCGAACCAGGTTTCATGCAGCTGTGCGATGAAGCCTTCTTTTTTCAGTTCGGTCAGGATGTCGTTTACCTCGGTCGCAAGCGGTGCGTCCTTGTTAAACATGATCGAATATTTTTCACCGGTGGTGATACGCTCAACGACTTTAAGGTTCGGCTTGTCCTTGACGTAATACAGTAGTGCCGGAATGTCGCTGATATAGCCGTCGATACGACCCGCTACCAGATCAAGCATCGCCGGTGAAAGGCCTTCGTAGCGACGGGTTTCAGCCAGTTTATAGTCCGCGCCATGTTTGCCGACCCACATGTCTCCGGTCGATCCGGTATCGACACCGACAATCTTGCCAGCCATGCCGTCCATACCTTCGATGCCGCTTGCCGCAGCAACGGTCAGTGACTGGTCACTATCGTAATATGGCTGAGCAAAAGTCACCGACTCCAGACGTTTGTCGGTAATGGTGATCGACGATACCGCCATATCGATACGGCCCGACTGTACCGCCGGGAACAGGCCGTTGAACGGGATGTTGACGAATTCAACAGATTTGCCAAGACGCTTGGCGACCTCGGCTACCAGATCGACTTCAAAACCGACGGTCTTGGCATCGGCATCCTGAAATTCCCACGGAACGTTGCCGATATTGGCCCCAACAGTCAGATCAGCCGCATTTGCCGACGCGATTGCCGAAACCGCCAGAACGCCGCCAACGAGCGATGATTTGAGGTACGAGAGGAGTTGCATGATGTTTCCCTTGTTTTTTAAACCGTCCCTGAATAGTCTGGTCTAACTGGTCAGACCAGTTAGACCAGACAAACATGTTTCAATGGCATTTGCAAGTTGGATCATGCAAAAATCAAAAAAGCCGCCTTCAACGAAAGGCGGCACGTCCAAGGATAATAAGCAATAAAGGTCTAGGGCATGCTTACAAAAACGTTCTTGCCGCAATCCGTTGCGCGAGAAATTCAGGAAATGATCCAAAGCGGCGCACTGAAGCCGGGGGAAAAGATTCCGTCCCAGCGCGAATTTTCGCAAAAGTTCGGCGTCAGCCGCGCTTCCCTGCGCGAGGCCCTGCTGACACTTGAAACACTTGGACTGATCAAGACAGAGGCTGGTCGCGGCACCTTTGTCACAGATCCATCTAATGTGACCAAACCGGGCATGGCGCCGTGGCGCTATTCCGACAGCTATTCCGTGTTTGATGTATTTCAGACCCGCATCATGCTGGAAGGCCAGATTACCGAACTGGCAAGCGGCAGGCTAACCGCCAACCAGCTTGACCATATGGAACAGGCCACCAAGCAGATGGAAGATTGCTGGGCCAATCAGGACCTGATCGCCAATGTCGAGGCCGATCTATCATTCCACGACACGATTGTCGCAGCATGCAGCAATGCGATGTTGCGCGCACTTTATCAGAATGTTCGCGACCAGTTGACCGAAACACAGCGCCAGCCGATCCCGATTACCGATCCGGAACGCATGAAGGCATCCATCGCTGAACATCGACGGATCATTGCCGCTCTTCGCGACAATGACGGCCCCCTCGCCCGCCGCGAAATGGAAACCCATATCCGCAACACTGCCAGATGCGCGGGCCTGCAACCCTGAATTTGGCAGTCGGGAAAAACGCCCTATCCGTGACGCAGCTTGAAGAACAGGATGGTCGAGGCCAGGACAAGGGTAAAGCCGTTGGCAATGATCACGGGCCAGTCGCCACGGACCAGGCCATAAACCAGCCAAAGCGCGATCCCGGTGCACAGGATTAGAAACATCACAAGTGAGATATCAGCCGTCGAGCGGGTGCGCCAGGTGCGGATGACCTGCGGCAGGAAGGCAATCGTGGTCAGTGATCCGGCAAGAAGGCCAAGGGCGGTTTCGAAAGACATGATCATGGCAGGCCTCCGTCAGATCATCGGGCCGAATGACAAGGCATCAGGCCGAAACAGAACGCTCGTTTGAATGCATTCAACACATATTACACACGACTTCAAGCGGGAAATATCCGGGCCGATCATGATGCGCCGGAAGCCTTGATAACCTTGGGAAATGAACGGTTTCTGGGGCCAGAAACACAAAACCCCGCTCGGAAACCGGCGGGGAGGAAATGGTGGGCCTAACAAGACTCGAACTTGTGACCTCTCGCATGTCA
>TARA_R100000049_G_scaffold5447_1_pt1 | contig 45756 bp, 42 predicted proteins | sample TARA_R100000049 | Tara Oceans TARA_R100000049 (sample SAMEA2619992) | marine metagenome | biome: marine biome (ENVO:00000447); feature: mesopelagic zone (ENVO:00000213) & marine oxygen minimum zone (ENVO:01000065); material: "saline water (ENVO:00002010), including plankton... | reverse complement strand
GTGGATGCCGTCCTGGGGCGGGATGATCAACGGCCTGATGACGCTTTCGGGTGCCTGGGACAAACTGCGTACCGACCCGGTCCTGCGCTTCATGGTTGCTGCCGTCGGTTTCTATGGCATGTCGACCTTCGAAGGCCCGGTCATGTCGATCAAGGCCGTCAACGGCCTGTCGCACTATACCGACTGGACCATCGGACATGTTCATTCCGGCGCGCTTGGCTGGGTGGCTTTCGTTTCCTTCGGTGCGATCTATCACCTGATCCCGGTCCTGTGGCATCGTGAACGCCTCTATTCGATGCGTCTGGTTGCCTATCACTTCTGGCTGGGTACCATCGGTATCGTTCTTTACATCACGTCGATGTGGGTTTCGGGGATCATGCAGGGCCTGATGTGGCGTGCCTACGACGATCTTGGCTTCCTGCAGTATTCCTTCATCGAAACCGTTGAGGCAATGCACCCCTACTACATCATTCGTGCAACCGGTGGCCTGCTCTTCCTGCTCGGATCGCTGATCATGGTCTGGAACGTCTACAAGACGATCAAGGGTGATCTGCGTCGCGAAGCACCGATCGGCACACCTGCTACCGTAGCAGCCGAATAAGGGGGATGTGAAAAATGCTTCTGAAAAAACACCACATTGTTGAGAAGAACGTCTTTGTTCTCATCCTCGGGATTTTCCTGACCATCATCATCGGTGGTATCGTCGAAATCGTGCCGTTGTTCACGATGGAACAGACCATCGAGAAGGTCGAAGGGGTCCGTCCCTATTCACCGCTCGAACAGGCGGGTCGCAACATCTATCTCCGCGAAGGGTGCTATAACTGTCATTCCCAGCAGATCCGTCCGTTCCGTGACGAGGTCGAACGTTATGGCCATTACAGCCTTGCCGCGGAATCGATGTATGACCATCCGTTCCAGTGGGGATCGAAACGTACCGGACCGGACCTTGCCCGCGTTGGTGCCAAATATTCCAACGACTGGCATGTTGCCCACCTGAAAGATCCGCGCTCTGTCGTGCCGGAATCGATCATGCCGGGCTATCCGTTCCTGGCGGAACGCGAATTGAAGTTCGATGACGCCCAGGCCCATCTTGAAACGCTTAAAATGGTTGGTGTTCCTTATACCGACGAGCAGATCGAGAATGCCAAGGCCGACCTGTATCTGCAGGCGATGGCGGACGAGGATTACGATGAACTCCTTGCACGTTATCCGAATGCGGCAACCGGTGACTTTGACGGAAACCCCGCGAAACTGACCGAAATGGATGCGCTGGTCGCGTATCTGCAGGTCTTGGGTCGCATGGTCGATTTCACCACCTACAACCCGCAACTGAACCTGCGCTAAGGCGAAGGGGAACGTCATGGAATTCTTTACGCAACTCGCTGACTTTTTCCGACCCTTGTGGGGTCTGTGGCTGATGCTGCTTTTCGGGGCGATCATTGCCTGGGTCATGTGGCCCAGCAAAAAGCGCCGGAAAGACATGGAAGAGCATGCCCGGATTCCGTTTCGGGATGAGGAATAGGGGGAGAACCGAGCTATGTCGACACATGTCGAAAAAGACCAGGTTTCGGGTCACGAAACCACCGGTCATGAATGGGATGGCATCAAAGAGCTGAATACACCGCTGCCGTCCTGGTGGGTCTATGTTTTCTGGGCCACAATCGTCTGGTCGGTCGGCTATTGGGTGGTTTATCCGTCCTGGCCGACGGCAACGAGCTACCTTACCGGTATGTTCGAAACCACCAACCGGACCCAACTGCATGAAACCATGGCCAATGTTGCCGCCGAACGCGCACCGTATATGGAGCGTCTGGCAGCACTGGATCTGGATGAAATCGTTAATGACAGCGAATTGCTGAACTTCTCGATGGCAGGTGGCAAGGCCGTGTTTGCAGAAAACTGCGCACCGTGTCATGGCACGGGCGGTTCGGGCAACCCGGGCTTCCCATCCCTTCAGGACGATGACTGGCTGTGGGGTGGTTCGCTTGAAACCATCAATGAAACGCTGCATGTCGGTATCCGCTGGGATGCCAATGATGATACGCGTTTCAACGATATGCCTGCCTTTGGTCGTGACGAGATACTGGAACGCGATGGCATCAATGATGTTGTTCAGTATGTCCTGTCCTTTAACGGACGCGAAACCGACAAGGCCGCAGCAGCCCGCGGCATGGAAGTCTTCGCTGATAACTGCGCATCCTGTCATGGCGAAGACGCCAAGGGTGTTCAGGAATTGGGGGCACCGAACCTGACGGATGCGATCTGGCTGTATGGTGGTGATGCCGCGGCCATTACCGAAACCGTGACCAATTCGCGTGGCGGCGTCATGCCGGCATGGGGTGGTCGTCTTGACGAAGAAACCATCAAGATGCTGACGGTTTATGTCCACTCGCTTGGTGGCGGTCAGTAACCTTTAAAATCTTCGGCCCGCCGCACCTTTATACACTGTGATCTGATCAAAAATTGATTTGTGTCATGGTGGGGTGCGGCGGGTTTTTCGTATGTTGGCACTGCAATTTGAATAATCCTAATCCGACATGGCATGCCGCATGCCATGTTGTGCACCATGCAGATAACTGGTGGCCCCAAAGCCACAAGAGAGCAGTTATCGGCGATGCGGCCCAACAGTCAGGTAGCGACAATGGCCATGCCCCATTTGCAACAGCCCGATCCCGCACATCCGATCCCGCAAAACGATACACTGCCGGAAGATGACCGCGACCAGCCACTTTATAAAACCCGCGACAAGGTCTATCCGAAACGGGTCTCGGGCCGTTTCCGTAACCTGAAATGGTTTGCACTGGTCGCTCTGCTTGCCATTTACTGGATTGTGCCTTGGCTGCGCTGGGACCGCGGACCTTCGGCACCGGATCAGGCCGTGCTGATCGACATGGATCTTGGCCGCGCCTATTTCTTCTTTATCGAGATCTGGCCGCAGGAAGTCTATTACATCACCGGCCTTCTGATCCTTGCCGCGATCGGTCTGTTTCTGGCAACGTCGCTGTTTGGCCGTATCTGGTGCGGTTATGGCTGTCCGCAAACGGTGTGGACCGATCTTTTCATGCTGGTCGAACGTCATATCCAGGGGGATCGCAATGCGCGCATGCGTCTGGACAAATCGCCCTGGACATTCGAAAAAATCTGGAAAATCGGCGCAACCCATCTTTCATGGCTGGTGATTGCCGCGGCAACCGGCGGTGCATTTGTGCTTTATTTCCACGATGCGCCGACGGTCATGGCCGATATCTTTACCGGCGATGCGTCACTGGGTGTTTATGTCACCATCGCGTTCCTGACTTTTTCCACCTATCTGCTGGCCGGGTGGGCGCGCGAACAGGTTTGCACCTATATGTGCCCGTGGCCGCGTTTCCAATCGGCGATGCTTGATGACGAGTCGATGATCGTCACCTATGAAGGCTGGCGCGGCGAACCGCGTGGTCCGATCAAGCGCAAGAACCTTGTCCGCGGCGAAGTCCCGGAAGTCGGCCACTGCATTGATTGCTATGCCTGCTTTAACGTCTGCCCGACGGGGATCGATATCCGTAACGGATTACAGATGGAATGCATCGGCTGTGGCCTGTGTATCGATGCGTGTAACGAAATGATGGACAAGGTCGGCTTCCCGCGCGATCTGGTCCGGTTTGATTCGGTGCAAAACAGCCAGTTGCGTGCGCATGGCAAGGCGACCAAAATCCGCATTGTCCGGCCGCGTACCATTTTCTATTCGATCATCGTGATGCTGGTCGCAGGCGTGATGGCCTTTGGCCTGTTCAATCGCACGACACTTGAAGTCAACGTTTTGCGGGATCGCAACCCGATATTCGTCCGACTGTCCGATGGTGATGTCCGAAATGGCTACACCTTAAAGGTCCTGAACAAGGAACAGGCTGCCAAAACCTATATCCTTACAATCGAAGGGCTTGTTGCCACCGATTTTCAGGTTATCGGTCTGACACCTAACCAGGATGGCACATTCAGCCTGGATGTTGCCCCGGACCGCGTTGGCAGTTTCCGTGTCTTTGTTGCGGCCGATCCAGAAGCACTGGACGGCGAAGCCACACCGTTCGAGTTCAGCGTGACCGATCCAAAGGACAATATTCGCGAAACTTATGATACCGTGTTTGCCGGTCCTAAATAACCGCCACCCGCCTGACGATCCGGCCACCGACCCTATTGCGCCGGACAGGAGATAGAAAGATGACGACCCAGACCACAACCTCACCATCCTCTGTTGAGGGTCCGCGCAAATCGGATCGCCTGATCCCGTGGTACTTTGTTGGCGGTTTCGCGATCATGCTGATCGCCAACATCTCGCTGATCACGTTTTCAATGACAAGCTGGAACGGGCTTGTCACCAAACACGCCTTCGAAGAAGGCAACAATTATAACGCCGCAATGTCGGGCGCGCAGCGTCAGGCCGAATTGGGATGGCGCAGCAAACTGTCGGTCGAGGGGCTGATCAATCAGTCTGCGACGGTTACTGTCCTGTTCCGGGATCGCGATTCCCAACCGATCAGCGGTGCCAAAATGGAAATCGTTTTGCGGCGTTCGGACCGTGACGATCTTGACCAGACCGTGCGAATGGCGGAAATCGCGCCCGGGGAATATCGGGCAAGTGCCGCGTTCCCGGTTTATGGCCGTTGGGAAATCCGGACCATTGCGCACGCCCTTGGTGATGATTATCAGACTGTCGAGACCGTTGTCGTAAAACCATGACCCCCCAAACCACCTGCCGCCATTGTGGAGATCCGGTGACCTCGATGTCATCGGTCGGGCCTGATTTTTGCTGTCGGGGATGTGCAGGTGCGTTTGAACTTCTGGGCGATCTGGGTCTTAAATCCTATTACAGCCGCCGAAGCATCGATCCCAAAGCCCGGCCATTGCGCCCTGATAGCGATGAAATCGCTGCGGTTAATTTCACCGATCTTGTCAGCACTGACGACGAAGGCGTTCATCATCTTAACCTGATGGTGGATGGCATACATTGTGCGGCCTGTGTCTGGCTGATCGAAACCCTGCTGCAAAAAAATCCGTCTGTCCTGCATGCGCGCGTCAATATGACTACCCGCCGGTTACGGCTGACATGGAACGGTGACATTGCCGATGTGGATGAACTGGTTAAACCGGTTCTGCAGATGGGATACCGGCTGATCCCGTTCGATCCCGCAGCGCTAGAACAGGCAACACAGGCCCGCAACAGCGAATTGCTGCGCTGTCTGGCGGTTGCCGGATTTGCCGCGGGCAACGTCATGCTGCTGTCGGTTTCTGTCTGGGCCGGATATTTTCAGGGAATGGGCGGGGCAACCCGCGATCTTTTCCATTGGATATCGGCCCTGATTGCCCTTCCGGCAGCCATCTATGCCGGAATGCCGTTTTACCGCTCCGCATGGGGTGCGATCCGCAATCGCCGGGTCAATATGGATGTGCCGATCAGCCTGGGGGTCATTCTTGCCCTTGGCATGAGCCTGGCTGAAACCATGCGCGGCGGCCCCCATGCCTATTTCGATTCTGCCATAACGCTTTTGTTTTTCCTGCTGGTTGGCCGATATCTTGACAGCCGCGCCCGTGGTCAGGCCCGATCAGCCGCCGAACATCTGCTATCGCTGAATGCGCGCTCGGTCACGGTTCTGGCTGACGATGGCACCCGCCGACTGATCGCACCGGACAAGGCCAAACCGGGCATGATCGTTCTGGTGGCAGCGGGGGAGCGGATCGGCATTGATGGTGAAATCCTTGATGGTCAATCGGATATCGATACCAGCCTGATAACGGGGGAAAGCATCCCGAACACCGCCAAACCAGGCACAACCGTTTTCGCCGGAACAACCAATATATCGGCCCCGTTGCGCATCCGCGTTACTGCGACCGGTCAAACAACGCTTCTGGCTGAAATTGTCCGGTTGATGGAAAACGCCGAACAGGGACGCGCCCGATATGTCGCCCTTGCCGACCGTGTCGCCAAATCCTATGCCCCTGTGGTCCATCTTCTTTCGGGCACGACATTTCTCGGCTGGTGGCTGATTGGCGGGATTGGCTGGCAGGATGCCCTGATGAATGCGATTGCCGTTCTGATCATCACCTGCCCCTGTGCCCTTGCCCTTGCCGTGCCGGTTGTTCAGGTGATTGCGACCGGACGGCTGTTGCGCGCTGGTATCTTGGTCAAATCAGCCACGGCCCTTGAAAGACTGACCCGTATTCGCGGTGTCATTTTTGATAAGACCGGCACATTGACCACCGGCAAGCCCGAATTGATCTCCAATCCGGACGATGACACTGCGCTTGAACTGGCCGCATCCATCGCGGCCAATAGCACCCACCCACTGTCGCGCGCCCTTGTGCGGGCCGCCGGAAATGTAACGCCAATCGCCAATGTTTCGGAACATCCCGGCCAGGGACTCTCAGCAGAATTGCCCGGCGGCACGGTCCGATTGGGCAGCCGTGCATTTTGCGGTATTGCAGAAAATGCCGACCTGTCCAGCCACATTGCAGGCCCCGAAATGTGGTTGCAGGAACCGGGCCGGGCCGCAACCCGTTTTGTTTTCCGCGATGCCCCGCGTCATGATGCCGAACAGGTCATCGAAACCCTGTCTTCGCGTGGTTTTGACATATCGCTGCTATCGGGGGACCGGGCCGTGACGGTTGCTCGACTTGCGGAAACACTGGGCATTCGCGATTGGAAGGCGCAGCTTTCACCGGCGGACAAGGCAAACGAAATCGCCCGTCGCGCCGAAAATGGCAAATGTGACCTGATGGTCGGTGACGGTATTAATGATGCGCCGGCCCTTGCCGCAGCTTATGCATCCATGTCACCTGCAAGTGCAGCCGAAATCAGCCAGAATGTCGCCGATATCGTGTTTCAGGGCGACCGCCTTTCGGCCGTGATCGAGGCCATCGACGTTGCCAGGAAATCCGACCGGCTTGTCCGACAGAATTTCACCCTGTCATTTGCCTATAACCTGATCACGATTCCATTGGCGGTATCGGGTATGGTCACACCACTGATTGCCGCCATTGCGATGTCTTCATCCTCTTTGATTGTGATTGCCAACGCATTGCGCCTGCGATCTGGAACAGACAAACAGCGGGCCGAAGATCCTTCCGCCCTCCCCGTACATGCCCAAGAGGCAGGAGCGCCGTCAGTATGAGCAACCTATTACTTCTGATACCAATCGCCCTGTTTCTGGGGCTTCTCGGATTGGCAGCATTTCTGTGGTCGCTTAAATCGGGGCAGTTCGATGACATGGAAGGAGCCGCCAATCGCATCCTCTTTGATGACGATGAACAGCAACCGCAGGACAGCCATACGAAAAACAACGGAGACAAACGTTAGTATCGCTTGAACTGATGCAGTCAGATCGCATAGATTAATTCCAATCTGACATCTTAAGTACATGTAGCTCCGGAGTTTGCCATGTCTGTCCGTTCCCAGCTTTGTGAGGCCTGCGGAATCAAGGACCTGACCTTCTGCTCTTCTTTGCAGGGCACGGAGCATGATCGTTTGCGCCAGATGCTGACCCATGTTCAGTTCGATCCGCACAGCACGATTTTCCACGAAGCCGAAGATGCCGATTACGTGTTTAACGTCACGTCGGGTTCGGTAAAACTATACAAACTTCTGGGCGACGGCCGCCGCCAGATCACCGGTTTCCTGTTCCCTGGTGATTTCCTTGGTCTGGCGCTGAACACCACATACAGCTACACCGCCGAGGCAATCGAGCCGGTAACTGCCTGCCGTTTCCCGCGCGAAAAGCTTGAAAAGCTGTTTGACGAATTCCCGCGTCTTGAAAAACGCATGCTGGGCATGGCGGTTGACGAACTTGCCGCCGCACAGGATCAGATGCTGCTGCTGGGTCGCAAGACGGCCAAGGAAAAGGTTGCGTCCTTCCTTTTGATGCTGGCCCGCCGTCAGGAACATCGCGGCGAGGAAAGCGACACGATCCAGGTCCCGATGAGCCGCTCGGACATCGCCGATTACCTTGGCCTGACCATCGAAACGGTTTCACGCACCCTGACGCAGCTGCGCAAGGAAGCAACGATCACGCTTAAGGATAATCGCCATATCGAAGCCGTCGGCATTGATATGCTTGAAGATCTTGCCGAAGGTTTGTGATTGCGTTGTGCAATTGCACAACAAATCCCGAAATGGACGGAATATCCTGCGGCAACAATAGGGAACCCTTCCTGTTAAAGGCTATTCGACCAAAAGCCTGTTTCGCGATTGCGAAAAAACAGTTCCCGCAAATGGTCATCATATTGTAAACATGACGGCACGCCTGACACAGATCGGGCAGCCAAATCCGGTAACACCGGGGGAGAAACGTCATGAGTGCCACCACCAGAAAACAGGGCCGCATCACGGTTCCTGCCATTCGCGCCCGCAAGGGTGCAGAACCGATTGTCTGCCTGACGGCCTATACCACGCCGATGGCGCAACGCCTTGACCCGCATTGCGATCTTCTGCTGGTCGGGGATTCACTGGGCATGGTTGTTTACGGCATGGAAAGCACGCTTGCCGTCACCGTCGACATGATGATCAACCACGGCAAGGCCGTCATGCGCGGCAGTTCCAACGCCTGCGTGATCGTCGATCTGCCGTTTGGCAGCTATCAGGAATCCAAAGAACAGGCTTTTCGCACGGCATCGCGCATTCTTGCCGAAACCGGATGCGCGGGGGTGAAACTCGAAGGTGGTGCCGAACTGGCTGACACCGTCGAATTCCTCAGCCAGCGGGGCATTCCCGTCATGGCCCATATCGGCCTGATGCCCCAGCAGGTCAACACCATGGGCGGCTTCAAAAGCCAGGGCCGCGGCGAAGAAGCTGCTGCCAAGGTGATTGCCGATGCCAAGGCCGTGGCCAAAGCCGGTGCATTTTCAGTGGTTGTCGAAGGCACGGTCGAGGCCGTTGCACGGCTTATCACCACGGAAATCGACATTCCGACGATTGGCATCGGTGCATCTGTTGCCTGCGACGGGCAGGTGCTGGTGACCGAGGATATCCTTGGCCTGTTTTCCGATTTCACCCCGAAATTCGTCAAACGCTATGCCGATCTGGGCGATCAGGTCTCCAAAGCGGTTGAAAGCTATGCCACCGAAGTCCGGAACCGTCAGTTCCCGACCGACGATCATTGCTTTGGCGTGACCAAACCCGGCAAATTGCGCGCCGTAAAATAACGGTGCCACCTTTTTGCCCAACAGACGATCGACAAGACGAACATGACGCTTAAAACCGTTCACAGCGTTGCAGAACTGCGCGCGGTTGTTGCCGGGTGGCGCGCGCGAGGATTGCGTGTGGCACTGGTCCCGACGATGGGTGCTCTTCATGCCGGTCATATCAGCCTGACCGATCATGTCCGCAATCACGCCGACCGCGTCATTGTCAGCATCTTCGTCAATCCGACGCAGTTCGGCCCGAACGAGGATTTCGGTGCCTATCCCCGTACATTGCCAGACGATCAGAAAATGCTCGATGCCGCCGGGGTGGAGCTGTGCTTTGCCCCCTCGGTCGAAGAAATGTATCCCGATGGCTTTGCCACCCGTGTCAGCGTCGATGGATCATTTACCAACGTCCTGTGCGGTGCTTCCCGCCCCGGCCATTTCGACGGCGTTGCCCAGATCGTCACCAAACTTCTGCTGCAAGCCCTGCCCGATTGCGCGATATTCGGCCAGAAAGACTATCAGCAGCTGATGGTCATCCGCCGTTTCACCACCGACCTGAACATCCCGGTCGAAATTATCGGCGCACCGATCCTGCGCGAAGATGACGGTCTGGCGATGTCATCGCGCAACCGCTATCTGACACCGGAAGAACGCGCGATTGCCCCGACACTTGACCGGGTTTTGGGCGAAATCACCAAAGCCGCGGCAAGGGGTGCTGAAATCGCCCCGCTTCTGGCCAAGGGACGCGAAGATATTCTGAACGCCGGTTTCAAATCGATTGATTACCTTGAAATCCGCGACGCAGACACGCTTGAACGGGTCGAAGACCGGGTGCGCAAAAGTAGCCGCGTCTTTGTCGCCGCCCATCTTGGCAAAGCCCGCCTGATCGACAATCACGCCATCGACCCGATCAACATCACGGGTTAAACAGCGGCTTGGCCGCGATGAATCGCGGATTGCGATGCGATTGGCATCAAAAGCGCAGAACATCGCGCTTTTGCGCCTGATTGCGCTTGACTCTATCCCCCCTATCGCATAAACCCTGCGCAACAGAGGTCGCCCAAGGGGTGACTCCCCCAGTCCTCGAGTTGTCGAGCACTGGGTTTTAGTTTTTTGTGCGCACACGGTGGAAACACCGGAAACACAGACGGGATTTGGAATGTTTGAAGGACTAAGCGATCGCCTTGGCGGGGTTCTTGATAAGCTGCGCAGACGTGGCGCGCTGAAAGAATCCGACGTCAAGGAAGCCATGCGCGAAGTACGCGTCGCCCTGCTTGAGGCTGACGTGGCGCTGCCGGTCGTCAAATCATTCATCACCAATGCAACCGAGCGTGCGGTTGGTCAGGACGTTCTGCGTTCGGTCACACCGGGCCAGATGGTCGTCAAGATCGTTCATGACGAACTGAAAAACATGCTGGGTGAAGGCGAGGATATCAACCTTGCGGCCACCCCGCCGGTTCCGATCCTGATGGTCGGTTTGCAGGGTTCGGGTAAAACCACGAGCTCGGCCAAGATCGCGCTGCATCTGACCAAAAAGCGCAACAAGAAAGTCCTGCTGGCGTCGCTTGATATCTATCGCCCGGCCGCCCAGCAGCAGTTGAAAATTCTGGCCGACAATAACGGCCTGAACGTTCTGCCGATCATTATGGGCGAAAAGCCGGTATCGATCGCAAAACGCGCAATGGATATGGGCCGCAAGGAAGGCTATGACGCCGTCATCCTCGATACCGCAGGGCGCCTGCATATCGATATGGAACTGATGAGCGAAGTCGCCCAGGTCCGTGACGCGGTCAACCCGGCCGAGACCCTTCTGGTCACCGATGCGATGACCGGTCAGGACTCGGTCAATGTGGCCAAGGAATTCGCCGACAAGGTCGGCATCACCGGTATCGTTCTGACCCGTATCGACGGTGATGCACGTGGTGGTGCGGCCCTGTCGATGCGCCAGATCACCGGCTGCCCGATCAAGATGCTCGGTACCGGTGAAAAAATCGACGAGATGGAAGCCTTCCATCCGGATCGTATCGCCAACCGCATCCTCGGGATGGGCGATGTCGTCAGCCTTGTCGAAAAGGCTGCCGAAACGATCAAGCAGGAAGACGCCGAGAAAATGGCGAAGAAGCTCGCAAAGGGTCAGTTTGACCTGAACGATCTTCTTTCCCAGCTCAAGCAGCTTCAGAAAATGGGTGATCTTTCCGGCATCATGGGGATGCTGCCGGGCATGGGCGCGCTGAAAAAACAGATGTCGCAGACCAAGCTTGATCCCAAACTTCTGACCCATCAGGAGGCGATCATCCTGTCGATGACGCCCAAGGAACGAGAAAACCCGGCCCTGATCAAGGCATCGCGCAAAAAGCGTATTGCCGCAGGTTGCGGTCTTTCGGTTCAGGATGTGAACAAGCTGCTCAAACAGTATCAGACCATGTCCACCATGATCAAAAAGATGGGCAAGATGGGCAAAAAGGGACTGTTTGGCGGTATGCCGAAAATGGATCCCTCGATGCTCGAAGGCGGCGACATGCCCGATATGAGCAAGTTGCCAAAAGGATTTCCCGGTGCCGGGGGCGGATTACCGCCCGGGTTCCCGGGATTGGGCGGCGGCGGTTTGCCGCCGGGATTTCCGGGGTTCGGTAAAAAGAAATAGCCAAGCCCCCGGTTCTCAAGATTTTTCGAAAGAACCAAACACCCCGGTTCCCTGAACCGGAATAAATTGATCCTCCGGGATCGTAACTTGAAGACTACAAACCCAAGCTGAAAGGAACTTATCCGAATGGCTGTCAAGATTCGTCTTTCCCGTGGCGGTGCCAAAAAGCGTCCGTACTACCGTATCGTAGTTGCAGATGCCCGTGCCCCGCGTGACGGCAGCTTCATCGAGAAAGTCGGTACCTATGATCCGATGCTCCCGAAGGATGCTGACAACCGCGTGACCTTCAAAGAAGAGCGCATCAAATATTGGCTGGGCGTTGGCGCACAGCCGACCGATCGTGTTGCACGTTTCCTGGGCAAAGCTGGCCTGGCTGACGCGTTCAAACCGACCGAACAGCCGAAGAAGTCGGCTCCGAAAGCGAAAGCCCAGGAACGTCTTCGTGAGAAAGCTGAAAAAGCCGAAGCCGCTGCTGCTGCAGCTGCCGAAGCTGCTGCGGCTCCTGCTGAAGAAGCTGCCAGCGAAGAATAAGCTTTTCGCACGCTTTGATCAGATACCGGAAATTTGTGAACCGAAATGGCTGATACCCGCAAATCCAAAACCGACGATGCATTTGTCTGCGTCGGCATGATCACCGCCCCGCACGGGGTGCGTGGTGCCGTGCGCGTCAAAAGCTATACCGTCGATCCGGATAACCTTGTCGGTTACGGCCCGTTGTTCGACGCCAAGGGACAGGCGAAATTCAAACTGTCTCCTGTCGGACATGTTCGCGACCAGCTGATCGCCAAGATCGATGGTGTGAACGACCGGGACGCCGCCGAACGGCTGCGGGGAACCAAGCTTTACGTACCGCGGACGGCCCTGCCGGAAACGGAAGACGAAGACGAATTCTATCTTGCCGATCTTGTCGGCCTGAAAGCCCATCATGTTGATGGTTCGCTGTTCGGGACCGTACGGGGTGTGGCTGATTTTGGCGCGGGCGATGTGATCGAAATCGCGCTGGAAGAAGTCCGTGGCAAAGTCGTCGTCCTGCCGTTTACCAAGGAAGTCGTGCCCGATGTGGTGCTTTCGGAACGCAAGCTGGTGGTAAATCCGCCCGAGGGGCTTTTGCAGGAAGAAGAAGGACCGGGAAATCGTACCCGCCGTCCGGGCAGCTCCCGCAAGGACTCTCAGGCCGACCGCGATTCTGATGCCGTCACTGCCGATGCAGTAGGCGCAGAAAATGCGACCGGCAGCGGAAAGGAGGCCTGATCGATGTCTGTGTGGCAGGCCAAGGTTGCAACCCTGTTCCCGGAAATGTTCCCGGGCGCGCTCGGTCAGTCTCTGGCCGGACGGGCACTGGAAAACGGGATCTGGTCGCTGGATGTCAAAGACATCCGTGATCATGCAACCGACCGTCACCGCACTGTTGACGACAATCCTTTCGGGGGTGGGGCCGGTATGGTCATGCGCCCGGATATTGTCGACGCCACCCTGCGTGAATTGCGTGCGGAAGCTCCGCAATTGCCGCTGATTTATCTCAGCCCGCGCGGGAAAATGCTGAACCAGAAACGTTGCCGCGAACTGGCAGCGGGACCGGGTGCCATCCTGTTGTGTGGTCGCTACGAAGGTATCGACCAGCGCGTACTTGATGAACATCAGGTCGAAGAAATCAGCATTGGCGACTACATCCTCATGGGCGGCGAACTGCCGGCCATGGTCCTGATTGAATCGTGCATTCGCCTTATCGAAGGTGTGGTCAACAAGACCGAATCCGTCGACGAGGAAAGCTTTGAAACCGGGTTGCTTGAATATCCGCATTACACGCGCCCGGCCAATTGGAACGGGCGTGACGTGCCGGAGATCTTGCTTTCCGGACATCATGCCAAGGTACAAGCCTGGCGGCATGCTCAGGCAGAAGAAATTACCCGTGCTCGGCGTCCTGACCTTTGGGATCAGTATGTCGCACGCGGGCACATCAAAGAGGGTTAAACCATGACCAACGCAATCATCCAGCAGATCGAAAAAGATCAGCTCGATAAAATCGCTGCAAAACGCGAAGTTCCGGAATTCGACGCAGGCGACACCGTCCGTGTTCACCTGAAAGTCGTTGAAGGTACCCGCGAACGTATCCAGCAGTTCGAAGGCGTCTGCATCGCCAAGAAAAACCGCGGCCTGAACTCGTCCTTCACCCTGCGTAAAATCGCATCGGGCGAAGGTGTCGAACGTATCTTCCAGAACTACTCCCCGGCGATCGACAAAATCGAAGTCGTCCGTCGCGGTGACGTTCGTCGCGCAAAACTTTACTACCTGCGTGGCCGTACCGGTAAATCGGCGCGTATCGCCGAACAGACCACCGGTCACAAAGGCAAACTGACGGCTGCAGAACGCAAGAAATAATCTGCGTTCCGCATTGTCGGAATGATTGGCGGGCTCACCTTCGGGTGGGCCCGTTTCTTTTGGGCTGTTTTCATTGCCTGTGGTTTTGAGCGACAAACAACCGATAAATACACTTTATGCGTGCATCATATCGAATCGCCGGTTTTCATGCCTGATCAATGTAACGCGCAGAAACCTTGCGAATAACATATAACTTTATTTTATATCAGCTATCCCTGCTTTGGCTGCCTCACCCCGGAATCTGGTAGTTTTAGCTACCTCAAGATGCTCAATTTTCCCTGAATCTACTTTGAGATGCAGTAGCGTAAAAAAACACGCGCCGGGTTGCTTGCGATTTGGAAGCTTGAGTGTATAAAGGCACTCCCGCGGCAAAAACGATCAAGTCCGTGCGGTTCTGGATAATAAAATTTCGCATATCGGGACAAACCCGGATGCCCGGAGGAACAGGCGACGCCGTGCGCCACATGACATCGCAATCCCAGGATTGCCGTCGTAAAAAACATCCCCGGTTTAATGTCCTTTGCCGGCACTACTGTCTGGTCGTCGCTGCATAAAAGATCGATTTTAAGAGGAGGTCGAGATGGGTGCGCCTAAAACCCTTTTTGACAAGATTTGGGAAAGTCACGTGGTCGATACGCAGGATGATGGTACCTGCCTGATTTATATTGACCGCCATCTCGTTCATGAAGTGACCAGCCCGCAGGCTTTCGAAGGCCTTCGCAATGCCGGCCGCAAAGTGCGCCACCCGGAACTGACCCTTGCCGTTCCGGATCACAACGTTCCGACCACGGACCGTTCCGAAGGCATCAAGGAAGAAGACAGCCGTATTCAGGTCAACACTCTTGACCAGAACGCCAAGGATACCGGTATCCATTACTTCCCGATGAATGACCTGCGTCAGGGCATCGTCCATATTGTCGGCCCGGAAGAAGGTTTCACCCTGCCAGGTGTCACCATGGTCTGCGGCGACTCGCACACCTCGACCCACGGTGCATTCGGCACCCTGGCATTCGGCATCGGCACGTCCGAAGTCGAACATGTTCTGGCCACCCAGACGCTGGTTCAGAAACCGGCAAAAAACATGCTGGTCAAGGTCGAAGGCGATCTGCATCCGGGCGTTACCGCCAAGGACATCACCCTTGCCATCATCGGACGCATCGGCACGGCTGGCGGCACCGGTTATGTGATCGAATATGCTGGTTCGGCCATTCGGTCGCTATCCATGGAAGGCCGCATGACCGTCTGCAACATGTCGATCGAAGGCGGCGCACGCGCAGGCCTGATCGCACCGGACGAAAAAACCTTTGAATATATCAAGGGCCGCCCGATGGCACCCAAAGGGGCCGCATTCGAACAGGCTGTCGAATACTGGAAGACCCTTCCGTCTGACGAAGGCGCGCATTACGACAAGATCGTCGAAATCGATGCTGCCGACATCATCCCGCAGGTCACCTGGGGCACCAGCCCGGAAGACGTCGTACCGGTTAACGGCAAAGTCCCGGCACCGTCCGACGCCAAGGATCCCGGCAAACAGAAAGCCATCGCCCGTTCGCTCGAATATATGGGCCTGACGGCTGGCACCAATATCGAAGACATCAGGATTGATCGCGTCTTTATCGGTTCCTGCACCAATGGTCGTATCGAAGACCTGCGCGCCGCGGCGGTTATCGCCAAGGGTCGCAAGGTTGCCGATCACGTCAGTGCCATGGTCGTTCCGGGTTCCGGTCTGGTCAAGGAACAGGCCGAGGCCGAAGGCCTGCACGAGATTTTCCTCGAAGCCGGTTTTGAATGGCGTGAACCGGGCTGCTCGATGTGTCTGGCGATGAACCCGGACCGACTGGAGCCGGGCGAGCGTTGCGCATCGACCTCCAACCGTAACTTCGAAGGCCGTCAGGGCCGTGGTGGCCGTACCCACCTGCTCAGCCCGGCGATGGCCGTGGCCGCAGCAGTCACCGGTCATCTGACTGACGTCCGCAAACTCGGTTAAGGCAGAAACCCATGGCAGAACGAGCATTCATCAGTTTCCGTGACGGCGCAGCGCGCTGCGGCCGGGCACCGATCCTTGAACAGCTGCTCCCGCAGCTGACCGGGATCAACCTGCCCGAATTCGTAGCGAAGGATATCGACGCAACCGAGGAACTGATCGAGGCCCTCGGTCTTGCCTGGGAAACTGGAAGCAAGGGATAAGATTAATGGATAAGTTCACGACCCTCACCGGTGTGGCAGCACCGCTGCCGATGATCAATGTCGATACCGACATGATCATCCCGAAACAGTTCCTGAAAACCATCAAACGTTCGGGCCTTGGCAAGAACCTGTTTGATGAAATGCGCTATGACGACAAGGGCAACGAAATCCCGGATTTCGTTCTGAACAAACCGGCCTATCGCAATGCCAAGATCATCGTATCAGGTGACAACTTCGGCTGTGGTTCATCGCGCGAACATGCGCCGTGGTCGCTGCTTGATTTCGGCATTCGCTGCATCATCGCGCCAAGCTTTGCCGACATTTTCTATAACAACTGCTTCAAGAACGGCATTCTGCCGATCCGTCTGCCGCAGGAAGATGTCGACAAGCTGATGGATGATGCCGAACGCGGCGAAAACGCCACCATCACCATTGATCTTGAAAAACAGGAAATCCATGGTCCGGATGGCGGTTGCATCACGTTTGATGTCGAACCGTTCCGCAAACATTGCCTGTTGAACGGCCTCGATGACATTGGCCTGACCCTGCAGAAGGGCGACGCGATCAACGATTTCGAAGCCAAGCGCGCTGCGTCGCAGCCCTGGCTGTCGCTGTAATTCAAAGTGGCGGCAGTCCAGACCGGTCTGCCGCCCTTTTTGTCGATACGGGGTGAACGACCCCGATAATATCTGGGAAGGATTGTTTGATGAGCACCACCAAAAAAGTTCTGATGCTGCCCGGCGACGGCATTGGCCCCGAAGTCATGCGCCAGGTTCAGCGCGTCATGGACTGGATGGCCAAAAAGCGTAACGTCAATTTCGAAATCACCGAAGGTCTGATCGGCGGCGCATCAATTGATGCGCATAACAACCCGCTGACCGACGAAACGCTTGCCGATGCCATGGCGGCCGATGCGGTTCTGCTTGGTGCTGTCGGTGGCCCGAAATGGGACAACCTTCCCTTCGATATCAAACCGGAACGCGGGTTGCTTAAAATCCGCAAGGAAATGGGCCTGTTTGCCAACCTCCGTCCGGCCCTTGTGTTTGATGCGCTTGTAGGTGCCTCGACGCTGAAGGAAGACATCGTCAAGGGTCTGGATATCATGATCCTGCGCGAATTGACCGGCGGCATCTATTTCGGTCAGCCGCGCGGCATCGAAGAACGCGACGGTGTGCGTTTTGGCTTCAACACGCTGGTTTATTCCGAGCCGGAAGTTGAACGTATTGCCCGTGTCGCCTTTGACATGGCCATGAAACGCAACAAACGCCTGTGTTCGGTCGATAAGGCCAACGTTCTGGAATCGACCGTTCTGTGGCGCGAAGTTGTTGAACGCGTTGCCAAGGACTTCCCGGAAGTCGAGGTCAGCCACATGTATGTCGATAACGCATCCATGCAGTTGGTCCGTAACCCGAAACAGTTCGACGTGATGGTCACCACCAACATGTTTGGCGACATCCTTTCCGATTGTGCCGCCATGCTGACCGGATCGCTTGGCATGCTGCCGTCCGCATCGCTGGGTGCTGCCGATGCAAGCGGTGCCCGCAAGGCGCTTTACGAGCCGGTGCACGGCTCCGCCCCGGACATCGCCGGTCAGGACATCGCAAACCCGCTGGCAACCATCCTGTCGTTTGCCATGATGCTGCGTTATTCGTTCGACATGGGCGATGATGCGACCATGATCGAAACCGCCGTTCAGAACGTTCTGAAAGGCGGGCTTCGCACCGCTGATATCATGCAGCCGGGCATGGCAAAGGTTTCGACCACCGTCATGGGCGAATCCCTGATCAACGAACTCGACAAGATCGCCTGATCTTTCCGATCACGCTTCAAAAAAACAAAGGCCGGGTCAATGATCCGGCCTTTGCCATAAGCACGTTTCCTTGACTTGTTGCGCGACAACAAAGATGTTGCCCAGGCAACTACTGTCTGCATCCCATACGTGCAGAAACATAATAAAAGCTGGATAACATGAGCAAAAAAACAGTTCTTCTTGTCGGTGGCCTTGCCGTTCTGGCCGCCGCGGGTGCCGGTCTTCACTACAAGGCACCGGCCTATCTCGAAAACCGGTTCCGCACGATCCTCAGCAGCCCGGACTCAGACCTTCGCGGTGAATTTTCCGATTTCGAAATGTCGCTTCTGGGCCGCACATTGGCCGCCAGGAACGTCAAACTGATCGATCCTAACGGTGTGACCTACACCATCGGATCAATGCATCTCAATCAGGTCAACTGGCTGACCCTGATCGGGGCAAACCCGTTTGGCAACGGCATTGCCGGTCAGGCCGATCTCGAAGAACTGGCAATTGCCCATGATGCCTATGGCATCACCACCCCGAAGGCGGAACTTGGCGATCTTGCGATGGACCTGGCTTCGCGCAATTTCGACATCACCACCGGTCGTGCTGATCTGCAAAACCTGACCATTTCGGATGGCGACATCCGCCGCATCAATATTGATCACCTGCTGGCGGAAAATGCCGGTTCGGCCAATATCGATGCCCTGAACATTACCGGTTGGAAAATGGATGATCAGGAAACAAAAATCACCAGCAGCATCGACAATATGTCCTTTGCCGGCTGTGCCGGACCGGCCGATCTGATCGCCAGTTTCGATCCCGACATTGCCCGCGATTTCGCCATCTGTGACGATATTGCGGCCACCACCTTGTCGTTTGCCGATGACGCAGGCCTGGAAATGTCGGTTGATGCAATTGCCCTGTCGGGTCTGGAATCCCGGGTGATCAAATCCGGCACGCTGACCGGTCTGTCGATGCAGCAGCCAGACAATCCTGCCAGGCTTGCCATTGGAGAAATCTCGCTTGCTGATTTCCGCGTCGATCTGACGGGTGACATGATTGATCTTGATACAAGGCTCAGCATGGCGGACGCCAGGAAGATGGTCGAAAACACCTCCTTCCAGACAATCATCGTCAAAAATCCGGTAATTTCCGACGAGGAAGTCGAAATCGCGCTCGATAATGTCACATTGCGCGACATGCGTGATGGCAGGCTTGCCGGGATCGACATCACCGGAAGCCACATCACACAGAAAACCCCGGACGGCCCCGCCAATTTCGGTCTGGACGGACTTTCCGTCACCGATCTGGATTTAATGGCAATCACCGGCTTTGGCGAAATTTACGACGTTGCCGATGAAATGGTTGGTCAACATATCGACCAGTTCGAAGATTTCACACTGGGTCAGATGAACCTGCCGCTCAGTCAGGCGCTTTACGGTGCGTTTTCCATAAATGGCCTCTCATTCTCGGGCGCGCCGGACGGTGAAAAGGTCGAAATCCGGCTCGACAGCTTCAAAAGCACCCTTGAAAAGCCTTTCACCCCTGAAAACAGCGCACTGACATTTGTCAAAATCAACAACAGCACCCTCGAAGGGCTGCATGCCACCCTTGATGACAGCATTACCGGTGGCAACGATACCGCAATCTACCTTGGTATCAACAGCTTCGATGATCTTGTGCTGGATGTCTCCAACAGCATTATCTGGGATGAGACGGCTGGCGATTTTGTTTACAGCATCGACAAGGTTGCCCTGCGCGATATCGGCCAGATCGGCCTTTCGGTCACGGTCACCGGGATCAACGATGACGTCATGACCCGTCTTCTGAAAACCCGGATCGGCGATGACGCGGCACTCGAACAGGCCCTGACGGTCGACGCGGCCTTCCGCGGTGCACGCCTTGAAATTTCAGGTGAGAAAATGTTGCCTTTTGCCCTGGGCGTTGCCTCTCTGCTTAATGGCAACACCGCCGAAGACATGAAAATGCTGGTCACCATGAACCTGATGCAGGCGCAGGAACAATTTGCCGATGACGCAACGCTTTATGATGCGTTCGGCGAATTGCTGGCATGGGTTGATGATCCGCGCCACCTGCTGATCGAACTGGCACCGCAGGAACCGGTTGCGATGGGCATGGCGGCCGGTGGCCTGATGTTCCCGCAGATGGGGGCGCAAATGCTGGGCCTTCGTATCACCGCCAACGGCCAATGACAGCCGCAGAATAAAAATAACGGGCCGGATCGTGATGATCCGGCCCGTTTTCATGTTCGCGATCCAAGCTCATCGAAACGCGCCAGTTTGTCCGGGTTTCGGTGGATGAAAACATCCGTTATTGCGTTTTGGTGCATGGCCATACTGATGGCGGTCGCCACCCGGTCGCCTTCACGCACAAGCACCCAGTATTCCCGCCCGTCAACGGCCGTGAATTCAATGTCGTACACCGGATTCTTGCGCCAGATACCGACAAAGAACCGCGCAACCTTATCTGCACCGAATATCGGATTAACCGCCGCACTTGCCTTGCCTCCGCCATCGGAATGCATGATCACGTTCGGGGCCAGTTGCCCGATCAACGCGTTCAGATCACCGTGGATCAGGGCATCGACAAAGGCTGTGACCTGTTCCCTGTTTGCGGTCTCGCTGTCTGGAACGGGGGTTGGATCACGGTCGTCTTCGCGGTTCACCTTGCGGCGTGCGCGAAACAGGATCTGGCGGGTATTGTTTTCGGTCCGCTCGATCACCGGGGCGATATCTTCGTGTGACCAGTCAAAAACGTCATGCAGAACAAGTGCCACCCGTTCAACCGGCCCCAACCGTTCCAGCATCATGACATAGGCCTGCCCCAGGCCATCCCGTTCGATCAGGTTGTTTTCCGCTTCAGGAAAAACTGGCGGCACCCAGGGTTCGGGCAACCATTGCCCAACATAATGTTCACGCCTGCGACGTGCCGATTTCAGAACATCAAGGCAGATATTGCTGCAGACCCGCACCAGCCAGCCGGTCGCATCGCGGATGTCATCCTTTGCCGCCGCCCGCCAGCGTAACCAGACATCCTGCACGGCATCTTCGGCATCGGCATGGCTGCCCAGCATGCGATAGGCAAGGGCATGCAGCCGCCCGCGATGGGTTTCGAAAACCTGATCCGCCATGCGATCCCCGTCAAACACATGAAGCGATACGGGACAGGCCCGTATCGCCGATTGGGTGGTCATCCTGCCCGATAGGTCCGTTGAAGCAAAGAGCCTATTGGATGGGGGTTTGCGATCAGGCAAGCTCATGCTGCGCAATACCAAGACGGTTCCATGCATTCATCGTTGAAATGATGCAGGTCAGTTCGGAAATGGCGTCTGCTTCGAAATGATCGACAAGATTGCGATAGCTTTGCGAAATGCGGTCCTGATCAACCGCTTCGGTCAGGCATTCGGCCCAATCAAGTGCGGCACGTTCGGCCTCGTCATATCCCTTGGCCGCGCGCCAGACCGCCAGCATGGTTACCTTGATGGCGTCCCCACCGTGATCGGCATGGCTTTTGGCATGCATCCGCAGGCAATGCGAACATCCATTGATCTGCGACACCCGGCATTCCACCAGATCGCGCAAAGCACGCGGGATTCTCGGGTTGTCGTCAAGCTTGCCAGCCAGTCCAAGCATAGCTTCGAAAAGTTTAGGGCTGGATTTCGGAAAGTCAAAACGGCTCATCATGTTTCGTCCTTGTTGCAAACCGGGGAAAATCCCCCTTTGCAATCAGGACGAGACAGCTTAGCCCCGTGTTACACACATGGACAAAACTTTGGTCGCCCGCAAAAAACTATACGATCCGCGCCTTTTTAAGCGCCTCGACCACCTCGTCATGCATGACCCAATGCCAGTCTTCGCTATTTTGCTGTTCACCATCTGCCAGCGTAAAGACCGCCGCCAGATAATCGCTGACATCGGATTTGCACATCGGCAATTCGGCCGCGAGGGCGATTTTTTGCGCCAGTTTGCCGTATTTCCTGTTCCCGATCCGGGACCCGAAATGACCAATCGTATTTGCCAGTTGATTACCGGTAATTTCGCGCCCCGGTGCCTTGGCATGGGCGCGCAGCATGTCGCGTTCGCAACTTGACATATCAATGGATCGAAGCGCCCGGACATAGTCCTCAACGCGGCCGATATGGGGGCCGGTACGATGGGTGATCTGGGTGGAATATGCACGTGCGCCCGGGGTTTCCCGGTGTGTCATGTTCTGCATGTTGTTTCCTCCCGAAGGAACAACCGGTTGGTCGCGTTCTACACCGTGCCGGTTGTTTCACGGTTCACGCTGTCCGGGCTCTTTGGCCCGTTAATAATGCTATATGGGTCGGACTGCCGCAAAACGACAGCCCGACCGATGCGTTTTTACGTAAAACGATAACCGGGTTTGGTGAAAACAAACTGCCCGACCCGCATCCCGCCACCGCCTTCACGCTCGTCAAAGGCATTGATGCAGCCCGCCAGATAAAACTCCCACATCCGTTTGAATTCGGTGTCGTATTTTTCCGGGTCAAGCTGATCGGCAATCTCGCGGAACCGGTCGCGCCACGCAACCAAAGTTCGGGCATAGTTCAGTCCGGCATGGAAATGCGATGCTTCGACTTTAAGGTCGGCGTTTTCCGCGGCCTCGATCACTTCATGCACCGCCGGAATATAACCACCGGGGAAAATATAGCGATCAATCCACGGCGATGTGAATTCCGGGCGCGGCTTGATGATCGTATGGATCACCGCCCGCCCCCCGGCTTTCAGCAATTTGCCGACCTTCTCGAAATAGGTTTTGAACTGTGGCCGCCCGACATGTTCAAACATGCCAACCGAAACAACCCGGTCGTATTTCCCTTCATTCGCATCGGCAAACAGCCGGTAATCCAGAAGATGATATCCAAGACCTTCGTGGAAGTTATCGGGCAGTTCCTCTTTGCGTTCCAGCGCCCAGTTATATTGCTCGGTCGAAAGCGTAATCCCGTGCACCTCGGCCCCGGTGGTCCGCCGGATAAAGCGGCTCAACCCGCCCCAGCCGCACCCGACATCAACCACCCGAAGGCCCGGCTGGTCAATCTTCAGCCGCTGGGTGGTCAAAGTCATTTTGCGGTTCTGCGCCTCTTCCAGCGTCTGGGCACCATCGTCCCAGAAGGCGCAGGAATACTGCATTTCCGGATCAAGGAAACGGGTATAAAGGTCATTGCCGATATCATAATGATGGCGCACGCGCCGGGACGCGGCCTTGACCGAGGTAAATTGCGCGATCTGGAATTTAAGCGATTGCAGCTTTTCGATAAACAGGCCAAATCCGTTTGCTGAATGGCCGCCTTCGAAATTAAGCCGCAAGACCCTGATCAGGTCTTCCATCTCGCCCGATATCACTTCAAAACCGCCACGCATATAAGACTCGCCAAATCCCGGGTCGGGACTTAGCGCCATTTTCAATGTGTCGGTCCAGTTCGGTACAGTCATTGTTGCCCTGGGATCGCTGCCATCCCCCAGAACAATCTCGTGTCTATCGTCCGCCCGGAATACCAGTGTTCCGCGCGTGACATGTTCCCGGAAAAAATCGAGAACCTTTTTCTGTGTCCAGTCCAATGTCATCGGGTACGTCATCTGCCGTCCTTTTTAAGCCGGAAATGCCATCGCCCCACATAAAACCCGTTTCCGGATTTCACATAAGCACCGGACCCTAAATCAGGATCGTCTGGTCAATCGTTCGAAAAAGGAAATGCGGAAACAGCACAGTCGCAGGCAACTTACCCACAGACATTGAAAACAGAAAACTCAAAGCCGGGGCCGAACGATTCTGATTTAGGGTTCGGTACTCGAACCCCGTGGGTAATTCTGCCAGAATTTTTTGCAATCTCAAGAGGTAAAAGCCAACGAACTCCTTGCGTGGTACTCGATAAAACCTTACATCTCGCCCCATACTGTACAGACGATTATCCACAGGCATATGCAAATCACGACGCCCCATACCAAAGAGGGGCAACGCGTATAAGCAATGCCAGAAAGACTGAAAGAGGCTCCTGATGGGCTATAAAATCGCCGTTGTCGGCGCGACCGGAAATGTCGGGCGCGAGATGCTCAATACGCTTGAAGAACGCCAATTTCCGGCCGATGAAATTTTCGCACTCGCCTCCTCGCGTTCGGTTGGCCGCGAACTGGATTACGGTGACAAGGAAATCAAGGTCGTAGATGCCGCAACCTTCGATTTTTCCAAGGTCGATATCGCGCTGTTCTCTGCCGGTGGCACAACGGCCAAAACGCTTGCGCCCAAGGCTGCTGCTGCGGGTTGCGTTGTCATCGACAATTCCAGCTACTGGCGGATGGAGCCCGGTGTACCGCTGGTCGTGCCAGAGGTAAATGGTGCCGCGCTGGCCGGTTACGCCAAGAAAAACATCATCGCCAATCCGAACTGCTCGACCATTCAGATGGTCATGGCGCTTAAACCCCTGCATGACCTGCAACCGATCAAACGCGTTGTCGTTGCAACCTATCAGTCGGTTTCCGGTGCCGGTCGGTTGGCGATGGATGAACTGTTCAATCAGACCAAAGGCATTTACGTCAACGATCTGCCGGTCAAAGAACAGTTCACCAAACAGATCGCCTTTAACGTCATCCCGCATATCGACGAATTCATGGATGATGGTGCTACCCGCGAAGAGTGGAAAATGACCGCCGAAACCCGCAAGATCCTTGATCCGGATATCGCGGTCCATGCGACCTGCGTGCGGGTGCCGGTCTTTGTCGGTCATGCCGAAGCCATCAATATCGAATTCGAACAGCCGGTCACCGTCGAAGAAGCCCGCAAGGCAATGAAAGCTTTCCCCGGCGTTTCCGTGGTGGATTATCGCCAGGACGAGGGATATGTCACGCCGCAGGAAGTCCAGGGCGAAGACAATGTTTTCGTTTCGCGCGTGCGTAAGGACCCGACGGTTGAAAACGGGCTTTCGCTTTGGTGTGTTGGCGACAACCTGCGCAAAGGGGCCGCCCTTAACGCGGTTCAGATCGCCGAAATGCTGGTTGCGGAATATCTGCCAAAGAAATAATCGCGCCCCTAATAAACGTCTTTGAAACCCGCCGGGATCGGCGGGTTTCTTTTTGCCCGGATCATTCCCGCTGGTCAGAACCGCAAAAAAACGATAGGGAATTTATATCGATTAACCGGCGCTCCCGCCATCAGCGCTGCGATCCATAAAGAAAAATAAATCGAGGACAGGGATGGTAAAACGAACACGCAAAGAAGCTGCAAGGCTTGACGAAGCCGCCCGCGCGGGTTGGCTTTATTATTGCGCCGGCAACACCCAGGACGAAATCGCCACCAAACTTGGCGTTTCGCGTCCGACCGCACAGCGTCTGGTATCGGCCGCCATTAGCGAAGGTCTGGTCAAAGTCCGCCTTGATCATCCGATTGCGCGCTGCATGGAACTGGCTGCATCGCTGTGCGAGCAATTTGGCCTAGCCAACTGCGAAGTGGTGCCGACCGATCCCGCCGCCCCCGATGCCATGTTTGGCATGGCGCAGACGGCCGCGACCTATCTTGAACGCGTTCTGCAATCCCCCGATCCCAAGATCATTGCGATTGGCACCGGGCGTGCGATGCGCGGCATGGTCGATGAAGTTCAACGCGTCGATGCCCGCCATCACAAGATCGTATCCCTTGTCGGGACCATTGCCCATGACGGGGCTGCAAGTTTCTATGATGCGGTCACCGATCTGGCGGATCGCACGCGCGCGCCTCACTATCCATTGCCGATCCCGGTAATTGTCGAAAGTGCCGAGGTGCGCGCCCAGATGCAGCAACAGCCGCCGATGGACAATATCATGCATCTTGCCGCCAAGGCCGATGTGCGTTTTGTCGGGGTGGGTGATCTTGGCGCCGATGCACCGCTTTATATCGATGGCTTCATCAGCAGGGATGAATTGCAATCCCTGCAAAAAAACGGCGGTATCGGCGAAGTCGTCAGCTGGTCATTTGATGAAAACGGCGCGATCCTTGATCACGATGTCAATCACCGCGTCACCAGTGCGCCAATCCATATTCCCGCGCAAAACACGATTGCTGTCGCCAAGGGGGCCAAAAAGGTCGCCGCGATTCGCGGGGCAATGCGCGGCAAACTGATCACCACACTGATCACCGACGAAGCCACCGCCGAAGCTTTGCTGCAAAGCTAGGCACCGCAAAACACGTTTTGAATCAATACAGAAATCAACCCCGCCAAAGCTTTTGGCGGGGTTTTCTTGTTGCAGCGCAAAAACGATTTCGTTTGACAAGGCATCCTTAAATTGAGTGAATGCTCATTACCTGAACAAATGATCAAACGGGCAAGATAATTTGCCCATCGGGTACACAGTCCTTTGGGAGGAACTATGAAACGCGTAACGGGAGCAGCGCTTTGCGCGCTGTTGGCAGGCGGTGTCGCATTCTCCGCCAATGCCGAAACAAAACTTACCATTGCTACCGTGAACAACGGTGACATGATCCGCATGCAGAAGCTGACGGATGACTTCACCTCCAAAAACCCCGACATTTCCCTTGAATGGGTTACGCTCGAAGAAAACACCCTGCGTCAGCGTGTCACCACCGACATCGCCACCAAGGGCGGTCAGTATGACATCATGACGATTGGCACCTACGAGGTTCCGATCTGGGCGGAAAAGGGCTGGCTGGCACCGCTCGATAACCTTGGTGCCGATTACGATACCGATGACATCATGCCCGCCATCCGTTCCGCCGTAAGCAACGATGGCAAGCTTTATGCGGCACCTTTCTATGCCGAAAGCTCGATGATGATGTACCGCACCGATCTGTTTGAAAAAGCAGGCATCACCATCAATGGTCGCCTGACCTGGGACCAGACGCTCGACATTGCCAAAAAGCTCCATGATCCGGATAACGGTGTTTATGGCATCTGCCTGCGCGGCAAGGCTGGCTGGGGCGAAAACATGGCGCTGATCACCACCATGGGCAATGCCTATGGCGCGCGCCTGTTTGACGAGAACTGGAACCCGACCTTCGACAGTGCCGAATGGAAAAACGCCCTCGACATGTATGTCGAAATCCTCGGCAAATATGGTCCTCCGGGGGCAACGTCGAACGGCTTCAACGAAAACCTTTCGCTGTTCAACTCGGGCAAATGCGGCATGTGGATCGATGCAACCGTTGCAGCGTCCTTTGTCAGCAACCCCAAAGAATCGACCGTTGCCGACAAGGTCGGCTTCACCGAAGCCCCCTGTGCCGAAACCTGCACTGGTGCAAACTGGCTCTGGGCATGGAACCTTGGCATTCCGACCGGCTCCCAGAAAGTCGAAGCCGCCCAGAAATTCATCGCCTGGGCAACCTCCAAAGACTATCTGGAACTCGTAGCCTCCAAAGAAGGCTGGGCCAACGTTCCGCCGGGTACCCGTATGTCCCTGTACGAAAACCCGAAATATCTGGAAGCCGCACCGTTCGCTGACGAAACCCTTCTCGCCATCGACAGTGCCGATCCGATCAATTCGACCATGAAGCCGAAGCCCTATGTCGGTGTTCAGTTTGCCGCGATCCCTGAATTCCAGGGTATCGGCACCACGGTAGGCCAGCAGTTCTCTGCCGCATTGGCCGGTTCCTCGACTGTTGAAGATGCACTTGCATCCGCACAGTCAAGCACCGACCGCACCATGCGCAAGGCTGGTTACTACTGATGCATGACGGGCCAGGATGCCGCACCTAGTGCAATGAATTCTGGCCTGTGCCTCCTTGACCTGATGAACTTGGGGTGGCGGCACTTCTGACCGCCACCCTCTTTCCATCCGGATCGAGGCAACAGGGACTTCAAACAGGGAGCACATCATGTCGACACGGTCCTCTACCCTGACCGGGCGCATTATGTCTGCACCGTCGATCATCGCCTTGTTTTTGTGGATGATCGTGCCGTTGGGCATGACAATTTATTTTTCGTTCCTGCGTTACAACCTTCTTTCGCCCGGTATGGAAGAATGGGTTGGTACGCTGAACTATGAATTCTTCCTGACCGACCCGGCCTTCTTTGCGTCGCTGGCGAATACGCTTCTGCTCGTCGGATCGGTACTTGTGATCACGGTGGTCGGCGGTGTTCTGCTGGGCCTGATGCTGGATCAGCCGATTTTCGGCCGTGGCATCCTGCGCCTGCTGGTGATTGCCCCCTTCTTCATCATGCCGACCGTGAATGCGCTGGTTTGGAAAAACCTTCTGATGCATCCGGTGTCGGGCATGTTTGCCTGGATTGCCAATTCGCTTGGCTTCCAGTCAATCGACTGGTTTTCCGAAGCCCCGCTAACGGCCATCATCATCATGGTATCGTGGCAATGGCTGCCTTTTGCCGTGCTGATCCTGCTGACTGCCCTTCAATCGCTTGACCGCGATCAGAAGGAAGCCGCCCAGATGGATGGTGCCGGCCCGGTTTCGATTTTCTTCTATATCACGCTGCCCCATCTCAGCCGCGCGATCACGGTGGTCGTGCTGATCGAAACGATCTTCCTGCTGACCGTGTTTGCCGAGATTTTCGTGACAACCGGCGGCGGTCCCGGCCTTGCAACCACCAATATCGCCTTCCTCGTCTATACGCAGGCCCTGCTGCAATACGACATTGGCGGGGCATCGGCGGGCGGTATCGTTGCGGTCGTTCTGGCAAATATCGTGGCGATCTTCCTGATCCGCCTCATTGGCAAGAACCTGGACAGGTAGGGGACACGAGATGGAAAACAAACAAACAGCCCTTGGCCATATCGGTTTTTCGATCTTTGCCTGGATTGTCGGACTTCTGATTTTCTTCCCGATTTTCTGGATGGTCCTGACCAGCTTCAAGACCGAGCTTGAAGCCGTATCGATCCCGCCAAGCTTCATGTCGTTTGACTGGACGCTGGAAAACTACGCCGAAGTACAGGCACGGTCCGATTATTTCCGGTTCGCCATGAATTCGGTCATCCTGTCGGTTGGCTCTACCCTGGTGGGTCTGCTTTTTGCCGTGCCCTGTGCATGGGCGATGGCCTTCAATCCGACCAAACGGACCAAGGATGCGCTTCTTTGGATGCTGTCGACCAAGATGATGCCGCCAGTCGGGGTATTGGTCCCGATCTATCTGGTGTTTCGCGACTGGGGCCTGCTCGATACCCGGTTCGGTCTGATCATGGTTCTGTTCCTGATGAACCTGCCGATCATGGTCTGGATGCTTTACACCTATTTCAAGGAAATCCCGGCCGACATCCTTGAAGCCGCCCGCATGGATGGGGCCACTTTGCCCAAGGAAATCATCTTTGTGCTGTTGCCAATGGCGGTTCCGGGCATCGCATCGACCATGCTGCTCAACATCATCCTGGCCTGGAACGAAGCTTTCTGGACCCTGAACCTGACCACCGCCGATGCTGCCCCGCTGACCGCTTTCATCGCCTCCTATTCCAGCCCCGAAGGGCTGTTCTGGGCAAAGCTTTCAGCCGCATCGACGATGGCGGTTGCACCGATCCTTATCATCGGCTGGTTCTCGCAGAAACAGCTTGTTCGTGGCCTGACATTTGGCGCGGTCAAGTAACCGCCGCCTGATCGAAATTCAACAAGAAGGAACACCGAAATGGGTGCTATCCGACTGGAAAAAGTCAAGAAAACCTTCGGAACGCTGGATGTTATTCCGGGTGTGGACCTTGATATCAATGATGGTGAATTTGTTGTCTTTGTCGGCCCGTCAGGCTGTGGCAAATCCACTTTGCTGCGCCTGATCGCCGGTCTTGAAGACGTCACTGATGGCAAAATCCTGATCAACGGTACCGACGTCGCCAACGAGGCACCGGCAAAACGCGGTCTTTCGATGGTGTTTCAGTCATATGCGCTTTATCCGCATATGACGGTCTATAACAACATCGCCTTTGGCCTGAAAATGGCCGGGGAAAGCAAGGCCGTGATTGAAGAAAAAGTTCAGAACGCGGCCAAAATCCTTAACCTGACCGATTATCTGGAACGCCGCCCCGGCGCGCTTTCCGGGGGGCAGCGCCAGCGTGTCGCAATCGGTCGTGCGATTGTGCGTAACCCGGCGGCCTTCCTGTTTGACGAACCGTTGTCAAACCTTGATGCCGCCCTTCGCGTCAATATGCGCCTTGAAATCACCGGCCTTCATCAGGAACTGAAAACCACGATGATCTATGTGACCCATGATCAGGTCGAAGCCATGACCATGGCCGACAAGATCGTCGTGTTGCAGGCCGGCCGGGTCGAACAGGTCGGCAAACCGATGGAACTGTATAACAATCCCACCAACAAGTTTGTCGCGGGCTTTATCGGGTCGCCGAAAATGAACTTCCTCGGTGGCGACTACGCCCGAAAATATGACTGCCACGAAGTCGGCATTCGCCCCGAACATGTCGCCGTCAGTACCGAAAGCGGCGATCTTCCCGCAACCGTCAAGATTGCCGAACATCTTGGTGCCGAAACCTATCTGCACGTCAATGCCGACGGCTTTGGCCCGATGACGGTGCGCGCAACCGGCGAAGTCCCGCTGGGCGAACATGACAAGATCTGGCTGACCCCGGAACAGGACCGCATCCATCGTTTTGATGCGAACGGTATCGCTCTTGGAAACCCCTGAGACTTTCAAAAAACCGGATCGCATTGCCCCACACGCCATGCGACCCAGCCTGACCACCACAAGAATGTGAGACCAAAATGTACCTCAAAAAGTTCGATCTTACCGGACGCCGCGCCTATGTCACCGGGGGCGGTCGCGCAATTGGCCTGTCATGCTGCGAGGCACTGGCAGAAGCAGGCGCGCATGTCATTATCGGTGACATCAGCGAAGGCGTCGCCGAAGAAGGCCGTGATTACCTGAAATCAAAGGGTTACACCGCCGATATCGACATCATGGACGTCACCAACACCGATCAGGTTCGCACCAGTGCCGAAAAAATGGGCCGTGAAGGCGGCGTTGACATTCTGGTCAACAATGCCGGTATCGCACGTTCCGAAACCCCGGCCGAAACCGTCACCGATGAACATTGGCTTAACGTCATTGACGTCAACCTGAACGGCACATTCTGGTGCTGCCGCGAATTTGGCAAACAGATGCTGGCCAAGAAAAACGGCGTGATCGTCAATGTCGGCTCCATGTCGGGCTTCATCGTCAACAAACCGCAGGAACAGGCCTATTACAACGCATCCAAGGCCGCCGTGCATCATCTGACCAAATCGCTGGCTGCCGAATGGGGCGGGCGTGGCGTGCGCGTCAATGCGGTTGCACCGACCTATATCGCAACACCGCTAAATGAATTCGTGAAATCCAAGCCGGACATGTATGACGCCTGGATCAATGGCACCCCGATGGCCCGCCTTGGCCTGACCGAGGAAATCGGATCGGTTGTGCTGTTCCTGGCATCCGACGCGTCCAGCCTGATGACCGGCTCCATTGTCCTGGCTGATGGGGGTTATACCTGCTGGTAAGGCACAGGTAAAACTGTTGATCGCATTGTCCTGAAGCTTCTGCGATCAGGTCAGGACTGTGGTAGAACGGGGCGTGGTTGTGGGACCTTCGCCCCGTTCACCTTTTCAGCCTTGAATTTGTCGGCCAAGATACACCGAAAACGGATTGCACGGCATCACGACAACGCCTTGAAGCCCCAGAAACCGCGCCAGTCGTGACAGATTCACCATCAGATCGCCCGCAACGGCTGCCCCATCACACCCGTCTTCCAGATGTGCGCTCTGCACCCGAAGAACCCCTTCCTGTCGGTCGGCTTTCAGATCGACACGCGCAACAAATTCCCCATCCTTCATGAACGGCAGAACGTAATAACCATATTGCCGCTTTTCCGCCGGGACATAGATTTCGATGCGGTAATTGAAGCCGAATATCCGTTCCACCCGGTCGCGTTCCCACATGATCGGATCGAATGGTACCATCAAGGCGGTCGGTTTGGCACGGCACCGCGGGTTGACATGCGGGCACAAATATCCCGGCTGTTTCCAACCCTCGACATTCGCCTGCAACAACGTACCGTCCTCGACCATTTCGGCAACGCGCGCCTTGGCATCGTCGGTCGGCAGGCGGAAATACTTCCGAAGGTCGGCCTCCGTCGCGATCCCCATCGCGGCTATCCCGTTGCGGATCAGGGCACGCTGGGCCTCGGCACGCGGCATGGCTGGTTCAAGCGCCTCCGGGCCGATGATCCGTTCGGGCAGGTCATAAACCCGCTCGAAACTGGTGCGCCGTTTGCGCGCCATCACCTGCCCGCTCCAGAACAGGAATTCCATCGCGGTTTTGGTCTTTGACCATCCCCACCATTTCGAACTTGATGCGCCTTCCTGTTCCAGATCACTGGCGGCAAGTGCCCCTTCCTTTTCGATCCGGTCCAGAATACTGCGCACAAATTCAGGATGATCACGGATCATTTTGGCGATCTGCCCCCAGGTGCCCTTGCCCTCGGCGGCATCCGCCATGCGCCATCGATAAAGCCCGTAATCCTCGACCGGAATCATCGATGCCTCGTGGCCCCAATATTCAAACAATCGCCGCTGCCGGGCGTTGCCCCAGCTCAGTTGATCAAGGTCCGCCGGGTCATAAACGCCAAGCCGCGAAAAGACCGGCATGTAATGCGCACGCGTCAGAACATTGACACTGTCGACCTGTAACATGCCGGTCTGGCGGATGGCTTTCATGATCCGGCGCTTCGTCACCGGGCGGCTTTCGTCCTGATCAAACCCCTGTGCGGCAAGGGCCAGATTGCGCGCCTGCCGGGCGGATACGGAAATCGCGGCTTTGTCGTTAATCATGGTGGCCTTTGAAAAATCGCAAAGAAAAACAGTGTGATGGTATCATACCCTCCTGACAATTATGTCAGTAGGTTGCAGGAACATTTCGATAGGTCGGATCGTTCTTCGCTCCCGGTCAGTCCGTGCTGACCATGTTCTCAACCCGATGAAGCAACCAGACAGGCATCCATGGAACTCAAACAAATCCTGATCCTTGCCATTCTTGTCGGAACGGTCGTCATGTTCCTGTGGGGCCGCTGGCGTCATGACATGGTTGCGATGGCATCCCTGCTATGTTGCGTGGTCGCGGGGCTGGTGCCTGTTGATGGGGCCTTTCAGGGTTTCGGTCATCCGGCGGTGATCACGGTTGCCTGTATCCTGATCCTGTCATCGGCACTTCAGCAATCGGGCGCGGTCGATAACCTGACCCGCATGGTTCTACCGCAATCCGCCGGGCCAGTCGTCACTATGGCTGCCCTCAGCCTGCTGGCGGCCATCCTGTCGGCCTTCATGAACAATGTCGGCGCACTGGCCCTTCTGATGCCCGTCGCCCTTCAGATCGCAACCAAACAGAACCTGCCACCGGGCAAAATCCTTATGCCGCTCGCCTTCGGATCGATCCTAGGCGGCATGACCACCCTGATCGGCACCCCGCCCAACCTGATTGTCGCCGGTTTCCGGGCCGAGGCCGGGGATGGCGGCTTTACGATGTTTGATTATACCCCGGTCGGGATTGTTGTTGCCGCCGCCGGTCTGATTTTCGTCATGGTGTTTGGCCGCTGGCTTGTCCCCACCCGCGAACGCGCCGGGGCGGAGGGCTTTGAAACCGGCTCCTACCTGACCGAGGCACGCATTGCCGCGGGCAGCAAGGCGATTGGCATGATGCTGCGCGATGTGAACCGCGAACTGGAAAAGGGCGACGCGCAGGTCATCGGCCTGATCCGCAACGAAAAACGCATCCCTGCCCCAAACCCGTTTCGCGAACTATACGAAAACGACATCCTGATCATCGAAGCCGATCCCGAAGCACTGGCCATTGCCCTGTCCGCCCTTGATTTGAAGCTTGAGGAAGAATTACGCGATCTGGAGGCACAGGCAAAGGCGGCCGAACAACCGGAAGATAAAGGCGATACGGATGCACCGGAAGCCCCGGAAGCCAAAAATACAAAGACAATTGCCACCAAATCAGCAAAGGCCGAAAAGAAAGCTGACACGCCCGAAACCGATACGCAAAAGCCCGATGATGGCCGTCGCGGCGCGATCCAGTCCGATGACATTGCGCTTATGGAACTGGCGATTTTGCCGAACTCCGGCTTTATCGGCCGGTCCGCCACCGATATCCATCTGCGCACCCGGTATGGCGTAAACCTTTTGGCGGTGTCGCGGCAGGGGCAACGCTCGATGGCGCGGTTGCGTACCATGTCAATGAAGGCCGGCGACGTGCTTTTGATGCAAGGTCCGCCCGAAGCCATTCATGATTTTGCATCGCGCCTTGGCTGTGTGCCGCTGGCGCAACGCGCGCTTCGCATCCCCGACAATGCTCAGGCGCTAAAGGCCACGGGCATCATGGCCGCGGCCATTGGTGCCGCCGCCTTTGGCGTCATGCCCGCTGCCGTTGCCTTTGCCATCGGGGTTCTGATCGCGATGGTGACGCGCGTGGTCGCCCCGCGCAATGTCTATGACGCAGTGGACTGGCCGGTAATTGTCCTGCTTGCCGCCCTGATCCCGGTGGCAACTGCCATGGAAACCACCGGCACGGCCGATCTGATTGCCCGCTTCCTGCTAAACTGGGTCGCACAGGGGAATGCCATCATTGCCCTTGGCCTGATCCTGATCATCACCATGACGCTCTCGGATTTCATGAACAATGCCGCCACGGCGGCCGTCATGTGCCCGATTGCAATTGGCAGTGCCGCGCAACTCGACGCCAATCCCGACGCCTTCCTGATGGCGGTCGCTATCGGCGCATCCTGCGCCTTCCTGACCCCGATCGGCCATCAGAACAACACGCTCATCCTCGGCCCCGGCGGCTTCCGCTTCGGCGATTACTGGCGGCTAGGCCTGCCGATTGAAATCATCGTGGTGGCGGTTGGGGTACCAATGTTGTTGTGGGTTTGGCCGCTGTAACGAGAAAGGGCAGCCCGAAGCTGCCCTTTTAAAATTCGATTTGATGACGACTTAGCTGTCAAAGCCAAGGTTCGGCACCGCAAGGCCGTTGGCACGACACGCCGAAATCAGGGTGTTGTTGAGCAAACACGCAATCGTCATCGGGCCGACACCGCCCGGAACCGGGGTGATGGCACCGGCGACTTTGGATGCGGTTTCAAATTCGACATCGCCAACCAGCTTCATCTTGCCCTCGGCCCCTTCGACGCGGTTGATGCCAACATCAATCACGGTGGCACCGGGCGCAATCCAGTCGCCCTTGATCATGTTGGGGCGGCCGACGGCAGCAACGACGATGTCGGCACGGCGGACTTCTTCGGGCAGGTCACGGGTGCGCGAATGCGCGATGGTCACCGTGCAGCTTTCTTTCAGAAGCAACTGCGCCATCGGCTTGCCGACGATGTTGGACCGGCCAACAACCACCGCGCGCATCCCCGAAAGATCGCCAAGCGTGTCCTTAAGCAGCATCAGGCAGCCATAAGGCGTGCAGGGCGCAAATCCCTCGCCCCCGGTTGCCAGTGCACCGGCATTGACGACATGGAAGCCGTCAACATCCTTGGCCGGATCAATCGCGGCAAGGATCGCCTGATCGTCGATATGTTTGGGCACCGGCAACTGGCACAGAATGCCATGCACATTCGGATCGGCATTCAGCTTCGCAATCAGCGCCAGAAGATCTTCCTGCGACGTATCGGCGGAAAGCTTGTGCTCATACGAATTCATGCCGCATTCAAGGGTCTGCTTGCCCTTGTTACGGACATAAACCTGGCTTGCCGGGTCTTCACCGACCAGAATAACCGCAAGGCCCGGCGTGATGCCGTGCGCATCTTTGATCTTGGCCACTTCTGCTGCGATGTCGCCGCGCAATTTGGCTGCGAATGCTTTGCCGTCGATGATTTTTGCGTCGCTCATATGTCTTGTCCGCCCGTCAATTCATGAAGTTGCGCAATCAGTGCGTCCGGATCGCCTGAAATTTCCAGCACCTTGTTGCGGTCCGTATGCCCGGCAACAATTTCGACTGACGATTTAGGCCATTTGGCCGTTTTTGCCAAAAGCTTTATCAGGGCTGTATTCGCCTTGCCATTTTCAGGCACCGCCGTAACCGTCGCCCTGACCTGCTGCTGCCCGTTGCCATCAACGCCCACCCCGGCAATCGCATTGCGCGAAGCCTTTGGCGTCAGTCGCAAAAACACCTTGATGCCGGTGCCATCTGAAAGCTTCTCGCAGAACGGTTTACCCATCTACGGGCTTAGTAACCCAGCAACGCCGCACGCACGTCTGTCTGGATCAGCATATTGGCAAACTGCAGGATCAGGATCAGGATGATCGGCGAAATATCAATGCCGCCCAGATTCGGAATGATCCGGCGGATCGGTCGCAATGCCGGTTCGGTAATCCGATAGAGGAAATCGCCAACCATATAAACGAACCGGTTGCTGGAATTGATCACGTCAAATGCCACAAGCCATGACAGGATTGCCGACGCAATCAGCATGAAAATGTAGATACCAATAACGGTGTCAATAAGCCAAAAAATCGCCAGCATCGCCGCTCCTTGTAGCAGTCGGTCCAGATCGGGCCGATCTGATCGGAATTGTGTTAACACGCTGCAAAACCTAGTCGGCCTTGGCTCCGGGCGCAAGCACAGAGCACCTATTTTCCGATGCTTTCATCAAGTTTTCCACCTGATGTGACATGCTTCACCAGACATTGCGCGATTTTGGCACGACCTTTTCGCCAAAATGGTTCAAGAACATCCCCGCCCCGACAGTTTCTGTCAGGAGAAATGTCAGGACAAAGTCATCAGGCTTGCCAGTCCCCGTGATCCCATCCAACAATGCCCCGCCATCAAATGACAAAGAAGGATCGACCATGTCGGCAAACACATTCCCCCGTTGCAAATGGGCCGAAACCCATCTCGACAAGCCGTTTTACGTCGATTACCACGATCAGGAATGGGGCGTTCCGGTTCATGATGACCGGCATTTTTTCGAAATGCTGATCCTCGAAGGCGCGCAGGCCGGTTTAAGCTGGCTGACGATCCTTGCGCGGCGCGATACCTATCGCGCGGCCTATGACAATTTTGATGTCCATAAGATCGCGAAATATGACGAGGCCAAACAACAAACACTTCTGGCCGATCCCGGCATCATCCGCAACCGGGCCAAGGTCGCGGCAAGCATCCTGAACGCCAGGGCCTTCATCGAAATCCAGAAGGAATTTGGCAGCTTCGATGCCTATATCTGGGGCTTCATCGGCGGCAAACCCATCATCAACCACTGGAAAGCCATGTCCGAAGTGCCCGTATCGACGGAACTCAGCGACGCCCTGTCCAAGGACCTCAAAAAACGCGGCATGAAGTTTGTCGGCACGACAATCATCTATTCCTTCATGCAGGCCACTGGCCTTGTGATGGACCACACCACCGATTGCCACTGCTACCCGGCACTTTCGGCTTAACGCGTTGATCCCCTGACAAGCAGACTGGTTTCAAGCACGCGGTTGTTGTCGCCTTGCGTTTCGCCAAGCGCCATTTCGGCGGCCAGACGCCCCTTTTCAACGGAATCCTGACGGATGCTCGATAATGGCGGGTCGGTGCGTTCGCCCTCCGCGATCCCGTCAAAGCCGATCACCTTAAGATCATCGGGGATTTTGCGGCCACTTGCGCGTGCACCATCAAGTGCCCCGATGGCAATCACATCGGACATCGCCAGAATGCCGTCGATTTCCGGGTGGTCGCGTAACATGGTTTCGACCATTTCGGCACTGTGCGATGACATGTTTTCGCATTCGATATGGACGATATCCTCAATCGCGATTCCCGCCTTTTTAAGGCTGGCGTGATATCCGCCAAGCCGTTCGCGCACCACACGATGGCTGACCGCCCCGCGGCGCTTGGCATTCATCGGGCCGAAATTTTCCGCCTTGTTGGCCTGTAATGACAGGATGGCAAACCTGCGCGCGCCGCAATCAATCAAATGCTGGGCCGCCATTTCCGCCCCGGCAAAATCATCCAGCACCACGGTGCCCGCCGCCCCGGCAATATCGGTATCAATGCAGACCAGCGGCTGGTTGCGGCGCTGAATGGCGGAAATGATGTCATTGTCATCGGAATAGCAATGCACCAGAAAGGCATCAACAGCGGCATTGTTGATCGCGGTAATTGCCTGTTCGGGGTTTTCGGCGGAAATGATCATCATATTGACCGCCTGACGGGCACATTCCCGCCCGACACCGCGCAGAAGCTCAATCGCCACCGGATCACTGAACGCATATTCAAGGTTATCGGGAAACACCACGCCAAGCGCCCCGGCCTTGCCGGTACGCAGCATCCGCGCCATCACATGCGGCCCGCGATAGCCAAGCTCTCTGGCAACTTCCAGAATGCGTTCCCGGACTTCCTTGCGGACCAGATCGGGCTTGCCAAAGGCATTCGATGCCGTGCCTTGCGATACCCCGGCCGCCTTGGCCACATCCAGAAGACGTACCCGTTCTGCCATGCTTGCGATGTCTCCCCTTCATTCACCCGGCTTACGGATTAACCGGCAATCACGTGACATTTTTTTGAATCGTTTCATCCCGATATTGACAGAACCCCTTTCGGACCGCCACACTGCATTCATTGAATCGATTCATTATTGTGTGCGCCGATTGCGCAACCACCGATATGTTTGTCCGTTTGCACCCCGGTGTTGACGGTTTTCCCGGCAATCTCGAATTGCTGACTTCAAGCCGCCCTGACCGGGGCGGCTTTTTTCGGAGCCCCCCGAACTCATCGGCCGCGCACCTTGTTTTCCGGTGCGGTATGACGGAATGTCAGGTTGATCCGGGGCCCGATCTGGCGCGCGGTTTTGGGAATCTGATGTAACCAGTGATGCTGTGTCGCGCCCCGCATGATCAGCAGCGAATTATGCGGCAGATCGACACTGACCCGATCACCGGTTTTCTTGTGCCGGAAATGGAACCGGCGTTCCTCACCAAACGACAGACTGGCAATAATCGGATTTTCGCCCAGCACATCCTCGTCATCGGCATGCCATGCAACGCTGTCGCGCCCGTCGCGATACTGGTTCAGCAGAACCGTGTTGAACGACGCATCGGATTTTTCTTCGACCAGTTCACGAAGTGGCACGACAATTTTCGGAAATGGTGATGCCGGGTGATAGACACCGCTATAACGATAGGCCACATCGCCATACCACGCCGTCAATCGCGGCACGGCAATTTCGCGCCCCATCAATCTGGCAACTTCCTGCTGCCAGACAATGCCGCTTAAAAGCCGCTCAAACGTTCGATCCGCGTCGCCTGCGGCCATAACCTCACGCAGCAGCAATGCCTCCCCATCAAAGGGCAGCAGATTGTGTGGTGGCTCATTGGCAAACAGATCGCCCGTCATTTTCTTCCCCGGTTCACGATACCCAAGACCTAGGCCGAACTGGCGGCGAAAACAAGCAACAGCTTATGGAAATCAGCGTTATTACAGATGTTTGGCGGCGCTAGCCATTATTCATGTCAATCCCGGCCTTGTCGGCATAACGTTCGACATCATCAACGCTAAGTCCGACCGCGGCATAAAGATTGATGGTTTCCAGTTCCAGATCGGTTTCCGCATCCGCCAGGTCCTGCTGCGACTGCGTCAGGGTGCGCTGAGAATCAAGAACATCAAGGAAGTTTGAAAGCCCCTGAACATATCGCACGCGGGACTGCTCGAACGCCTGACGGTGATACTGCACCGATGAAATCAGGGAATCGCGCTGCTGGACCGCCCCGACATAGCCGTAAATCGCACTTTCAACATCCTGAATGGCGACCAGAAGCGTCTGCTGATAGCCATAAAATGCCTGCTGCGCCTGTTGTTCGGCAACATCGATATCGGCCTGTCTGGCACCGCCATCATAAAGCGTCGCATCAATCAGCGCCCCGATGGCGGCCATTGCGGTACGGACAATCGGCCCGGTGCCATACCCCGTCGCCCCAAGGGCAAGTGACCCGTCCAGCGTCAATTCAGGATAAAGATCGGCGGTCTGAACCCCGATTTCGGCGGTCGCGGAAATCAATGAAAGCTCGGCCGCGCGGACATCGGGGCGACGGCGCAAAAGGTCGGCTGGAATGCCAATCGGCGGCGCACTGTCAAATTCCGGCAGGGGCTGCACATCGACCAGACGGTCGCGATAGCTTCCCGGCTGCGCCCCCAGAAGGATTCCAATCGCATTGATAGACCGATCAATATCGGTCTGCAATGTCGGCAATGTCGCCTCGATATCGGAAACCTCGGCGCGCGCGCGCGAAAGATCAAGTTCGGACGCCAGCCCCGTCTGCATCCGGACCTCAACGATGTTGCTGGTCTGACGTTGCAGATCAAGCGAACTGCGCAGCAATTCCTGCCGTTTCTGCGTGCCGCGCAGCTCGATATAGTTGCGTACGATATCGGCAATCACCGTCAGGTAAACGTCTTCGCGCAGATAAACCTGTTCCAGATAATCCGCCAACGCGACTTCGTCCTCGCGCTGCTGCCCGCCCCAGACATCCGCCGTCCATGAAAAATCAATCCCGGCCCGGTATCCGATATCGGTGGTCTGGCTGCCACGTTCGCGCGACGATGTGCCGCGTTCGGCATCGCCGTTAACACTGGCACCGACCTCGATGCCATTTGCCCCCGAAATACCGCGCGCCACCGCCCGGGCTTCTTCGATCCGGCTGGCCGCGATCCGCAAATCAAGGTTATTGGCAAGTCCAAGTGCAATCAGCTCAGAAAGAACCGGATCACGCGTACTTTCCCACCAACGGCCATGATCGGCCTGATTGGCGGCGATCACCGGTACCGGCGGGGTATAGGCCCCGACAAGATCAAATTTCGGCGCAACATAATCCGGGCCGACCGTCTGACAGGCGGAAAGTCCGATCATAAGCGGCAGGGCACAACAGATTGAAAGGCGTTTTACAGACATTCTAGCTGGCACTTCCTTCGATCTCGCCCTTGTCCGGGATGCTTTCCGCAGCCCGCAACTGGCTTTGCAGTTTCTTGCCGCCATCGGCACGGGCTGACACCAGCGGCGCCAGCAAAAGGTATAAAACCGGTGTTAAAAACAGGGTAAAGACCGTCGCAAAACCAAGCCCGCCAAACACTACCCAGCCAATCGCGGCACGCGCCTCCGCCCCGGCCCCGGTGCCGAGCACAAGCGGCAACCCGCCCAGAACGGTTGAAATCATTGTCATCATGATCGGGCGCAGGCGGATCATCGCCGCATCATGCACCGCTTCGCGCACGGATTTCCCGGCATCGCGCAACTGGTCGGCAAATTCGACAACAAGAATACCGTTCTTGGCCATAAGCCCGACCAGCATCACCAACCCGATCTGGCTATAGATATTGATCGACGTGCCACTGATGCCCAGCGCATAAATCGCCGCCGCCAGACCGAACGGAACGGTCAGAACCACCACAAGGGCAGACATGAAGCTTTCAAACTGTGCCGCCAGAACCAGCAACACCACAAGAACCGCAATCAGGAAGGTGATCTGCACATCATGCGATGTTTCGCCCAGTGTCGCCGCATCGCCCAGGAACAGAACATTCACCCCGGGCGGCAGGACCTTGTCACCGACCTGATCAATATCGACCACTGCCTGCTGCAACGTATATCCCGGCGCAAGGTTGCCCGAAATCTTGACTGCGCGCTGCTGTCCCTCGCGATCCAGTTCCGATGCCACCGCCTCTTCGCTCAGATTGATCACCGAAGATAGCGGTAAAATACGACCATCCCGGTTGCTGACAAACAGATTCTCCAGATCCGACGGATCATTGATGCTGCCCGCACTGCTGCGCAGTTTGACCGGGATGTTTTCATCATCGACCGTAATCTCGGTAACTTCATATCCCTCGATCATCGCACGTAGCGTCGTATCAAGGCTTTCGATCGGAATGCCAAGGTCGGATGCCCGCTGCCGGTCAATATTGACCAGCAATTGCGGCTGTGTCGTCTGATAGGAAACCCGAAGCCCGACAAACTGCGGATAATTCGCCTCAAGCTCCTGCTGCATGGCGCGCGCATTCGCCGCCAATGTGCGGTAATTCGTCCCGGTCAGGGCAAATTCAAATCCTTCGCCGGTCCCGCCGCGAAGCCCAAGGCTGTTGGGCTGATAGACAAAGGCCTGCACACCGGGCAGTGCATCAAGCGCCCCACGGATCGAACCGGTGATTTCCTGCTGGCTGCGGCTGCGTTCATCCCACGGCACCAGGGGCGCAATCACCAGCGCACGGTTCGGGTCCCAAAGACCGACAATCGTATAGATGTTATAGGCATCGCCGGCCTCGACAATCGGACGCAGGATGTTTTCAACCGTTTCGACCTGCCGGTCCATGTAATCAATACCAACCCCGTCCGGCCCGCGCAGCGACACCAGAATACGTCCGCGATCCTCGTCGGGCAGAAGTTCCTGCGTGACGCTGTTATAAACCCCAAAGGCCAGCACACCGGCAAAGATCGACACGATCAGGGTAATCAGCGGGAACCGCAAAACCCATTCAAGAATGTTTTTGTAAATCCCCGAACAGTAAAACCCGACCCGTTCCAGAAAATTCGGCTTGGCATCCTTGTCCCCGTCATGCGGGTCAATATGCTTTAAGCGCGACGCCAGCATCGGACACAGCGAAAGTGCCACAAACGACGACACCGCCACCGAAAACGCCAGTACGAACCCGAATTCCCTGAAAAGCCGCCCCGCCGTGCTCGGCAAAAACGAAATCGGCACGAACACCGATACCAGCGTCAGGGTGGTGGCAATCACCGCAAAAAACACCTGCCGCGTGCCCAGAACCGCGGCCGCCATCGATCCCAATCCCTGATGACGGCGGCGCTGGATATTTTCCAGAACCACAATCGCATCATCGACAATCATCCCCGTTGCCAGAACAAGGGCCAGCAATGTCAGGATATTGATCGAAAAGCCCATCATCCAGATCGCGGCCACCGTCCCGACCAGCGCAATCGGAATGGTCACCGTCGGAATCAGCGTCGCGGTAAAGGACCGCAGGAACAGATAAAGCACGCCGATCACGATGATAATCGCCAGCGCCAGACTGTTCAGAACTTCCCAAAGCGCGCCTTCGATAAACACCGCATCGTCGGAATTCACGAAAACATTGATATCGTCGTACTGATTGTTCAGGCGTTCGGCTACGTCCCGAATGCCGTCCGATATCGCAATCGTGTTCGATTGCGCCTGGCGCACGACGCCAAGCCCGATCACGGTCCGGCCATCCAGACGCACATAGGACGTTGCATCATCGGGCCCGTAATAGACATCCGCCACATCGCCCAGCCGGACCTGATTGCGGATAAACATCTGTTTGACGTCTTCGACCTCCCAGACCGACGCATCGGCACGGACAAAAAGCTTCTGATCACTGGAATCAAAACTGCCGGCGGGAATGTCGAACTTGGCGGTTTTCAGGACATCCGCAACGTCCTGAACCGAAAAACCGTAACTGGCCAGACGCAGCGGATCGACCCGGACATGCAAAACCTTCTCGCGTTCGCCATTGACGGTGATTTCGGCCACACCGGGCACCGAAAGCAGCGCCGGGCTGATCTGGTCATCCACGATATTGGCAAGCTCTTCCTCGGTCAGGCGGTTGCTGACCACGGCAAGGCGCATGATCGCGCTGGCATCGGCATCGGCCTTGACCACGCGGACATCCTCGACCTCGTCCGGAAGGCTTCTTGACGCGCGGCTGACCGCCTCGCGGATGTCATTGGCGGCGTCATTGATTTCAACATCGGGGTAAAATTCAACCCGAACCCGCGACGTGGCTTCTTCGCTGTTGGAACTGATGCGTTTGACACCGCTGACCCGCGATGCCGCCCCTTCTAGGATACTGGTCACCTCGGCATCAACCGTTTCCGGCGAAGCCCCGTCATAGGTCGCATAAACCGTCACGGTCGGCTGATCGACGTTGGGCAGTTCACGAATTTCAACGCCGAGCATCGCCGCAAGGCCCGCCAGAATGATCAGAAGCGACACCACGGAAATAAGAACAGGGCGACGGATGCTGAGTGACGCCAGATCATTCTGGTTTTCGTTCTGATTTCCGTCCTGCATGTTACGACCCTTCGCCGGTGCCGTTGCGCTGCGCAACGCCGGTTTCATCGCCACCACGGATGGTTGCCGCCACATCCCGGCCGGGCCGCAGGCGAAGCACGCCTTCGACCACAATCAGATCACCCTTGGCAATCGGCCCCTCAAGCAGGATACGCCCCTGTGTCCGCTTTACGACGCGGACCGGAACACGTTCGACCTTGTCATCCTTGATCCGCCAGATATAGGTGCCGCCATCACCCCACAGGACGGAAATTTCCGGCACCGACGGATAGGTTTTACCTTCGATATCTACATAAACCGCAAAGGACATGCCCGACAAAAGCCGCCCGGTCGGGTTCGGAATGCGTGCACGCACCTTGAAGGTGCGGCTTTCCGCATCAATACGGCTGGCGATGGAATCGACCGTGCCTTCAAACCACTCCCCCGGAAGGCTCCAAGTCTCAACCCGAAGCGACTGGCCGATCTTCACATTGTCAAACCGGGTTTCGGGAACCTCGAAATCCACCAGAACACTTTCAACGTTATCCAGTGTCGCAATCAATGTGGAACTGTCCACCCGGTCGCCCGGCTCCACCTGCGGAATACCAACCGTGCCGTTGAACGGTGCCAGAATGGTCCGGTCGGCCAGGTCCACTTCCGCCTGTTCCAGACGGATGCGCGCCTCGGCAAGGGCGGTGCGTGCCGCATCAACCTCGCTTGCCGATACCGCGCCAAGCGGCCTTGCCTGCTCGTAACGATCCAGAAGCTGCTTGGCATCCTTGACCTGCACGGACGCCAGATCCCGCGCCAGCCGTTCGCGATCCGAATCAAGGATCAGCAAAACCTGCCCGCGCGATACATTTTCACCGGCATGAAACAGAACATCATCGACTTCGCCCGAAACCGCCGGATAAATCGAAACGCCCAGTGTCGACCGGCCGGTTCCAACGGCTTCAACAACCGTCTTTTCTTCCATGATGCTGGCATATTCGGCAATCACCGGCAGCGCCGGGTTGCCGGTGCGCTTTGCAGCATCGCCTTCGGTTTGGCTTTTTGACGCAACAAAGGGCAGCATCCCTTTGTCATAGGCAAACCAGCCGCCCCCGACTGCGGCAATAATCAACAGAAATACGGCTAGCCTACCTGTGCGTGACATCAAATGCCCGTTCTTGTCTGTTCTGGAAAGATACAAAGACATCGCTGAATATGTCTTAAATTCAAGACTATAGAACTTACTTTAGTTACCCTAGGGGCAGCGACCGTAAAATTGTATCAGAAATGTCGCAACTTGTACTCATCAGGTAATAGGCTCCTTCAACCGATCCGGATCACTCCCGCCGTCCCAAAAGCACAAAAGCCCGTGCATGATCTGCACAGGCTTTTGGCTCATCAACCATGAAATCCGTTGTCAAAAACGGCGAAAACCGTCTGGTTCAGGCCGCCCCGCGCATATACTGCGCCGGAAAATCAACAAGATTGGATTGCGCGTCCTTTTCGACGATGTCGGCATCATTGGCATCGCTGCCATCATCGCGGCTTTCGTCGCTGGCAGCCGATTCCACCGCCCGGTCAAGGGACCCCGAAAGTTCCG